>Ga0209283_10002332_pt1 | contig 10588 bp, 10 predicted proteins | sample CZO8metaG_2_FD_188354 | JGI IMG/M metagenome (GOLD analysis project Ga0209283, IMG submission 188354) | Vadose zone soil microbial communities from the Eel River Critical Zone Observatory, Northern California, USA - CZOApr15con2H1.8 metaG... | ecosystem: Environmental > Terrestrial > Soil >...
GGGCCCGCAGCCTTCGGTGTTGTGATCAAAGACCAATCCGGAAGGAAGATCGCTGCGCTCAGCGAATACCTCGGCCACCAGACCAACAACGTCGCTGAGTATCGGGGCTTGATCGCCGCGCTCGAGTACGCGCGGGATCACGGGCATAAAGCGCTGCAGGTGGTCAGCGACTCAGAACTGCTGGTGCGGCAGATCAAAGGCTTCTACAAGGTGAAGAATCGTGCCCTGCGGGAACTCCACGGCCGCGCCAAGGAGTTAATTGCGCAACTCGACTGGTTCTCCATCGAGCACGCCCTGCGCGAGCACAACCGCGAAGCCGATCGTCTGGCCAACGCCGCCATGGACAGAGGCATGGGACGTCTGAGCGCGGCCCCTAAGAGCTAGTACTGGCCTGGGATGGCTGACTGCCGACTGCTACTCCGCCGCTGACGTGTGATCGTGCACGATCTTCCATCCATCAGGAAATTTGCGAAAGATCAGGGTGAACAACCCGTGCGTCGTTTTTCCGTCGGACATGGTCAAATGCCAGGCGCCGCGCACCAAGGCCGCGTCGGAAGCGAGCGGCTGGATATTCAAATCGGAAAACTCCAGTTTCCCCATCTCCCGGCCTTCGCTCTGGTAGGCCTTGCGATACCGCTCGATGGTAGATTGCCAGCCCGAAGTCGCCTTCGCCCCGGAGAAAAATGTCAGCTCTGGCGAATTCCAGTAACCAGCCATGAAGCCTTCCAGGTCGTGATGGTTCCATGCATCCTGCTGCTGCTCCAGGACCTGTTGAACCGCGAGCCTCACCGGTTCTCCCGAATTTTGTGCAGGAGTTCCGAGAATGGAAATCAAGCCGGTGAAGATAAGACCCAGTGAAATGGTTCGCATTCCATCCTCCAGGGGTCCCCAGTGTCGCACAACACGCTGAGGATGGGTGTAGGCAGGTAAGTGTATGGATTTCCTGAATACTATGGGTTAGTGGGCGATGTTGGCGTGGTCCCTTCGGCTTCGCTCGGGGCAGGCTCCTCGTGGCCTGAAAACCACTCAGGATGACAAGATGTCTTTTCGGAAGAGTCGAAAAGGGTTTATGCCTTGCTCTTTTTCGCGGCTGCCGCCATGGCGTCCGCCTTTTCCCACGGACGCTTTGGTCGTTCCTCGGCTGGCTTGTCGCGGTTCTCGATGCGGTCGTACTGATACGAGTCGCTCACCGTGCCCAGCGACTCGTTGTACAGGCTGGGCAATCCCAGACCTTCTTTCAGCTCTTCGCTGAATTGCTGCAGCGCCTTCAGATGATCTGCGGTGGCCGGAACTTCGGTCTTGGCCGTCTTCAGAAACTGCTGGTATCCCCGATTCACCAGCTTGGAGATTTCGCTGCCGATCAAATAGCCGGGGTAGGCGAAGATCTTCACCCCATCGTTGCCATTGCCATTCTTCTGGATGGCCGCTGAGCAATTGTATTTCTTCAGGAACACACGCCCCTGCGTGCCCGGCGCCTCGATCAAGTCAAAGCCGTGGTCACGCAGCCAGTTCAGCGCGTCTTCATAACTCCGTTGTTCCACCTTGGTTGACATTTCGTTATGTCTAATCCTTGTTCAGCCTATTAGATGCAGATTCTCAACAAAGGTGCACTCCGCATCCTCGCTGGATCCAACTAGGCTCTCTTATAATCTAATGACAAGCTCCTCAAACATTATTTTGCCCTTCCGGTACGTTACGATAGTCACGGGAGTTCATCCGACTTTATGCGACGCGCGTCACCGAAACTGACCGAAGTGCCCGTGCCTCCGCCGGATGCAACGGCCGGAAATGAGGTGCGCCCGATCGCCGATGACTCCAACCAGCGCACCCATCACGCTCCCGGCCAGTCGGGTTTGGGACAACGCAGTTTAGATCGCATCGGCAACACGCCACTGCTGCGTCTTGAGCGGTTCACTCGTGACCTGCCCGGCGTCGAGATCTTAGGCAAAGCGGAGTGGCTCAATCCCGGAGGATCGGTCAAAGACCGGGCTGCGGCCAACATCGTCGCCGAAGCCCGCGCCGGCGGAAAGCTTGGACCAGGCAAGATTCTGCTCGATTCCACCAGCGGAAATACCGGCATTGCCTATGCCATGATCGGCGCCGCGTTAGGCTTCCCGGTGACGCTGTGCATGCCGGGTAATGTTTCGCTCGAGCGCAAGCGCATCCTGCACGCCTACGGCGCGAACATTATTTATACCGACCCGGGCGATGGCTCCGATGGCGCCATGCGCATGGCGCACGAGCTTTACGCCAAACATCCGGACCTTTATTACTACGCCGACCAGTATTCCAACGACGCCAACTGGCAGGCTCACTACCGTGGCACGGCCAACGAAATCTGGCAACAAACCGAAGGACGTATCACCCATTTCGTTGCCATGCTGGGCACCAGCGGAACCTTCATGGGCACGGCGCGGCGCTTGAAAGAGCTGAATCCGCGCATCCGCTGCATCTCGCTGCAGCCCGATTCGTCCTTCCACGGCATCGAAGGCGCCAAGCACATGGCCAGCGCCATCGTGCCCAAAATCTATGATTCCTCGCTCGCCGACGCTGACCTTGGCATCTCCACCGAAGCCGCCCATGCCATGACTAAGCGCCTGGCCCGTGAGCAAGGCCTGTTGGTGGGTATCTCGGCAGCCGCGGCGGTGTTTGGCTGTCTGCAACTGGCGCAGCAACTCAAGAAGAACGAGCGCGCCGTATTCGTGACCATTCTCCCCGACTCCGGCGACAAATATTTGAGCGAGAGATTTTGGGAGGAGACTTGATGATTGGTCGGGAGCGCGGCTTCGGGCATCGAAGTTCCACCTTCGTGTACCTTAGTGCCCTTGGTGGTTTCTGCCTTTTTTCAACCACAAAGGACACGAAGTTGCACGAAGGGACGGTTTCCACGGGCCGACCATGCTGAAGCTCGGCCAATCCCTTTACGACTCGATCCGCCAGCACGGCGAAGAAACCTATCCTCACGAGTGCTGCGGCGTCTTGCTCGGCCAAATAGACGGCGACAAACGCGTAGTTAGTTCGATCGCCCGCTGCGGCAACACTCGCACCGATTCTCCGCACAATCGTTACAACATCGATCCCCGCGAGCTGGTGCGGATTCAACGCAAAGGGCGCGAGCGCGGCGAAGACATCATAGGCTTCTACCATTCCCATCCCGACCATCCGGCACAGTGGTCGCCGACCGATCTGGCCGAGGCGCACTGGTTTGGCTGCTCCTACGTGATTACCAGCGTGGAAAAGGGAAGGGCCGCGATGACGAATTCATTCGAGCTTACGGGGAGTGATGAGAACGACAAGCAGTTAGTTGATGAGAAGATAGAGGTTGTGTGAACAACCGCTAACTTTGTCGAGATTCGGCTCTGCCCAAACCAGTTCTGGCTAAGGGTCAAGTTCTCCCATTCTTGGAGCTATGTTTGAGGCGCCTTTCCGGCAGGGCCTGTAGCAGTGGGTCCCTCGTGTGTGGCTTTATGCAGCGACTGGATGATGCGGTTTATCTCAGCCTGCGTAACTCCTGCGGGGTTTTGATAGTCCTTTGGAAGCAAAATAAACTCGACGCTGCCCTCGTCCGAAAAGAGCTGGACGATAATTCCATCCTGCCGGACTTGAGGATTGCCTTGCTGAAATCCCTTGAAGTTTTGGTCCTGTACGTTGAAGATTCCGGTGTCAGCCGATTTCGATAGCCCAATGGACTTGATGATCAGCAGCACTTCCTCTCGCGCGTGAACACGCGGCGACAGGGCCCAGTGGTTCATTCTGTCCGGGGTGAACTCGTAAAGTCCCTTGACAAAGCTGTAGTCCGACTGCCCGAATGTTGATTCGATGGCCCGCGGGGAAATCTTCGTCTCCGCCGAAAGCAAGTTTGCCCATTCTCGGGCGGGGATAGCGGTGACCCACAATCGCAATCCCGAGCGGAAAACAAGAACGACTCTATTTTTATCGGGCTTGTCTTTGGGATACAGCTTGGTCTGGGTCTCATCGAGATCGCTCCATGGAACCTCAAATCCGTAACCGAAGTACGATAGCTTCTTTCCTGGAGCTTGTGAAACGGACTGGTCTTTCAAGTCGGTCGGAACGACTCTGGCGACCGGGGGAGCTTTTCTCGCAGCGTCAAAAGAGAGCGCCACTGGAGCAATCCAATACACGCCGAAGATGACCACGGCAAGCGTTATTACCAGCGTGACCAGAATTCGTCGCAATAATCTCAACGCCGTGCTCCTAGCGTAGGTCTCGGCCAAACGCGCCTCTCATCCTAACTCTCAGACGTGCAACATCCAAGTTACGCCCGTCCCTGGACCGTCCAACACCACATGTGTTCGGATTCATAAGGCTCAGACCAATTGCTGAGTTAGGGCTTATCGGGCTCCGCCCCGGCGAGGGTGGGTCGGAGAGCTGGCAAATCGTGGATTGGTGTGGACTTGCCCCTAACGAGCTTCGCTCGGCCCCGCGGGCGAGGCGCCCGCGCCACACGGCCACCGATGAATCTTCCCAGCCCCTTATGGCATCATCTACCTATGCCCAAGATCCATATTCCGACGCCTTTGCGCCAATACGCTGGCAAGCAGCCGGCCGTAGAAGTCAAAGCTGGAACTGTGGGCGATGCCCTCTCCCGGCTTGTGACTCAACACCCCGACCTTCGCCGCCATCTCTATACTGACGACGGCAAACTCCGCGCCTTCGTGAATGTGTACTTGAACGACGAAGACGTTCGTTACCTGCAGAAAGAGGCCACTGCGGTGAAGGATAGTGATAGTATTTCCATTGTGCCTTCGATCGCTGGAGGCTGTTGCTCGATTGACGATTTTCGATTTGCGATTGTCGAATGAGAGCCACTCCTACAATGCGTTGCCGCTGTTGTTGCCCTTCCTGTCGTTAGCTGTTTAATTCGTCAATCGAAAATCGAGAATCGCAAATCAAGAGGTCCTTATGGCCACCACAACTGAAATCAAACCCGAAGCCGTTACCCTTTCGAACGAGGAGATCCTGCGCTACTCCCGCCACCTGATCATGCCCGAGGTCGGCATGGAGGGGCAACTCAAGCTCAAGGCCGCGCGTGTGTTGTGCATCGGCGCGGGCGGGCTGGGCTCGCCGCTGGCGCTCTATCTGGCGGCCGCGGGTGTCGGCACGCTTGGCATCGTGGACTTCGACGTGGTGGACTATACCAACCTGCAGCGCCAGATCATCCACACCACCGCTGACGTGGGCCGCAAGAAGCTCGACTCCGCGGGAGAAAAGCTGAAAGCCATCAACCCGTTCCTGAACCTACGAACATTTGAAACACGGCTTTCCAGCGAGAACGCTCTCGAAATTTTCCAGGAGTTCGACATCATCGCCGACGGCACCGACAATTTCCCCACGCGCTATCTTGTCAACGATGCCTGCGTGCTCACCGGCAAGCCCAATGTTTACGGCTCGATTTTCCGCTTCGAGGGCCAGGCCAGCGTTTTCGCCACGGGGAAAGGGCCGTGCTACCGGTGCCTCTATCCCGAGCCCCCACCGCCCGGACTGGTCCCCTCCTGCGCCGAAGGCGGAGTGCTGGGCATCCTGCCCGGACTGGTGGGCGTGATTCAGGCCACCGAAGTCATCAAGCTGATTTTGGGCAAGGGCGAGCCGCTGATCGGACGGCTGCTGCTGATTGACGCGCTGGGCATGAAATTCCGCGAGCTCAAGCTGCGCAAGAACCCGGACTGCCCCGCCTGCGGCACGCATCCGACCATAACCAAGCTGATAGACTACGACGAGTTTTGTGGAATCCGGGGTGAAGAGAAAAGCGAGGAGAAGCCGGTGGCCGCGGGCATCCCGGAAATCCAGGTCGAAGAACTCAAGCGCCGGCTGGACGGAGGCGAAGACGTCTTCGTGCTCGACGTGCGCGAGCCGCACGAATACCAGATCTGCAACATTGGCGGATACCTGATCCCGCTGGGCGATCTGCCCAAGCGGGTGCACGAGCTGGACTCGAGCCGCGAGATCGTGGCCCATTGCCGCTCTGGCGTACGCAGCGCGAAAGCCGTGGACTTCTTGCGCCAGGCCGGATTCCGCAAGGTGCATAACCTTGCGGGCGGTATTTTGGCCTGGGCGGATCGCGTGGATCCCAAGATGCCGAAATATTGAACGGCTCAGGAAGGCTCGCATCGGGCATTCTTTTGACGCTGCGGGAAGATTCCTGATTCGTATAATTAGGGAGGGCTTCAGCCCCTGCGATCCAAAGATGCCGAAGTATTGAGCGGCAAAATGGCCCGTTATTCCAGATGTACTGTCGAGCCCGCAGGACTGTCACCTTCATAGGGCTTGAGCGCCGAACAGGAATGGCCATTGGAGCAGCGGCTAAAGCCGCTTTCTTTCTTGCCTTTTTCGGCACGGCTGAAGCCATGCCCTGATACGGACCTTTGTAAGCGAACGGATGCCGGATCCGCCGTGATCCTCGTCACCTAGAAAATCACAGGGCCAGCCTCCAGCCAACACTTTTAGTGTTGAACCACATTAAAACTGTCCCCTTGCGACCACATTAGAAGTGACCCCATGTAGAGTGCCTCCGACAGGAGGAACTCAGATTGGGGCGAACCGGATTGAGCGGCAAGGAACTGAGTCGGGCAGAGGTGATGGGGAGAGTGAAAGCGGGCCACTTGCGGCTGGGAGAAGCCAGCGAGTTGCTGGAGCTGAGTTATCGGCAAGCCAAGCGGATCTGGGCGCGCTATCGCGGGGGAGGAGCGAAGGCACTGCAGCATGGCAACTGCGGGCGGCGCTCGAACCGGGCGTACGCCGAGGAATTTCGCACCCGCGTGCTGGAACAGGTGCGCCATCGTTATGCAGAATTCGGGCCCACTCTCGCCGCCGAGCACCTGGCCAGCGACGACGGGCTCACCGTGCAGGTCGAGACGCTGGGGCGCTGGATGAAGCAGGCCGGGCTGTGGCAGAGACAGCGACGGCGCCAGCCGTATCGTAAGCGACGGGAACGCAAAGCGCACTTTGGCGAGCTGGTGCAGCTGGACGGCAGTTTTCATGAGTGGCTGGAAGAGCGTGGGCCCCGCGGCTGTCTGATGCACATGGTGGACGATGCCACCAGCACGGGGCTGGGCCGGTTCTCTCGCGAGGAAACGACGTGGGCGGCGGCCGGCCTGCTGCGCCGTTGGATCGAGTGCTACGGAGTGCCGCGAGCGCTCTACACCGACTGGAAGAACGTGTACGTGCGGCCGCCGAACGCGCAGGAGCGGCTGCGGGGACAAGAAGCCGCGACCCAGTTCGGGCGCATGTGCCAGAAGCTGGGGATCCGGATCATTGCGGCCAGTTCGCCGCAGGCCAAGGGACGTGTAGAGCGCGCCCACGGCACACATCAGGACCGGCTGGTGAAGAAACTGCGGCTGGCCGGAATCATCAGCTACGGCGAAGCCAATCGCTACCTGGAGGAGCACTATATCGCCGAGCACAACCGGCGCTATGCCCGGCCGGCGGCGGCCACCGCCGATTATCACCGGCGGCGGCCCACGGCGCGGCAACTGGAGGAAGTGCTCTGGCTGGAGGAAGAACGAGTGCTGAGTGAGGATTGGGTGGTGCGCTATAAAAACCGTCTGCTGCAACTGGAGCGGCGAAGTCAACACTGGGCCCCGAGCCGGAGCCGTGTGCTGGTGCGGGAGAACGCAGCGGGAAAGATCGCGATTCACTATCGTGGACAATGCTTGCCCTTCCGCGAGGTCCCCTGGGCTTCTACAGGGATGAGCGGAGGAAGGGGCGCTGCCCCTTCCCCCGCACCCCCATCCCCCAAAGCGGGCCGCAGCATTTCTCCGGCTCAGAATCATCCTTGGCGACAAGGCTGGCAGCAAATGAAAACACCCGCTTTTTCGTGGGCATGGTGAAACTGCAACCAGGGGACATTTCTATTGTGGACAAACCGGGGACACTTCTAATGTGGTATGACACAGCCAACACTTTTAGTTGACTTTTCATGTTCTAGGCGCATAATTGCGGGGTCTTGGATTTCCCCCCAGGTGTCTTCCCCCCGGTTGAACAACAGGAGTATCCCTGTGAAGAAGCTCACCTCTCTTACTCTCCTCATCTTGTTTGTCCTTGAGTTGCAAGTCTTCGCCGGACTCGGCAGCCATAGGGACAATCTGCATTTCGTTTCAGGAGCTCAGACAAGCGCTCCTCAGGCTCCCGCTGCCGCCACTCCTGCACAGCAGCCGGTACAGCCAGCGCAAAGCAGACCCCCAGACCTTCAAGTGCGACAGCGCCCAAGGGTTTTGTGCTTGAGGACGGGACGCCGGTCAAACTCAGGTTGAGTCGCAACGTCTCCTCCGCCGACGCACGAGTCGGTGATGGCGTAGACTTCGAGGTTCTCGAAGAAATAAGCATCAATGGGGTCGTTGTCATTCCCAAAGGCAGCCTTGCGCTAGGAACCGTCACACAGGCGCAAGCGAAAAGACGCATGGCTCGCGGCGGCAAACTCGATATGAATCTTGACAGTGTAAGGCTTGCCGACGGGGAAAAGGCGGCACTACGCGCCGTAAAGGAAAGCAAGGGAGGAGGTCATACAGGGGCGATGACTGCGGGCATCGTCGCAACCGGGTTGCTCGTGTGGCCCGCAGCACCGTTCTTCCTCTTCATGCACGGCAAGGATGTCACCGTGCCGAAGGGCGCAGAAATCACGGCGTACATCAACGGCGACATGAAACTGGACTTCGCCAAGTTTCAGCCAGCGGCGCCAGTCGCAACCTCGAACGCCGCGTCCGCTGCATCCGCTCCTGTATCCCAAGACCAAGCGGCTGGGGCGCAATTAGAAGTGTCCTCCACTCCCGGTGGTGCGGACATCGAGATCGATGGCAATTTCGTGGGCAGCACGCCTTCCACTGTCGGCGTGGCCGTCGGGCAGCATCAGGTCTCGGTAAAGAAGAACGGATTCAAACCCTGGGAACGCGAGATTACGGTGTCGAGCGGCCACATCAAGCTTGATGCCGCGCTGGAAGCCCAGTCGAAATGATCTGGGCGAGGGAACTCGCACCTGCCGCTCTCCCATTTTGGTTCGCGCTATCCCTCTTGTCACATTTGGTGCCAGACAAACAAGTTGTTGCGGGCCGACAAACACGTGAGACACTGACGATGCTTGTCCTCCGCGTGATGACCATTAGGAGGGTCAATGCGGTTAGTACCGTTTTCTATCCTATTGCTAGCTTCTCTCGTCGTTGCAGCATTTGCGTACGACAAACCTGCCGCGCAGGATAAATCCACCACAACCTCCGAAGCGGAAAAAGCTCGAGCCTTCATAACAGATAGCCAGTCTTGGGAGATTGCCGGCCAAAGCGGAGGCGCGGGTGGAGCGTTTGGCGGGACGGTTCGCGGCGGCGCTCGGCCGCAGACCGCTGAGATTGTCAAGACGTTCGGGGAACGTTGTCCGCAAGTGATGGTCAATAACAAACAGGACAAGGCCGACTACATTGTTGTTTTGGACCATGAAGGCGGCAAGGGTTTCCTGCGCCACAGAAACAAAGTCGCGGTGTTTAACCGGGTCAGTGGAGACTCCATCGTCAGCAAATCCACGCTCTCCCTCGGCGGCTCCGTCCAGGACGCCTGCGAAGCCATTGCCAAGGACTGGAGTAAGCATGGCACTGCGATAAGGGCGGCGTCTGCCGCCACCTCTGCCCCGCAGGAGAAGCCTGTGACCGCTGCGGCGGCCGAGCCTGCCAAGGCCTCTATGGCCAAGTTGTCTGTGGCATCCGATCCAACCGGAGCTGATATTGAAGTCGACGGGAGCTTTGCGGGCAACACACCCTCTGTCATCGAGCTCCCCGCCGGCGAGCATAACGTTGCAGTGAGCAAATCTGGGTTCAAGTCCTGGGAAAAGAAACTCAAGGTCACAGGCGGCAATATCAACATCAACGCCACGCTAGAACCTCAGGCGAAGTAACGCTCAGTTCGTATAATGAGTGGGCGACGCAGGCAGGCACCCGCCACTTGCATTTCTCCCCATTCCGTTCATAATGAGCGCTCCCCTTCCCCCCAAGGGAGGCTTCATGCTGTTTTTCTCGCGCGCATTGCGGAGGCTTGCCGTAGTGTCTCTAGTCGCCGTCACCTCAGCTGGCAATACTCAGAATGCTCCGCCCCCAGCGCCCAATTCCGATCCCACTTATCAGCAGTTGCGCAACCTCGGGCTCGGCGGGGAGGCCGTAGCCGTCAACAATTTAACGCTCAAGCGCGATGCCGCCACCTTCCACCTGCGTTCCGGCACGGTTTGTTTTGTTGCGCCGGTGCAGGGCAAAGTCACGGGAGCAGTCTTCGTCGGCGACGGCAACATGATTCTCGACCCGCCGCTCGCGGCCGAAAAGGGCATGCTGAAACTGCTGACCAAGGAAGACGAGTTCAGCGAGAACTTCAACCACATGGTGCTGCGCTTTACCGATTCGACCTACGACGAGATCAAGAAGGCGGGCGAAGCGGCTTCAGGTGGGTGTGACGCCGGCTTGTTGCGGGACAGCCAGAACGTCATGCGCCACAAACTCAAGTCCAATCTCGATGCCCGCATTTTGCAGGATGTGCTCAGCACAGAGCCGGGCGGCCTGTTCGTTGCCTTCGTGCATGGCAAGCGGTACAGCGACAAAGAAAT
>Ga0209283_10002339_pt1 | contig 10583 bp, 11 predicted proteins | sample CZO8metaG_2_FD_188354 | JGI IMG/M metagenome (GOLD analysis project Ga0209283, IMG submission 188354) | Vadose zone soil microbial communities from the Eel River Critical Zone Observatory, Northern California, USA - CZOApr15con2H1.8 metaG... | ecosystem: Environmental > Terrestrial > Soil >...
CGAGCTCGCCCTCGGGCGCGAGCAGGCTCACGACGAGGTGCGCGCCGGCGGGGAAGTCGAAGAAGTACCCGGGGTGCACCAGCACGCCCGCCTCGAGCAGCGCGAGCGCCCACTCCTCCTCGCTGCGGGACCGCGGGACCGAGAGCACGGCGGACCAGCCGCCCTCCGCCGGCAGCACGTCCCACGGAGCGTCCGGGGACCGGGCGCGCAGGAGCGCGGCGCGGTTTCCTCGCACCCGGTCGAGCACTCGGCGCTGGAAGTCGTGCCGTCCGCGCAGCAGTTGTCCCGCCGCGAGCTGCACCGGGGTCCCCACCGACAGGTACGTGTCGGCGATCAGCTCCAGCCTCTGCACCGCCCGCGAGACTTCGTCCGGGGGCCCCGACACCGCGCACCAGCCCAGCTTGAGCTGCGGCAGGCCGCAGACCTTCGACAGCCCCGAGAGCGCGAACGAAAGCACGTCGTCGTGCGCCGCCACGGTGGGCACGCGCCGCGGATCCGGCACCAGCGCGAAGTCGGCGAACACCTCGTCGCAGATCAGCGCGCACCCGGCGCGCGCGCAACGCTCGGCCAGGGCGGCGCGCTCCGGCTGCTTGAGGAACGCGCCGGTCGGGTTGCCGGGGCTCACCGCCAGCACCGCCCGGGCGCGCGGCGGGATCTCCAGCGCGGCGGCGTCGAGGTGCCACTCGCCGTCGAAGCGGAGCGGATACGGTACCGCCTGCACGCCTTCGAGGGCGGTGAGCATCCCGAAGAGCGGATAGCTGGGTTCGGGGACCAGCACGCAGTCTCCCGGATCGCAGAGCAGCTTGAAGAGGAGCGCGTAGGCTTCGCTGGTGCTGGCGGCGAGCACCACCCGCTCGGGGTCCACCGCGGCGCCCCGGGAGTCCGCGTAGTACGCGGCGACCGCCTCGCGCGCGGCGAGCAGTCCCTTCGGGTGCGGCTCGTAGCGGAGCGCGCGCGCATCCGCCAATGCGCCGAGCTGGACGGGCGGCGCGAGCCCGGCGCGGGTGGGATTCGACTCGGTCAGGTCGATTACGGGCTCGCGGCGCTCCCGCAACGCGCGCGAGATCGCGTTCTCGGCAGCCGTCCAGGGAAGCCTGCGCGAGTAGGGGATCACATCTCGGGGAGCGAGATCTGCGCCGAGCGCGGCAGCGGCAGCCGCTCGCGATCCTTCTCCACGAACCGCAGCGCCGCCCAGATCTCGTCCAGCGAGAGGATCTTGTCGTCCGTCATGCCCGCCGCCAGACCGACCGAGCGCACCAGCTCCTGGGACAGATCGGTGAAGAATCCGCTCGACTTGCGCGGCCACGCCGCCCAGATGCACCCGCGCGGCGCGAGCAGGTGCCTGGCGCGCGGGAACAGCTCGCCGAGCACGGCGCGCGAGGAGGCGAAGAGCACCACCACGTCCATCTGGCTCACCGGCTTGGTGGCGACGGAGGCGCCCTGCGGAAGCGGGTCCAGCCGCCGCGCGAACCCGACCGGCGGGTCCATCAAGAGGACACGCCGGCCCTCCTTGATGCCGAGCTTGCGCGAAATCGGCGTCTCGTCGATTGGGTCCATCTCCGGTGGCACAGGTCTAGAGCCCCACGCGCAAACCCGCAAGGGGGCCCTCCGGTGCGCGCCCGGTGCGGTACAGTGATCCGGTGAAGCCCGTGCGCATCGGCCTCCTGGGCGTCGGCACGGTGGGGCGAGCCGTGGCGCGCGCCCTCGCCGAGCGCCGCGACGTGCTCTCGCGGGCGGCCGGGGCGCCGCTGGTCCTGCAGCGCGCGGCGGTGCGCGACCTGTCGCGCGAGCGCGGGATCGAGCCGGCCGTGCTGACCGGCGACCCCCGTTCCGTGGTCGAAGGGGACGACGTCGATCTGGTCGTCGAGCTGATGGGCGGCGAGGAGCCGGCGCGCGCCCTGATCGCGGAGGCCCTGCAGCGCAAGAAGCCGGTGGTCACCGCGAACAAGCGGGTGGTCGCCTGGCACGGGCCCCAGCTCGCGCAGCTCGCCGCGCAGCGCGGGGTCGAGCTGCGCTTCGAGGCGGCGGTGGGCGGCGGCATCCCGCTCATCGCGCCGCTCACCGACGATCTGGCGGCGAATCGGATCCTGGAGCTGCGCGCGATCATCAACGGCACCACCAACTACATCCTCACCCGCATGGCCGCCGGCGAGACCTTCGACGCGGCGCTGGCGCAGGCGCAGAAGCTGGGCTATGCCGAGGCGGATCCGGGCGACGACGTCGACGCGGTCGACGCCGCGGACAAGCTGGCCATCCTGGTGCGCATCGCGTTCGGGCTTGCCTGCACGCCCGCGCAGATCTTCCGCCAGGGCCTGCGCGGCCTCGATCCGCTGGACCTCGCCTACGGCCGCGAGATGGGATACGCCCTCAAGCTGCTCGCCACCGGCCGCCGCACCGACGGCAAGGTCGAGGCGCGGGTGCACCCCACCTTCCTCTCCGCCGAGCATCCGCTGGCGCGGGTCGACGGGCCGCGCAACGCCGTGCACGTGGTCGGCGACCTGAGCGGCCCGGTCCTCTTCGGCGGCCTGGGCGCGGGCGGCGATGCCACGGCGAGCGCCGTGCTGGCGGACGTCACGCACGTCGCGCGCCGCTTGGTGCTGGGCGACCCGGTGGAGCCGCCCCGCCCCTCGGTCGCGGGCGCGGAGCTGTTGCCCATGGGCGAGGTGCGCACCCGCTGCTACCTGCGCCTCGCGGTCGACGACGTCCCCGGCGTGTTCGCCCAGGTCACCCGCGTCCTCGCCGAGCACGGCATCGGGCTCGCGAGCGTCATCCAGCGCGAGCCTGAGAAGGGGCCCGCCGACGTGGTGCTGCTCACCTATGCGGCCGCCGAATCGGCGCTGGCGCAGGCCGAGGCGGAGCTGTCGCGCCTCCCTTGCACGCGCGCGGTGCGCGCCCGGATCCGCGTGGAAGAGGCGCGCACGTGATCCGCTCCGGAGTGCTCCTGCGCTGGCGCGACCGGCTGCCGGTCACCCCCCGCACTCCGGCGCTCAGCCTGGGCGAGGGAGACACGCCGCTGGTCGCCGCGCCCACGCTCGCGCGAGACGTGGGCTGCGCGGAGCTGTGGCTGAAGGTCGAGGGACAGAATCCCACCGGGTCGTTCAAGGACCGCGGCATGGTGGTGGCCGTGGCGAAGGCCGCCGAGGCGGACGCGCGGGTGGCGGCGTGCGCCTCGACCGGGAACACCTCCGCCTCCGCCGCCGCCTACTGCGCCGCGGCCGGCATCGCCTGCCGCGTGGTCGTCCCCGAAGGAAAGGTCGCGCTGGGCAAGCTGGCGCAGGCGGTCGCGCACGGCGCCCGCATCGTCGTGCTGCGCGGGAACTTCGACGCCGCCTTGTCGGCCGTGCGCGCCCTGGCGGCGCGCGGCGGGATCGCGCTCCTCAACAGCGTCAACCCCTACCGGCTCGAGGGGCAGAAGACGGCGGCGTTCGAGGTCGCCGAGGCCCTCGGCGGACCGCCCGACGGGCTCGCGCTGCCGGTGGGGAACGCGGGCAACATCAGCGCTTACTGGCGCGGGTTCGTGGAGCTCGGGATGCGCCTTCCCCTCTACGGCATCCAGGCGGCCGGCGCGGCGCCGCTCGTCTCGGGCGCGCCGGTCGAGCATCCGGAGACGCTCGCGACCGCGATCCGCATCGGCAACCCGGCCAGCTGGACGCTCGCGGTCCAGGCCCAGCGCGAGTCGGGCGGCCAATTCGCCGCCGTGCCCGACGAGGAGATCGTGGCCGCGTACGCCCGGCTCGCCGCCGAGGCGGGGGTCTTCTGCGAGCCGGCGAGCGCGGCTCCGGTAGCGGGCCTGTTGCGCCTCTCGCGCGAGCGTCCGGGCCGCTTCGCGGGCCAGCGGCTGGTCGCCGTGCTGACCGGCCACGGCCTCAAGGATCCCCAGGCGGCCATCGGCCTCGCGCCGCCCTTGCCCGAGCCGGTGGCGGTGGAGTCGATCGAGGAGGCGCTTCGATGAGCGCGTTCACGGTCGTGGTGCCCTGCTCCACCTCGAACCTCGGCTCCGGATTCGACGCCGTGGGAATCGCGCTGGGCGGCCCGGATCTCCTCGTGCGCGCCACGCCCGGAGGCGCCGGGCTGCGCATCACGCGCATCTCGGGGGAGGGCGAAAGCCGCCTCCCGCGCGACCGATCGAACCGGTTGCTGCAGGCGGCGCACCTCGCCGCAGAGGCCGCGGGACACACTCCCGACGAGCTGCGCGCGGAGATCGAGGTGCACTCGTCGATCCCGCTCCGGCGCGGCCTGGGGTCCTCGGCGGCGGCCGCGCTCGCCGGCGCCCTGCTCGCCGATCGGCTGCTCTCCGGCGCCATCGGCGAGGAACGCGCGCTGGGAGTCGCCGTGCGCCTCGAGGGCCATCCGGACAACGTGGTCCCCTCGCTCCGGGGCGGCGCGCAGGTGGCGGTGCTCGACCACTCGGGGCGTGTCGTCTCCTGCCCCATCCGGCTGGGAGCGCCGCTGCGCGCGGCGCTCTTCATCCCCGACGAGGAGCTGGAGACGGCGGCGGCGCGCGCCGTGTTGCCACAGACGGTGAAGCTCGTCGACGCGGTCCACAACCTCGGGCGCGCCGCGCTGCTCGTCGCGGCGCTCCAGGCCGGCAGGCTCGACCTGCTTGCGGAGGCCATGGACGACCGCCTGCATCAGCCCGCGCGCGCGGCCTTGCTGCCCTGGCTCCCTTCGCTGCTCTCGGCGGCGCGGGAAGCGGGCGCTGCCGGGGCCGCCCTCTCCGGAGCGGGCACCACCGTGCTGGCGCTCTGCGCTCCGGGAGCGGCGCACGACGTGTCCCGCGCGATGCGCGACGCGGCGAAGGCGCTCGGAGTGCCGGGGCGGACCGAGGTGGTCGACGTGGGCGTGCCCGGCGCCCGGGTGCTCGCCTAGCCGGGCTAGCCGGTCCCCCGGGCGGAGAGCGAGGCCACGAACTGGTCGATGCGGTCGCGGAAGGCGTCGTCCCCGTGCACGAACTGCACGCCGACGCCCGGGTCCACCTTGCGCTGGGCGGCTTCCTCCGGAGTGACGCGGTGGACAACCACCGCCTTCGCCTCCACCGGCGCGCCCCCCGGAAGCTCCAGCACCACGGTGACGACAGCCTCCATCTGGGGAGGATCGTCCGTGCGGATGAACACCCCCCCGGCGCTGATGTTGGTCGCGTACTCGCGCCGGAACTCGTCGACGCTGCCGAACCGCACGGCGAACCTCGCCGCGTACCGAGGCGTCGCGCGCCGGTCCATCGGACGCGCCGGCTGTTCCACGAGACCGAGCGCGCGGGCGATGCGCGCCTGCGCCATCTTGTCCGGCACGAAGTCCGCCCAGAATCCCATCGCGCTTTCCCGGCCGCTGCGGGGGCGCACGGCCGCGGTCACCTGCACGGGGTGATCCTCGGCCAGATAGAAATGCATGGTGATGCGCTCGCCGGGCCGCGGCGGCACCAGGCAGCGCACGAACGCGCAGCCCACGCCGAGCGCTCCCGTGGTCGCCTGCAGGACCTGGGCCCCGACGGCGAATCGGACTGGCACGACGAAAGGACGGCTGGCCACTCCCGTGCTGTCGGCCATCGGCAGGGAAACTTGAGCCTCAGGTCGGCCCGGCTCAGCTCCGCTTCAGGATGAACTCGATGGCCCGGTCGATCCGCTCGCGGAACTCGTCGCTCGAGTCGACGAACTGAACGCCCGCTCCGGGGGGCGTGTTGCGCGCCTTGGCGTCCTGGGCCGAGACGCGGTGCACCACCACGCCCTTCGCCTCGACGGACTTGCCGCCGTCGGGCAGCTCCATGGTCACCGTCACCACCGCGTGCAGCTCGGGCGGGCTCTCCGTCTGCACGAACACGCCGCCGGCGCTGATGTTCGCGGCGTACTCGAGCACGAAGTCCTGCACGTTGCCGAAGCGCACGCCGAAGCGCGCCTCGACGCGGGGGAAGGCGCGCCGCGGATCGTCGAGCGGCTTCTGCGCCAGGGACATCGCGCCGATCGGCGTGGGCGGCCCGGACGCCGCGGCGCGCGCCCGCCGCTGCAGCAGCCCGGCGATCCGGTCGCGCAGCGTCTGCGGCGGATCGACGAACTCCGCCCAGTACCCGCCTTCGGGCGCCGAGCGCCATTCGCCGACCACCGCGGCGGCCTCCTCCGCCTGCGGACCGCCGGGCAGGTAGAGCTTGAGCGAGACCTGCGTGCCCGGCTTGGGTGGGCGGAGCGAGCAGACGAACACACCGTCTGCGCTCACCTCGCGCGTGGTGGTCTGCACGACCGCCGGGCCCGCAGCCACGCGGATGGGAAAGACGATCGGAGCGCGCATCCTGTCATTCTACAGAGACGCGGCGCGGACGACGAGGAGGCGCGCGCCGCACAGGGTCCTACCCTCGCCGGAGCAGGAAGGCGCGATCCCGGCCGGCGGGCACCGGCCCTGCCAGGTGGCGCAAGGCGGCTGCCCGGGCGAGCCGCGCCGCGGGCGGGGCCTCGCCGGCGAGCATCGTCAAGGCGAGCAGGCCCCCGGGCAAGAGCACTTCGCCGAGCGCGCGCACCCCGGCTGCCGCGTCGCCGAGCAGCGAGGTGAACGCCACCACCACGGCGAAGCGCGGGCCGAAAGGCGGAGCTTCGAGGTCGCCGGCGATCCGCAGCGGCGCGCGGGACGCGGCGTTCCGCAGCATGCCCAGGCTCGCGTCCAGGACGACGAGCGTCCGCGCGCGGAGCTGCCCGCGAACCGCGGCGGCCGGTTCGCGCGCATCCGCGAGCCACTCGGCAAAGAGCGCGGTCCCGCCGCCCGCGTCGAGCAGCGGCCCTGGCGGCGGCGCATCGGCCTCGAGGAGCCGAGCCGCCGCCCGGTACTTCTCGCGCTGCTGCGCCCGGAACTGCTCGTCGTCGTTCCGGCAGTGCGGTCGTACGCGCGCGCGAGCAGATCGCGGTCCACCCGCACACTCTACCAATGCCCGCGGCGCGGCGCGGACCAGGGCCTTGCGCCGCCGGGGTCGGACCGATACCTTCGCCCCCCCTTCGGGAGACCAGCCGTGGCAAAGCGCACTCCTCTGTACGAAGCACACCTCGCGGCCTCGGCGCGCATGATCGACTTTGCCGGCTTCGAGATGCCCGTCCAGTACCGAGGCCTCGTCGAAGAGCACCTCGCGGTGCGCGAGCGGGCCGGGATCTTCGACGTCAGCCACATGGGAGAGATCGTGCTCGAAGGGCCGCGCGCGCTGGAGGCCGCGCAGCGGCTGGTCACCAACGACCTGGCGAATTGCAAGGACGGCCAGGCCCAGTACGCGGCGCTCTGCAACGAGCGCGGCGGCGTGATCGACGACGTGATCGTCTACCGCTTCTCCGCTCGCCGGCTCCTCGTCTGCGTCAACGCGACGGGCCGCGAGAAGGACTTCGAGTGGATGCGCGCCCACGCCGGCGAGGGGGTCAAGCTCGAGCAGCAGAGCGACGACTGGGCCCAGGTGGCCGTGCAGGGCCCGCGAGCCCCCGAGCTGGTGGACGCGCTCTGCAAGCCGCACGTGCTCGACGTGCCCACCTACCACTTCCGCGAGGCCACCGTGGCCGGCGTGCGCGGCTGCATCGTCGCGCGCACCGGGTACACCGGGGAGGACGGGTTCGAGGTGTTCTGCCCGCCCCAGGGCGCGCGGCGGATCTGGGACGCCGTGGTCGAGGCCGGAGCCACGCCGTGCGGGCTGGGCGCGCGGGACACGCTGCGCCTGGAGGCCGGTTACCGCCTGTACGGCAACGACATGGACGAGCAGCACACCCCGCTCGAGGCGGGGCTCGAGTGGATCGTCAAGCTGCACAAGAGCGGCGGGTTCATCGGAGTGGAGGCGCTGCGCGAGCAGAAGGCGCAGGGCCTCAAGCGCAAGCTGGTCGGGTTCAAGATGGCGGCGAAACGCCACATCGCGCGCCACGGCTATCCCGTGCGGCCGCCCGGCGTGGAGAAGCACGTCGGCGAAGTGACGAGCGGGACGATGAGCCCCATCTTGCAGCAGCCGATCGGGCTTGCCTACGTCCCGATCGAGATGTCTCCGATCGGCACCTGCTTCGAGGTCGAGATCCGCGAGCACGCCTTCCCCGCCGAGGCGGTCAAGACGCCCTTCGTGAGCAAGAAGAAGACGCCCGCCGTGACCCAGAAGAGCTAGCGAGAGGTCCGCACAATGGCCGACTATCCCGAGAATCTGAAATACACCAAGGAGCACGAGTGGAGCCGCATCAACGGCAAGAACGCCGTGATCGGCATCACCGAGTTCGCCAAGGACCAGCTCGGCGACGTCGTCTACCTCGAGCTGCCCGAGGTCGGGGCGGAGGTGAAGCGCGGCCAGCCGTTCGGGGTGGTGGAGAGCACCAAGGCGGTGAGCGAGCTGTTCGCGCCGCTCACCGGCAAGGTGACCAAGGTGAACCAGGAGCTGGTCGACGCGCCCGAGGGAGTGAACGACAGCCCGCACGAGAAGGGCTGGATGATCGAGATCGTGATGTCCATGCCCGACGAGGTCTCCCAGCTGCTCTCGGCCGCGCAGTACAAAGATCTACTGCCGGCGGAGGAGCGCTGAGTGGAGCGCCTGGATCTGCGGGGCCTTCTGTGCCCGCTGACCTGGGCGAAGACGAAGTACGCGCTGCAGAAGCTGCGGCGCGGCGAGGAGCTCCTGGTGCTGCTCGATCACCGACCCGCGGTGCCGGACATCCGCCGCAACGCCGAGGAGCTGGGCCACGAGGTCCTCCTCACCCGCGAGCCCGAACCGGGCGTGTGGGAGATGCACCTGAGGCGCGGGTGACGCGCACCTATCCGCTCTGGGGACTCTTCGCAGCGGTGATCGTCGGCTGTGTCGCGCTGGCGCGCCGCCGCCGAGTGGGCCGGGCACGGCTCCTCGTCGCCTGGGCACTCTCGTCTCTGCTGTTCTGGGGGCTGGCCGGGCTCGTCGGGTACGCCGGGAGCCGCGTCGCGAACGCCATCGACCTCGGCGGACTCGGCGACAAGAGACGGGTGCTCGGATTCATGATCGGCGCGTCGCTCGGCGGGCTGGCCGGCGCGCCGCTGGGCATCGCGCTCGCCGAGCGATGGCTGCGCAAGGCGTGGCCCCGCCCCCCAGCGCTCCTTCTCTCCTCCGCCGCGGTCGCTCTCGTCGCGGCGGTGGTGCTCTTCACCCTGCAGCGGCTCGACAACGCGGAGCAGCAAGCCGGCAAGTCCGTGCTGGTCGTCTTTCCCTTGCTCGGAGCCGCCGGAGTGCTGGGGTGGCTCATCGGAGAGCGGCCGTGATCGCGTTGCTCCTCGCCGCCGCCGCCGCGCACCAGCGCTACGACTCGGCCCTTGCGCCTCGCGCCGCCGAGATGCTCGCGCAGGCCATCCGCTTCGCCACCGTGGCGGGGAACGATGCAGCGCACGCCGCGCAGAAGGAGTGGCTGCTGCGCACCGCCGGCGCGCTCGGCCTGGCCGCCCGCGACGCCGGGACCGTGACCGAGATCGAGCTGCCGGGACCGCCCGGGGCGCCGGTGCTCGGCCTCGTGGTGCACGGCGACGTCCAGCCCGTCGACGAGAAGGCCTGGACGGTGCCGCCGTTCGCCGGCGTGGCGCGCGGCGGTCGCGTGTGGGGTCGCGGCGCGGCGGACGACAAGGGGCCGATGGTGCAGGCGCTGCTCGCGATGGCGGCGCTGAAGGAGGCCGGGCCTCCGCGGACGCACACGGTGCGCCTCCTGGTCGGGAGCGACGAGGAGAGCGGGAGCAACGACGTGAGGTCGTACCTCCAGACCCACGCCCCGCCCGACCTGAGCCTGGTGCTCGACTCCGAGTTCCCCGTGGTGGTGGGCGAGAAGGCCTGGGACGGCCTGACCGTCAGCGCGGATCCGGTCGAGCGCGAGGCCGCGAAGCCCTGGACGGTCGCTTCTCTCGAGGCGGGGCTGGCGCCGAGCATCGTCCCCGACCGCGCCCGCCTCGTGCTCCGCTGGCGTGCCGGCGAACCGGGATGGAAGGAGCTGATCGCCCGGCTCGTCGCCAGGACACCTCCGCCTGGCACGCGGCTGGAGATCACCCCGAACGGCGCGGAGCTCGAGGTGCTGGCGCACGGGCGCGCCGCCCACGCGGGCGTGAACCTCCAGGGCGGCCGCAACGCGCTCGTCGCGCTCGCGCGCACGGTCGAGGGCGAGTTGCCTGCCGGCGGCGCCGACGACCTGCTCGCCTTTGCGCGCCTCGCCGGGCAGGACGTGCGCGGCGCCGCGCTCGGCCTGCCGCAAGATCGCTGGGGCGGGTACGCGGTGAACGTCGCCACGCTCGGGACGCACACCGGGCTCGCCCCCGCCGAGGAAGGCAAGCTCACGCTGGTCATCAACCTGCGCCGCCCGCCACCGCTCACAGGCCCGCAGGCGCGCGACCGGCTCTTCGCGATCGTCGCGGATTTCGCCGCCCGGCGCGGCGCGACGTTGCGGGCCGGCGGCTACTTCCAGGACGAGCCGCTCGCCTTCGATCCGGAGGCGAAGATCGTCCGGCGCCTGATGGCGGCGTACCGCCGCGCGACCGGCGAGGACGCGCCGCCCGCCATCTCCGGCGGCGGCACCTACGCGAAGCGGCTGCCGCGCTCCATCGCCTTCGGCATGTGGTTCCCGGGCAAGCCCTATCCTGGGCACGACAGCGAC
>Ga0209283_10002344_pt1 | contig 10579 bp, 8 predicted proteins | sample CZO8metaG_2_FD_188354 | JGI IMG/M metagenome (GOLD analysis project Ga0209283, IMG submission 188354) | Vadose zone soil microbial communities from the Eel River Critical Zone Observatory, Northern California, USA - CZOApr15con2H1.8 metaG... | ecosystem: Environmental > Terrestrial > Soil >...
GCACGGTTCCTAGCCCGGACTATTCATGAGGAAATGAACTGAACGGGAGCTCCGTCGTGCTAAGAAGGGCTTGGATAAAGACCTTTCTCGCACGAAGGAGGCTCCCGTTTGGCCGACGATACCACGACACAGTGTCTGCTGTTTCCCGAGATTAGCCGGAAGGCCGTCATCACCCGATTTGACCAAGAACATGGCAGCTCCGACGGAGGAGCGGTACTGCTCAAGGCCATCGATCTTCGACTGGAGCTGACGGAACGGCTGGCAGGGTGCCTGCGGGACCGGCGCGACCCGAGCAAGATCAGCCACGAGATCGAGGAACTGCTCTCGCAGCGGGTCTTCGCCATCGCCTGTGGCTATCCCGATGGCAACGATGCGGGGCGTCTGTCCGAGGATCCCATCCACAAGATACTGGTGGGCCGCGATCCCATCGACGGCGAGGCCTTGGCTTCCCAGCCGACTCTCTCGCGCTTCGAGAACGCTGTCGGTCGGAGGGAGCTTTACCGGATGGGAGAAGTCCTGGCGGATGTCGTGATCGAACGCCATCGGAAGAGGCTTCGGGGCCGGGCCCGCTACATCACCATCGACCTCGACCCCACAGAGGATCCCACGCATGGACAACAGCAGCTGTCCTTCTTCAACGGGTACTACGACAGCTGGTGCTACCTGCCCGTGGTGGGCTTTTTGACCTTCAACGACGAGTCGGAGCAGTACCTCTTCACCGCTCTGCTCCGACCCGGCAACGCTCCCGACAAGCGCGGCGCGATCCCCATCCTCGAGCGGATCCTTCCTCGTCTGCGGCTGGCCTTCCCGCGCGCTCGCTTCTGCGTGCGTCTCGATGCCGGATTCGCCGCGCCCGAGATCTTCTCCTTCCTCGATGCTCAGGGAGACGTTGACTACGTCGTCGCCATGCCCAAAAACGCAGTCCTGCTGCGTCGGATCAAGAAGTTGCTGCGAAAGGCTCGCAGGCTCGCTCGCGAGAGTGGCCAGACCGCCCACGTGTACGGGGAATGCCGCTACGCCGCCAGGAGCTGGGGCAAGAAGCGCCGGCTCATCGTGAAAGCTGAGGTTGTCCGCCATCCCGGTCGTGAGCCCAAGGAGAATCCCCGTTTCGTCGTCACCAACCTCGCCCAGACCCCGAAGTGGATCTACGAGAGGGTCTACTGCGAGCGGGGGGATGCCGAGAATCGCATCAAGGAGCTCCACCTCGGCCTCGAGATGGACCGCACAAGCTGCTCGAGCTTCTGGGCCAACCAGCTCCGCGTCCTCCTCACCGCGGCGGCTTACGTCCTCATGCAGGAACTGAGACTCCGAGCGGCTCGAACGTCCTGCGCGCGCGCCCAGGTCCAGACTCTCCGTGAACGGCTCATCAAGATCGGCGCCCGCGTCGTCGAGTCTGTGCGCCGAGTCGTCCTTCACCTGCCCGCCTCGTACCCCTTTCTCGAACCGTGGAGACGCGTCGCCACTAGCCTCGGCGCCACCGCGGGCTGATCTCTCACTCCGAACGCCACATCCCGAAGCGAAGGGGGACGTGTCGCTCCCTGTCGCGAGCCCGAACTCACCTCCGTCTTCTCTTCGCCTCACGCCGCCGACTCCCGTCTCTCTCCGCCTCAGAGCACGCCAGTGCGAGCCCTCCTCAGCAGAGCGGCGCTCGATTTCATCCACTGCCGCTCCATCATGAATAATGCGGGCTAGCAGGCCGCTGAAACTCTCCTCCGGCGCCAGCGTTCGGCGCGCGAAGCGTAGCGTTTCCTCTGTCGTCACGCGGCGGATCCACTCCGCCGCGGGACGCTTGATGAGGTAATGCGCGGAGCGCAGCGCGCCGCATTCGTGTTAACGCGCAGCGGGCTCCAGGCTGATCGCGCGCGCTTCGCGCACCCCGGGGATGGCCGCCACGGCGGAGGTCACCTCGGCGGGCACGGAGCTGTCCACCTCGATGATCATCACCGCCCGGCCGCTCCCCGGCTTCCGGCCGACGGTCATCCGCGCGATGTTGATCGAGCGCTCGCCGAGCACCGTGCCCAGATGGCCGACGACTCCGGGGGTGTCGTCGTTCTTGATGAAGAGGACATGCCCCTGGGGAATGGCGTCCACCTCCACCCCGTCCACGTCGACGAGGCGCAGGTGGTTGCGGCCGAAGAGCGTGCCCGCGACCGAGAAGTCGCACGCGCTCGTCTTCAGGCGCACGACCATGAGGTTCGAGAACGCGACGCGGGCGGTGGAGGTGGATTCGAGGACGTCGATCCCCCGCTCCGCGGCCAGGGCGCGGGCGTTGACGAGGGTCACTTTGCCCGGCAGCACCGGCTGCAGCACGCCATGGACCGCGGCCGAGAGGATCGGCTTGACGTCGATCTCCTTGAAGTCGCCGTAGAGGCCCACCTCCACGCGCTCCATCGATCCGTCGCAGACCTGGGACAGGAAGAGCCCCAGCCGCTCGGCGAGGTCCATGGCCGGCCGCACCTGGTCGTAGAGGTCGCCGGTGAGGGAGAAGAAGTTGACCGCATGCTGGATGAGGCCGCCCTTGAGGTAGTCGCGTACCTGTACTGCGATGTCCGTGCCCACGCGCTCCTGGGCCTCGGCCGTCGCCGCCCCCACGTGCGGCGTCGCCACCACGCGCGGATGCTTCGCGACGCGCCAGTCCGTGGGTGGCTCCTGGGCGTGGACGTCGAGCGCCGCCCCCGCCACCCGCCCCGACTCCAGGGCCGCGAGCAGGGCTTCCTCGTCGATCAGCTCGCCGCGGGCCGCATTGACGATCCGGATCCCGGGCTTGGCCCTGGCAAGCGCCTCCCGCCCGAGCAGGTGCCGCGTCTCCTTCGTCAGGGTCGTGTGCAGGGTCAGGAAGTCCGATCCCTGGATCACCTGCTCGAAGGAGAGGAGGGGGATCCGCAGCTCCTCCGCCAGAGCGGGCGCGACGAAGGGATCGTAGGCGACCACTTCCATGCCCAGCGCACGGCAGCGCGCCGCGACTTCCCGCCCGACCCGCCCCAATCCCACCACGCCGATGCGCTTGCCCTGAAGCTCGACGCCGGCAAACGCCTTGCGGTCCCAGCGTCCCGCCTTCATCGCCGCGTCGGCTTGGGCGACGTTGCGCGCGAGGGCCAGGATCAGGGCCAGGGTCAGCTCGGCGGTGGAGGCGATGTTGCCGCCGGGCGAGTTCATCACCACCACACCCCGGCGGGTGGCCGCCTCCAGGTCGACGTTGTCGACGCCGACGCCGGGCCGACCGATGATGCGCAGGTTCTTCGCCGCCTCCAGCACCTCGGCGGTGATCTGGCAGCCGCTGCGGATCATCAGGGCCTGGTAGGGAGCGACGATGGACGCCAGCTCCGAGGGCGGCATCGCCTTGCGCACGTCCACCGCCCAGCCCTCGGCCTGGAGCACCTCCATGCCCCGGTCGGTGATCCCCTCGAGGACGAGTATCTTCAGGCTCACTCCATAAGCCTGAGATACTCGGCCTCGGCGGCGGCCATTCCGGCGCCCAGGTCGAAGCGGTGGCCGAGGCGGCGCAGGACGATCTCCAGGGTCGCGAGAAGCCCGAGGATGTCGGTGGCGTCGTAATAGCCGAGATGCGCGATGCGAAGGATCTGGCCCTTGAGCTTGCCCTGCCCTCCGGCCACGGTGGAGGCGAACTCGGCCTTCAGCGCCTTGACGATCGCGCCCGACTCGACGCCGGAAGGCGCGTAGAGCGCCGTGAGCGCGTCGCCGTGGGCCCGTGGCGCCACGAGCGGCAGGCCGAGCGCTTTCACCGCCGCCCTCGTGGACGCCGCGAGGACGCCGGCGTTGCGCACGAGCGCGTCGACGCCGCCCATCGACGCCACGAAGCCGAGGGCGGCCCGCAGCGCCACGACGCTGGAGATGGCGGGAGTGAAGGCCGATTCGCCGGCGCCCTGCGCCTTGCGCTCGCGGGCGAGATCGAAGTAGAAGCGCGGCGTCGTCGCGGACTCCGCCGCCGCCCAGGCCTTCGCACTCATCGACACGAAGGCGAGACCGGGAGGCAGCGCGAGGGCCTTCTGGCTGCCGACGACGACCACGTCGACGCCCCAGGCCGCCGTCTCGAGCCGCATCGCCCCCGCGCCCGAGATCGCGTCCACGACGAGCACCGTGTCCTTCCGTCCCCGCGTGACCCGGGCGATCGCCTCGACGTCGTGGGCGGCGCCGGTCGACGACTCGGAGAGCTGGACGAAAACGCCGCGGATGCGCGGGTCGCGGTCGAGGGCTTCGGCTACGCGCTCGGCCGGGACCGCGTCCCCCCATTCCGCCTCGAGGATCGTCACCGCCATGCCGTGGGCCCGCCCGATGGCGACCCAACGCTCGCCGAAGTTGCCGGCCACGAGCGCGAGCATGGCGTCCCCCGGCGAGAGCACGCTGACGAGGGCGGCCTCCATCCCTCCCGTCCCGGAGCAGGCCAGGATCAGCACGTCGTCGTCGGTCTTGAGGAACTGCTCGAGTCCCGCCGTGCATTCCTTGAACACGGCACGGAACTCGTCCGTGCGGTGATGGAGGATCGGCCGGGCGAGTGCCTCCTGGACCGCCGGCTGCAGCGGCGTCGGGCCCGGCGTGAACAGCCTCGACTTCTTCAGCATCGTGGGTGATGACCCCTCGATGGCCATCCACAGAAACTGTGGAAAACCTTGTTGAAACTTCGCTACGGCTCCGGCCTAAGTCCTTCCAGCCCGGTCTCTTCGTGCGATCTGCACTCTGTGACAGCAGCGTGACGGAGGCACGCGATTTGCGTGATGGGCTTTTTCGCTACGAGGATGCGGGCTGCCAACGCGCCCGCGCCGTTTTCACGGCTTCGGCGAGCGCCTCCACGACGGTGTCAATTTCTCCGGCGTCATTATATCGGCCCAGCCCGAGGCGCAGGGCGGTGTAGACGCGCTCGTCGGAAAGCCCGAGGGCGCGCAGGACGTGCGAGCCCTTGCCCTCCGCCTCCGCGCACGCCGCTCCCGACGAGAGGGCGATCGAGCCCCCGAGGGAAAGGATGAGCGTCTCGGCTTCGGCGCGATCGATCGAGACGTGGAGGTTGCCCGGGAGGCGCGGCTCGGCCGCGCCGTTGAGCTCGACGCCGTCGATGCGCGTTCTCAGCCCCTCGAAGAGGCGGTCGCGCAAGGCGCGCAAGCGCTGCGGCTCCCCGGAGGCGATCGCCTGCGCCGCCAGCCGCGCCGCCTCGCCGAAGCCGACGATCCCGGGCACGTTGAGCGTGCCCGAGCGGGCTCCCTTCTCCTGCCCGCCGCCTTCGGCCTGCGGCTGAACGCGAAGGCGGGGCTTGCGGTCGCGCCGTAGGTAGAGGGCGCCGATACCCTTCGGCCCGTACATCTTGTGGGCCGAGAGGCTCATGAGGTCCACGTTCCACGCCGCGACGTCGACGGGGATGCGGCCGAGCGCCTGGACCGCATCGCAGTGGAAGACGACGGAGCGGTCGCGGCACAGAGCGCCGATATCCGCGACCGGTTGTATCGTGCCGATCTCGTTGTTGGCCGCCATCACCGACACCAGGATCGTATCGGCGCGAAGCGCCGCCGCCACCCGCGCCGGGTCCACGACGCCGTCCGGGCCGACCTCGACGCGAGTGACCTCGAACCCTTCGCGCTCCAGCGTGCGGCACGGTTCGAGCACCGCCGGATGCTCGATGGCCGTCGTCACGACGTGTCGCCCGCGCGCGGCGAGCGGCCGCGCCGCTCCGCGTATCGCGAGGTTGTCGGACTCCGTGGCCCCGGACGTGAAGACGATCTCTTCGGGCTGCGCGCCGACGAGCGCCGCCACGTGCGCGCGGCCCTCTTCGACCGCCCGCGCAGCCTCCCGGCCGAACACGTGCTGCCGGCTCGATGGGTTGCCGAACTTCTCCGTGAAGTACGGCAGCATGGCCGCGAGCACCTGCGGATCCACCGGCGTCGTGGCGTGATGGTCGAGGTAGATCCTCATCCTTGTATGCAGCCTCACAACCCGGCCCTGACAGCCACCGTATACTGTAGCGAATCCGGGCGCCGTTCCCGAAGGGGGGACGCATGAAAGCGATCAAGAAGATGATGCTCCTGGCCGGCCTGATCCTGAGCCTCGCGGCCGGGACCGCGCGCGCGCAGGAGCCGGCCGAGGACGAGGAGGCGCGTCCGGAACCCGTGCGCAAGATCCGCGTGCTCGAGAACCCCTACGATATCGCCTCCTTCTATCGATCGCACCAGGGCGACTACTTCGGCCTCCAGGCTCCGGGCACCAGCGAGCGCTACCCCATCGCGGGCTTCTACCGCCAGAACGGCGGCCGGGGCTACGGGTACTCACGGTTCTGGACGAGTGGGTACTCGGGCCGCAGCCGGGGTGGCATGATGCTGGGCTACCGCCGCCGCATCGGCGACAACGGCGACATCTACCTGCTCGCGCCGTTCCTCGCGCCCGTCGGTCCGCTCAGCGGCATCTTCCTCGGCGATCGGTAGATTCCGCAAGCCTCTTCAACGCGGAGGTCGCGGAGGAAAACGGAGAGGACGCGGAGACATCATTTGATTTCCTCTGCGCCCTCTCCGTCCGTTCTCCGCGCTCTCCGCGTTTAAAGGTCGCTCTCGTTCTGAGTCGCTCTACTCGTACCTTAGCGATTCGATGGGGTCGAGGCGGGCGGCCCGAAGCGCCGGATAGATGCCGAAGATGAGCCCGACCCCCACCGAGACGCCGACCGACAGTACAACGGAAAATACGGTCACGATCGTCTTCCAACCCGCGTAGAACGCGACGCCCTCCGCGATCGCGACGCCCATCAGGATCCCGAGGACCCCCCCGGCCGCCGTGATGGTGAAGGCCTCGATCACGAACTGGTTGCGGATGTCGGCCTGGCGCGCGCCCACGGCCCGGCGGACCCCGATCTCCCGCGTCCGCTCGAGGACGGTCGCGAGCATGATGTTCATGATGCCGATGCCGCCCACGAGCAGCGAGATGCTGGCGATGGCTCCCATCACGATGTCGAAGAGGCGCTGCGTCTTCCGGCTCTGCTCGAGGAGGGCCTCCGGCACCGTGATCGTGTAGTCGGCGGCGCCGCCGTGGAGGCGGTCGAGCAGGCTCGCGATCACGGTCGAGGATTCCTGGACCGGCGCCCCCGGCGCCATGCGGACGATCAGCTCGTCGAGAGCGCTCTTGAGCGGCGCCCGGCCGAACTTGCGCTCGGCCACGGTCACGGGCAGGTAGATCTCGTTCGCGGTGCCGGAGAGCGTGATTCCCTGAATCTCGCGGGGGCCTCCTCCCGAGGCGAGGACGCCGACCACGGTCAGCCACTGTTCGTTGATCTTCAGCGGACGCCCCACCGCGGCGTCGAAGCCGAACAGCTCGCGGCGCACGCCGTCGCCGATGACGCACACCTGCGCGAAGGTCTCCTCGTCGCTCGACCCGAAGAACCGGCCCTCGCGGACGGGCAGCTTGACAAGCTCCGGGTAGTCGTGGGAGACGCCGATCACCTTGGGCTTGGCGCTGCCTCTCGCCGACAAGACCTTCCACGGCTCGACCTCGATCTTGGCGATCACGCGCTCGACGCCGGGCACGGCGTCGCGGATGGCGTCGGCGTCGCGGAACGCCAGGCCCGCGCTCTTGCGCCGGATCTCCTGCTTTTCGTCGTCACGGTCGAAGACCTTGTCCTTGACGAGCACGTTGCGCAGGCCCATGGCGTCGATGGTCTCCAGGGCCTGGCGCTCGGCCCCCGCGCCGATGGAGAGCATGGCGATGACCGCTCCTGCGCCGAAGATGATGCCCAGGGTGGACAGAACCGAGCGCAGGCCGTGGCTGCGCAGGCTCTCGACACTCGAGCTGAGGGCTTCGTGGACCTCGATCATCGGGGGGCTTCCGCCGGGCCCGCGGCGGCGCCGGGTCCGTTCGCGCGCGTCGCCTCGAGCGAAGGATCGCGCAGCGCGACGTGATCGCCGGGACGCAGCCCGGTCTCCACCACGATTCGCGAGACGCTGTTGCGGCCCACCGTGACCTCCACGGCCACGAAGTCGCCGCCGTCTCGGCGATAGACCACGCGCTTGCCGTCCTTCTCGAACAGCGCGCCGCGGGGATGGCGACCACACCCTCCGCCTCCTCGAGCTTGATGACCGCGCGCACGCGCTGGCCCGGCTTCATGAACGACGGATCCGGCTTCTCCAGGGCCAGCACCGTCTCGAAGTACTTGACCGGTGACTGCCGGTCACGCGGCTTCGCCAGAGGATCCACGCGTACGACGGACGCCGCGAAATCGCCGCCCGGACGGCCTTCGATCGACAGCCGGGCGGCCAGGCCCGGCTTGAGGCCCGCCGCGTCGGCCTCGAGGACGAACACCTTGGCTTCGAGCCGAGAGAGGTCGGGGATCTCCGCCACCTTCTGCCCCGGCCAGAGGGAGTCACCCACGAAGGGGGGCTCGCCCGTCCATTTCTTCTCGAGCAGGAGCAGCCCGTCGTGAGGGGCGACGATGCGCAGCGCCCGAAGGCTCTTCTCGGCATTCCCGACCTTGGTCTGCGCCTTGCCCGCCTCGATCTCGGCCAGGGCGCGGTCGGCGGCCGAGAGCTTGCCGTTCCTGGCCAGCTTGCGCTCGGCCACGTCGGCCTTCTTGGCGAAGAGCTCACGGTCGAGGGCCGATTCGATGACGGCGTTGCGAGAGAAGAGCTGATCGTCGGTGAGCAGGAAGGTCTGGGCATGGCTCAGCTCTTCCTTCGCCACGTCGCGATCGAGGGTGAGCGAGCGCGCCGTCTTCCCGCCGTCGACCCTGGCCTTCTCGATCTTGGCCTGGGCGGCGGCCAGGTCGGCCTTGCCGTCCGCCGCTTCCTTCTCGGCGTCCCAGGGATCGAACTCGACCACCAGGTCGCCGGCCTTCAGCAGGGTCCCGTCCCGGGCCAGCGCCGCGATCTTCTGGCCGCGGCCGGTCTCCACCGGCACCACGATCGGCGTCGCCTTGACCGCCTTCAACGTGCCGCTGGCCGTGACCTCCCGGACGAAGCGGCCCGCCCGGACTTCGAACGTCGCGATGCCGGCGGGACGGATCGAGCGGACGAGGCGCTCGGCCGCGATCAGCAGGACGGCGGGGACGAGGACGCCCAAGGCGAGGAGCCGGGGACGCCGGAACCACGAGCGCACCGTTGGCGTCACCGGCCCGTCGCCTCGGCCGATCGCGGCGCAGCACCGGAGTCGAGCAGGTCGACGGGGCTCACGCGGTCGCCTTCGGCGAGCCCCGAGCCGACTTCCACCTGCCGGCGGTTGTTACGCCCCAGGCGCACCGGCTTTTCGGTCCAGCGGAAGGCGCGCCGGATCCACACCACCGGCCCCGCGTCGCGCAGGAACACCGCCTCCCGCGGGATGACGAGCAACCCCGCCGTCCGGCCCGTCTCGACCTCTCCACGGAAGCGCATCGAGGGCCGCATCAACGTGGGGTCGGTCCGAGTCAGGGCCACGTCGACCTTGTACACCTTCAGCGGCGTCCTCCACGACCGGCGCCGGACCGTACGCCCCACCGCCCTTACGCGTCCCTGGATGTCGAGATCGGGCCGCGCCTCGAGCCGCAGTGTGACCGGCTGCCCCGGCGCGACCGCCCCGCCTTCGGCTTCGTCCACGAAGCCCTCGGCGCGCATCTCGGAGAGATCGGGGATGGCGAGCGCGGTCTCGCCGAACCACATGGAGTCGCCCACTTTCTTCTTCTGGTCCTGCCAGTTGGTCCGGTAGACCACGATGCCGTCGTGGGGGGCCTTGACCGTCATCTTCTCGATCGCGGACTGCAGGTCCTGCACTCGGCCCCGGGCCCGGTCCCGCTGGTTGCGCAGCGAGCGCAGCTCCGAGTCCCCGAGGGTCTGCGTGACGCGCTTCTCCGCCTGCAGGTTCTCGAGGTCGCGCTCGCGGCCCTGGTGGTCGAGCCGCGCCTTTTCCAGCTCGATCCGCTGCTGGACCTCGGGCGGGACTTCGGCCTTGAGCTTCGCCTTGCCCAGGTCGGCGACGGCCTGGGCGGATCGCTGCTCGACGTCGAGGAGCTTCAGGCCGAGGTCGATTTCCTTCTGGTCGACCTTCTTGGCCGCCTCCTGGAACTCGGCCTGCTTCTCCACGAGCTGCCGCTGAAGCGCCTCGGTGTCGAACCCGAGGACCGGCTGGCCCTTCTTCACCACCGTCCCCTCCGGGACGAGGAAGGCGATCTTGAACTCCGCGTCCTGCACCGGCGGGACGCCGATCTCGGTGGAGCGCACCGCCTGCAGCTCGCCCTCCATCTCGACCGTCTGCACGAGGTCCTGGCGCTTCACCGTGACCGGCCGGGAAACCTCGGGGTCGGAACCCCGCAGCCCCGCCAGCACGAGGAGGGCCAGGACGACGGCACCGCCGGCCAGGGCGCTCCGGCGACGGGGCGCGCGCAACAACCGCAGCAACGAGGACCTAAGGGAGGAGGACATGGTCTCCTTCCTTCAGGCCCGACTCGACGACGCAGTCCACCGGCGTGCACCCCGCGACCCGAACGACCGTCCGGCCGCCCAGGCCCTTGCGCACCACGACGGCCTGCTCCTTCTCGAAGTGCAGGGCATGGCGCGGAACCACGAGCGCCTGGGGCCACGCCGCGCGCAGGACTTCGACCCGGACCGAGAGTCCGGGTCGCATGATC
>Ga0209283_10002346_pt1 | contig 10578 bp, 10 predicted proteins | sample CZO8metaG_2_FD_188354 | JGI IMG/M metagenome (GOLD analysis project Ga0209283, IMG submission 188354) | Vadose zone soil microbial communities from the Eel River Critical Zone Observatory, Northern California, USA - CZOApr15con2H1.8 metaG... | ecosystem: Environmental > Terrestrial > Soil >...
GCCTTCGAGTCGTCGAGGTCGACGTCGACCCGTCGGCTTACGACAAGGGTCACATCGAAGGCGCCGTCGGCTGGAACTGGAGGAAAGACCTGCAGAATCAGATCAACCGCGACATCGCCAGCAAGGAGGCGCTCGCGAACCTGCTCGGCCAGAGCGGGATCACGCCCGACACCACGATCGTCCTCTACGGCGACAACAACAACTGGTTCGCCGCGTACGCGTACTGGGCGCTCAAGTACTACGGGCACGACAAGGTCCAGCTGATCGACGGCGGACGCGTCAAGTGGGAGAAGGAAGGCCGCGCGTACAGCACCGATGTCCCGGACTACTCCGCCACGTCGTATCACTTCCACGGTTCTCCCAACGAGGACATCCGCGCCTACCGCGACCACGTGCAGTCGAAGCTCGGCAAGGCCGGCCTGGTCGACGTCCGCTCACCGAAGGAATACTCGGGCGAGCTGCTTGCCCCCGAGAACCTGCCTCAGGAAGGCGCGCAACGCGGAGGCCACATCCCGACCGCGGTCAGCATCCCGTGGGGCACTGCGGTCAACGCCGAGGACGGCACGTTCAAGAGCACAGAAGAGTTGAAGGAGATCTACGGCGGCAAGCAGATCACCCCCGACCGCGAGGTCATCGCGTACTGCCGAATCGGCGAGCGCTCGGCCCACACGTGGTTCGTGCTCAAGGAGCTGCTCGGCTACGACGACGTGCGCAACTACGACGGATCGTGGACGGAGTGGGGCAGCTCGATCCGGGTCCCCATCGAAAAGTAATGGCCCTCACCACCGTCGACCACTCGGCGCTCAAGGTCAACCAGGCCGGGATCATCGTGACGGTGCTGGTCGCGTTTTTCGGCAGCTGGATCCTCGCCGGCAACCGGCTGGTGTTGCTCTTGATCCCGCTGCTCGCCGTGGTGCTCTTGCTGGGGACCTTCGCGCCCCGGCTGGCGCTGTTCAAGCAGCTCTATTTCAGGGTCCTCAAGCCGGCCGGCATCGTCAAGCCGCGGCCGGTGCAGGATCGGCCCGAACCTCACAACTTCGCGCAGGGGCTGGGCGGAGTCTTTTTGGCGATCTCGTCAGTCCTTGTATTTCTGCCGGTTGACGCGCGTACCAGCGTGCTCACTGTCGGTTTGGGGCTGGCGATCGCATTGCTCGTCGCCGCCCTCGCCTTCGTCAACCTGGCGTTCGGCTACTGCCTCGGATGCCAGATCTACTTCCAGCTTGGCAAGCGGGGATTGATCAGGGCGTGAGCGTCCAGCTTCTGGCTCTGGCGGTGGCGGGCATGGTTGTGCTTGCTGCCGCCGGCCTGGAGGCCGTAAGGGCGGCGCGTGCCCGGCGACTCGTCGCCGGCGCGACGTCCGGCGCATCCACCGAGCCTTACATCCTCTATTTCACTGGCGAGAACTGCACCGTGTGTCGCACCCATCAGGAGCCGGCGCTGGCGAAGCTCGGTACCGTGAGGGTGGACAAGGTCGACGCCATCGCCGAGCGGGAGCTGGCGGACCGCTTCGAGGTCTATACGCTGCCGACCACGGTCGTGATGACCGCCGAAGGCCGCGCGCTGCATGTCAACTACGGCTACGCGCCGGCCCAGAAGCTGGATCGACAGCTGGCCGAGGCGCGGAGCGGCGCCAAGCTGGAGCGAACCGCCACCGCCTAAGCTGGACTCGTGCGCCGCGTCGTCGTCGCCGCCCTAGCCCTGCTTGTTGTCATCGCCGCGTGTGGCGAATCGCAGGCGAAGCCGGCCCTCGAGCTCGTGCTGGGCGCGATCTACCCGCTGAGCGGATCGCAAGCCGCGGGCGGCAAGGAGGAGCTCGCCGGGGTCAAAGCCGCGCTGTCGCTGGCACGCAGCAGCGGTGCGCTGAAATTGCCGGTGCGCCTCGATGTGGTCGACGCCAACACGCCTCAGGCCGCTGTCGCCGCGGTCGACCACCTGGTCCGGGACGACCACGTGTCCGCCGTCCTGGGCACCTATGGCAGCACGCTCTCGGCCGCGGCGTCAGCCCGCGCCGAGGAGCTGAAGACCGTGTACTGGGAGACGGGGGCAGTCGCGGATCCCATCACCGCGCAGCGCCACTACGTCTTTCGCACCGTGGCCACCGGCGGCTCGCTCGGCCGCATGGCCGTCACGTTCACGCACGACGTGCTCATCTCCGACTACAAGCTGCAAGCGCCGCGAGTTGTCGTCATCCGCGTCAATGACATCTACGGCCGTTCGGTCGCCGGTGGCGAGCAAGCCCTCGCCTCGAACCTCGGCATCAGCGTTGTCGATGTCATCGAGTACGACCCACACGCGTACGACGCGGCGGCAATCGCGACACGAGTCGCTGCCGATCGCCCGGATTTCCTGTGGGACGTGAGCTATCTCGACGATGGCGTCGCCATCTGGCAGGCGCTGCTCACCCAGCACGTCGCCGTGAAGGCAGCGGTCGGAACCAGCTCCGCATTCTGCATGCCTGAGTTCGGCAGGCGGCTGGGCGGAGGTGCGGTCGGTGTCTATGCGGCCGACAAGCCCGATTCGGACATCGGCGCCGCAGCGCTTTCCCCGGCGGGACTTGCCATACGCGACCAGGCGCGCTCTGTCTACGGGCGAGACAACGGTGGCGCGTCGATGTCGATTCCGGCGGTGGCGGGTTTTGTCGGGGGCTGGACGCTGTTTCACGACGTCCTCGGCATGATGTCCGGCAGCGCGACATCAGAGTCCATTCGCGCGGCAGCGGTGAACGTCGATGTGCCGGTGGGCGACAGCATCAATGGGGGTGGGGTCCGCTTCGGCGTCGCGGGATCGCTCGATGAAGGTCAGAACACGCGCGCGGCGGCGGTCGTCGGCCAGTGGCAAGCGGTCGGCGTGATGAACATCGTGTACCCGCCCGCGTATGCCACGGGAAGTCCGATGGAGCTGCCTACCCGACCGTCCTAGCCTGGCCTCCCCGCTCGCGGGGAGGTCGGCCCGCTCGCGAAGCGAGCCGGCTGGGTGGGGAAGTACAGAAGGCTAAGTTCGCTCAAGAATGCCAGCAGAACTCAGTCGTCCAGCGACCGCTGGACGAGCGTGATGTCCATCCAGCGATCGAACTTGTGGGCCGCATTACGGATCGTGCCGACGGCTTCGAACCCGAGCCTCGTGTGCAGGTGGAGGCCTGACCGGTTGTCGGTGGCGATGGTGGCGACGATGGTGCGGTAGCCGAGGCCGCGCGCCTCGGTGATCAGCTCGGTGAGGAGGGCCTTGCCGATGCCACGCCCATGATGGACGGGATCGACGTAGACAAGGTCCTCGACGACGTCGAACCCGCGCTGATTCCAAGGAAAGAGGCGGGCCCAGCCGAGCACGCCGGTGTCGTCTGTCGCCACCAGCAGCTTGGAGCGCTTGCCGTGAGCCTCCCACCAGTGGGCCGCCTCCTCGGTGTCGAGCGGCTCGGAGTCGATGGTGGCGAAGGTCTGGTTCACGGCCCAGTTGTAGATTCCGACGATGGCGGCGAGGTCGTCATGCGTCGCGGCTCTGACGGTGGCGGCCTTGGCTGCTTTAGGGCTCACGACATCATTAAACGTGAATCCGCCCGCCCCGTCCGGCCGGCCACCTTGATATTGTCCGCGGGCATGGCTGCAGAGCGCCGACCGCTGATCCATACGCCGCTCCCCGGCCCCAAGGCCGCGGAGTGGATCGCCCGAGACGCCAAGGCGATGTCGCCAAGCTTCACCCGGGCGTACCCGTTCGTGATGGATCGCGGCAGCGGCTGCTGGGTCACCGACGTCGACGGCAACCGCTTCCTCGACTTCACTGCGGGCATCGCTGTCGTCACCACCGGGCACTCGCATCCTCGCGTCGTGGCCGCCATCGAGGAGCAGGCCAAGCGGTTCCTCCACATGTCCGGCACCGATTTTTACTACCGCTCGGAGATCGAGCTGGCCGAACGCCTCGAGGCCAAGATCCTCCCGGGGACGCCGGCGAAGGTGTTCTTCACCAACTCGGGCGCCGAGGCGATCGAGGGCGCGATGAAGCTGGCCCGCTACGCCACCGGGCGGCCCAGCTACATCGCTTTCATAGGCGGCTTCCACGGCCGGACCTTCGGCGCCCTGTCGCTCACTGCCTCCAAGGCCAGCCAGCGGCGCCGGTTCGCTCCATTGCTCTCGTCGGTGTTTCATGCGCCCTTTCCATCCGCCTCGCGCGGGGTGACGACGGACGAGACGATGGCCCGGCTGGAGGAGCTGTTCACCACGGTCGCGCCGCCCGAGAGCGTGGCCGCAGTCTTCGTCGAGCCGATCCAGGGCGAGGGAGGCTATCTCGTCCCGCCGGACGACTTCCTGCCTCGCCTTCGGGAGCTGACCGGCAAGCACGGCATCCTGCTGGTGGCCGACGAGGTGCAGTCGGGCATGGGCCGCACGGGGCACCTGCTGGCGGTCGAGCACTGGGACGTCGAGCCGGACATCGTGTGCCTCGCCAAGGGCATCGCGTCTGGGCTGCCGTTGGGCGCGTTCGTCGCACGCGCCGAGCAGATGAGCTGGCCTCCCGGCTCGCACGGGAGCACCTTCGGGGGCAACCCGCTCGCCTGCGCGGCGGGGTTGGTCACGCTGGATTTGCTCGAGGAAGGCCTCATGGACAACGCGGCCAAAGTCGGCGCACAGCTCCAGGATGGGCTGCGAGAGATAGCGGCCACGCATCGCGAGATCACCGACGTCCGCGGCCTTGGCCTGATGGTCGCGTTCGAGATGAAGACCGCGGACCAGGCGGCGCAGGTCGTCCAGTCCGCCTTCGAGCGCGGGCTCCTGCTGCTGACCGCCGGCTCGCGCGCGGTCCGCATCTGTCCACCGCTGGTCATCGATTCGGATGAGGCCGCCACCGGCCTGGAGATCATCGAGGCCGCGCTGGGCTGACCGGCGGGATTCCTTGCCCTTGGAATGACTCAGGTTGAGTCTGGGTAAAGTTGTTGCAGATGCAACTACTTTCGCAGGCGCGGATCGCCGTGCTCGGTGCGGGGCATGTTGGCCCGGTGATTGCCCGGATGGCGATCGCCGCCGGCTACCACGTATCGATCGCGGCTTCTGGTGACCCCGAGAAAATCATGCTCATGACTCAAATCCTCGTTCCGGGAGCCGAGCCACAGTGGGCGGCGGACGCGGTCGTGGGCACCGACATCGTGGTGCTGTCGATCCCGCTCCACAGGTTCGCGGACCTCGACCCTGGCCTGGTGGCGGGCAAGCTCGTGGTCGACGCCATGAACTACTGGCCGCCGGTCAATGGCGTTGTCGACATGTTCGAAGATCGCCGGTACACGAGCAGCGAGATCGTTCAGCGCCGGCTCGCCCGATCGACTGTCGTCAAGACCCTCAACCACATCGGCTACCACGAGATGGAGGAGGACCGCCGGACTGCGGGCTCGGCGGATCGTCGCGCGTTGGGCGTTGCCGGCGACGACCCCGGCGCGGTGAACGCAGTGGCGGAGGTCGTCGAGCGCATCGGCTACGACGCCGTCCGGTTGGATAGCCTGAGCGCCGGCGGACTGCTCGAACCGGGCGGCCCGGTCTTCGGGGTACCTCTGCATCGGGCCGAGTTCGAGCTGGCAGTGCTCGCGCAGGTCGCATAAGACATGGCATCCGCGCAGTTCCCCCTGGTTCTCGGCCTCGACACTTTTGGAGACAGGACCAACGACGCCGAGGGCCGCCCCATCTCACACGCCCAAACGATCCGAAACCTGGTCGAGCAAGGCGTCCTCGCCGACCAGCTGGGCATTGACTTCTTCGGGATCGGTGAGCACCACACCGATGACTGGCCGCTGTCCGCAGCCGACGTGGTGTTGGGCGCGATCGCTGCGCGCACGAAGCGCATTCGACTTGGGTCGGCAGTCACGGTCTTGAGCTCGGACGATCCCGTTCGGGTGTTTCAGCGCTACTCCACGCTCAATGCCATCTCCGGCGGGCGGGCGGAGGTCATCCTCGGACGAGGTTCGAGCATCGACTCGTTCCCGCTTTTTGGTTACGACCTCGCCGACTACGAGACCCTGTTCGAAGAGAAGGTCAACCTCTTCGCGGAGCTGCTCAAGGGCGGACCGGTCACGTGGGAAGGAACGACGCGCGCTGCGCTCATCAACCAGGATGTCGTCCCACACACCGAATCTGGACCATTCCCGGTTTGGATCGGTGTCGGGGGAAGCCCTCAGTCCGTGGTTCGGGCCGCGCATTACGGATTCAACCTGATGCTTGCGATCATCGGCGGAAATCCGTCGCGGTTCGCGCCGTTTTCCCGACTCTTCGACCAGGCCCTGAAGCAGTTCGGGCAGACGCCTCGCCCGGTCGGGGTGCATGGGCCCGGCCACGTCGCCGCCACCGATGAGAAGGCGCGGGAGGAGTTCTGGCCGTACTACGAGGATGTGATCCGCCGCATCGGCAAGACCCGTGGCTTCGCCACCCCGACCAAGGAGCAGTTCGTGCATGAGGTCGGGCTGCATGGAGCGCTCTACGTTGGTTCGCCGGAGACGGTGGCGCAGAAGATAGCGGCCAATTTGCCCGCTCTGGGCGCCACCCGCTTCGATTTGAAGTACGGGATGGGAGGCCTGTCGCACGATGCGCTGATGACGAACATCGAGCTCTACGGCACCGAGGTCATCCCACGAGTGCGCGAGCTCCTGGCTTCAGAATTTTGAGGGCAGCTTCGCCACCGCCGCCGTGGCGATGAGGTCGGCTATGGGGATGGTCGCCGCCGCGGCCGTGTGGTCGTCCGTGGCCACGACCTTGGCGGATTTCGCTCGCTGCTCGTCGATCACCCGAATCATGTCCGCAACCTGGATCTGGACGGCATTCGAAATCTCGGCCCCCGACAGGTCGGTCGAATCACGGAGCAGGCTCAAGAACTGCGCAACGAACGAGTCCGTCAGGCTGTTGAGGGCAGATTCCCTGGTGGCGTCATCGCCGTTGCCGGCGTAGACGATCAGCTCCGCGTCGCGCGCGCCCCACACCTGGTCGAACCTCGTGCCGGTTATGGCGCCGAACACCGAGCTGAACAGGGTGCCGAGCGAGTCGGCGTTCACGGCTAACGCCGTGAGAGCGGCCGCCTGCTCCGTGCTGCGCCCCCCGGTCGCGGCGCTGGTGGCCATGGTCGCGAGGTAGGAGTGCTCCTGCAGCAGGGTGTCGAGGGAAACGCGGAAGTCGACCGCTCTGTCGGCAGGGTCACCGGGAAACTTGTCCGGGAACTTGTTGGCGATGGCCGGCGCGAGGGCGTCTCCGAGCCTGGCCGCGTGCGCATAAGCTCGGTGAAGATCAGCGAACATCCTGGCGTTGTTCAGCGCCGCCTGATCGTCGATGATCGCCTTCATCTCCAAAACCTGCTCCGTCGTGAGCTGCGTGATCGGATCGAGTGGAATCGAGGCCATCGAGTTCATGAACTGTGCGAACGCGGGCACGAATCCGTTGACGAGCCCTGAGGCCGCGCCGCCGGACTTGCCGGAGTCGTGGCTGGCGATGCCGATTGTGTAGTCGACGAAGTAGTTGTTCTGCATGGCCCATATCTGGTCGAATCTGGCGGCCGCACTCGCCCCGAAGGCAGAGTTCATCACGGCACTGAGGTCATTGCCGTTGATCGTGAGCAGGGTTGCATAGCCTGCGTACTCGTCGGCGCGGTTCGCGGTGGCGGCGAGCGAGTCCTTGGCGATGACGATCGCGTGCTCGCCGAGCAGAAGGTCCAGGCGAGCCCTGAGGTCGGCTGCCTTGGAGTCCGCCCTGGCGCTGACGGCCTGGCTTGGCGATGACAGGCGCGAGCCCGAGGCGGGCGGCCCTGAGCTCGAATTCGAGCAAGCGATGGCCGCGAGCGCCACGATCAAGAACAGCGCGTGCTGTCGGGCGATCCGCAAAACCCTGTCACTTTAACGAGCGCTTACGATGGTTCGGCCTTGCCGGAGTGGCTGCTGGTGGACGGGTCGAGCATGATCTTCCGCGCGTTCTATGGGGTTCCCCAGACCAACCGCGCGCCTGATGGGACGCTGATCAATGCCGTGCGCGGGTTCCTCGACCGCCTTGCCAGCCTGACCAACGAACGCAAGCCGCGCCACGTGGTGGTGACAACAGATGAGGACTGGCGACCCGATTGGCGAGTCGAGCTGATCCCCAGCTACAAGGAACACCGGACCGGGGAACCGGTGCCGCACGCCCTCGAGCCGCAGATGCCGGTGATCATGGAGTGCCTGGCCGCCGTGGGCGTCGATGCGGTGGGGTTGGAGGACTACGAAGCCGAGGACATCATCGCGTCGCTCGTGGCGAAGGTCGAGCCACCCATCGAGATCGTCAGCGGCGACCGCGACCTCTTCAGCCTGATCCGCGACCGCGACGTGGTCGTTCTGTATCCGGAGAAGGCCGGCCTGGCGGTCGTGGACGAAAACGAGGTGGCGCGGCGGTACTCCATCCCCGGCCGCGCCTACGGGGACTTCGCCATCCTTCGCGGCGACCCGTCAGACGGCCTTCCCGGTCTGGCGGGAGTCGGCGCCAAGAAGGCGGCCGATCTGGTGCGCCGCTACGGTTCGGTGCAGGCGATGCTGGATGCCGGCGTCTTCCGGTCGGCCGACGCGGAATACCTCGAGAAGGCGGCTCGAGTGGTGCCGCCGGTGAGCGACCTCAAGATCGGGGTGCCGCCCGGATGGCGGGACCATTACCCGGTGGACCCGAAGAAGGTCGAGGAGCTGGGGACCCGGTACGGCGTCGGAGGCTCGTTCAAGCGCCTGATAGACGCGCTGAGCAAGATGCCCAGGTGAGCGCTTACAAAGGCTTTACGTCGCGTTGGGGATGATCTGACGAGCGGCCTCGATCGTATGTCCTGTTATGACCCTTACGTGGATCCTGGTTCGGCGGGGCCGCCGCGCGGGTCGGAAGCGTGGAGGTAGGGCTCTGCGCGTCCTGCAAGCACTCGCGCACGATCTCCGGGAAGCAGAGCACGTTCTGGATGTGCGAGCGGTCGCGCACCGACCCGTCGTTTCCGCGCTATCCGCGCCTGCCCGTGCTGCGATGTCGAGGTTACGAAGGCACATCTGATACTGACCCGGATCGCCCCTCACCGCCGCTCCGCGGCGGAGCTCCCCGCGTGGCGGGGAGCCCAGGGGAGGTGAATTAGCCAGCAGCCACCCTCATGATGGCCAACGGCTGGTCTCCCGCGCCGGCGAACGTGATCGTCGAATGCGCCCCCGCCATCGGCACCTCCGCGATCATGCCAGCGTAGTCGACGACGTAGAGGGTGGTTCCGTCGGGGCTCATGGCGAGGCTCCAGATGCTCCAGCCCGCCAGCTGTCTGTCGCGCGTCTTCAGGGACCCGGTATCGACCCAGAGCACGCCGGTCTTGCCGGCGATGACCAGCGTCCGACCGTCGGGGCTCACCGCGGCGGCATTGCCACCCAGCTCTTTGGCTTCGGCGTCGAGCACACCGAATATGCGACCCGTCTGGCTGTCGGTGAGCTTGGCCGCTCGCATCTGGCCCGGCGCGCCATTGTCAATGGGCAGGTCCGCGACAAGCCCCGTCGCCCCGTTGGCTGCGTAGAGATGGGTACCGGCCACATTCATGGCCAGCGACCAGTGGAACTCGTCTGGGTTGGTCATGTAACCGGAGCCGGGCAAGTCGAGACATAGCGCGAAGGGGACATCGAGGTTGAGCGCGTGGATGAACGCGCTCTTGTCCTCGCGAACGTAAACGCTGTACAGCCACTGCCCGTCGTGTGAGGCGAGCCCGGACAGCCGCACTCCGGCCATCGCGGCAGAGCCATCGCTCTTGTCGAAGACGATGTTCGGATCCAGGCGCCCGGCGCCCAGGTCATAGAAGCGGACGTGGTATTGGTTGCCGTCCAGGTACTCGATCAGGAAGATCCGCCGGCCGTCATTGCTGACGGCATCGAACTCGAAGAAGCCGTTCAGGTTCACCTGCTGCGCGGCTTTCCCATATGACGTGTCGACTACGAGCAGGTGAGTCGCGGTGCGAACGCCACTGGGCGTGGCATCGAACGATTCCAGGACCAGCCAGCGGCCGTTCTGCGAAAGCCCGCCGGGCACGCCGGTCACGGTCGCCGGCGGCAGCTCGAAGTGGCCAGTCAGCTGCATTCGATGCAGGACGGCGCCGGTCTGGGGATCGAGGTCCACCAGAGCGCCCGAGCCCACCGTGTAGAGGTGAGTCCAGTCGGGCGATGGCGTTCCCAGCGGCAGGCTGAGATCGACCCTGTGAGAGCGCGAGTCGATGACGGAGACGTTCTGCGAGAGGCTGGACGAATTCGCCTCGTAGAGCTTGTAATCCCCCGCGGGCACATGAGCCCCAGGGATGCGGCCGCAGCCCGCCACGATCACCAGAGCGCCGATCGCCAGCACCAAAGCTCGCATGTTCTTCACCTCGCCTCCCATACACCGGTGCCGGGGCATGGGTTCCATATCAGGACAGCGAGGAAGCGATCTCCAGCGCTTGGGCCTTGGTGAGGTCGCCCTCGATCCGGATGACAATGCCGTTGTCGTCGATGAGGAGCGTGTTCGTGGCCAGGCGCAGCGTCTCGTCGCGGAAATTGCCGTTGGCGTCGATGAAGAAGAAGACGTGAGGCTGGCCGGAGATCCAGTAGCCCTGGTGCCCGTT
>Ga0209283_10002351_pt1 | contig 10562 bp, 9 predicted proteins | sample CZO8metaG_2_FD_188354 | JGI IMG/M metagenome (GOLD analysis project Ga0209283, IMG submission 188354) | Vadose zone soil microbial communities from the Eel River Critical Zone Observatory, Northern California, USA - CZOApr15con2H1.8 metaG... | ecosystem: Environmental > Terrestrial > Soil >...
TGCCATGGTCTCTCCCAGCGCACGTCCCAGCGCCAGGATGATCCCGCCCAGGATGCCAATGCGCGAAAACGGCACTACAGCGTAGCGAATCACTTCCCACCGCGTAGCTCCCAGTGCCAGCATCGCTTCGCGCTGTGCGGTCGGCACGACCAGCATCACCTCACGAGAAACGGCAATAATGAGCGGCAGGACCATGATCGTCAGAATGATCCCGGCAGCGAGAAGGCCCAGGCCATGATACTGCCCCTGGAAGAACGGCAAAAAACCCAGGTGCTGCGCGAGCCACGGTTCCCCGCTCGTATTGAGCCAGGGAGCCAGGATGAGGAAGCCCCACAGGCCGAAGATCACACTGGGCACCGCTGCCAGCAAGTCGGCAAAGAAGGCCAGTGGCAGGCGCAAGAGGCGCGGACAGAAGTCGACCAGGAAGATTGCCGCTCCTACGCCAATCGGGATCGCAAACACCATCGCAAAGGCCGAAGTCACAAGCGTGCCGAAAATGGCGGGTTCAACGCCATAGATGTTATGGACAGGATCAAACGCCTGATTGGTGAGAAAACTAAACCCAAATTGTGCAATGGTCGGCAGCGAACTGCTCACCAGTACCCATGCCACGCCTACCACCAGGCCGAGCACGACGAGGACCAACAAGAAGGTCACGCCACGAAAGAGTAGATCGCTCGGTCGCCGACCGGACCGCCGTGTGAGCCAGGCAACACTGCGCTGAAGGCTACTCTGCGGTACGGATACTTGTTGCTGCATGCAACCTCCACTTCATTCTCAATATATGAACTTTCTAGAAAAGAGACAAATGAGCTCTATACTAGAGGAAAGAAGACATTCCAGCCTCCAGGGGGAGGACGAACGGCTGTCCGTCCTCCCTGAACTGCTTATTGCCCGGTATAGCAAGGACTGCCGCCACAGGTCATCGATTTAATCTGTGTTTCACCCTTGGTGACAATGGTGTCAGGGAGCGGGACATAGTTCAACGCCATCGAGTACTGCTGACCATCGTGGGTCATCCACCAGAGCATGTTGGCAATGGCTTTCCCTTTGTCGGCATTACTCTGATTCTGGTACACGATTACCCAGGAGAAGCCCGAAATGGGGTAGGAAGCATCACCGGGGGCATTGACGATGTAGAAGCGTAGGTCATCGGGAATCGTCGTCATATTCATCGCGTCAGTCTTCGCCCCGTCAAGGGATGGCAAGACAGCTTTGCCGGCCGCATTGACGACGGAAGCGTAGGAGAGGTTGTTGGCGAGTACATAGGCCAACTCCACATAGCCGATCGCGCCGGCAGTCGCTTTAACGGCAGCGGCGACGCCTGCGTTGCCTTTACCGCCCACACCAGTCGGCCAGTTGACGGTCGTTGCTGCGCCCACCTTCGACATCCACTCAGGACTCACCGCAGCGAGGTAGTGGGTAAAGATGCCTGTGGTACCACTGCCGTCCGAACGATGGACGATCGTAATCGTTTGATGCGGCAAGGTCACACCTGCATTGGCGGCCTTGATCATGGGATCATCCCACGAGGTGATATGGCCCAGGTACATACCCGCGATGACCGGCCCCGTCAAAGTGAGGTGACCCGAGACGCCGGGCAGGTTATAGGACATGGCCACGGCCCCAAGTGTCACGGGAACGTGAATGATCGGGCCTTTTGTGCTCTTGGCAAGCAGTGCATCGCTCATGGGCGCATCGGTAGCGCCGAAGTCCACAATGCCCTGCAGCAGATCATTGATACCTGCGCCACTGCCAACCGATTGATAGTTAACGTTCGCGCCGCACTTCGCATTGGGATATTGCGAGAACATTTGAGAAAATAGCGGGTTGTCAAACGTTGACCCTGCTCCAGTGAGCGCCTTTGTCGCTGGGCATGTGGGGGTAGTACCGGATCCAGACCCAGATCCAGATCCAGATCCAGTACTTGACGACCCCCCACAAGCAGTCAGGATCAACATGAGCCCGAGCAGTACCACGCTCAGACCACTCAACACATGCCGCCCGGATTGGGCATACGATAACCGTTGAAATACCATAATATCTTGTCTCCTCCTCGCTCGGTGGCGAGTTGCTGTACATTCCTTATCCACGCTGCGCAACAGAATGCGGACCCCTCCGTTTCCGTTGCATAGATACCATAGCATGCAAAGATTAACTATGCTTTATGGATATGTTAAGGGATGATTAAGCTTCCCCTGTGGATAGGTTGTGGGGTACAACTCATGGGGTGAAAATGCCTACAGATATTTGCCTTTAACTCGTTGGCTGGTGGGCTTGTAGGGCAGTTTGCTGCATATCAGTAATAGCAATGAAGCTGAGGCTAGCCGCTTCTTGCTTACCCTGATCACTCAAGATATAGTTGATGAAAGCCTGGGCCAGGCCAGATGCCGGACCTTTGGTATACATATGCTCGATATTCCAGAACTTGTAGATATTGTTCTCGACCAACGTTGGATCGGACGTGTTGCCATCAATATTTACCGTGGTAAGGTTGGCACTTTTTGCAGCGCCTACAGTGACATAGCCAATTGCACCTGCAGTCTGGTTTATCTCTGTTACTACAGTAGCAGTACTATCAGTGACGAGGCTAGCTGGACCCTGAATGGTCTCTGGACCACCCAGAATGTAGGTTTGGAATGTAGCGCGTGTGCCCGAAGTGATGGGACGACTGATCACGACAATTGGCAAGTTTGGCCCGCCAACCTGGTTCCAGTTAGTGATGCTGCCACTAAAGATACCTTTAATCTGGGGAGTGGTGAGGTTTGTCACACCGGTGACCATGGGATTGACAACCAGCGTGAAGACGACCACAGCGACCTGGTGATCAACGAGATCATCCTGGCCTGCTTTCTTGAAAACATCCGAGTTGCCAATCTGAATGCTGCCCGATTCAACGTTCATCAGGCCAACGTCGCTGCCTCCCAGGTTCACGATAATAGATGCGCTGGGACATTTGGCCTGATAATCCTTCGCCACTGCCATGACCAGCGGGGCAAGCGCGGTTGACCCGGCAGCGGTAATAATGCCGCTGACGCAGTTAAAATTGCCAGGTGTATCCAGTGTACTGGGTGCCGAGGGTGTGTTGCCAGTAGCAGGGGTGCTACCACTCGGAGCACTACTACTCGAGCTACCCCCACAGGCTGAAATAAAGATACTCATCGCCATTGCTGCTCCCAATATGAGAGCCACCCCCTGGTGGGCCAGCTTGTGCTTCATTTCTTCTCACTTTGCTCACGGTCGATCAGGATCACAAAAAAGCGGATCCTGTTCGTCAGCTGGAGTGCCACCTGGTCGAAGGCTCTGGAGCGCTCCTGCTCCGATCCCGCTACCGCCGCCGGATCGATGAAGCTCCAGTGCACTTGTTTGGGATCACCGGGAAAGGTCGGGCACGATTCGCGTACGCGATCACACACGGTGACGACATAGTCGAAGGACTGGTCGCGAAACTCGTCGAGGTGCTTGGATCGCTGCCGGCTGATATCAATGCCCATACGTGCCATGGCTTGTACGGCGAGTGGGTGAAGATCCGAAGGCTGGTTCCCTGCGCTCTGCACCTCGATCCGCCCTTCGCTCAAGTGGCGGAGGAGACCTTCAGCCATCTGCGAGCGCGCACTGTTATGTGTGCAGAGGAACAGCACCCGCAACTTCTTTGCAGGCAGATGCGAGACGGCTTCGTGCAGTGACGTCTCGGGAACATGCAACGCCGGATTGAGCGAATCGGCGGCAGAGAAATAGAGGGTACGAAGCATGTCGATATCGAGGCTGTAGTAGATGTCGCGGCCATCGGCGGTGCTGCGCCGCTCGTTCACCAGGTGCTGGTCGTGCAACCGCCGCAAGTGATAGGAAACGAGATTCTGTGGTTGTTCAAGCAAGCGAACGATCTCTCGAACACAGTAGTCTGAACCTGCGAGCAACACCAGAATATTCCAGCGCAGATCATGAGCCAGCAGTTTGAGGAAGCTCGGCGATTGAACAGAGGCGAGGTCAGATCTCATAAATTCCTCCAATCATATTTGCATCAAATCCTATTGATACAAATATACATGATTGCACTGGAAAAAACAAGTACGCGCCATGCCAATTGCCAGAATGTATTTGCCGCTCTTCTGAAGAATGAACGGAAAGTCTCGCACTACCGATACGTAAGGGTTGCGTGGGGCATGTGCCACCGACGGTTTGCCCTCTCGTCTCATCTCAAAAGAACACATTGTCAGACGCTTCTTCTGTCAGATATACTTACTCATACATTGAATAGCTTGAAAGCAAATTGGTGAGGAGCGATGACCCAGGTAGACCCCACATCCGAAACAACGACCAAGCAAGAAAGCCCAAAGTGGTTGACTCCTGGCGTACGAGGCATTGGCATTGCAAGTTTTCTCGCCGATGTTGGGCACGAGGTCCCAACCGCCTTGTTCCCCAGTTTACTCGTCTCCGTCCTCGGGGCTTCCGCTGCCGCACTGGGACTCGTCGAAGGATTGGCTGATGGTCTGGCAGGATTGGCTCGCCTCGCTGGTGGCCCATTAGCCGATGATGGAGTGAGGCGACGCCAGACGGCGGTTGGCGGCTACACATCAACCGCGATTCTCAGTGCCCTCATTGGGGCCGCAGGATCAGTCTGGCTCGTTGCCTCGCTACGTATGGCAGCCTGGGCTGCGCGTGGATTACGCGTGCCAGCCCGTAATGCGCTGCTTGCGGATCTGGTGCCAGCCCAGGTCTACGGACGTGCCTACGGCTTTGAGCGGATGATGGACAATCTGGGAGCCGTTGGAGGACCACTCCTTGCGCTCGGACTCGTCGCACTCGTCGGCGTTCGCACTGCCATTCTACTCTCGGTTATTCCAGGACTCGGTGCCGCGCTTGCCATCCTCTACGCGATCCGTCATATTCCACGTGCCACGGGTCGGGAACGGACATCCCTGCGCATCACCGTTCGTCCTCTCCTCAAAGGTCGCCTCGGACAGGTGCTTCTCGGTGTGAGTTTCTTTGAAGTCGCCAATGTGGCAACGACGCTCCTCATTCTGCGCCCTACCCAGCAACTCACTCCAAGCCTGGGCCTCAAAAGTGCAACCGAGGTCGGAATTCTCCTCTACACGGGCTACAATGTGGCAGCGACCATTGCCTCGCTGCCTGCTGGGCGGCTTTCTGACAAGTGGGGAGCCATCAGCGTGCTGACGGTCGGGGTTTTCTTCTTCTTGCTGGCCTATCTCGGCTTTGCTGTTGCTGTTCCAAATGTGTTCGTGCTGGCCGGGAGTTTCATCGTGGCAGGTCTTGCCATTGGCTGTATTGAAACCTGCGAGCATGCGGCAGTCGCCACTCTCGCACCAACGGACCTGCGTGGATCTGCCTTCGGGCTACTGGCGACAGTTCAAAGTTTCGGCAATATCGTCGCCAGCGCCATTGCAGGCGTGCTCTGGAGTGTCTTTTCGCCAACGGTTGCCTTCGTGTACCTGGCCATATGGTCACTGGTTGCTGTGCTTGTGCTTGTGCGGCTAGCACGGTCTCAGATGGTGCCTACGAAGGGGACCTGATGCTGACAGCCCCAGCGAAACGCATCTTGTCATCGTTCGTCTCAATGTGGATGGGTCTGCGAAGCTTTCTGATTTCACATCACACGGCTGCGTCTTTTTTCGGATACTTCCGTCTCTGAGAGTAAGCAAACGAAAACAATGCACTTTCGGGCCGTGTTCGCTTGACGACCAATCGACTCATGAAACGTCTGCTCTGTTGAAGCGAACACGGCCCGGAGAAGGTCCAAATGCTCTATTATGAAAGCGAGTTTAAAAATGAATACCTCAATAATGAATACCTCCTCCACGCTGTTCCACTTGCCAGTAGCTGTCATCGGCACCGGACCTGTTGGGCTTGCCGCAGCCGCACATCTCCTGAGCAAAGGTGAGACTCCCATCGTGTTTGAAACGGGTTCCTCGGTGGGAGCTGCTGTGCTCCAGTGGGGGCATGTTCGCCTCTTCTCTCCCTGGCGGTACCTGATTGACCACGAAGCCGACGCCTTGTTAGAAGCGGGTGGCTGGCAGGCTCCCGATCCCGAAGCCTATCCGACGGGTCGAGAGCTGGTGGAACGCTACCTCATCCCGCTGGCCAACGATCCCCAGATGCAGCCGCATCTGCATCTCAAGACGCGTGTGATGGCCGTGACCCGCCAGGGTGTTGACAAAATGAAAACTTCTGGTCGAGATCAGGCTCCCTTTGTCCTACGTATCCAGACGGCAAACGGCGAGGAGCAAGATGTGCTGGCCCGTGCGGTGATCGATGCCTCCGGCACCTACGAGACACCCAATCCACTTGGAGCATATGGCATCCCTGCGCGCGGTGAGGGAGCCCTCCGTGATCGCATCTTCTATGGCATTCCTGACGTTCTTGAAGCACAGCGGGAGCGCTACGCCGGTCGGAGCGTCCTGGTGGTTGGCAGCGGACACTCGGCCTTCAACGCGCTGCTCGAGCTGGCGACATTGGCGCAGGAGGATCCTTCGATTCGCCTGCTGTGGGCCATCCGCCGCGCTGAAGTCCACCAGCTGTTTGGTGGCGGTGAGCATGACGCGCTACCCGCTCGCGGCGAGCTTGGCCTGCGTATCCACGCACTTGTGGAGGGCGGACAGGTGCGCCTTGTCACGAATGTGCAGATCCAGGATCTGCGTATGACAGCAGATGGCATCCAGATTGCTGGGCAGGAGGAAGCTTTTCCCCCCGTCGACGAGGTAATTGCCACGACCGGCTTCCGACCGGACCTCTCCCTGCTGCGTGAAGTGCGCCTTGCGCTCGATCCGAGTCTGGAGAGCCCCGTTGCGTTGGCTCCACTTATCGACCCGAATGTGCATAGTTGTGGGACCGTCCCACCACATGGCGTGGATGAACTGGTCCATCCAGAAGAAAACTTGTATATTGTCGGGATGAAGAGCTATGGTCGCGCGCCGACCTTCCTCATGCTCACCGGCTATGAGCAGGTGCGCTCAATCGTCTCCGCGCTTACTGGCGATTGGGAAGCTGCCCGCAACGTTGAGCTAGTCCTGCCGGAGACAGGGGTCTGCTCAACGGACGCAGGAGGCTCGTGTGGTCTACCTCCAACACGTGGAGTCATTGGGCAGCCTGATGTGGTCCTGGCCGAAACTCCCTGCTGCTCGTCCCCTGCTCGACAACTGTTGACCATTGGCGTTGGTCGTACGCCCGCGGAGACGTGTTGTGGCTAGTCGTCACCTGCTTACGCTACGCAGAGCGGTCCTTCCCCAGGCTGGAGAGAGAAAGGTCGCGAGACACCGACGCAGGACACCTTATTATGGATGGGTCCTGATGGTAGTTCTCGGGATCACGACCATCATCTCCTATGGCACGACCCAGTACCTATTCGGGGTCCTGGTCGTCCCTCTTGATGCCACGTTTCACTGGGGACGGGCAAGCATTTCCACCTATGGTGCCTTCTCCCCCCTTCGGGCCTCCGTGATGGCCGACCATTTTGGACGTCGGGCCTACGGCTCCATTACTGCGGTACAAGGGATCCCTGTGGCGGTGTGTGCGGGCCTCGGACCGCTGGCCGCAGGCTGGCTCTATGACGGGCTGCACCACTATGAGATGGCGTTTTGGCTGTGCGCTGGCGCATTCCTGCTGGCTGCCATCGGCATTGCCATCACATCACAACTCCGGCATGCTTACTCACTCAGCCTTATGGGCTGGTCTGGATGAACGTCGCGAAATGCTCAATCGTCAATTGCCTAGCCGGGTCCTCTCCCACAAACCACCTTTAGAGGCCTATCCGCAAGCCATTCATTCGGGGCGATCCTACCGGCCTGAATGGGAAGAGGAGTTACTGTCTCTGGAGAAGGTGTGCAGCTATCTCGCCCAAGGCAGGTGGTTCCGCAGCATTCGCTCCAATGGGTTCTTTGATTTAGGCGGCTATCGCTACTATCTTGGCAAGCACTTTGCCCAACGGAGTGTTGCCATCGGCTTTGATCCTGACACCACGGCCTTGATCTGTCAACCCGAAGGAAGCGAAGAGACCACTCGGCTGCCTGCTCAAGGCCTCACGAAGGCAGAGTTAATGGGTGAGCTTGCGGTCCTGCAAGCCTTGCCAATTTATCAAGTAGCGCTCCCATTTTCGCTGGAGGCGCGGCGACAATTGGAGTACGCTCACAACTTGACTGGCACGACTTTGTGAGACTTATAGGTAAATGGGTAGCTACGACTTTACGAAACTCAACAGAAGTGGAGCGTAAAGCGCAACAGTGCGGGAAATCCTCAGCAATAGAAAATACATAAGTGGCGGTCTCAGATGTTGCCAGGTAGCCTTGTGCTCAGCGTACGAAAGGCGATACTCCGCTCGCTTCCTACTATTCCTCAATGTGTCATTGTATTCCTGCTTGCTGTTACTGGTGACTTGCGGTGAAGAAATCATAACCGCATTGATCTATAAATAACCATTTCTTTACTAATTCACAACTATACCGTAACCTTTGCATGCTAAAATGGGCTCGTTGGCAGAAGGAAGCTGCTAGTGCCGTATAACGTGGCGAGACATCATCGAGATATTCAACCGCCGTTCGTTGCGGTTTCTTCACACCCTTGTTTCTCGCTCATGCGACAGAATATTTGGCAGGAAAAGGAGGTGAGCTGCGCAGCGCTCCCTCAAGATGCGGGCGTCAAGATATATGGCGAAACGAACGCTTGTCTAGCGTCAGGATCGACCTTCTTCCTCATTGAAAAAAGGTGGGACAGATCCGCGCCACATTATTGTGGCAGAGTGTCTGAGAACAAAACCAGCGCTAGACTGCTCTTCGGCAATTTGATGCTAGGTATCCTGGCGGCTGAGACACGCCACTAATCCAAGTCAAATCACACGTGATTTCAGTCTACAAGCTGTTCGAGACCAAATTAGTCTAAGCACCAAAAGAATGTAAGGCATGGTTCAAATGGTGTTCAAACAGATGTGACAGTTTTGAGCTAGCATCAGGCGAAGACTGTCACGCCTATTCGAATCCTTGCCTAAGGAGAGGAAGAAAGAAAAACATGGTAATGAAACATTTGCTAATGAGCGTACGTCCTGTCAATCAAACCTTGAAGAGAAGCTTGGCAATTCTGGCCGCCGCCGCGGTCCTCGTTCTGACACTCATTCTGTCTGCTCCAGCGTATGCAGCGACCGGAGCCCATGCAGCGACCGGAGACTTTGTCTCGGAGGTCACGTTCTCTCAGGACTGCCAGAGTGGCATCGGTGTCGGCATCACCTACGACGGAGCCAACCTCTGGTACTCCTGCTTCAACTCCACGACGGATCTCTACCGGGCCGATCCGAATACCGGCACCGTCACGGCCAGCTACACCATTGCTGGCGGTCTTGGCTCGCTTGCCTACGACATCACTCGCAATGCGATCTGGGCAGGCTGGGGCAACAGCGCGGACGCATCGGCGGCCAACGTGCGGCTGATCCAGCTGGATGCGTCGAAGAACGTGACGGGAAACTCTGTGCAGTTCAGCGCTCCTGCTGCTCTCGTCTGTGGGCTGGACGACGGCATCGCGTATGACGCCACCAACGACAGCTTGTATCTCAGTGACGATTGCTCGACGACCATCCACCACTACAGCACGACCGGCACCCCGCTCGGTTCGTCGACCTGGGCGGGAAGCTCTTGCTACAACAGCGGCTTGGGTCTCGGCGGGAGCATCCTCTATCAGGGTTCGGACGGATGTAGCCACGTCTACGCGACCGACAAGGCGACTCCCAGCGGACCCGTCCTTTTCGACTTCTCCACGGTCGTCGCAAGTGACCCGAACTTCCGGGACGAGGGGCTCACTTGCGATCCCAACACTTTTGCGTCTCAGGGCAAGCAGGTGATGTGGTCCAAAGAGGCGTACTCGCCGATGCGCGCGCACGCTTACGAGATCCCCGCGGGATCCTGCGGCTTCGGTGGTGCTCCCGCTACTACGGGCTTCATGACCGGAGGTGGCAAGGTCACGAATCAGACGGCAAGCGCCACGTTTGGATTCGAGCTGTCCTGCTCTACGACTTCGACGCCCAACAACCTGCAAGTCAACTGGGGTAAGGGCAACAAATTCCATCTCGACACGCTGACGGGAGCATCCTGCACGGATGACCCCGCGATAACACCCAACCCGCCAGCCGCCAGCTTCAACACTTACAAGGGGTCGGGCAGCGGACGCTACAACGGCACTCCGGGGGCTACGGCACAATGGACCTTCACTGATGCCGGTGAGCCCGGGACAAACGATACGGTGACGCTGCAGGTCAAGGACGCAGCGGGCAACGTGGTTCTCGACGTCTCCGGCACGCTCAGCGGAGGCAACATCCAGGCGCACAACGCCGGATGAGGATCTGACGAGCACCGAGTTTCAGTACGGGCGAGGGGTGTGGCTTGTCCGTCCCTCTGCCCGTACTGGTGTGCGTGCGGTGCCGTGCCGCCAGTTCGTCAGCCACGATGGCGACGAGTTGCACTGCGCTTCATCGTGAGCATACGATGGTACCTTGGTACTACAGAGTGCGCCTGCTATCTGTTTGTCCGTCAAGGTCTGTAGGCCTATATCAGGTAGGGGACCAATGC
>Ga0209283_10002359_pt1 | contig 10544 bp, 8 predicted proteins | sample CZO8metaG_2_FD_188354 | JGI IMG/M metagenome (GOLD analysis project Ga0209283, IMG submission 188354) | Vadose zone soil microbial communities from the Eel River Critical Zone Observatory, Northern California, USA - CZOApr15con2H1.8 metaG... | ecosystem: Environmental > Terrestrial > Soil >...
CTCCCAGAAAATAAGTGCATCATGTATGGTCGCGCCTACGATGGCATGATGCAGTTGGCGGGCGGTGTGCTCTACTTCTGGCAGTTCTGGCATATGCTATATAACTCTATCTTCTGACTTTATTCATGAAGTGTACCGACCAAAGTCGGGACTGTCATCCTGAGCGCAGCGAAGGATCTCTTTGCCCATCGAGCTAGACCCTTCGCTGCCTCTTCGCTGCGCTCAGAGCTTCGGCTCAGGGTGACAACACATTTAATGCAGTTTCCCGACCACAGTCGGGACTGTCATCCTGAGCGCAGCGAAGGATCTCTTTGCCCATCGAGCCAGACCCTTCGCGGAGTTTCCCCTGAGCGAAGCGCATGGGCTCAGGGTGACACTGTGTGACTGTTCAAACTGTCAAGTACAATTCGTCCAAATTGAACCTTGCCTTGACGACCAAAGTCAGTACTGTCATCCTGAGCGCAGCGAAGGATCTCTTTGCCCATCGAGCCAGACCTTTCGCGGAGTTTACACTGAGCGGAGCGAATGGGCTCAGGGTGACAAACCATTCCCGATCTTGGTTGTTAAAAATCATCAATGACCACGAATCGCGCCGGGACGGATGCGCAGGGCGACCGAATAGATCGATGCAAATTTTTCTGGCGTAGCATAGCTCCTGGCGATGAAATCACGATATTTTTCCACGTAGGTGGGTAACCGGTCCGCCGGAGGATCATCGGAACTCACCTGCGCCTGGCCGGTGATGACAATGATATCACCTCCGCGTCCATTCCCGTCAAAATTGAGGGCTACCCTGGGGTCCTGTTGCAAATGCGCCAGGCGTTTGGCATCTGCCCGGCTATATATGAGAATAGTCGACGTGGCTTCATCCCATAGAAACCAGACAGGAGTCGGTTGTGGCATCCCCTTCGCGTCAACGGTTGTTAACCAGATGAGGTGTTCGTCACGCAGCCGGCGAAGGACCCTTTCACCAAATGGCGTTGATGGGTCTGGAAGTTGAAAGGTCATTTTGATTCTCCACCATTCTCAGTATAGTGGTCATCGCTTTGACCACTATATCCTAGTATATCATCTAACCTCGCCATCACCGCTTTTTGCATGGTTGGCATGAGGTGTGATACCGATTTGCGACCCGTTCGATAAGCCGCGTAGGGGCGGGGGCGGTGTGGAGTGGAGCGGGGATGCTTGCATCGCCCCTTGCCAGTACATGTTGTAGCTTTGATTGCACATTCGTATCGAACCTCGTAGAAACAGTCGTACAGCAGATTCTCAAGCAAGAGAAAGTGGAAGCAGATACAATGGCATGGAGAATAATTACGCGCTAGTCGAGTCCTTCCTCCGCCTGGATGCGCTCACTCGCCTGGGCGATGATCAGGGCGAGCGAACCCAACGCGTCGAGCAACACCTCGGGCAGCGGCTCGCGGGCGAAGAGCGCCAGGACTCCCACCGCGCGGCTCTCGACTAACAGAGGGTAGCCCACAAAGACGCTCATCCCCTCACGCCCGGCCCATGTCTGCTCCTGGGGCTGTAAGCGTGGATCGTGCTGCGCTTCCTGGCTCAGCAGGGGTTGCCGCGAGGTAGCGACCTTGCCCACGGTCAGCGCTCCTACCGGCAGATCATGCTCCCCGCCATGCGCGTTCGGAGCACGGCAAGCACGCACCTGCGGCACGAAGCCATGCCGGCATGGCTCCCGCATCCAGATGCCGACCCAGGCGAGCGGGACATGCGCCAGCAGTGCATCGACGCAGTGTTGCAGGAAGACGCGTAAGCTGGTTCGTCTCGCCAGGGCCAGGCTCACATCAGCGTACATACTGGCGACCTGGGTCTGCTGCCGCAGGCGCTCGCTGACGTGCTGCACCTCGGTGAGATCGATATGCCAGCCTCCCAGGCGGATCGGTCTGCCCCTCGCATCGCGCAAGGCGGCCATACACGAGCGAATCCAGCGATAGGAGCCATCCTTGTGCCGCAAGCGGTACTCGATCTGGTACTGCGAAAGCTCCCCGGCGAGCAGGCGATGCATGGTCGCCATGGCCTGCTCGCGGTCCTCGGGATGCAATCGCTCGATCCAGGTCTCGGTGCGATTGGGCAGTTCGGCATCGCTGTAGCCAATGAGCTCCTTCCAGCGCGGGGAAAGGTAGACCTCGTCCGTGAGTAGATTCCAATCATAGAAGCCATCGTTGGCTCCCTGCATCGCCAGCACGAAGCGCTCCCAGGCGTGTTGAGGATCATGGGACCCTGGGGGAGCCTCGCGAGCAGACGACAACTCTGGCGTCGCTTCCATCTCCGGGTTCATGAGCGATTCCCTCCTTGCAGGCTCCTGGTTGGATGCAACTGCGCAGAGGAGAACCAGGAGCGTATGTATGTGTCTGATAGTGAGTATACGTATTGCCCGCTGGAAGGGTTTCATTGTGTGCGAAGCAGAGTACCTTCTACCCATCCGCTTTCTCCCTGGCCGCTTCTTCTTGCTTCGTTTTAGAGATAGTGGTGTTCGAACGTATAGCGGGTGGCCCCGGCACGGGTAGAGACGCCGAGTTTGCCATAGATCGACTGCACGTGGACGTTGACAGTATGAGGACTCAAGACAAGCTGCTCGGCAATCTGGCTGTTGGTCAGCCCCTGGGCGACCAGGCGCAGCACTTCGGCCTCGCGCCGGGTCAGGCCTGCGGGAGGAGCCAGTGCTGGGGCCATTAGTGAAGCGGGGGACGAAGCAAGCGAGACAGCGCCTCCGGTTCCCTCTTCCTCTTGTGCGGGCGGAGCCTGGTCCGCAATTATGCTGTGCCCCCGGGTCCAGAACGCGGTAAAGCTCTCTTCCCCCAGTTGTGTGCGTGCTGCCGCCAGCGTGCGCTTGTAGTATGGCTGCTCTTTACCCAGCGGGCTATAATACCCGTGGGCCGCACGCACCATCTCCGCCGAGGCATACAGCTGCACCGTCCAGGCCGCGTTCCCCTGAGAGAGTGCAATTTCCGCCAGTCCCTCCAGGCAGCAGGCCAGCACCCACTTGATCCTGGGGTTGAGCCAGCGCCCCTGGATCTGTGCGATGCTTTCCTCGTACAGGCTGCGTGCCTGGGTCAGCTCGCCCTGGCGCAAGGCCAGGTGCCCCAGGCCGCACAGCGCGTGGCCGATATCATCCCGGTTCTCCAGCTCTTTGCCCAGCGCCAACGCATCTTCGAGGAGGACATACGCGGCCATCATTTCTTTCAGCGCTGCCACGATGTACGCCAGGCTGATGCGGGCTTCCACCGCGAAGACTGGCTTTCCCAACATTGCAAAGAGGGCGACGCCCCGCTCAGAGAGGGGGCGGGCGCGTTCATACTCTCCCTGGCTATAGGCTGTCCATCCCAGAAAGTGCAGCGCCGAGGCGGTACCCCATACGTGGCCCATTGCTTCGGCATGGGTCAGGCTCACTTCCAGCAGCGCTCGCGCCCGTGCAAACTCCCCACAGCACAGCGCGAATACTCCCATAGCTTGCAAGATTTCAGCGATCACCTCTCGGTCTCCCATCCCCCTGGCGAGCTGCAAGCCCTCTTCATGCATCGCGGCGGCGGCCTGGATGTCGCCGCGATTTTGGGTAATGAGGCCCAGGTAGTTCAGAGCGGCAGCAATGCTGCGCTTGTCGCCCGATGTTCTGCTCAGGCGCTCGCTTTCCGCTAAGAGCGCCTGGGCTTGCTCAGAGTCGTTCTGCCAGAACGCCAACCAACCGGCAGCAGCGACGACTTTCGCCCGCACGTTGTCCGAAAGAGCTGCCTTGCTGTTGCGGCTGGCCGCCAACCCCTGCGAAAGTTCGCGCCGTCCCTCGCTCAGGTAGCCTCCCAGAAACCAGAACTGCCGTAGGGCTGCCGCTAGCCGCAAGGCAGTCTCAGTCTCGCCGCGCCCCAGCAGGACATGGAAGGCCGCGCGGAAATTCTCCAACTCCCGCTCCAACCGCTGCTGCCAGGCGACCTGGTGGGGTCCGGCGAGTGCTGGCTCAGCTTCCTCTGCCAGGCGCAGGTAGTAAGCAGCGTGCACTTTCCGGCAGGCCTCTAGCTCTCCGCACGTGGTGAGCGCCTCCAGCCCATACTCGCGGATCATCTCCAGGAGCTGCAGGCGTGGCTCCTGCGTGTCTTGTTCTTGTTGGTGCAGCAGGCTGTGATCAACCAGGGTGGCAACGAGATCCAATGCGGGGGTGCTGATATCCCCGGCAGCCGTACAGACGGCCTCCGCTGCTTCCAGCGTGCAGCCCCCCGCGAAGACACAGAGGCGGCGCAAGAACGCTTGCTCCTCCCGGTTCAGCAACTCATAGCTCCAGGCGATGGTGTTGCGCAAGGTCCGCTGGCGGGTGGGCACATCCTGCCTGCCCCCGGTCAAGACCGTCAGGCGGTGTTCCAGCCGGCTGAGCAAGCTGGGCAGCGGGAACAGTTTGATGCGGGCTGCCGCCAGTTCGAGTGCCAGCGGGAGCCCCTCCAGGCGGCTACAGATTTCGGCGATGGTGCCTGCATTCTCCTCACTTAGCTGGAACTCGGGTTTGACCGCCTGTGCTCGCTGCACGAAAAGCGCCACCGAGGCCACCTGCGAGAGGACAGCTGGCTCTGGCAGGTGCTGCACATCGGGCAGCGCCAGCGTAGGCACTGCGAACTCGTGCTCCCCCTCGACATGCAGCACCGCGCGGCTGGTGACCAGCAGCTTGACCTGCGGACAGGCGGAGAGCAGCTCTACGAGCCGGGGTGCTGCCGAGAGCACTTGCTCGAAGTTATCCAGCAGCAGCACAAGCTGCTTGTTGTGCAGGAAGGATTTGAGATGCTCGCTCAGCAGCCACTCCCCACTATTGGGCAAGCCGAGCGTGTAGGCGACAGTGGGCATCACCAGTTCGGGGTCGCTGATGGCCGCCAGCGGCACAAAACAGACCCCCTGGCGAAACGCCTGCTGCAGCTCGCTGCCGACCTGCACCGCCAGTCGCGTCTTGCCCACCCCCGGCGGTCCCGTCAGGGTCAAGAGGCGTACCTGGGGACGCTCCAGCAGTTCGCGCACCGCCTGTACCTCCCCTGCTCGCCCCAGCAGCGGCGTGAGGGGGATTGAGGTATTCTGGAAGACACCCCCCAGGCCATTGGAGGGCGGGCTGGTTGCCGCTGGGGAGGTTGGCAAATGCGCGAGCGCCTGGCAGGCCTCTTCGAAAGCGGTGGCAAAGCTGAGCACATCCACGAAGCGCCGCTCCGGGTCCTTGGCCAACCCCTGCAAGACAACCTGCTCCACCGCCTGCGACAGTTTGGGGGAGTGCTCGCGCAAGGCGGCAGGGGCACTGTACAGCTGCTGGTTGGTGAGCTCGGCGACGCTCCCGTCAAAAGGTAGCTCGCCACAGAGCCACTCGTAGACCATGACCGCCAGCGCGTATTGATCGCTGGCTGCCGAGGGCTGGCCGCGAATCTGCTCGGGCGCCATGTAGGCCAGGGTGCCCAGGCGTTCCTGCACCTGCAAGCCCTCGGACGGAGATGTGAGCAGGGCCAGGCCAAAATCGCTGAGCAAGACCTCGTGCTTGGCTCCCAGCAGCAGGTTCTCCGGTTTGAGATCGCGATGGATGATGTGTTGATCGTGAGCGTGCTGCAACGCCGAGGCGATGGCCAGCACGTAAGCGACCACGCTGACCAGCGGCAAACGGCTGCCTGCGGGGTGCAACTGGCGCAGGTTGCCATGCAGCGCGTAGTCCATCACCAGGTAGGGGGTGTGATCCTCCAGGGCAAAGTCGAAGACGCGGACGATATGCGGGTGCACCAGCTGGCTCAAGTGGCGCGCTTCGGTGAGGAAATCCTGGCTGCTGTGCCCGGCCGGGTGGGCGTGCAGGACTTTGATCGCCACGCGGGTGTTCAGATAGAGGTGTTCAGCCAGGTAGACATCGGCAAAGGTTCCAGCCCCCAGCAGGCGCATGAGCTTATAATTGCCCAGGCGCTGCCCCGCACGAACTACACGCTCGGTCATGCTGGTAACACCTTCCTTTCGTACACATGACTATACTAAGGTCTCTTGAGGGAAACCACAAGGAATGCTCTTCGTAGGAACGGGTCAATACTGCTTGCTGCCAGCGGCAAACTATCTATGAAACGTATACATTCGAAGGCTTCCTACAGGCTACACCACTGATGTTTAAAGAACGGCGAGAGCGACCTCCTTTACGAAAACGTGGGAGGGTGCCACAACTGCCGGTAATTTCAAGACATTTTGTATGGAAAAACTAACCCCGTTGTAGTTTACCCTCCACGAATACGCATATCCATAGTGATTATACTCTATTTTTGCTCCCGTTTGAGCTTAACGCACGGTCTGAGCGTAGAGTGATTCACCTACTGCTCACTGGCTTTGCTTGTTGCAGAGACTGTCACCTTCCTGGGTGAACACTACCAGGAAGGCCAGCGCCTCACACGAGAGCATGTTCAATGGCATACCGTGTCGCTGCAGTACGTGATGTGATCTCCAACTTCTTGTAGATCGAGGACGCGTGGATATTGACGGTTTTGGGACTAATCATGAGTCGTGCTGCGATCTGGCTGTTGGTCAGTCCCGCCGCCAGCAGGCGCAACACATCGATTTCACGAGCGGTCAGTCCATCAACAGAGGGTGAAAGGGACGGCGCGGTGAGCAGCATCGGCGAAACAGCAACGACCTGCTCGCTGCTGGGGCTGCGCCCCTCCGCTGCCAGCGCTTCCTCAGGTGTCATCGCCTGCCCTTCTGCCCACAGCGTAGCAAAGCTCTCTCCTCCCAGTTGGCTGCGCGCTGCTGCCAGCGTGCGCTTGTAGGACGGCTGCTCCCTCCCTATCGGATTCCGAGACGCCTCGGCAAATCGCAAGCTCTCTGCCGCACCACAGAGTCGCACCGTCCACGCAGCTTGTCCCTGGCTTAATGCAATTTCCCCCAGCCCTTCCAGGCAGGAGGCCAGGATCCATTTGGTCCTGACACTTAACGGTGCAGCTCTCCACTGCTCCACCAGGCTCAGGCTTTCCTCGTACCGCGTGCGTGCTTGTGCCATCTGGCCCTGACGTATGGCCAGCCGGCCCAAAGCACACAGCGTGCGTGCCATATCTTCTCGGCTCTCCCCTTGTTTCCCCAGCGCCAGCGCCTCCTCGAGCAGAGCAGTAGCCGTCGTTTCCTCCCCAAGGGCAGCAACTATATACGCCAGAATGGTCAGCGCATGCGCCGTGTAGCCCGGATTGCCCAGGGTTCTGAAGAGGGCGACACTCTCCTCTGTAAGACGGTGCGCGACCGCATACGCTCCCTGGCAGTAGGAGGCCCACCCGAGAAAAAGCAGATTGTAGGCGATATTCCACGAATCGTCCAATACTCTAGACAAGGCCAGGCTCTCCCCACACAGCTCCTGCGCCCGGGCAAACTCCCCCCGGAAATGTGCCTGTGATCCCAGGGTCAACAGGACAAGCGCGATGTCCACCCTATCCCCAACTTCTCTATAGAGCGGCAGGCTCTCTTCAAGGAAAGCATTGCCTGCTGAGTCGCGAAAGTTATTCTCGATGGTGCCCAGTAAGCGCAGTGCGTCAGCTATGCCTCGCCTGTCTCCTACCTGCTGATAGATTCCCAGGCTCTCTTCTGCCAGCAACCTGCCTCGCTCATGGTCGAACTGCCAGTACGACAGCCACCCGGCAGCGTAGATCGCCTTCGCCCTCGCCCGGGCTGACACAGACGCGCGGTCTTCCCTGCTTGCAGCTACTGCTTGCTCCACGAAGCTGCGGCCTTCGTTCAGATACCCACGCCGAAACCAGAACTGGCAGAGTGCTCCCGCCAGCCGCAAGGCTGCTTCGATCCCTTGGCGCTCTAGCAGCCACTCCAGCGCAGCTCGCAGATTGGCCTGTTCTCGCTCCAACCGCTCCAACCATCTCCTTCGACGCGTGTCGAGCAACGCCTGCTCGGTCTGCTCAGCCAGCGCCAGGTAGTAGGCCGCGTGGGCATCGCGAGTGCGCTCGAGCTCTCCGCACGCTGCCAGGCGCTCCAGCGCATACTCGCGGAGTGTCCCCAGCATCAGCAGTTGCCCCTCTTCGCTCTCCTGCTTGACTGATTGGAGCAGGCTTTTGTCTACGAGGGAAGCTGCCGCCTCCATGACGGGGGAGGCCATTTCTCCTGGAGCAGTACACACGGCCTCCGCTGCTTCCAGCGTGCAGCCCCCGGCGAAGACAGCCAGGCGCCGGAAGAGGCGCTGCTCCTCGGGCGAGAGCAAATCATGGCTCCACGTGATCGTGTTCCGCAGCGTCTGCTGGCGAACGGGCCTATCCGGCCCGCCGCGCGTCAACACATCCAACGGCTTCTCCAGCCGGGCGAGCAACACAGGGAGTGAGAGCAGTTTACTGTGCGCGGCCGCCAGTTCAATCGCCAGGGGCAACCCATCCAGCCGGGCGCAGATTGCGGCTATGGCGCGAGCATTCTCTTCGGTCAGCCGGAAATCGCGCTGCATTGCTTGTGCCCGCTGCAGGAAAAGCGCGACTGCCCCGTACTGCGCAATAGCTTCAGGTGTGGGCAGGTGATGCAGGTCGGGGACAGGCAGCGGCGGGACCAGCAACTCGTATTCGCCCCGCACCCGCAAGACGGCGCGGCTGGTTACCAGGAGCTTGAGCTGGGGGCAGGCTGCGAGCAGTTCCGGGAGCAGTGGTGCCGCTGGCAGCACCTGCTCGAAGTTGTCCAGCACTAACAGCAGTTGCTTTTCGCGCAAGAAGGTTTGCAGGCGCTCAAGGGGCTGCTGCCTCCTGCTCTCGCGCAGGCCGAGGGTTCGCGCAATGATGAGTGCAACGTGTTGGGGAGTTATGAAAGGGGCAAGTTCAACAAAGCAGCATCCATCGGCGAAGGCCTGCTGCACGTCTGCCGCGACCTGGAGGGCCAGGCGAGTCTTGCCAATCCCCCCCGTGCCAGTCACAGTCAAGAGGCGCACCTGGGGGTCTCTCAGCAGGGTGCGGGCCTCCTGCAGCCCGTGCTCTCGTCCGATCAATGGGGTGAGAGGGAGAGGCACATGGCGGAAAGGCTTGTTCGAGAAACCAGGTGAACCTGCAGATGCATCTGTTTGTCCGGGGGCATACTTGATAGCCATGTGTAGTCGTATCCTCTCTATCTCTGAACTCGTAGCGAGAGCTTGTCCCCACTACGAACGCGTGAAACCAGCGCAACGTGCAACACTCGATCTTGTGTAAGGAGGCATCCACGTTCTTATCAACAGGAACGGGCGCGCTCCCCCATTAGCGCACGCGTGTCAAGGATACAAGCGACGATGCTTGCTCGAGCATGGCTATCGGTTTGACAAAAAGGATTGCGTAAATATGCTTCACATCTCGCGGGATTCCAATTGCTCGCTAATCTCTCCAGGTCGTCACCCGATTCCACACCGCAGAATAGAGTATAACATATATTGTTTAAAAAAGTAACTGTGGATGCTACTTATGCACTGAGTGGCCTTAGAAAAGGCAGATTGAGCCAATTTTTGCCCGGTTTGAGGCTCATTTGTCCGCACACAGAGCAGATCTTCCTGAAAATCTGTGCTTAGCTAAAATAGGTTATAATAGTAAGTAGCACTATTGGTTAGTGAGCATGAGTGTACGAAGAACTCCCCTTTTTTCTATTAAGCTCTTCTATTAAATATGTAAGTAATTCTATCTACCTGGCGTTTTCAATGTAGTTTTTCATAAGTTTTTGTGGTATTTTTTTGTCCTCCAGCAATCATTCACAGACCATGGGCAACCCCTAATTGCGCCGCTAAGGCAGTAAGCAGTAATGGTTTGGCTCGATAGAACCGGGTTTTTACGGTTGGGCCTGGTATATTGAGCACCTGTCCGATCTCGCGAAAGGTCAGCTCAGCTTCATAGTAGAGCAAAAAGATTGAGCGACACTTGTCAGGTAACGCCTGAATCGCTCGCTGCACGTGGTGTTGGAGCTCACGATCCTGGACGAGTTCTTCTGGCGTTGGACCCGCATCTGGTACGGAATCCAATATTGCTATCTCTTCCTCGTCATCTCCCTTTTCTAACTCGGAAAAGTAGGTAGGACGCCTGCGACGCAGGACATCTACGCTGCGATTACGCGCAACCTTGAAGAGCCAGGCCTTGAGTTGCCCATGCTGGCGGAGCATGGCTAGAGAGATGTAAAGCTGGAGCCATACCTGTTGCAAGACATCACACGCCTCGTGGTACTCTTGCACATAGTGGTAGATGAAATGGAAGAGCGATGCGTTATACCGCTGTATCAGCGTTTCAAATGCCTGCTGATCACCGGTCAGCGCTCTTTGAACCAGCACACCATCAGCTATATCCGCAAGCTCCATGTTTCTATATTCCCACTCCTTTCGTCCTGCCTGAGTGCGTAGCACTAGCTGCGCAGCAGCGTTGGCAGGACGGATAGGTGCCGACGTTTGTATGGCTACTCTTCCTACAATATCGAGGTGAAAGAAGGCATTTGCATCACCGTCTTCAGTATTATCTCCCCTCGGCGGTCATCATATCGATGATCGCCGTGCAGGCGAGAAGTAAGATCTCGTCGGCATCGGGAGCAATGTCCACCCCATACGTATCCGCAACGCGGAACCACTTCTTCGA
>Ga0209283_10002368_pt1 | contig 10526 bp, 3 predicted proteins | sample CZO8metaG_2_FD_188354 | JGI IMG/M metagenome (GOLD analysis project Ga0209283, IMG submission 188354) | Vadose zone soil microbial communities from the Eel River Critical Zone Observatory, Northern California, USA - CZOApr15con2H1.8 metaG... | ecosystem: Environmental > Terrestrial > Soil >...
CCGCGGACACGTTCACGGTGCGGGAAACTTTTTTTGTTCCGGTGCGGGAACAGGGCGCCCTAATCATCCTCGACGTGGAAACGGAGCAGCCTTTGGAGATTGAGGCTGCGTTTCATCGGGATTTTCAGTTGGAATGGCCGGCGGCGCTCGGGGCGACCTATTTGGACTGGGCAGCCGCGCAGCATGCGTTTTATTTTGGCGAGGAACAGAAGAAATTCTCGGCGCTGTTGGGTTCGCCGACGGCGGCGGAGCCTCGTGCCGAATTCCAGACGAACTATTCGGAATCGCAGGAGAGTTCGTTCCGCCTGGGGCCGACGGCGAAAGGCAAAGAGAGGAAGTTGATCGTCATTGCCGGGTCGCTGGAAGGGCGCGCGGGAGCGGAGAAAATCTATCGCCATCTGACGGCGGACTACGCGGATTTGTTGAAGGAATCCACGGAGTATTACCGAAACTTTCTGACGCAGACGGTCACGCTGGATTTGCCGGACGAGCAGATTCAGCGGGCCTACGATTGGTCGCGGGTAAGCATGTTACAGGGAATGGTGGCGAATCCATTTCTGGGCACCGGGCTTGTGGCGGGGTACCGTACTTCCGGAGAGAGCCAGCGGCCGGGATTCGCATGGTTTTTCGGGCGTGATTCGTTCTGGACTTCGCTGGCGCTGAATGCCGAGGGAGATTTTGCGAATTCACGCACAGCGCTCGAGTTCATCAGCAAGTTCCAGCGCGAGGACGGCAAGATCCCGCACGAAATTTCCCAGGGCGCCAATTTCGTTGATTGGTTTAAAGGCTATCCGTATCCCTACGCTTCCGCCGACGCCACTCCTCTGTACATCATCGCCGTGAATGACTACATCGTGCAGAGCGGCGACGCGGCCTTTGCCAAAGAGAAGTGGCAAAGTTTGCAAAAGGCTTATGCATTTTTGAAATCGACCTATGATGAGCGGGGATTGCCGCAGAATTTTGGTTTCGGGCACGGGTGGGTGGAAGGTGGGCCGCTGCTGCCGGTCAAGACGGAGTTCTACCAAAGCGGGTTGGGAGCGGAGGCCTTGCGCGCGCTTTCGAATCTTGCACGGGTGACGGGCCAGGAGGAGATGAGCAAGACGCTGGCGAAAGATTTTGAGAAGCAGCGCTTGCTGGTGAACGCGAGCTTCTGGATCGCGGACAAAAAACGATTTGCATTTGCTCTGGACAAGAACGACAAGAAAGTGGACGAGCCGAGCGTGCTGGCGACCGTGCCGATGTGGTTTGGCCTGCCCGGCGAAGCGGATGCGGTGCCAATGATTCAGCAACTGGCGGACTTCGATCATCAGACGGATTGGGGGATGCGCATCATTTCGAATCGCTCGCCGCTCTTCAGCGGCGGCGGGTATCACTACGGCTCGGTGTGGCCGCTGTTCACGGGCTGGGCGTCGGTCGCGGAGTATCGCTATCACCAGACTTTTCCGGCGTATGCGAATTTGCGAGCCAACGCGTTGCTGGCGTTGGACGGCTCGCTCGGACACGTGACGGAGGTGCTTTCGGGCGATTATTACCAGCCGCTCTCGACGAGCTCGCCGCACCAGACCTGGTCTGCGGCGATGGTGGTCAGCCCCATTTTGCGCGGGATGCTCGGGCTGGAGACGGATGCGCTTCATCGCCGCGTGAAATTGGCGCCGCATCTTCCGGCGGATTGGACGCGGTTCACCATACAAAATGTGCGGCTCGGCAAAAACGCGGTGCTGTTGAATTACAAGAAGACGGACGAGGGAATCGTTTTGGAGACGGGCCTCAGTTCGGGAACTGAAGAATGCACGGTCGAATTTCGTCCGGCAATCAGCCTGAAGGCCAGGGTGCAAAGAGTGGAATTGAACGGCAAGCCTGTTCCCTTCCAAGTGGAAACCGGTGAAACCGATCAACACATCGTGGTGCAGTTTCCGATCACGACGGGAAAGTACTTTCTGCGGATCGGTCTGCTGAATGAGTTTGGATTGAGCGAGCAATCTGTTTTGCCGGCACTCGGAAGCGCGAGCCGGGGACTACGGGTACTTTCTCAGACGTGGTCGGCTTTGAGAGATCAACTTACGCTGGAAGTTTCGGGTGCGGCGGGCGGCGAATACGAACTGGAAGTTCGGAATGCTGGCCTGATTCAAAAGGTGGAGGGAGCGGAGCTCGGACGGAAGCCGGGATGGATTACGCTCTGGATTCAGATGCCGCCAAACGATTCAGACCCATATCCACACGCGAGGGTTGTCATTCATTTATGGCCCAAGGTTCCTCCGGGATGATGCACGAAAGGGTTGCATGCGGAAGCGCTCGCACGGGGAGCGGATGCGGAGTTCACTGAGGGAGGGAACGACCGTGGCAAGAAAGCTTGTTGTTGCAGGTTTGTTGCTCTTAAGTATCTGCGTTGCTTCGCCCTGGGCGGGGGCGCAGCAGCAGAAAGCTGATGCAGAGGGGCACGCGTGGTGGCAGCACGCGGTGTTCTACGAAATTTATCCGCGGAGCTTTGCGGACAGCAACAACGATGGCATCGGTGACCTGAACGGCATCGCTTCGAAGCTGGACTATCTGAAGGAACTCGGTGTGGACGCCATCTGGATCACGCCGTGTTTTCCTTCGCCGCAAGTGGATTTCGGTTATGACGTTTCCGATTACGAGGCGATCGACCCGATGTACGGAACGATGAAGGATTTCGATCACCTGGTGAGCGAAGGAAAGAAACGCAATATTCGAATCATTCTCGATTTTGTGGTGAATCACACTTCGGACCGGCACAAGTGGTTCCTGGATTCGAAATCGTCGCGAACCTCCGAGCATCGCTATTGGTTTATCTGGCGGGATGGCAAGGGGCCGGGGCAACCGCCGAACAACTGGCTTTCGACGTTTGGGCTGTCCGCTTGGAAGCTTGATCCGAAGACGAACCAGTATTACTACCACTACTTTTATCCGGAGCAGCCGGACTTGAACTGGCGCAATCCCGAGGTGGAAAAAGCGATGCTGGACGTGACGCGATTCTGGTACAAGCGCGGCGTTTCCGGGTTCCGGTTGGATGCCGTGGATACGCTTTTTGAAGATCCCAAACTCACGGAAAATCCCGTGCTGCCGGGAACGGATAAGTTCGGGCGGCCCAACATGGACGAGAAGTACAACAAGAAATTGCCCGAAGTGCACGACGTGATGCGGAAACTGCGCAGCGGCGCGGATGAATATGGCTCGGTGCTGATCGGCGAAACGTGGACCGCGAATGTTTCCGAACTAAAGGATTACTACGGGACGAAGAATGATGAGCTGCAACTGCCGATGGATTTGATGATGACGGAGTTCAAGGGACTCTCCGCGGATCGCTACCGCAAACACATTGCCGCGCTGGACGCCGCGGGCGGATGGCCCACATACGTGATCACGAATCACGACATCGTGCGGTCCTACACGCGTTACGCGGACGGGGCGCACAATGACGATATCGCCAAGATGATGGCGGCGCTTTACCTCACCCTGCGCGGTACGGCCATCATGTACTTCGGCGAAGAGATCGGCATGGAGAACAACGACCCGAAAAGCAAGGACGAAGTGCAAGACCCGATTGGAAAGCTGGGCTGGCCGCTGGAAAAAGGCCGCGACGGCGAACGCACCCCGATGCAGTGGAACGACAGCCAGAATGCGGGTTTCAGCAAGGCAAAACCGTGGCTGCCCGTTCCGGCGAGCGCCAAATGGCACAACGTGGCAAGCGAAATGAAAGATGAGAACTCGGTGCTTAGCTTTTACCGGCAACTTCTTGCGCTGCGGCACAAAGAGCCGGCGCTGCTCGAAGGCAATTTCCAGTTGTTGAACGAGAACGATCCGAATGTGCTGAGTTATGTGCGGCGGCATAAGGACGAAGCGATCCTTGTGATGTTGAACATGTCGGGGACGGAGCAGCCGGTGAGACTGGACATTTCTCCGCTTGGGTTTGCCATGCCGCGGGTCAGCGTGCTGCTGACGAGTTTTCACAAACCGCTGCCACCGGCGAGCGGCACCGTGCCGATGGAACCTTATTCTGCGTTCATCGCCAGGATCACAAAATAAAACGAGATTCCGAAGCCACGCGGACGCGGGATCGTACAGAAAGCAATTCCCAAATGCCCGCTGTTTCTGCTTGCGGTCTCAAGCTGCGGATGCGTTTGGCAGTTCCATTTGTTCGCAGCTCGTTCGTCGGAGTTCCGTTAGCCGCTTGATTCCAAATCCGTTCCATCGTTGGCGGCGGCACGCGCAAAGCCATCCGAATGGAAACAAAGCACCGTGCTTTGGAAGATCTTAGCGGGACGGATTTTGAACACGGTGTGGCACAAAACTGAGCACAGTTTTTCTTGAGCGAAAAGCCAGATGCGGCTAACTCATTGAAAAGACTTGGTGAACCGGGGAGGACTCGAACCTCCAACCCGCTGTCACCACCCCGAATGCTAAGTTATTGATTCGTCTAGCTTGTTCTCGCGTCTCAGTACCTGGTTTTCGATGGTGTTCGGCGCTTAATGTTCCCTTATTGTTCCCCGGTAGCCGACTTTGTGCGAAGATGCCTTTTGAATTCAACGACTCACTTGGGGCTTGATGTCATTCTCTCGATCCAGCCAGTCTGGGTTCGTTCTCCGCGCATCTGCAGCGCAAGTCATTTGTGCGACGCTGTTTCTGAGCCTCGGTCTGGCTCAGCAAGACCCTGGGGAAAAGAAACCCGCCCAGAACCCACAAAGCGGAATGAGCACAGGCGGAGCGCACGCTCCGGTGAAGGACGCACTTTCGCGGCCGATTACAGCCGGCGGCTTTGTTGACGGCGCACCAGTCATTTTTGTCGATGTGACCCATACAGCCGGCCTCGACAAATTTCATCACCGGTCAGGGGGACACGAAAAAAGGACGATTCTAGAGACGCCCGGTTCAGGAGTAGCGCTGCTCGATTACGACAACGATGGTTGGCTTGATATTTATCTGCTGAATGGCTCGACGTTTCCAGCGCTGAAAGGCAAGGAAGCTCCGCCACGCGCGATGCTTTTGCATAACAACCACGACGGGACGTTCAGCGACGTCACAGAAAAAGCTGGCGTGGCAAATGAAACATGGGGCTTCGGCGTGGCGATCGGGGACTTCGATAACGATGGCTGGCCAGACATATACGTATCGAACTTCGGCAAGAACCGTCTCTATCATAACAATCACGACGGCACGTTTACCGACGTTGCGGAAGCTGCTGGTGTCACACTCGGGGGATGGTCGACCGGCGCAACATGGGGCGACTACGATCACGATGGCTATCTAGATCTATTTGTTCCGGGCTACGCGAAGTTCAATCCCGATAACCCTCCGATCGCGGGCAGGGGCGGGATTCCGGCCGGGTTTTGCCAGTTTCGCGGAGTCGAGGTCATGTGCGGCCCGCGGGGCCTGCCGGGAGAAAGCGATCACCTGTTTCACAACAATGGCGACGGCACGTTTACGGACGTTAGCGAGAAAGCGGGTGTCGCCGACGCAAAAGGATATTACGGTTTTTCATCTGTGTTTGTGGACGTCGATGACGATGGGTGGGTCGATTTGGCGGTTGCGAACGATTCCGTGCCGAAGTATCTCTACCGGAACAAGCATGATGGCACGTTTGAGGATATCAGCTATCTCTCTGGATTTGCCCTGAACGACGACGGGCGTGAGCAAGCCGCCATGGGAATTGCAGTCGGTGATTACAACCGCGATGGTAAAGTCGATTTTTACATCACGAATTTTTCAGACGATTACAACACGCTTTACCGGAATGAAGGCGATGCAGCATTTGCCGACGTCACCTTTCGCGCCGGAATTGCGACACTGACGATCCCGTTTCTGGGCTGGGGCACCGGCTTTCTCGACTACGACAACGATGGGTTGCTCGACATTTTCGTGGCCAACGGGCACGTGTATCCGGGAGTTGACTCACAGGATTGGGGGACAACCTGGGCGCAGCGCCCGCTGCTGCTGCGCAATTTGGATGGGTCGAAATTCCAGGAGGTGCCTGCAGCAACAGGAAGCGGCCTCGCCGTGGTTGTAACGGCACGAGGCGCGGCGTTCGGTGACTTGTTCAACGACGGTCATATCGACGTGGTTTTGAACAACATCGATTCGACCCCTACATTGTTACGCAACGTAGTCAAGAATTCGAATCATTGGATCACATTGAAATTGGTGGGAGGCTCCAAGAGTCCACGTGATGCGATTGGAGCCAAGGTATTTGTCACAGCAGGAGGCGCGCGGCAACGCGGAGACGTCTTCAGCGGAGGGAGCTACGCATCGAGTTCCGACCAACGTCTGCACTTTGGTCTTGGAGCAGCGACGAAAGTGGACCGGGTGGAGATTCACTGGCCTAGCGGTGCAAAAGAGGAGATCACGATTCCCGCGGCCGACCGGATCTATACAGTCAAGGAAGGTAAAGGAATCGTCACGCCGTGAAATGCCGGCCGAAAACCGCTGTTCGACATTGCCGCTATGGGAACGTTGAGGCCAGATTTGCAATTCTGCTGCTCTGCTTGCTGCTTCCCGTTCCACTGATACTTGTCGCCGGACAGGAGCACGCTTCCACTCCACGGCCATCTCCATCCGGTGCTCCCGGAAAGTTCGTGGATATTACCGAGCGCTCCGAAATAAATTTCCGGTACCAGGCATCGCACACCTCTAAAAAGTATCTGCCCGAAACGATGGGAGCAGGAGTGGCGCTGTTTGACTACGACAACGACGGGCGGTTGGATGCTTTCCTGGTCAACGGTGCACCGATCGGCGATCCGACATCGAAGGGAACGATTCCCCAGAAAACGGGACCGCAATATTGGAACCGGCTCTACCACCAAAAGGCGGATGGGACGTTCGAAGACGTTACTGAAAAGGCGGGTCTGCAAGGAACGGGTTACGGGATGGGAGTAGCGGTAGGGGATTACGACAATGACGGCTACGAGGATCTGTATGTTACGGCGTACGGTGGGAACAAGCTTTATCACAACAATGGAGACGGCACTTTCAGCGATGTAACGCAAAAAGCCGGCGTGGGAGGCAGCGGATGGTCGACGAGTGCCGCCTGGGTGGATCTGGATGGAGATGGGTTCCTTGATCTGGTAGTACTGCGGTATCTCGAATGGGATTTTGACGACATCTGGTGCGGAGAACACAAAGAAGGATACCGGGCATACTGCCATCCAGATTTCTTCAAGCCGATTCCTCCGCTCGTGTATCACAACAACGGGGATGGAACTTTTACAGAAGTCGCCGCAAAGCTAGGACTCGCGCGGCCGGGAAAGGGTTTGGGACTGGCAATCGCGGACTACGATCGCGATGGACACATCGATTTGTTTGTGGCCAACGATTCGATGGTGGAGTTTTTGTACCACAACAAAGGAAATGGAACGTTTGAAGAGGTGGGGCTGCCGTCCGAAGTGGCGGTGGATATTGACGGGCGAACCTACGCAGGCATGGGCGTGGATTTCGCAGACTACGACAATGATGGTTGGCCAGATATTGTGGTTACTGACCTGGCGAATCAACGATACGCGCTGTATCGAAACAATGGCGATGGCTCATTCACGTATGCGAGCACAACTACAGGCATTAGCAAGATGACGCTGGCACACTCGGGATGGGGCGTGCGGCTTTTTGATTTCGACAATGACGGCTGGAAAGATTTGCTGGTCGCGCAGGGCCACGACCTCGACACCATCGAACTCACGAATCCTAATCTGCGCTATCGCGAGCCAATGTTGCTGGCGCGCAATACCGGCAAGGGTTTCGTGGATGTGACACAGGGATCCGGCGAAGTCTTTAAGCAGTCCTGGGTGGCGCGCGGAATGGCGATCGGAGATCTGGACAACGACGGGCGGCTGGACGCTGTGGTGACGACGAACGACGGACCGGCGTATGTCTTGCACAACGAAACGCCTTCAGCGAGTCACTGGCTGCTGCTCAGACTCGTGGGGCACAAGAGCAATCGCGATGCGATCGGCGCCAGCGTAAAACTGGTTACCGCAAGCGGGCAGCAATTCGCCACGGTTTCCACGGCGAGCAGTTATCTTTCGTCCGGCGATAAGCGCGTTCACTTCGGGATCGGGAAAGAAAGCAGCGTGGAGTCCATCGAGATTCGGTGGCCAAGCGGGATTGTGCAGACGCTCAGGAACATTCCGACGGACCAGGTGCTGCAAATTGATGAACCGGTCGCTGCTGCGAACCCGAAACCCGCGGTGAAATGATGGGTAAGTCCGGCAGCTATCGGTCGGGAATGCTCTGCGGGGCTGTGATGCTGCTGTTATTTGTTCCGTCCATTTGCACGCCGCAGACCGATAACGAATATGCACGAGGAGTAGCCGCGTTCCGCGCGGGAGACTACGCTTTAGCCGCGGATTCATTCGCCAAGGCTGAGATGGCTGCTCCTGGAACGACTGACGCTCTTGTCTATCAGGCAAAATCGCACATTCATTTGAAAAACTTCAGCTCGTCGGAAAGCGCGCTTCGCCGCTATATCGCACTGCACACGGACTCGGTTGAAGCTCTGTATCTGCTCGGGTTTGTGTTGAACCGGGAGAACAGACCTAAAGAGTCGCTGGAAATCTATACACGGGCCGCGGCGCTGAAGACCCCCACGGGAGAGGATTTCAAAATCGTGGGTCTCGACTACGTTCTTCTGAATGATTACGCGAACGCGATCAAGTGGCTCGAGAAAGCGGTCGAACTCGAACCCAAGAACAAGGATGCGTGGTATTACCTGGGCCGCGCGTATTATTCGAGAAGTCTGCTACGGGATTCCCGAAAAGCGTTCCTGACTGTGTTGGATTTGGATCCGCGCGATGTTAGAGCGGAGAATAATCTCGGGTTGGTCCTGGAGTCGGAGGCCAAACCGGATGAGGCGATGGAGGCTTATCGCAAAGCGATGGAATGGCAAGCGGGAAGTGCGCACCGGAGTGAGCAGCCGTACTTGAATCTTGGAAGCATCTTGTTGGAGCTCGACCGGACCCGCGAAGCGATCGCACCGCTGGAGAAAGCCGTGGAACTCGGGCCGGATAACGGGAGCTGCCACTTGAAGCTTGGCACCGCGTACCTAAGGGCCAACCGGCTGCTCGAAGCACAGCGCGAATTGGAGAAAGCAAAGCGGCTGGAGCCGGAAAATGCAGCGATTCACTACCAATTAGCAAGGGTTTACAAGCAAACAAACCAGATGGACAAGGCCAAGATCGAGTTTCAACGGACGGAGGAGTTGCAAAGCCAGGCGGCGAGAGCGCGACCGTCGGACCCTTCTGAACCGTGAAAGGTCGACTCGCTGCTCTGGCCGTTGGTTAGTGAACTTTCGCTAGCGGGGACCAGCGAAAGGTTGCGACCGAAGCAGGGTCGAGACGGTATGAGGCGTAGGTCCCCTTCCAACTGATGTTGAACGGTGTTGGAGCGCCACCACTATTCAAGACTATCAGGACGATGGAGCCGTCCGGGTTGAGGAAGGCTGCGGATTCAATGCTGCCGTGGTCAAACGTGTTTGACTCGATGCGAACAGCGCCAGGAGAGAGAAACTTGCTGGCGTGGGCCAGGGCAGTAAAGTCCACGTTAGGAATTATTTTCGTGGGGGAAGCGGAGTGGTCGATGGTGACGACGCCCCGGCAGGTTTTGCATCCACCCAGATAGGGCTTGTGCTCCTGATCCAAAGCAAGGTTCCACAGCACCACGCTCTTGGCCCAATTCCGCGTTGCGCCGATGATCAACTCGATCGCTTCCTGAAGCAGTTTACCTTTCTGCCACTCGCCCCCTGAGCACTCCGTGAGCCAAATGCCCTTTTCGGGGAAACGGTTGTGGAGCTCGCTTTGGGCGGTTACCGTACCTCCGTAACAATGAATTGCAGTGCCGGCAGCAAAGGCTGCGGCCTTCGTGTCGTCCAAGACGGTGACGGGAAATTCAATCTGATTCCAGTTGTGGTCAAAGACCAGGATTTTGGATTTGATCCCGGAGTCTCGAAAAGCCGGACCGAGATTTTCGCGAACGAACTTTGACTGCTCGCCGGCGGACATTCCCATACCGGGATAGTCGTTGGGAATATTGAGTGGCTCGTTTTGGGGCGTAACCACAAATACGGGGACGCCTGAGGCTTCATAAGCTTGAACGTACTTGACGAAGTAACTAGCCAGTGGAGCAAACGCGCTGGGCAGAAGCGTACCCTCGATGGTCGAACCCGAGGTTTTCATCCAGCCCGGCGGACTCCAGGGAGAGCCGATGATTTTAAGGTTATGGTTGAGGGCGAGGGATTGGCGAAGGATGGGGATGATATAAGAGCGATCATGGTCGATGGAGAAGAGTTTCATGTCGGGATCGGTTTGTCCCCGCGGAAGGTCGTCGTAGGTGTAACTCTGTAACGCAAAATCACTGGCGCCCATGGGCTGGCGCAGAATGCTGAGGCCGATTCCTTTTTTTGGGTCGAAGAGCATTTCGAGAAGTTGTGCGCGCTGGGCTTCGCTGAGCTCGTGCGAATTCAGCCATGCCGAGGAAACGGTGAGAGACGCGCCGAAACCATCGATTTGCTGGTATTTGACGGAGTC
>Ga0209283_10002369_pt1 | contig 10524 bp, 11 predicted proteins | sample CZO8metaG_2_FD_188354 | JGI IMG/M metagenome (GOLD analysis project Ga0209283, IMG submission 188354) | Vadose zone soil microbial communities from the Eel River Critical Zone Observatory, Northern California, USA - CZOApr15con2H1.8 metaG... | ecosystem: Environmental > Terrestrial > Soil >...
TGGGATGATCGGGTGCAGACGCTTGAGGAGCAGGCGGCGCTCCCTATCATCAATCCGATTGAAATGGGCCAGCCCAGCCTAGATGCGGCCGTGACCCAGACCGCCGCCATCGGGGAGTACCAGCAGGCCTTCCAGGGCGTCTTCGGCGGCCCGCCCAACGGCCCCGACCTGCTGCGCACTATCGCGTCCTACGAGCGCACGCAGCCAACCCGCGCCAAGCCTTGGGAGGAGCCGTCTGTGGATGTCAATTACGACACCAATGCTAAGGAGAAATCCGCTGACAGTTACCACTGAGTTCGTGCGCAACATCTTCAAAGGGCGTTGTCAAGTTAATGGCTCACGATCTGGCAGTACCCCCAGTATATTGTCACTCTGACTTCTCCTGAACACCCATTATTGTATTCTTCACATTCAGTTATGGCTTAACTTGACAATGCCGTTGGATGCTCAGAAAGCGGGCAAGGTACGCTACAGTGGCTTCACGGGACACAAGAGCCCGAAGATTCACTTAACAATGCTCCATACGGCCTGCGCGCGGCAGGTCACGTGTGATGCGGTGCCAATGCCCCTGAATGTGACGGACGCACACTACGACGGCTTCGAGAAAAAGTCCTCCCGGTCCTGCGGCAGCACGAGAAGCGCCTCCTCCGGTCGTAGGACCGGAGGTAAAATGCTCATCCCCCAAAAGAATAAGGCGTAGCGATGGCGAATAGCCATTGACTGTGCAGCGAGGCCGCACGTGTTCTGTGCAGTCCTTTTGCACGCCTCTTCCGTAAAGGCTCTCACCTGTGAGGCCAAAGGAGCGGGAGTACTGCTATCGCACTCCTAGAAAGGAACGAACAATGATGTTTTCTGGCAAAACTTTCAAAACAGGCCTTGTGGCAACTCTGCTGCTGGCTGGCTTCACCTCCGGCGCGCACGGGCAGGTTGCCGTGGGCGGAGGACTGTCTTCCTTCAGGGGGGAGAGCCGCGGGGTGATACAGATTACCGGCAAGGTCGTCTGTACCGGGTGCAGCCTGGAGGAAGTCAGCAAAGCCCAACCCACTCTGCATCACCTCCAGCAACTCACCCATCGACGTGGACAGCTGGTGATGGAAGTGCAGACAGTGAATGACTCGCAGCGATGGAGTACGCTCACGTGGCCGCCGAGGCTGTGGGTGCGAGCGAATGAGCAGATCTTACAGAAACTCGGTGCCGAGGAGAACCTGTTCAAAGAAGTCGAGCTCACGGGGTTACTCACCAATGCGCGAACTTTGGATGTGTTTGACCTCACCGTCCGTAGCTAGGGAGTTACGAGCGAGGAAGGGAAGGAGATCTGGCTCTCCCTTCCCGCTGTCGTTCTCGATTGCGGTCCTGCTCCCGAAGGTGTCGGGCTTAGAGTTGCGCGTGCTGGCAGACCCCAAAGTGCTCTCCGTGTTGCAGAGTCCGGAGCTGCACGACCGCCCGATCGTGCTCGCAGGCCGGCTCGGCGTCGGGGCGGGGGTGCTGCGGGTCCACTCGGGGTTTGGCAACAATTCGTAGAAAAAGGTATCATATCCCCAGCCTACCTTTTTGGAATGAGTGAGCCAGCATAGGGGTTGGGCAACAAGCCGGTAGTATTCTTCCCCGTCCTCTCACCCAGTCTTCTCTATACCCCAGGTCCTAGTCTACTTCTAAGTGAGAAAGGGGGGCTGAAGGCTTCCTGGGGGTTCTCTGGCTTGGGAATTGCCACCGGCCACACTGGGGCACGGGAACCTGAGCCGCTTGCGCCGCGCCAACGATTCCAGTCTATAGGGGCAGTCCCAGCAAGAAGAGCGCTTGCTGGGGAGCGTAGTTGCGCGAGAGGAGAAGAAGCGTGCCCGCTATCCACGAAACTGCCTACCCACGGCTAAAGACGTCTGTTACAGACAAAGAACTCCACGAGATCTACACCCCTACCTCCGAAGAACTCGCATTGGCTAAACGCTGTGCACGCACTCCCGTAGCCAGGGTGGGCTTGCTTGTCTTGCTCAAGACCTTCCAGCGACTGGGGTACTTTCTGCTGATCGCCCAAGTTCCTCACCAGATCCTTAGGCACATCGCCACGGCCGCCGGGTTGCCAACCCTTCCCGCCGGTCTCGACGCCTACGATGCCACCGTCATCAGAAAGCGGCAGATGCCGCGGATTCGGAAGTTTCTGGGCGTGACGGCCTACGGGCCTGAGGCTCGCCGAGTGATGGTCAAGGCAGCAGTAGAGGCAGCCCGCACGAAGGAGAACCTTGCTGACATTGTCAACGTCGTGCTCGAAGAGTTGATATGACAGCGCTATGAGCTCCCAGCTTTCAGTGCGCTGACGCGTGTGGCTGCCGCCGCTCGCCATACCGTGAATCGCGGGTACCAGCAATTGATTGCGGCGCGCCTTGATCGCGCAACCAGAACCCGCATTGATGCCTTGTTCGCGCGTACGCCAGGCGTCTCGCGCAGTGCGTGGGATACCGTCAAGCGGGAACCGAAACGTCCCACCACGCGGCAAATGAAAGAGGTGCTGGAGCGATTGCACTGGCTCCAAGCTCTGGATGTTTCCTCGGCGGTGTTCAGCGAGATGCCGACGAATAAGCTCCAGCAGTTTGCCACTGAAGCGAAGACACTCGATGCTTCAGACATGCACCTGTTGACACCTCACAAACGGTACGCACTGGCCGCCACCCTCATACAGGTGCAGGCGGCCAAGGCTCTCGATGATCTCGCCGAGATGTTCGTACGCCGCGTACAGAAACTGCACCAGAAAGGCCAACAGGCGTTGGCACAGTATCGCAACGACCAGAGTGCGCAAACCGATACGCTGATTGCGTTATTCTCTGATGTGGTCACTGCCTATATGGAAGACGGGACGAAGGAAGAGCGCTTTGATGCCATCGCAGTCATCCTCGGTGAGCATCCGCAAGAGTTTCTTGATCGTTGCGAAGAACATCGCACCTATGCCGGGAACACCTATGTCCCCTTCTTGCCACGGTTCTATCGCAGTCCGCGGTCAGTGTTGCTCCGTTTTCTGGAAAGCGTCCCCTTGCGCTCGACCAGTCAAGACCGAGCCCTGGAGAAAGCGATTGCTTTCCTCCTGGAGTATCGTCATCTCAAGGGACCGCGACTTGACGGGATTCGTCGGCTCGATCTGTCATGGATCCCCCATCAATGGTGGCGCTTCGTCACGGGGGAAGGAGAGCAGAAGAGACTGATTACCGAGGTTGATCGCCGGTACTTCGAGTTATGTCTCTTCACGCAGATCGTGCTCGACTTGAAGTCAGGGGACTTATGTGTCCCTGGCAGTGGGGTCTTCAGCGATTACCGTGATCAACTGATCTCGTGGGAAGACTATGAACAGGGGGTGGATGAATATGGCGAGCAGGTCGGACTTCCTGTTGAGAGCAAAGCATTCGTCCAGAGCCTGCGTACCTGGTTAGAGTCGGTCGCTGCCGCTACAGATGCCTCATTCCCAAACAATGCGCACGCGCGGATCGAAGACGGCGAGGTGATCCTACACAGATTAGAGCGGACGCCCACCCCCGAAGGGTTACGCACGATAGAGACCCTTCTGCGCGAGCGGCTCCCCGAGATCAACATCGTCGATGTGCTGAGCGAAACAGAGCACTGGCTGCAATGGACCCATTTCTTTCGGCCGCTGTCAGGTTTCGCAGCAAAGATCGCCTCTCCCCGTGCGCGCTACGTGACGACGACCTTTTGTTATGGCTGTAATCTCGGGCCGGTGCAGACCGCGCGCTCCGTCTCTGGCATCGATCGCCGACAACTGGCGTGGGTGAATCACCGACACGTCACGGAAGAGTATCTGGATAAGGCGATTATTAGTGTCAGCAACGCCTATAATCGCTTCACTCTTCCCCGGTTCTGGGGCTCAGGCAAACACGCGTCTGCCGACGGCACGAAGTGGGATGTCTATGAACAGAATCTGCTGGCGGAGTATCACCTCCGCTATGGGGGCTGGGGTGGCATCGGCTACTATCATGTCTCGGATCTGTACATTGCGCTGTTCTCCCACTTCATTCCCTGCAGAGTGTGGGAGGGGATCTACATCCTGGACGGGGTTGCGAACAATCCTTCCGAGATTCAGCCTGACATCTTGCATGCGGACACGCAGGGACAGAGTGCACCGATCTTTGGCTTGGCCCATTTGCTCGGCATCAAGCTCATGCCACGGATCCGCAACTGGCAAGACCTGAAGCTGTTTCGGCCAACGCGGTATTCACGCTACGACCACATCGACGAATTGTTTACCGACTCTATCGATTGGGAACTCATCGACACGTTCCTGCCAGACCTGCTTCGGATAGCCCTGTCGATTAAAGCGGGCCGGATCACTCCTTCCACCATTTTGCGACGGTTAGGCACGTACAGTCGCAAGAACCGCCTGTATCTTGCTATGCGAGAGCTGGGCTACGCTGTACGCACGGGATTCTTGTTGCAGTATCTCTCCGATATAGACCTGCGGAAGACCATCCACGGGGCGACGAACAAAAGTGAAGCGTTCAATCAGTTCACCAAATGGCTATTCTGTGGCGGCGAGGGGGTGATTGGTGAAAATGACCGCGACGCGCAACGGAAAATCGTGAAGTACAATCATTTAGTCGCGAATCTCTTGATCTTTCATAACGTGGTGAGGATGACCAAGATTATCCGCGAGCTGCTGGCCGAGGGTTATCCAATCACCGACACAGTGTTAGCCGCCTTGAGCCCTTATCAAACGGCGCACGTTAACCGCTTTGGCCAATATACCCTCGACTTGGACCGTGAGCCTGGACCGATAGAATATGAGGTGTCCCTTCATATCGGACACCAGGCTCCTGCATAGTCAACGGCACGATGTGATACTTTTTCGCGCGAATTGTTGCCAAACCCCATATGCGCCGCTTCAAATCTCCTGGCCAAGCCCAGCACTTGCTAGCGGTCCACGGGCCGATTAACAATCTGTTTCGCCTCGGCCGACACCTACTGCCTGCTCGCCATTACCGCACCCTCCGCGCGCAGGCCTTTGCGACCTGGAGCGGGGTGACGGGGCTTCCGCAGGCTGCATAAAAATGCCAACCAATGACACCCACTAGGAATACCTTTTTGTTTCCCTCTAACAACTTGACAGTACCGAATACTGTGCACCCTCAGGGAATGCTTTTTATCATGGCCTTTGAAGTCGACCATGCCACCTCTCCTCCACCTCACGCTCAGTGGAGCAGCATGGCGGAACACCCCTTAAGTGAAAACTTGCGCCAGAGCCATCTACATTGGGGGCACGCTTCTCTCATAATCACCGTGCTCACTCTGCCCTTCCTCTCCCATTATTGGTTCCGACCGAGAATAGCACCAATCTGAAGAGAGCGTTACGTGGATAGCACCACCACGATGGGCACGCTTCAAGCGCGCCCATCGCAGCTTACGCGCGGCTCAACGCGACGATACTCCCGTCGCCGTCAGCCGCGACATATACCTTGCCGTCGCCGCCAACAGTCACTCCCGCAAATGGCCGTAACGGTCCCGGCAGAAGACCCGGAATGCCCATCAAGAGTTTCGGCACAACGCCGGGTGCGGCGCCGACCGGTAGATTCGACGCCACCGTCTCCCGTTGTTTGCTCTTGAGTGAATACGCGATCAACTCATGCGCCCCCGCGTCAACGACATAGAGAGTGTCGCCGCCGATGGCGAGACCCTGCGGCTCCTTGAGGCCCTCGATCACGGCAGTTGCCGTGCCACCGCCATCTATCTGGACGACGCGTCCCTTGTCGCTCTCGGCGACGAAACACGCGCCGTCGCCGGCGAGTGCGATACCAGTGGGACGCGCGAGCCCATGTGCCTTTTCTTTGAGCGTGCCGCTAGCGATTTCGAGCACGCGGCCCTCGCCGCCGTCAGCGACGAAAACCATACCGCCAGCGCCGATCGCCACGTCGTAGAGCTCATGCAGTTCGGTCGCGAGCACTTCCATCTCGTGCGTCACCGGATGATAGGAAGTGACGTTGCCCCCGGAAGTGGTGACGACCAAGGTGCCCTTGGTACCCTTGGCGACGCCGCGCACGAAACCGGGGAAATGGCCGTCGAAGAGCAGGCCGACACGATGATGCGAGCCGTCAGGCGTAATCGCCGCCATGCTGATACCGTCGGCGGCATAGAGGGTTCCGTCATCCGCGATTGCGATTCCCATCGGTCCGCAAAATCCGGGCGCAACCAATCGCCGCTCGGTGCCATCGGACATGATTTCGCAGACGCCGCCGTCGACGAAATGGGAAACAAATAGGCGGTCGTTATCGGTCAGCGCGAAATTGTCGATCCCGGGGCGCATCTTCGCAACCACTCGACGATCTCCGCTCTGCAAGTCGAAGCGCAAAATCTCGCCGCTGGCGCCCTGGGTCGAGAGCAGAAAGCCTTTGCTATCGAACTTGACCGCGGTCGGCACCGCCATATCTTTCGCAAATACTTCGGGCTTGCCGCCTTCGAGTGCGACGCGCCAGATTTCGTTAGCGCCGATCGCGGGGAAGTAAATCTTGCCGTCGGGACCGACGTGGAGTGCGTTGGGCAGTGGCAGATTCTCCGCGATCTTCCGTGGCGCGCTGCCATCGGGAAACAATTCGAAAAGCCGTCCCTCGTGCCGACACTCGTCCATGAACAGGCGATCGTGCCACTGCGTGATACCGTTGGCAGCCGGCACGTTGTCGGCGATGATGCGCAGAGCGCCGTTGGGCGATCGCGCACACACTCGCTCGCTCATCACTTCGGTGATATACAGGTTGCCACGCGAGTCGAAGGCGAGATCGTCGGGGGCGACGATCGGGCCGCCGACCGGGCTTATCGTCGTGATCGCGCCGCTGGTGAGGTCGATCGCGCTGACCTGGCTGCCGAAGGCTTGTGCGACGTACAGGCGGCTGTCGGGGCCGACGCGGATCCCATTCGCGCCGAACAGCGCGCTCGGTGGGGTGGCGCGGCTCACAGCCCAACCTTTGGCCGTGCTGATAGTTGCTTTGCCAGTGAAACGGCTCAAACTATTTTCCATGTGGTAAACCTCCCATTTATCCGGCGTCGCTTGCCGATTCGGCACGCGACGCGCCAAATCGGCAAGTAAGGTGTTACAACTTACGCCACGGCATTGTCAACTTGTGGTAATGGCATCTAAGTACTGCTGGCAAGAAAATACAAAGATAGCGCTACCAATTTTGGGGGCGAGTTCTGACAGATCCCTCTGAAACGGTCCCTGCTCAAACGCCTGGAACGCCTTGGGGTACAGGTGACCGTTCACAGCGTAGAGCATCCTGTCACCCTGCCGGGTTAAGGCGCTATTTTCGAGGGAGAACCCTTCAGCGAAGGTCATAGTGTCTCCTCCCAGATTCTGTACGCTATGGGAGGGTCACTGGATACGCCGAACGCCAGGACAGGCAGCGTTCCAGATTTTGCTTGCTTCTCCGTGTAGAATTCCGTACAGTCCGCGGAAACAGCTCTGAGGAGACAGACGACGCCATCAAACAGCGTAAAAGGCCGGCAGACAAAAGGAGGAAGACCATGGCCACAGGGCACACAGTCAAGTACCGCTTTCACCACCGGCATCTGATCGTTGCCGATGTGGCGAAGATCGTCGCGTTCTACGAGGACACGCTGGGCGCCAAGAAAGTCCAGGAAATGGAGTTTCGCGGCATACCGATAGTCCGCTTGGAGCTGGATGGTTTGCCGCTTACCATCTCGCGACAGATTCACGCTGGGGTGGGTGATCATATTGGCCTGGCCGTTGATGACTTTGAGGCCGCAGTCATTGAGCTGCGGGCCAAAGGCGTGGAGTTCATCGTGGAGCCGACAGACATGGGCTTTGCCAAGTTTGCCTTTATTCACGATGCGGCGGGCACAACGCTGGAGGTCATCCAGGTTATGAAGCAAAACTGACACACGAGGAAGGACAAGGGCAACAATTCCACTATTTTGCCAAGCTCGAAGGGAAGCGTTTCAGCCGGATTCCTATGCAGGTGAAGGGGCATCCGGTGTACCATCAGCGCTATCACCCCTCCTGCCTCTTCCCCCGTCAACGGGGGAGGAAAAAAGAGAGCAGCTAGCCTCACCAACAGGGGAAGGAGCAGAACACCGTGGCAGACGCACTGAAAGGACAAGTCCGTTACCCCCACGCTGACGGGGTTGTTTTTGGACCGGGCTGTGTACGTGAGCAGCTGACCTCCATCGTCGAGCAGCAAGGGATCCACCGCGCCTTCCTCGTTTCAACGCCGAGCCTGACCCGTACAGCTTTGCTGCCTGCAGTCCGCGAAGTCTTGGGCGCACGCTGTATCGGTGAGTTCACCGAGTCACGAGCGCATACCCCGCGAACGACCGTGCTGGCTGCTGCACGCCAGGCACGGGCAGCCCAGGCAGATGGACTGATCAGTTTTGGCGGCAGCTCGGTGGTCGATCTGACCAAAGGGATGGCGTTGGTGCTCGCCGAAGGGGAAGACTTTGATCGACTGCGGGCGCACTTCACCCCAGCGACGGGACTCCGAGCTCCCAAACTGCCCGCGGCAAAACTGCCTCATATCGCCATTCCCACCACCTTGTCCGGTGGTGAGTTTACCGGCGGGATTGGGATCACCGACGTGGAGCGGGGAGAAAAAGATCTGTATATTGATCTGAAAACCACACCGTGCTGGGTGTTCCTCGATGCCTCCCTCAGCACGGCCACCCCGGCGGATCTCTGGGCGGGCACTGGCATGAAGATCTTTGCCGATGGCATCGAAATGCTCTGTTCACCGCGAGCCACGCCGTATACCAATGCGTTGGCTTACCAATCGCTGGAGCTGCTGTATCAAAACCTGCCAGCTGGGGTAGCCAATGCCAATGATGTCACTGCACGCGGCAATTGTTTGTTTGCAGCGTTCATGATTCTGCCCAATTTGCTGAATGTCGGCCTTGGCATGGTAGCTGGCTTACGCCACCAAATTGGCGCCGGCCATGGTGTGCCGCACGGGGTGGCCAGTACCATTGTCCTCCCACACGTGATGCGTTGGAATCTGGCGGCAGCGACCCCGGCGCTGGCTACGGCTGCCGTTCGGCTCGGCGTTGTGCGACCCGGGACGGCTCCCGAGCGAGCCGCCGAGCAGGTTATTCAGGCGATCGAAGAACTCATTGCGAAGCTCAATTTACCGAGCCGGCTCCGGGACGTTGACGTCCCGCACGAGGCGTTGCCGGAGATTGCCGAGCATGTCACCCATGACTTTGTGGTCGCCACCAATCCCCGTCGGATTGAGAAGCCCGACGATGTGAGGGAGGTGTTGCAGGCGGCGTGGTGAGGTTTGCCGTAGGGCGGTTCACGAACCGCCCCTAGACCTGAAAACCGCTACCAAAGTGTTCCCTCACCCACACGCGGGCATCACCTTCGTAGCAAACAGTTCCATGGAGCGTTTGACTGTAGCAGGCGCAATCAGCCCGCCCTGATTGAAGTAGCAGATAAATTCTGTGGTCTGGAATTCTTCCTGTAGAGCTTTGACGCGCTCGATGCACTAGGCGGGATCACCAAAGAGGTTCTGTCGCAAAGTTGCTCGTGACACTTTGTTATCTACAATCTGCGGTGTTTTTCACATTCTGTCATTTCAATATGTAGTATGGTTCATAAACTTTGCGACAGAACCGTCCTGAACAGTTTGGGGCTAGGCAGCATCGGGCCAATCAGGCACAGGAGCCGCATGGTCTTGTATCTTTGTGTCCTGATGACTTTCCCAGCGGGTGTCGTGGGTTGCTATGGCAACTACCAAGCCGAGGATACATAGACCAAGGATTCCCCAGAGGCCAACAAGCAGGGGCGCAAAATCCGCGGTCAGGTCAAGTACAGCGGAAGGGCCTGTAGGGAGCCCGAACAGAATCAGTGCTGGTAACAACATCTTCACCTCCATGTGGAAGACCACAGCCGTCCTCCATGTATCGGTCCTCACTTACACTGTAGGAGGCGTGAAAACTGGTTGCACAAACGTGTGCAGTCCCGTTTCACAGTGGTCCGATCGCATTGGGAACCGCCTGAGTTGGCAGATCGCGATTTCTCTGTGGGGGATATGAGTGTGGACGTAGCGATAGCCACAGAGACTCGCGAGCCGAACCCCTGACCCGCGAAGGAAGAGGTTGAGGAATTGGCTGGTGCTCCTATGACCACCGGGAGGGCAACGGTGAAGACACGCCGGCAGCAGATCTCTGCCGTTTGCGGAAGTGAGTTTGCTCGCGGACTCACCGGGAGCCAAGCGCCCGGTCGAGGTTGAAGGCGGCGCTAATCAAGGCCAGGTGGGTGAACGCCTGCGGGAAGTTGCCCAGAGCCTCGCCGCTGTTGCCGGTCTGCTCGGCGTACAGGCCCAGGTGGTTAGCGTACCCCAGCATTTGCTCGAAGAGCAACCGCGCCTCTTCTAGTCGTGCCGGGTCGGTGCGGCCGGCACGGGTGAGTGCCTCGACCAGCCAGAAGGAGCACATGTTGAAGGTCCCCTCGCGGCCCACCAACCCGTCCGGTGCGGCGGCGGGATCGTAACGGTAGACCAACCCATCCGCGGCCAGTCCTCCAACATG
>Ga0209283_10002371_pt1 | contig 10522 bp, 11 predicted proteins | sample CZO8metaG_2_FD_188354 | JGI IMG/M metagenome (GOLD analysis project Ga0209283, IMG submission 188354) | Vadose zone soil microbial communities from the Eel River Critical Zone Observatory, Northern California, USA - CZOApr15con2H1.8 metaG... | ecosystem: Environmental > Terrestrial > Soil >...
AGGATGGCCATGGATGCCGTGGCGAAAGTATTCGAAGAATTCGATGTGATCGTGGTGCCAACCGGCAGCCAACAGCTCGTAATCACGAACCTGACCGGTCAGCCGGCCGTAATTCTGCCGAATGGATTCCGCGGGAGTGATGCGCCAAAGTCACCTTTCGAGGATCCAGGCGATTTCCGGAATTCGGGCGGACCAGGCACTCCGGTGAGTCTGACTTTCCTTGGAGGTTTGTATCGAGAAGCCGAGCTGCTGGCCTTCGCGCGCGCCTATCAGGAAGCTACCGGATTTCATCTGCAGCATCCTAAGCTCTAGAAATTTTCTATCCCAATCGTTTGCTGCCGGAAATTTCCTGGAGTCAGAAGGAGCGGTGTGGCGACATGCAGCTCAGCTACATCCTTTCTCCATGGGATAGCCCTTGCCGGCCCAGTCGGTGGCAAAGTTCGTGGGGAGAACGAGCACGCGCAGGTTGTTAAACCCCATGTCTCGAAGAGCGGTGAATGCGGGGCGAACGTTGGGGCACTTTTCGAACGGGCAGCAGCCGCAATAAATCACCAGATTCGTGGAGCGCGGTAGGCTGTCCGCCCATTTTTTAATCTCACCCAGGCCTTGTTCCGTGGAGGCGGTCCCGTGAAATGACGCTCCGGGAATGTGTCCCCCTGCGAAAAGAGTGCGGAAGCCCACGTAAACTATGGTCGGAGGAGTTCCATTCTTTTGAGCGAGCTCACCGGCTAAGTCCGCAGCCTGCAGAGCTTGCGAACTGGGCCAAGGATCAGAAGATCTCTTTTCGTCGCCGCGGATTCCGCTGGCAGTGAAAACTGTTGCGGAAAGCCCGGCCAGAATCGGCAAGGCCAGGGCGAGAACAACTTTGACTCTGCGCGCACCACTCGCTGCGGACATGGAATGAACCCTCTGGAAAGCAACTCGATTGTATCCCCAAATTCAACGGACGCATTGCAACGAGTAAAACTGCGCTCCTTCGCGCGTCCGGGAAATGCGCGGCTTTTACTTCTTGAATTCGAGGCGCGTGCGATGGAGCTTGTTGGCGGTCGTGCGCAGAGTTTCGGGAATATTTTTGTTCGTGGTGAGGCGCTTCAGGTCGATGGCGTTGAGAATCGGAAGCATGTGCAAGCTGACATCGATCGGAGTCTTGGGATTGTTGATGAGATTGCGCACGACCGTGTAGTTCTTGCGGAAATTGCGGTTGTTGGCGATGAGTCGCAGGATTTCATCGGTGAGGCTGGACATTGAAGCAAACGCCTCGACTTCCTGATCCGTCAGCCGCGGAGACTGCAGCACTGCACGCTGCACAACTTTGTTGCTGTCGCGTATGAGAGTACGCCGGGCGTCCGAGCCGCCTTTAATTGCGAATTGTACGCGCTGGGCCACGGTCATTTTCGCGAGGCGCTGGAGCAGCGTTTGCCGCCTCGCGGCATCGGGCTCCGCAGCGGCGGCGGCTTCGGCAAGGGCCGCTTCGTCCATCGGAGCGCCCGGGCCGTGAATCTCATGGAGCTGATTTTTTTGATCCACGGTCAGCAAAGTGGAATGCTCCAGCGCCGAAGCCAAAGCCGCAGATTCGCTGACGCGATCGAGTTCTTCCATCAACGACTGAATGCCGATCGCCGAAAGATGGCGCACAACGGGAACGAGATATTCGGCGGGGCAATTCTTGTTTTGCACCATGGCGTCACAGACGCCGGGCTTGTCCGCGAGATGTTTCGAGGCGTAGGAAAGCAATGCAGGCAACACGTGCTCGCGCCTGATGGCTTCCACGAACGATTCGATGGGCTGCGAAAGAATCGCGTCCTGCGCGCGCTCGGACACCATTTCGTCGGCGTCGCCCGCCAGCACCGCCAAAAGTTCCGCGCGATCCGCGGGAGCAAGATGCGCACCGCCGGCACAAACGGCTAACTTGCGCTCGCGCGTGGCGCGGCCGTGGCGCAAGTCCTCCATCAGTTCAGGGCTGAGTGGTTCCACCGGATGCCTGCCTCAAATCTTTCTGGCTGAGCACCATTGTACCGGAGGAGCCGGGCGCGCCAAGCGGCGGCATCGCCTGCCCGTTCAATTCCAGCAATACCGCCGAAGAGTCGCCCGCGGTCACTTCAAATTGCTGTTTGGCGGAGAAGTGGCGCGTCTCGCCGGCGGGCAGCTCGGTATCGAGCAAGAGCTTGCCGTCCGCCAGGATGCGCACGCGCGTGGCAGCAGAAGTGGAAACCGAAAGATCGAGCGAGGAATCCGCCGCCGTGGCGCCAGCGGAGGAATTATTTTGAGACGCCGCTGCGGGAGAAGAAGAAACCGCGGATTGTTTCGCGGCGCGATGCGCGGCGTAGCGGCGCCAGCCGTACCGGCCGGCGTAGAAAAGTGCAATCACAATCAAAAGGACGACGAAAACCGCTGCCACGGGAACCCATTTCGGAGGCGATGGGATTCGCTCTTCCGGCTTGGCAGGCTCGACTGTCGCCTGGCCGCCACGAGCCATGTCGTATTCGCCGAGGAGCGATTCCTCATCGAGGCCGAGGTAACGCGCGATGGTGCGCACAAAACCGTGGCCGAACACACCGCCGGGAAGCTTCTCCCAGTCTTCATTTTCGAGCGCCAGCAGGAAGCGAGTGCTGATGCGCGTGGCTTTGGTGAGCTCTTCCAACGAAACTTCGCGCATCTCGCGCTCGCGCTTCAGGCGTTCACCAAAATTTCCCCTGGCCATGGACCGGAACCTGTCCTTGATGATCCCAGTGCAACCGTGAAGAGGTTGACGAGGCGGGCGCTCGCAAAGAAACGGCGTGGGATCCCTGAGCGGACTATAGGCGGGGCGGTAAGCTGCTGTCAAACAAAGCAGTTGCATGGCTGTGGAAAGAGGGAGATCCGGACGCTGGAGACCCTCAGGAGGGGAGAAGAACTTAAAGCAATACTTTAGGAATACAACGGCAGGACCCCCTACACCCCCCATCCGATGCATGAATGTCAAAACAAAGGGCTTGCGATATGGGCAATTTGTAAACGCATGAAAACAAAGCGGCTGTTTTTCGCAAGGAAGAAAGGGGCAATTTGTAAGTGCATGAAAAGAAAGAGCGAGGACTTCAGGCCGACCGGAGGGATAGAAGCGGCAGGGAAACACAGACGAAAGCCGGAGATCCTGAATGACAAACACCGAGAAGGATAGCACAAAAGTATACTGCTTGTCAATTACTATTTGCGTATCATTCGAACGGGGCGATAAGGTGTTGAACAGTCGAGGGTTGGACAATCTAGGATGGCGCGTCAAGAAGCGGGAATCGGAAACTGGAAGCCGGGGGAATGTCGAAATGACCCGCGCGATACATTCGGGAACAAGTCAAAAGCCCCGCCCTCCAAAACCGAGGACGGGGCACCCAGAGTCCTCGAAAGGTCGACGTCCGGGCCACCCGCCCGGTATTCCCTCGTCGTAAGTTACGATCGAGAAAAACTGGCCCGAAATTCAATCGGCCACGAGCTCTCCTCCTTAATGGATGAATCGGAACACAAGGGGCTTTTGTTGGCGAGGCGAGAATCGCTTGGACTGGAGACGCCCCGTCTGCGGGCGAAAGTAGAAACTGTAGTTCCACCAAAAATCGGAACAGTGAACAAGGGAGGGGGCTGTCGACGAGGCTGCAAGCCTGGAACAATCTCCGGCAAAGTGTGCCAAAGTCGCTCGGGTGTCGTTCCGTGGCTCGCCAACCTGAATAGAACGATAAGATTGAAGGGCGGTTGATTCCCCTCGCTGAGCGGCAGCAAGATCGAGAACTCCGAGAATCACTCCAAAGGCGGCAGCGGCCCCAATTACAAGAAACATTGTCCGAATTGTTTTTGTCATAGATCCACTCCTTGAGCTATGGGACTCCAACGAAGTGTTCAGCCGGCTGAGAATATTCCTGCTTGACTACTCGATCTGCCTTGGGATCCAAGGAGACCGTACGTGAACCATGAGTGCCCCAAAAGCCCAGAGCCTGATCTCCCTGCCACTCTCCGTAGGGATCGCCCATTTCTTTAACTAAATGCCATACATCACTGCGCGACATTCCAGGCTGGATTCTCTCGCAACTCGACCGGATAATGTTGTCTTGCTTTTGGTACCACCACTTCGGATAACTTAGGAACAAAAGCTCGGTGCCGGTGAGGGAAACGAGTGTGACCAACAAGAACAAAACAAGCTTCGAGACAAACGCAAGGGTCCGGGAATCACTCATTGCTTGACTCCGTTTGCGAGGGTCCATGCGAAACGCCTGGCGTCCCTAATTTGGTCGACCCTGATTCCGGTGCTGGGATGTTGAGGGCAAAGGAAGGAATCACCGCACATAATGTTGAATGGGTTTGAACTGTGTGGAAGTTGAAAGATGTGCCCTATTTCGTGCGCGGTGACGAGTTGGTTTGCGTCTTTTGCAATGGCACTGACATTGTAATCGATGATGTTACCTGGGGAATCCGTTACAGCCACAGTGATGCCCTGGGATCTCGATCCAGCCACGGAGTAACAGAAAATAAGTTGCAGGCCTTTGGGTCGCTTGAAACGCCTTGAAAGTTCCCCGAGCGTGGTGACGTTACTACTGACTTCTGTGATGTCGTAAAGATTCCCAGGCGAGCAGAGTGGCTGGGCGGGATCGCACGCTGGGGTTCGGGCAATCGGAAGCGTGCCATCCCTCTTCAAAATGATGTTTGAAGTCGATTGCCAAAACGTAACAGCTTGCTCCACTCTGCTGGCAACTTCGGAATCCGAAAGTTGATTTTCCAAGTCTACGCTATCGACGCGGGCGGCATGGACTGTGATAGGCGGTGTAGCCATCCCGGTGCCACGCTGATCTGGCACCGACCATAGTGAAAAACTCCACTGAATGGCGGCAGCGGAAAGCACCTCGATCGACGGAGCAGCGCTTGACCGGCTGAGCCATAGGTCTCCAAAAAAATACTGGACGCTTCTCGCGGTCCAGGAATCGGAAACTGGCTGCCCCGTAGAGTCCAAGCGCACTACAGTCTCTGTGTGGAATGTTGGGAACTCCTTGGCGACGAGGCCGCCGCCAGAGGAAGAGGCGATGATGGCGATGCCGTCGAGGGCTTGGGAGATGTAAGACCAGAGAGTCTGGCCGGAATTGATATCGAAGGCCACGATAGTTTGGTCGTCGCAGACGTAGGCGGCGCCGTTGTCGCCGAGGACCATGGAACCAATGATCGGATCGAGGGAGGGATTATCGCTCCGGTTGTGAAGCCGGGAACCGGCGGGGCGGACCAGCGCACGGTGCCAGGGGCAAGGCTTGAGCCGGACAGGATATTTACTTGGATTTGCACGGTGGCGTTCTGAACGGTTGCGGTAAGCGTGACCTGGCCCACAGCCAGTGCGGTCAGGGTAGAGGAGCCTTCTGTGGTAATCGTCGCAAGCGACGTATCGCTGATAGTCCAAGTGGCATCGGAGCGTGGGCGGCCCTGTTCGTCAACCGCAGTGAATTGTCGGGTCTCGCCGACGAGCATGTTGACACCCGAGGGCGTGATCTGGAGCGAATTTGGCGAAGGCAGAGTGCCGGTGAGGCTTAGATGAAAATTGGGCCCGAGACGTTTCCGGCGAAATCGGTCGCCCGCACCACGACTAAATTGACACCGACCGTCAGTGAAATGTTGCAGGAAAAGTTGCCGCCGCTGAAGATTGCGGCTGCGCCATTGCAAGTGACTGAGGAGACGCTGGATAGCGCGTCAGATACGGTACCGGAAACCGCGACAGCGGCATTCGAGAAGGCGGTTCCATCGGCTGGGGAGGAAACGGCGATGATTGGCTGAGTCTTGTCGATGTTGAGGGTGATGTTTGTTGTGGCTGTGAGCCCGTTGGCATCCGTGGCCGTACCAGTGACGATTTGATTCGCACCTTCGGACGAAACGGTTTGCGGAGTGGAGCAATTCGCGATGGCTGCGCTGTCGGCCGTACACGTAAACGTGACCGTGACATTAGAGCTGTTCCAGCCACTGGCGTTGGGAGCTGGCGAGGCCGAGGCAGTGATGGTCGGCGGAGTAGCTGTAGTGATACTGAGGTTCACGGAGTTCGACCATACCCCACCTTGCAGCACCTGCGCTACGCCGCTGTTGGAGCCGGAGACTACGGAGGCGGCGACTTGCGTGTCGCTCCAACTTGCGACCACGCCGTAGGTGCTCCCCAGCCACACGTTGCCGCTGCCCTGACTTGCACCGAAGCCTGTCCCCGTGATCGTGATTTGCGTTCCCGCTATCGCCGTCGTAGGCGTTACGCTAGAAATATTCGGAGTAATCACTGTGAAGTCCACGGCATTTGACCAGACACCGCCCTGCAGCACTTGTGCCACGCCGGTCTTCGAGCCTGAAGCAACCGTAGCAACTACCTGCGAGTCGCTCCAGCTCACCACCGCTCCATACGTACTCCCGAGCCAGACGTTGCCATTTCCTTGCGGGGAACCGAATCCTGAGCCTGTAATGACGATTTGATCGCCAGCGCGGGCAGTGGATAGCGATACAGAGTTAATCTGTGGCGAAGATTGCTGTGCAAGTGCTGGGGCAAACAGGCCGAGACAGAGGGTTGCTAAGGTAGCGAGAAGAATTTCACGCATCGGGACATCTCCAGTTTCTTGGCTGCCTTTGACAGCGCACAGGGGTGCACTTGGCTCGCCGGGTCGATTCGGTGAGTCAGGCAACTGTTGGTCCGACGAATGCTTCCGACCCAAAATATGAAAGCGATATACCGCATACGGTAGTTTTAAAAATCGTAAATATAAAGTTTATTATCTCAATTTTTATGAAAATTACTGCACGCCTCTTAGCCGAAGGAGCGGGGAGGTGCTGGGGCCCGTGAAAGCATGCAGAATTCCTTTGGTCCTGTGGCACCGGTCGGCCCGAAGAACCGATGGCAAGATAGCCACGCCTGTACCACGAGCGGGTTGCGTAGGTTTTTACGAGGGGCCTATACTGGCGGAGATTCGCCGATGTCTGTTCGCTTTGGGCGAATCGACGTTGCGTTGCGGCTGGCGCGATGCGGTGGACCGCCTTGCGCAGGAAGCAGAGGAAGTGGCAGAGAATCTACTCAGGGGACAGGTTCAAACGAGCGTGGAAGAAGTAAAGCCGTTTCCGGCCGTCGATCGCCGCCGCAATCCCGCGGTGCCGTTCGAACAGCGCGAAAAGGGCGAGGTCGCCATTTTCCAGGAGTTGGGGAAGGCGCTGACGTCTTCGCTGCAGCTCGACCAAGTTCTCCGCACCATCATGGAGAAGATTGATGAATTCCTGCGCCCGGACAACTGGTCGCTGCTGCTGCTCGACGAAACCACGCAAGAGCTGTACTTCGAATTGGCGGTGGGAAAGGCCTCGCAAGCGCTGAAGGACGTGCGCATCAAGGTGGGGCAGGGAATTGCCGGTTGGGTGGCGCAGCACGGCGAGACGGTGGTCGTGCCGGACACGGCGAAAGACACACGTTTCTTCGGGAAGGTCGACGAGAAGACGAAAACCGAAACGCAGTCGATCGTTGCGGTGCCCGTAAAGTTTCGCGACACCTGCCTGGGTGTGATCGAGTTGATCAATTGCATCGGGCCCGAGGGCTTCGATCCGCGCGACTTGAAACTGCTGGAAGCACTCTCGGACTTTGCCGCCATCGCTCTCGAGAATGCGCGCCACGTGAAGAGAATTCACGAGCTGACCATCAAGGACGATTGCACCTCGCTGTACAACGCGCGGCACATGAGCTTCATCCTGGAGACGGAAATCTACCGCTCGCAGCGGTACGATTACGAGTTTTCGATCGTTTTTATCGATCTAGATCATTTCAAGCAGGTGAACGACACGCACGGACATCTTGTCGGGTCGCGTTTGCTGGCGGAGATCGGCAATGCCCTGAAGGAACATTGCCGGCTGATTGATTTTGCGTTTCGGTACGGTGGCGATGAATTCGTGATCCTGCTGCCGCAAACGTCGAAAGAGAATGCATTGAACGTCGCACGCCGCTTGCACAAATTGATCCGCGAGAACACCTGGCTCGTGCCGGAAGGGTTGAACATCAAACTGACGCCCAGCGTCGGCGTGGCCTCGTACCCTGTGGATTCGCGCAGCAAGGAAGGGCTGCTGCATCTCGCGGATGAAGCTATGTACCTGGTGAAGAACACGCGGCGCGACAGCGTGGCCGCCGCGAATATGGGAATCCTGCCGAATACGGCGGCCAGCGCTGAGACGGCCGGCTAATTCTTCCTTTCTCCGCCCACTAATCCCCGCGCCTATACACTCCTGCAAAATTTTGCTTAACTGAATCCATGAAGAGAAGCGAAGCCGCTCGATACGCGCGCTGGTCCGCTGGGGCAGCGTTATTGCTGGCGAGCCTCACGGGCGGAGTGTATTTGCAGCGCAAATGGGTCGAGTACCGGGAGAAGCGAAATGCGCCCGCGCCCGCGCCCAAGGATGTGACGCGGCTGTCGAGCGGGCTGACCTTTTCGAAGATGGACGGCGATCGCAAGATCTTCACCGTGGAGGCCTCCAAGGTGACGGACTTCAAGGATAAAGAGGCGAGCCTGCTCGAAGACGTCAGGATCACCATCTTTGGAAAGACGGGGGCGCGGCACGACACCGTTCACACGAGGAGTTGCCAATACGAAAAAATGAGCGGGAGCATCGCCTGCAGCGGTGAGGTGCAGATGGACTTGGAGAGTGCGGCGGATGCAGAACGCGCGGCAAGAAATCCCGCGCCGGCTGCAGGACAAAAAGTGCATGTGGAGACGCGCGAGGTGACCTTCAACCGAGCCAGCGGGACCGCGCATTCGAACCAGCTCGTGAAATTTTCTTTTCCGAGCGGTACAGGAGAAGCTTTGGGAGTGGAGTACGACTCCGAGGTAGGAAAAGTGCGCCTGCTTCGGGATGTCCGCATGTCGCTCGTGCCTCCGAGAAGCGAAGCGGCGGGCAAGAAGGCGACGAAGACGGGCCCGGAGGATCCCGTTCATGTGACTGCGAAGAGCCTCGATTTTGCACGGGACTCAAGACGGATGCGTCTCCTAGGGCCTGTAACCGCGGAAACTTCGCAAGCACGGTTGGTGGCCGGCGAGTTGACGCTGGCGCTGGACAGCGGCTTTCACGCCGAGAAGCTGATGGCTACCGCTGGGGCGGGTGAGAAAAAACCGGAGCTTACGATGCAACAAGCGGATGGTCCCGCGAATTTGAGCGCGGAAACATTGACTGCCTATTTCGCGCCCGAGGGTTGGCTGACGAGGATGGAAGGGGCAGGAAACGTGCAGGGATCGCGGCGCGATGGAAAGGGACAGGATGAGTTCAAGGCAGAGAATGCCTCGCTGAGTCTTTGGCCGAAAGTCAACCAGCCGAAAAAGTTGAATTTAAACGGAAATGTGTGGATGAAAACACTCGCGGAGAATACCGGCAGCGCGAGACTGCTGCAGACCAGCGCGCTTCTTGTGGAGTTCGCCGGGGGAACACAAGGACAAACGAGCAGACCACGGCGAGCGGAAACGCTCGGGGCGGGGAGTATCGAATGGACGGACGCGGCGCCGCCAAGCGGAGCGCCGGGGACAGCCGCGAGCAATGCAGCAGCAACGACAAAATTGCAAGCGGACAAGCTGGGGTTGGAATTCGGAGCGGAGGGCAGAGCGAGGCAAATGGTTGCGACCGGCAATGTTCGTACGGAACGCGCAGTCGCGGACGCGCCGTTACAAACAGCGACGGCGCAAAACGGAGTCGCACAGTTGCTGGCGATGGGCGGCTGGTCGCAGATGGATCTGCAAGGAAACGTAAAATTGAAGGAGGACAGTCGCAGCGGCCAGGCGGATCATGCTGTTTTTGTCCGCGCCACGCAAAGCGCAACGTTGACGGGCAACGCGCTCGCGCGTGACGGTGCGACAGAGACCAGGGCCGCGAAAATTACATTTTCGCAAGCCGCCGGCGAAATTCGCGCCGAGGGCGGCGTGCACTCAACGCAGTTTTCATCCAAGGGCGGCGCCATCCAGCTTGCCGCTGCACCCGCAAATATTTCCTCGGACACCCTGCAGGCAAATTCGAAAACGGGAAGAGCGCTCTACAGCAGACACGCGCGGCTGTGGCAGGGAGACTCGGTGATGGAAGCGGATTCCATCGAGTTGCTGCGCGATGCGAAAGTCCTGAACGCCGCGGGAAACGTGCGCGCCGTTTTCCCTCAATATGCGGCGTCGGCGGGCGGTCAGGCGCTGACCGCACAAGCCGCAAGGAAAAAACCGGTGTTGTGGCACGCGACGGCAGAAACGCTCACCTACTCCGACGCCCAGAACCGCGCCCACCTGGAAAAAAACGTCGTCGTGCATTCGGCGGAACAAAGGATTCACGCGGCCGCGATGGATTTGTATTTTACGGGCGGGTCCGCGAATTCATCCGCGGGAGCCAAGCAGATCAGCCGCGCGGTCGGTACTGGCGGGGTCATTGTCGAACAAGGTGAGCGGAAAGCCACTGCCGAGCGCGGCGAGTACACCGCGGCCGAAGGAAAATTCGTCATGAGCGGCGGAAATCCCACGATTTACGACGCTTCCCAGGGCACCACCACCGGCCG
>Ga0209283_10002373_pt1 | contig 10517 bp, 10 predicted proteins | sample CZO8metaG_2_FD_188354 | JGI IMG/M metagenome (GOLD analysis project Ga0209283, IMG submission 188354) | Vadose zone soil microbial communities from the Eel River Critical Zone Observatory, Northern California, USA - CZOApr15con2H1.8 metaG... | ecosystem: Environmental > Terrestrial > Soil >...
CCCCAGGACGTCGGGAAGGGCATCAAGCCAGACACCGACGCCCTTCCGCACCTCCAGTCGCCCGAAATAGAGGAGGTAGGGGCGGTTGGTCAGCCGTGCGGGAAGTACCGCCGCCGGGTCGACGCGCGGCGGTTCGATGCCGGTGGGCACGACCACGATCCTGTCCATCGCAATGCGCCAGTCGCGTGCCACCACATCTGCCAGCGCCTGGGAAGGCGAGACGATCCGCGTGCTGCGTCGCGTCTGCCAGCGCTCCAACCCGGCCTGGACCACGCACCGCCGGCGCATCGCCGGGGAAGCCTGGTTCAAGGCGTTGACCAGGTAGCGAGGGGTAGCCAGCCGGGTAAGGAGGGGGGCAGCGGGGCTCAACGCGTACAATGACGCCTCCCCTTCCCACTCGCAGGCCTGCACGATGTCGAAGGGTTCCTCGCGGCGAATGGCCCGAGCGACGTCGATGGCCCGACGGAGCAGGCGGGCCTCCCGTGGCCGCACGCGGGGGTTGGGCAGCCGGTGCAGGCGGACACCGGCGAGCCCGGGGTAGCCGTCGGCACCGGGGCACATCTCCGTAAAGACGTGGACCTCGTGCCCTGCCGTCGCCAGGCCCCGGGCCGTTTTTTCCGTGTAGGTCGCAATCCCACCGGCCTGCGGATGCGGCGGAAACTCGCGAGAAACCAGCGCGATCTTCATCTGGCCGGCACCTCCGAGCGTCTGGCCTCGACCGGCCAGACATTGTCCTCGGCGCGGTAGAGGCGCCGCCGACGGTCCAATGGCCGTCGCCACGACGCCATAGCCGCGGTGAGGTAGGAGGCAACGCTTCGGGCACCGAGCGGGCGCCTACCGGTCAGGCTGCTGCGCAATAAATATCCAAGCCGCCCGGCCACCTCACCCAGGATCAACGCCGCCGCAACCCGGTCACCGCAGCGGGCGTGCTTGACGTGCATGGAGGCGGTTCCCGTCACGTAACCGGCGTAGAGCCGGGTTGCGTCCACCCCCGCCCGGTAGCCGTCGTGCCAGACGCGCGGCGCCGTCAGATGCCCGACCTGGTAGCCGGCCCGGACGACTCGGTAGGCGAAATCCAGCTCCTCGCCGGCGGCCACGGGCGTGCCTGCGCCCAGCCCTTCGTCAAACGGCCCCACACGGTCTAACGCCTCACGCCGAAGGGCCATGTTGGCGCCAATGCCAATTGGAACGCGCCGCCGAAAGACCTCGATCCCGAAGGTCCGATCGGTCGGGCAGAATTCGGAGACAAACCCGGCGCGACGATCTACCGCCGGAGAGGCGACGGCCCCGAACGCAATCCCGATCATGGGGAGTCCTTCCAGGCCACGGCACCAGGCCTCAACCCAGTCGGGCTCGACCCGGCAATCGTCGTCGGTGAACAGGAGCAGGTCACCATCGGCCAGTTTGACCCCATCGTTGCGCGCGGCTGACAGTCCCCGGCGGGGGCTGCGCACGTACGTAATCGCTTCTGGCGCCCCCGGGATGAGCCGCAGCGCCGAGTGGGAACGCTCGTCGGCACTCTGATCGACCACGATGATCTGACATCCGACCCGGCGGGCAGCCAGCAGGCTCGAGAGAGCTTGCCGGCACGACTCCGGCCGGTTGCGGGTGCACAGGATCACCACGGGTCTCGGGGTCACGGCGATTCGCTCCCGGGCTGCCACTCGACGGAAGAGATCCGCGGACGCGGTCCGGGAGAGGGGCGGGCCAGGTCCTCAGGGGGGTAGAGTCGGCGGCCAGCGTCCAGCGGCCGCGTCCACGAGCACCGGATCCCCTCCACGTGTGCGACCAGGTTCCGGAGACCCAGTGGCCGTGAGCGCCGGAGAGTCTGTCGGAGGACGTCTCGGCCGTATCGCCAACTCTCCGCCGCCAGGAGCCACATGGCCAATCCGTCTCCGCACCGCACGTGCTTCGCGTACAGGGCCGCCGTCCCAGCGATGTAGCCTTGGATGTGAGCCGTGGCGGTTGCCCCGGCCCGGAACCCGTGATGCCAGGCCGGGGCAAGCTCATAGTGACCGATGCGATATCCGGCACGTGCGACCCGGTAGGCGAGATCAACTTCTTCGCCCGCCAGCAATCCGGTGCCCGCCCCCAATCCTTCGTCGAAGCCTCCGACCGTGTCCCAGGCGTCGCGTCGTAGCGCCATCGATGCACCCATCCCGATCCAGCTTGGACCGCGGCGGAAGAGCTCGAGACCATGCTCCCCGACCGATGGGGTGAATCCCGCCACGTAGCCGCGAACAGGATCGAAGCTGAATGAGACTCCTGGGGTCATCGCAGGAGGCGGAGGCCCGGGCCCAGCATCGTGAGTCGGCCGGGTCGGCTGAGGCGCCCGCACGGTGCCGAACGCGATCCCGACCCTCGGCGCATGCTCCAACTCCTGGCACCACGCGCGCCCCCAATCGGGGTCGACCACGCAATCATCGTCCGTGAACAGGAAGACCTCGCCCGCTGCCACGCGGCACCCCTCATTCCGAGCGGCCGAGGCGCTTCGCCGTGGACTCCGAATGTACGTGATCGGGTCCAGACCATCGGGTAGCGCGCCCAGAGCCAGGCGGGTACGATCGTCGGCGCTCTGGTCCACCACGATGATCTCGCACCCCGTCGTTCGAGCCACCAGCAAGCTCCGGACCGCGTCGCGGCACAAGTCGGGGCGATCCCGGGTGGGCAGGACTATCGATGGGCGCAGGCTCATTAGCCGTCTCCAGGCGTCGACTCAGGCCTCACGGGCTGCCGCCTCTCCGGCGAGTCCTCTGGAGCCCGACCGGGCTCGCTCCACCGCCGCCTTGATCAGGGCTAAGAAACGCCGCCCGTTTCGCTCCGCGTCGAAGCGTTCGAGGGCCATCCGGCGGCCGGCAGCACCCATCGAGAGGCGGCGTTCCGGCGAGCGGAGGAGCGCCTGGAGGGCGGCATCGAGCGCCTGGGCATCGCCGGGGGGAATGACGTAACCATTGACACCGTCCTCGACGATGTCGGTCAGGCCGCCCACCGCCGTGACGACGGTCGGCAGGCTCGCGGCGAGCGCCTCCACGCAGGCGATCCCGAACGGTTCGCTGCGAGACGGTAAAACCAACAGGTCGCTCCGCCAATACAGCTGCCTGAGAGCCTGGCTGTTGGGACGGAGGTCTCGATGCACGTGAATGTCGGGAGCCTCCAGGGCCGTGGCCGCCGGATCGCTCGTCACGATCCGCAGCTCGCACAGACCCCGGCCGCGTTGCCGAAACCACTCCACCACAGAATCGCCGCCCTTCCTGGCGAAGTCGCCTCCGACGAAGAGCACCTGCGGCAGGCCCGACCGAGGCTGCTCCACCCGGTCCCAGCCAGCGAGATCGACGCCCGGGGGAATGATCTCGATCTTGGCCGGCGCGACCCGGTATTCCTCCACCAACGATGTTCTGACCCAGGACGACCAGGGCACCAGGAGGGCACTGCGATCGAAGACCCGGCAGTTGACCCGATGCTTCCACCGAGCCAGGGGGGTGTCCCCATCCGCTCGATGCCCAAAGAACGCGGCCTCCCGGTCGAACTGCCGCGGCGTGACGTCGAGGGAGATCGCGGTCGGGACCCTTTTGATCCAGGAGGTCACCGAGGTGGCCAGGGCGGAGGTGTTGAACACGATGCCGTCCGCTCGTTCCCGCAGCAGGATTCGCCACACCTCTTTCACGGCCCGGACTGAGCCTTTGAGGTGCGGCGGGACCACGGGAAGCCGTTCGATCACGCCTCCGACCTGCCAGTAGGTGATGGGGACCCAGACCGGTTCGACTTCAGGGTCCGCGCGCACGATACTCTCCAAGTTGGCGGAATGCGTGACGTGGCCGAGGACCTGCTGCATGAAGAAGACCAGCCGATAGCGAGCGCTCATAGGATCGATTCTTCAAGGTGGCCGCGATCCTGGGCTGCCCGGCCAAGCCAGCGCCGGCTGGATCGGCTCACCACTTGATACAGGAGATGCTTGGGCAGCGGCTGGCGTTCTTTCAGCACCCAGCCCAGTCCCCGGACGCCGTCGCGGTACCCCCGGAGGTATGACCGGACTGAGTGCTCCCGGAGCGCAGTGACAAAATTGATCCCCAGGTTGTGGACTGTCTTCGCCATCGCCCAGCCGGTCGGAAAGTATTTCCACGTGTACCAGAATTCGTTGCGGAACTCGTAGTAGAGCCGGCCATCCATCTGGTACACGGGGTTGCTGGCCGGCCGGTTTGAGTCAGCGCGATGGATGAACTGGACCTCGGGGCAGTAACGGATCGCGTAGCCGGCGCCCACAATCCGGGCGGCCAGGTCCCGGCCTTCGACGGCCCAGAAGAAGCGCTCGTCGAAGCCGCCCACCTCCAGGTAGACATCGCGCCGGACGCCGGCTGCACCCTCCTCGAGCTTGAAAGCTGTATCGAATTCCTGGTCGAGGAACTCCGATTCCGGATACCCATACGCGCCCCACCACCACCAGGGCTTCCCGGTCGCGCCGTCGAGCTGGAGCGCATTGACGGCACCCAGCCGCGGGTCGGCGGCCAGCCGTCGGTAGATGGCCTCCAGCGCACCCGACCGCGGCTCGGCGTCACTGTCGAGGAGGACGACGTAGGGAGCCTTGGCGTTCGCCACGCCAACGTTTCGTCCACCGGTGGGCCCCAGATTGCAGGGGAGGCAGAGGAGTCGGACCTCCGGGTAGCAGCGCTGCACCCGATCGACCGTTTGGTCAGTGGAAGCGTTGTCCACCACGATGACTTCGAAGGGTGGTCCCGCATGCCGGCGCAGCACGTCGAGCGTCCGCGCCAGGTCATCGACCCGATTCCAGGTGGGGATGACAACTGAGAGGGCCGGCTCAGGCCGCATGGCTGTGATCCTCCGGTCGGTACAGGCGTCGCTCCACGTCCAGCGAGTGAGTCCACGAGGAGCCAGCCCCAACGAGATACGCCAGCAGGCTCCGAACCCCCAGGGGCCGAGTCCGTTCCACCGCACGGCGCAAGACACCGAGGAAATGGCGACCTGTCTCCAGCGCCAGCAGCCGGGCTGCAAACCGGTCGCCACAGCGCACGTGCTTCGTGTACGCCGCCGCGATCCCGGTGACGTAGCCGCGGACCAGGGTCGAGGCGCCCGCTCCGGACCGATATCCCAGGTGCCGCACCCGAGCCTCCACCGTGTGGCGGATCAGGAATCCGGCCCGGACTACTCGGTAGGCCATGTCGAGATCCTCCGCCGACGGGAATCGGGTGCCGGCCCCGAGGCCCTCGTCGAAACCACCAACCCGTTCCCACAGCTCACGCCGGAGAGCCATGTTGGCGCCCATGGCGACCTGGCCCGCGCCACGGAGAAAGAGCTCGCGGCCGTACGTGCCGTCGCAGAGGTGAAAGTCCGCGATATAGCCCGTGGTCATGTCACAGCGGGGGCTGCTGACGGCTCCAAAGCCGATCCCGATCGCTGGATCCTGCAGCACGCGGCACCAGGCACGGACCCAATCGGGGTCCACCAGGCAGTCGTCATCCGTAAACAGCAGGAGGTCTCCCATCGCCGCCCGGGCGGCCTCGTTGCGGGCCGCCGAGAGCCCGCGCCGGGCGCTTTTGACGTAGACGAGGACCGCCGCGTCGGAGGTCAGCGCCTCGAGGGCCATGCGGGTGCGTTCGTCGCGGCTCTGGTCAACCACGATGATCTGGCATTGCTCGGTCCGAGCCTCGAGCACGCTGGCGACAGCGGCCTGGCAGGAGTCTGGGCGGTCGCGGGTGCACACGACTACCGTCGGCCGGGTCATGGCCGCACCCTCACCGGGAATCGCTCGCTCCGCATTGATGCGGCCAGGCCTGCCTGCGACGCCAGGAGGGCTTCGACCGCCTGAACGGCGCCGAGCCGGTCACTCAGGCCATACCAGTAGTAGAGGTTGAAGATGCCGCTACAGAGCCCATAGGCGATGCTGGAGCGACCCGTCGCCATGGCCAGCCGCGCCATCAGGCGGACAACCACGGGCAGTGGCGAGGCAATCCGGCGGTGGCGCAGCCCGAACCGAACCAGCCGGCGCGTATAAGGATGCCGCCAGTGAAATTCACGCGCCACCGATTCGAGGATGTGGCTTTCTCCCTTGAGCTGGGCCATGGCGACGTCGGCCTGGCCGTACTCATAGGCGTTGCGCAGCCAGGCAGCGAACGGCCGCGAGGCAATGTGGGTGGCTGCCGCCAGGCGGTGGAACACGAACTTGACCCCCAGCCGCTGCAACCGGAAGCCCAGTTCCACGTCTTCGGCCCGCCGGAAAGCAGCGTCAAACCCGCCAGCCCGGCGGAGGTGCTCCAACCGGACAGAGGCATTGCCGGTGTAGAACTGGCGAGGCGATGGGGCCCAACGCCCGTCCTCCATCGCCTGGTACTGCTTTTCCAGGGTCTGGGTCTCGTACCGGATCCAGGGAGCGCGCAGGCCAACGGGCGGGAGCAGCGGTCCGATCACGGCGAGGTCCCTGGCGTTGCCGTGGGCCCGGGCATGTTCGGCAAGGAGACAGGGAGTCGGGACGACGTCGTCGTCCAGGAACAGAACGAAGGGCCCCCGTGCCTGCGCGAGCCCGAGGTTGCGCGCGGCGGCCGGACCCTGGTTCGGCTCCTGCAGGACACGGACAGGAAACGGGTATGGCCGGGCCCGGACCATCTCCGCGGTCCCATCAGTGCCGCCGTCGCAAACCACAAGCACGTCGATCAGGGTGCGCGGGTAGAGTTGCGCCGCCAGCCCCGCCAGGACCCGCAGCAACGAATCGCGCCGCTGGTACGTTGGGATGATCACGCTGAATCCGGGCGGGTCACCGTACAGCGGCGTCATGCTGGTATCCGTCGCCGGCCTAGCCGCCGGCCGATGCGGCCAGCCACGTCCTGGAGCATCGCCCGCTCCTCGGCGGTCAGGATCCGCAGGGCCAGCCCAAGGAGGGCGAAGCTGGTCACGCCGGTGAGCACCTGTAACGCCAGCCCGAAGCGGTAGCGGACCCACCAGACGCAGACGGCCATGCCCAGCGTGGCGAGAGTCGTCCGAAACAACTTGCGCGCGGACGTCGAGATGAGCACCCCGCGCATGAGGACCAGGGCCGCTCCGGCCATCAGGACCTCGGTGATCAGCAAGCTGAGGGCCGCTCCGATCGCCCCGTTGCCGGAGCGGTGCTGGAAGTAGGGGATGAGGACAAGGTTGATCGCCGGATTCAGGATGGTCATCACCACCATCACCTTGGTCCAGGCCACCTGCCGGTTGGCGGCAATCAAGAACTGGTTGACGATCATGTTCAGGTAGGTCGGGGGGAGGGAGAGCGCGAGCACGACAAGGACAGGCACCGCCGGACCGAAGCCCGGCCCGTAAAGCACCCAGATCAGACGTGGTGCGATCAGGGCGACGCCGGCGCTGATCGGCAGGCTCAGGATCAGGACCAGTTCTACCGCCGGCCTGGCCACCAGGCGAAGCCGCTCGGGGCCCTCCTTGAACGCGCCGACGAATCGAGGGAGCCAGGCGGTGGAGAGCACCCCTGCGACAAAAAGCAAGTTTGCGAAGAGCTTGGTCGGGACACCATACCATCCCACGACGGTGATCGGAGTCATGAAGGAGAGCATCTGGGAATCGATCCACATGTACACGGTGAGCACTAATCCGGTGATCCAGTAGGGCCAACTGTTGATCACGAGGAACCGGATCAGGGATACATCGACTCGCCAGTCGATGTTGAAGTACCCTCGCCGCCACCAGAGGTTCAAGCCGAGCACGATCGCCGCCATCGCTGCCCACAGCGCCATCAGGGTGACCACGCCGAAGCCGAGCACCACCAGGGTGATGCCGAGCACCGTCACGACCACCTCGCTCAGGACCTGCCCATAGGCAAGGTACTCCATCCGTTCGATCCCCTGGAACGCGGACTGGATCCCGCCGCTGAGGAGGCCGAGGAACATGGACGCTGTGGCCAGGCAGAGAACCAGCGTCTGCTGGCGACCGAAATTCGCGACTTGCAGGTAGAGTCCCAGGACGCCGATGGCCGGCAGGATCAGCCCCAGCCGGATGACCATCGCGGTTCCCACGAGGCTCGGCGCGCGTCCGTGATCCCGTGCGATCTCCTTGACCATGAGCGTGGACGTGCCCAGCCCGATGACCATCCCCAGGATGGCACTGAAGGACGTGGCGACCACCAGCTGGCCCAGCCCCTTCGGCCCCAACGCCCGGGGAACGAACACCGTCCAGAGGAATGAGAGACCCCACGTCACGACCTGGCTGCCGGCGAGCATCGTGATGTTGCGGCCGAGCCGGCCGTGCGACGGCGTAGCCGAGGTCGTGGGTGCGGCCGTCCTCAGTGCCATGACGCCTCCCCGGTCACCCGGGTCTTGATCGGCCGCGCGGGCACTCCGGCCACGACCGCTCCGGCTGGAACGTCCCGCGTGACGACGCTGCCGGCTCCGATGGACGCCGCCTCCCCGATGCGGACCCCTTTCAGGATGATGGCTGCCGCCCCCACCCACACCCGATCCTCGAGTACTACGGGATACGATGCAGGCCGATGGAGCGGGTCACCGGCTGTGTGGAAATCGTTGTCCATGATCAGCACGCGGGGCCCGATCTGGCAGCGGCGCCCGATGCGGACCGACCGCGACGCGGAGATGGAGACCCCGGTATTGATGAATGTTCCGTCGCCGATCTCCAGCGTTCCCCCGGGCATCGCCGCCAGCTCGCACTGCCAGGGCAGGGCGCGGATCTGGATGCGATCGTGCAGGACGATCCGGCCGCCGTTGTAGACGCGGACATGACCCCAAATTCGCGGCCAGGGCCCCACCGACGTGCAGCGCCGGAGCTGCCATCGCGCCCGCAGCCACGCCAGCGCATCCGGCGCCCGGCGGGTGAGGGCCGCCTTGACGAGAACCAGGGACGGCGAGGGCGAGGATTCGCCGGCCATCATCCCTCTCGGACCCGGGCGGCCGGCCCGGTGACGACTGCGCCGGCCGGCACATCGTGGGTGACGATCGCGCTGGCGCCGATGATGGCGCGGTCACCAACGGTGACTCCCTTCAGGATCAAGGCGCGGGCGCCGATCCAAACGCGATCGCCGATGCGAACGGGACGGTTGTCGAGTCCCCGGCCGGGGATCGGGTGCTGGTCGGTGTCGAGGATCAGGACATCCCATCCGATCATGCAGTCGCGACCGATGGTCACCTCCTGCCAGGCAATGACTTCGGTATTGCGATTCAGGTAGGTTCCGGTTCCGATGGAGAGCCTGGCGCCGATGCCGACCTCAAGCCGCACGCCTGGGAAAAACAGGCAGTTGCCGGCTTCCAGGATCCCCCCAAGGTTCCGCACCCGCGGTTTAGGGAACCCGCTGGCGCACGCCAACCAACCGGCTCGCGTGAAGCGGCGGGATAGCCACCATCCCCACACCCGGTAGCTCAACGGATAGCGCCCAGTGCGGGACGCCACGCGCTGGATCAATCGCGTCGCGTTGAGTGCCACGCCGGCTCCTTGGTCGCGCTGAGGGTAAGGTCGCGCGTCAGCTGCTCGGCAGATAAGGTGTCGAGCGACGCCACCACGCGAATACGGCTGAGGTCAAGCCCCCAGCGAAGGGCGAAGGCCACCGCAGTGTTCCGGTCGGGGGCGACGAGCAGCGCCGACTGCCGTGCCTGCCTCCGTTCCAACCAGCTCCTGAGACGGCTCGCTCCATCATCGGGCGTGCCGGTGAGCAGGCTGATCAGGCGGGCTCGTTGGTCAGGACCGAGCAGCCCGGCGGCGCCCCCCCGGATGGGGGCGAGCACCAGAGACGCTGGTTCACGGGCGGCCCGGCGTCGGGCCCGCCACGCCGTCCGAAGCGCCGGCCACGCGCCGCCATCAGACGGCGGGAAGCGCAGAACAGGTTGGCTCATCCGGCCACCATGGCTTCCAGCCCAATGTCAGCGAACCAGCGGACGAACCGCTCGAGGCCCTCGGCGAGTTCCACGCTGGGCCTGTAGCCGATGGCTTCCCGGGCTACGCGAATATCCGCCCACGTGACCGGCACATCGCCCGGCGGCAGCGGAGCCTGGCGCAGCACGGCCGGGCGCTTCAACAGGCGTGTGAGCTCCTGGATCACATCCGCGACTGCGACGGGCTGGCCGCGGCCCAGGTTGCAGGTCAGGAAGGGCTGCGGATGCTCGAGCGCGCCGAGGATGCCGCCGACCACATCGCCGACGAAGGTCAGGTCCCGGCGGGTGCCGTGGCCGAAGAGAACCACGTCCCGGCCGTCGCGGATCGCCTGGGCAAACCGGTAGACCGCCATGTCTGGCCGGTTTCGCGGACCGTAGGCGGTGAAAAAGCGAAGGCACGTAACGGGGATCGCCGTCAGGTGATGGAAGGTCCAGCACTGCAGCTCGCCGGCGCGCTTGCTCGTGGCATATGGCGATATGGGCCGGTCGGCCGCATCCTGCTCCGTGAACGGGACGGCGGCGGTCACCCCGTAGACCGAAGATGACGACGCGAAGATAACCTGTTCGACCCGGCTCCTGGCGCACACCTGGAGCACGGCCGCGGTCCCGGTCACGTTGACGTCGGCATAGAGGACCGGG
>Ga0209283_10002374_pt1 | contig 10514 bp, 9 predicted proteins | sample CZO8metaG_2_FD_188354 | JGI IMG/M metagenome (GOLD analysis project Ga0209283, IMG submission 188354) | Vadose zone soil microbial communities from the Eel River Critical Zone Observatory, Northern California, USA - CZOApr15con2H1.8 metaG... | ecosystem: Environmental > Terrestrial > Soil >...
TCGCGCGAAGCACATTTCCCGGCCCGCAATTGTATGCGGCCACGGCTGCTTGCAGAAGAGCCGAGCCAGCGAGAGTGGTCTTGCGCTGCACGAAGTCTCGGTATCCCGCAAGGATCTTTGAGCCCGTCAGGACATTCTGCTCAGGGTCCTGCCAGCTTCCGGTTCTGGCAAATTCCTGGGCGTCAAAGTCGATCTGCATGAGCCCTCGGCCGAACCCACCACCATCAGGAGGCAGCGGCCCGGCGCGGAACTGGGTCGGAAATCTTCTCTGTGCGAAGTCTCCCGTCCCCGTTGGCCCCGCAGGCCTTAGGGCCAGGCCCCACTGCGATTCTCTCGAACCAATGCCCCCAAGCACAAAGGCGTCCAGGTTTGTCTGCGCTGACGCACTGTCAACAAACGCCATGTACTTCGTGGCCTCGTTGAGCTGGGCCAATAGTGAAGGATCAGCCGGCGAAAACGTCGTCAGAAGGACTTTGCTGACATCCGGCGCCTCTGTCCCCGCCAAAACTGACCAGGTAAGCGGACCCACAACCCCGTCGTCGGCGAGCCCGTGCTCAGTCTGGAAACGCTTGACTGCACTCTCTGTGTCAGGCCCGAACACACCGTCCACATCTAATAAGGAAAAGCCATCCCCTTTAAGCAGCGTCTGCAGCTCCTTTACTTCGCCAGACAGCTCGGGCGAAGTGCTATCGGAACCGTCGAAAAGGCGCAGCACAGGATGCCCCATCGAATTGCTCCTTTCTGTAATGCAATGAACGGGACGAATGCAACCGCGGTCCCATGGTACATGCCAGCCCACAACAGCTGTCCGTGAGCCAAAAGGAAATCATTTGGCCCATCCATGCGGGCCAGTTTTTTGAGTCGGATCAGACTCCCGTGCCAGTAGACGGTGAACCTCCTCAGAGAAAGCGGCGCTCGCAGCGGCGCCGGCGGTTTCGCCCAGAGCGCGGTAGTTTTCAAAGTAAGCCTCGTCGAACCACTGGATATAGCCCCCGCCGGAAACCGTCGAGATATAGTCGAAGTAACGCAGCAAACGGGCTCTTGCGAGCGCCTGGATAACGCCGAGATTGAACGTGGCGCTGCGGATACCTCCGCCCGAAAAGGCCAACCCGATGAGCGAATCGCGCGGCGGCCGGCGCGGTGGCGATTCGTCCAGACGGAGCCGCCGGGACACTTCGACCTGCTCGAGTTCGTCACGGAAAACGTTCTCGAAGGAGAGCGAACCCATTGTTACCTCGCGCGTAGCGCGTATCTTACGCAGTAACTGCACAGAGAGTTAATACATTTTCGAGGTTCCGCAGCAGTCCCGAGGTCCATCTCCTTTCCTCAGATTCCTCCCTCATACGTGATTCTTGACAAATGCCGTTCACAAGGCTATAGAGCCTCTACGGAATCGGGGCTAATGGGATTTTTTCCATAAGACGGGCCCGGGCCTGGTTCCGGCGCACACATCACGCGAAGGGAGCCGAATAAACCGCATGAATTCTTCTCCAGCAGGATTCCATGCGACGAAGGATTTAGCCGCGAGCCTCTTCGAGTTCTTGACTCCTTTGCCTCACGACTTAGTGCTTGACAATACCGCTCTAACAGCGTATTTCAGCATCGCGTTTATCGTTTTTTGGACGAGATCAGCGGGATTGCTTTCCCCCTATTCCCGTCTGGCTTGAGACAAGGCAATTCGTAACGAGGGGGACCCGACTCTACCTCTGGAGAACTGTCTATGACGCCTTGGACGCAAGTGTATCATCAGAACTACAACCCGACAGGGAACGTCATCCTCTCTACGCTTGTGGCAGCGATCCCGATCCTGGTCCTACTGTACTTCATCGCCCTGCACCCTCATCGTGACAAGCAGGGCGTGAGGCACTTGGGCATCGCCGCCCCCTATGCGGCGTTCTTCGGCGTGCTCGCCGCCTTCCTCGTTTCCTGCCTGGCCTTTCGCATGCCCCTCCGCTCGGCCTTCTCGGCCTTCGCTCTCGGTAGCCTGTCGGGTTTCCTGGGGATCATCTGGATCGTCCTGGCCGCCATGTTCCTCTACACCATGACGGTCGTCACCGGCAAATTCGAGATCGTGAAAGAGTCCATCATTCACATCTCCTTCGACCGGCGACTCCAGGTCCTGCTGATCGCCTTTTCTTTCGGCGCAATCATCGAAGGGACCTCGGGCTTCGGGACGCCGGTGGCCATCGCCGGGGCCGTGATGGTGGGCCTGGGTTTCAAGCCCTTCCAGTCGGCCGTGCTCAACCTCTTGGCTAACACCGCTCCCGTCGCCTGGGGGGCCATCGGAACGCCCATCGTGACCCTGGCGGCCGTCAGCGGCCTGAATCAACTCACGCTCTCTACGATGGCCGGCCACCAGCTTCCCTGGGTGTCCATCCTGGTGCCTTTCTGGCTGGTCGTCACCTTCGTGAAGATGGAGGGAGGCACCTGGAAGGAGGCTTTCGAGGTGTGGCCGGGCGCGCTGTGCTCGGGCTTGTCCTTTGCCGTCATGCAGTATATCGCCTCAGGGATAGCCCAAACCCACCTGATGACCGACGTGGTCTCCGGCGTTTTCTCCGTCATCTGCACTGCCTTGTTCTTGCGCTTCGTCTGGCACCCCAAGACCCGCTTCCTGCTCAAGTCGGAGCGCGAGACCGGCACGGGAGCCGCCGCGCAGACGTCGGACGCGACCGGCTGGAAGTACCCGTACACCTTCGGCCAAACCGCATACGCCTGGCTGCCATGGGGGATTCTGATCGTTTGCTGCGCGCTTTGGGGCTGGCCGGAATGGAAGACCTACCTGAATAACCTCTTCTCAGGGGTCACGTTCAAGACCACGCTCCTTGGCTCAACGTTCTCGGGTACGCTCTCCCTGCCGGCGTGGGAGATGCCGGCCCTTCACAACCTCGTCCAGCGGATGCCCCCCGTGGCACCCGTGGGCGCCAAGCCCGAAGCGGCGCGTTTCGTCATCAACTGGCTGTCCGCGGCGGGAACGGGCGTGTTCGTGGCCGCGCTTCTGTCGGGTATGGTGCTCATGCTGAGCGCCGCCCAGTGGAAGGAGACCATCGTCCGGACCGCGCGTCGCATGAAGACCCCCGTCCTGGTCATCGGGCAAGTGCTGGGCCTCGGATTCCTCACCCGCTACTCGGGCACCGACGCTGTCCTCGGCCTGGCATTCACCGGCGCGGGCGTCATGTACCCGTTCTTCGCGGCGTACCTCGGCTGGCTCGGCGTCTTCCTCACCGGCTCGGACACCGCCTCCAACGCCCTCTTCGGGAGCCTGCAACGCATCACCGCGCAGCAGCTCCACTTGAACGAGGTCCTGATCGTGGCCACCAACTCGACGGGCGGCGTCATGGGCAAGATGATCGACGCCCAGTCCATCATGGTGGCCTGCGCTGCCTGTTACGATGATCCCTACGAGCGGTCCCATGCCCTGGGGCCGATCTTCCGCAAAGTGTGGTGGCATTCGGTCGCGGGGGCGGCGGTGATAGGACTGATCGCTCTTCTGCAGGCCTATGTGTTCACGGGCGCCATTCCGATAGCTCCCGTCAAGTGAGGGCCAGGGGATCACCCGACCGGGAACACGGTGCGAGTGCGGGCGGGGTCATGGGCAAGATGGTAGACGCGCAGTCCATCACCATCGCCACTTCGGCGACCAATCAAGTGGGCAACGAAGGCATGATCTTCCGCTTTGTCGTGTGGCACTCCGTTGCGCTTGGCGCAATCGTCGGGATCATCGTCATGCTGTATGCCTACGTATTTGCGTGGGCCGTGCCTCACGGGCTGACGTTCATCAAGTGAAGACGCCTGGCGTGGGCGGCGTCATTCCCAAGCGTGCTCCCCGCATCGCGCATGCGGAGCGCACAGGCGCGGCGCATGCGGTACAATCTTGACGGAGCCTGCGTCAGCCACAGGGGGCACGCCCGCCTGATTCGGAGAGGAAGGAAGCTATGGTCGCCGGCACCCTCGGCCAGTTTCGAGAAATCGTCGGCGAGGACGGCCTCATCAGCCAGCCCGAGCAACTTCATACCTATGAGTGCGACGGCCTCACCAACTTCCGTGTCCTCCCCGAGGCTGTCTTGCTGCCGACATCCACAGCGCAGGTGCAGGCAATTCTACGCCTCTGCCACAAGGAGAAAATCCCCTTTGTGGCGCGCGGTTCGGGGACCGGCCTGAGCGGCGGCGCCCTGCCCGTTAAGGGCGGCATCGTGATCAGCCTGGCGCGCATGAACCGCATCCTCGAGATTGACATTCCCAACGCCCGCGTGGTCGTCGAGCCCGGTGTAATGAATCTCAGCGTGACCCAGGCAGTCGCTTCGCACGGTTATTTTTATGCCCCCGATCCCTCTTCCCAGCAGGTGTGCAGTATCGGCGGAAACGTGGCGGAGAATTCCGGCGGCGCTCACTGCCTGAAATATGGCTTTACCACGACGCACGTGCTGGGCCTGGAGGTTGTGCTGCCGGACGGTTCACTGGTTCACCTGGGCGGCAGAACGCTCGATCATCCCGGCTACGATCTTTGCGGGGTCTTTGTGGGTTCGGAAGGCACGCTGGGGATCGCCACGAAGATCATTCTTCGGATTGTGAAGCGGCCCGAAGTTGTCCAGACGCTGCTGGCCGCGTTCCATTCCACAAATGAAGCGGGCGCGGCCGTCAGCGGGATTATTGCCGCAGGCGTCTTACCCGCAGCCGTCGAAATGATGGACAACCTCGCCATCCAGGCCGCCGAAGCCGCTGTTCACGCCAACTATCCGAATTGCGGCGGTTTGCTGCTTGTGGAACTGGACGGGCCGGCAGCCGAAGTCGAACACCTGATGGCGCGCGTGAAGGAGATTTGCACGGCCTGCGCCGCGTGGGAGATTCGATTGGCGCAGTCCGATGAAGAACGCGCCATATTCTGGAAGGGCCGCAAGGCCGCGTTCGCCGCCGTCGGGCGCATCTCGCCGAATTATATCGTGCAGGACGGCGTGATTCCGCGCACGGCGCTTCCGCAGGTGCTGAGCGAAATTGATCGGCTCAGCGCAGAATTCGGGCTGCGCGTTGCGAATGTTTTCCACGCGGGCGATGGAAACCTGCACCCTTTGATTCTCTACGACCGGAGCATCGAGGGGCAGGAGCATAAGGCCGAGAAACTTGCCTCTCGGATCCTGGAGCTTTGCATCGAGGCCGGAGGGTCCATCACCGGCGAGCACGGCGTCGGCGAGGAGAAAAAGGGTTTTATGTCCGCGATGTTTGCCGAACCTGATCTCGACACGATGCAACGCGTGCGCTGCGCATTTGATCCCGAGCAATTGTCGAACCCTACCAAGGTTTTCCCGCGGCCCCGCCTGTGCGCGGAGAAAACCGGCCCGTATGAGCCTCACCCCTTGGAGACTTCGGGCGTTGCGCAGTTCTTCTAGGCGCGGCCCATGGCTCAGTCCTTGGAACCGGCGATGAAACAAATGACCGCCCCACCGCGAGAGGAAATTGCCGCCATCGTTGGCGCGGCAAACATTCGCTCCGCGACCCAGGCGGACCAAGTGGACGGCGTTCTGCCCGGGATCGTTGTCGAGCCGGGAACGCAAGAGGAACTGGGGAAGGTCCTCGCTTGCGCCAGCCGCGCAGGGCTGGCCGTGATTCCGCGAGGCAGCGGAACAAAAATTGGCTGGGGAAATCCGCCTCGGCGCGCGGACCTGGTTCTTTCCACCGCGCGGCTTAACGGTATTCTCGAGCACGCCTGGGGGGACATGACGGCGACGGTGCAAGCCGGATGCAAGGTGGCCCAATTCCAACGTACGCTGGCGGAGCATGGACAGCGGCTGGCGCTCGACCCGCTTTGGCCCGAACGCGCCACCATCGGCGGCATCCTTGCTAGCAACGACAGCGGCGCATTGCGCGCGCGGTTTGGTTCTTTGCGCGACCTCATCATCGGCGTCACGCTCGCTTTGGCCGACGGAACTTTGGCCCGAAGCGGCGGCAAGGTGGTAAAGAATGTCGCGGGATATGATTTGCCGAAGCTGGCGGCAGGATCGCTTGGGACGCTGGGCGTCATTGCGGAGGCGGTGTTCCGCTTGCACCCTCTCCCGCACGAAGCGCGGTCGCTGAGCTTCACGGCGTCTTCGTTCAAGATACTCTCCTCACTCGCGGATAGAATTCGCGATTCGCGGCTGGCATATTCCTGCCTGCAGCTGCGCGCCGAGTCGAACGGTGAGCCTTCGCTGGACGTCGCCTTTGAAGGAACGCGCGCGGGATTGGACGCGCAGGAAAAGCAGTTGCGCCAGTTGGCCGAGAAAGCGGCGCCGAAGGATCCCGCGAACTGCTGGAATGCGCGCGAAGCGCTTTGGAACGAAGGAGATGCAAAAGTCGTCGCTGCGTTCAGCGTGTTGCCAACGCAGATCGCAGAATTCTGCGCGGCCCTGGGAAGCGCCGGGGCAGCGCAAAAATTGACGTGGAAGGTGGTAGCGCAAGCCATTGGCGTGGGCCAGCTGAGCTTGGGCGTATCCAGCGAAGACGCCCTGATGGCTGCGCTCGAGGGTTTGCGCGCCAATGCAGAGACGCTCGGGGGGACACTCGTGGCGCTGCGTTGCTCGCATGCGCTCAAATCCCGCTTCAACATTTGGGGCGCTCCGAGCGATTCCGCGGCGTTGATGCGACACGTCAAAGCGCAGCTCGACCCCGGCCAGGTTTTGAGTCCCGGCCGGTTCGTGGGTGGAATCTGACGATGGATCACGATTCGGCCGGCGGAGAAGCGGCGATTAACGCGCAGGGCATCCCCGCTGCGAGCCCGGCAGCGAAGGCTGTGCCGGTCTTCGACAATCACAACCCTCCCTCGATGAAACTGATCAGCGAATGCGTGCATTGCGGCTTCTGCCTGCCGACTTGCCCGACGTACGCTTTGTGGCACGAAGAGATGGATTCGCCGCGCGGGCGGATTTACTTGATGAAGATGGCCAGCGATGGCCAGGCGCAGATGACCGATACCTTCGTGGCGCACTTTGACTATTGTCTGGGCTGCATGGCGTGCATGACCGCGTGCCCTTCCGGCGTAAAGTACGACAAACTGATCGAAGCCACGCGCGCGCAGATTGAGCGCAACCACCCGCGGCCGCTCCGCGAGCGACTCTATCGCCGGCTGATCTTTGCCGTTTTTCCGCACCCGTCACGTCTCCGGCTGTTGCTGTTGCCCGTCTGGCTTTACCAGGCCCTGGGGATTCACTGGCTCGTCGAACGCCTTGGCGTGCTCAAGATTCTTCCCGCGGCGTTCCGCTCGATGGAGGTGCTGCTTCCCAGAATTTCTTTTCGCTCTTTGTTCTCGAAATCGGCGGAGCGGGTGCAGGCGCAGGGCACGCCGCGACTGCGCGTCGGCGTCTTGCTCGGGTGCGTGCAGCGCGTCCTGTTTCCAAACGTAAATGACGCCACCGTGCGGGTGCTCGCCGCCGAAGGCTGCGAAGTGATTGCGCCGCGCGAGCAGGGCTGCTGCGGCGCTCTGATGATCCACGCGGGCCAGGAAAAACCTGCATTGCAACTGGCGCGGCGGCTGATTGACGCGTTCGAGCGCACGGGTGTGGACGTCATCGTCAGCAATGCCGCCGGGTGCGGCTCCAATCTCAAGGACTATGGTTATCTGCTGCGCGACGACCCTGCTTATGCCGAGCGCGCCAAGGCTTTTTCCGCGCGCTGCAAGGACATCTCGGAAGTGCTCGCCGAGCTTGAACCGCGCGCGGCGCGCCAGCCGCTGGCGATGCGCGTCGCCTATCACGATGCCTGCCATCTGCAACACGCGCAGGGCGTTCGCGCGCAGCCCCGCAAAGTGCTGGCCACAATCCCGCAGCTCGAGGTCGTGGAAATTGCCGACCGGGAAATCTGCTGCGGCTCCGCGGGCATCTACAACCTGATCGCGCCCGGACCCGCGCAAGAGCTGGGCGACCGCAAAGCGGAGAACTGCGCGGCGACAAACGCCGATGCGGTCGTTTCCAGCAATCCCGGTTGCCTGCTGCAAATTGCCGCGGGGCTGAAGCGCAACGGGCGCACAATGCCCGTCTTGCACATGGTGGAATTGCTGGATGCAGCGATTCGAGGCGTGCAGCCGGAAGGAATGAGCTCGAAACGCATGGGATAATTCGGAAAGCCTGCCCCATTCTTCTCTGCCGGAACTGAGTTTCAATTTGACCTTTTTTGACCGATTTTCGAGAGGTACGCCACCCTCTTTCTTGTAAGTGTTGATGATAAAGGACTTTAAGTCCTTTGTTTTTGTAAGTGTTGATGTTAAAGGACTTGCAGACGCATTTTTCGTAAGTGTTGATGTTAAAAGACTTAACGAAAAACGATGGCTGGAGGTTAGATGTCGGAAGTCGGACGGAGAGGTCCCTCCCGAGGGGACACACGTCTCCCCGTGGTTTGTCTCTAAGGGACCACCGGGTTCCGAAGAACCGTTCGGAATGCGAAGTGCGCACATCCTAGCTTTCTTTTTGACCTTCCTGACTGCCAAGGACTGCGACTGCGGCGGTTCTGAGGGCCCTTCGTCCCGGGTCGGCGGACGGAAGGGCAAGTTGATGACTAGAATCAAACTAATTGTACCAGAATAATAGCTGCTTGGCAATGAATTTTTTGGGCTTGCTTGGGGAGGCAGGCGAGAGTATGTTGTCAGCCAGACTAGGAAACCCAAGTGAAATTCCCGAACGATGCCAAACGACAGTACACTCGCGCTTCTGCGAGCCATGGAGGTGTGTGATGTTTAGGATGGGGATCGCACGATTCGCATTTGCTTTTCTGCTTGTGGCGGCATCGGCAAGGGGCGTTGACAAGGAGAAGAAGAATCCCGATAACCTGGTTCCCCGCGCCCCGCTGCCGGCCCTCGCCTCGCATCCAATCAGACTGCTTGCGAGCGATTTCTCTGTGGCGGAAGCCGACCTAGTTCCAACCGACCCGACGACGACGGAGACCCTAGAGACGCCAACGCTGGCTTCAGTCACTCTACCTCGCAATCCATCACGCACGAGCCTCCTGCTTTGCGTTAGTGGACCGCATGTGTACACTCAAATACCATCGTCCGTGCCGTTCAGATTTGATGGCTCGTATCGGATCACTTTCAAGAGCAGTGTACTGCCTGGTGATTTCTCCTTCGGCTTCGGGTTCAATGGCCAAAGGGAGTTTGCGCCTTCCACGCAGCGGATCAGGCGCAGGTTTGATCCCGCCGGATGCGCCGCCGTTGACGAGAAGCTGCTTGGGCCATTCCTCGCAGACGAGTTCGGTTTGAGCGCCGAGCAAGCCCAGATGCTTGCCCGCGACCTGCTCGCATCCGAGGTCACTATTGAAGAGCGTGCGAGGATTACAATCCAGAGCGTCGGATTTTTCTTCATCTTCAACGCTGCCCTGCAGGTCTTTGGAGACTGAATCTTCAGACGCGCTACGACTGGGAGTTGCTGAGGACGAGATCGCGGCCAGGGTTGAATGCGACGTGCGGCTACTCGTGCATCCGCAACCCTACGACGGTGTTAGGGGTGTGCCACCCCGGTATTGTTTCTTGCCAGGCATTCCCCTTCGTTGACTGCAACTTATCCTGGTCCGCCCCGGCCCGAGATGATGTGTTCCTCGGAGACAAAGTAGGCAACTTTGCTGTGGTCTATGAAGTTCGCTTCGTCTTCATTCGAGGCTTTCCATTCGGGCGACTGGCGAGCCGCGAGCAAAGCCTGCACATCGTCAAACCAGAGTTCCGCCATGCCGTCGTAATCAGGCCGGTGCTTGTCTCCGGGGACGGAGAGGCGGTGGCTCTGGACCAATCGGCGCAGGCGAGGAATCCGGGCACCGATCGGGCCGTGGACGTTTTCCCAGTAATGAAAGAATTCCTCATCCGACAAGCCCGGCTTCTTCGTGATGCAATAAACGAGCTTGATCATGACCTTGTCTCCTGTGCGGCGTAAAGGATGTGCCACGCGCCGGAATTGAGCCTCTATTCTACGTCTTGTGTCGGCGAAAGGAGGCTGGCGACGAGGCAGGCGGCCATCAACGAACCCAGAAATAAACCTCAATTAGCCCTCTCGTGTTAGACTTCAATATATGGAAGTAACACTGCATATCCCCGACGACGTTGCTAAGCGGCTGGCCGCCGGTGGCGACGTCTCCCGCCGCGCTTTAGAGGCCCTCGCGCTGGAAGGCTACCGCGACCAGACTCTGACCCTCTATCAGGTTTCGGAAATGCTGGGGTTGTCCCGCGTCGAGACAGAAGACTTCTTAGGGCGCCACCACGTTCCCCTGTCCGTAATCGGAGAGGCGGATCTGGATCGAGAAGCAGCAGTGTATGAAGCGGCCTCGCGCCGCCCCCCGCGTTAGCATATCCACGGCATGATTGCTGTCTCCAACACTACTCCGCTGCGCTATTTGATCGCCATCGAGCAAGAACATCTGCTGGGACAATTGTTTGAAAAGGTCTTTGTACCTGCGGCCGTGCACGAGGAATTGACCGAGGCGGGGACGCCGGACAACGTGCGCAGCCGCGTGTTGTCACTCCCCGCCTGGTATGAGGTTCGCACGGTGCGAGAAACCCAGGCGAGTAC
>Ga0209283_10002375_pt1 | contig 10513 bp, 8 predicted proteins | sample CZO8metaG_2_FD_188354 | JGI IMG/M metagenome (GOLD analysis project Ga0209283, IMG submission 188354) | Vadose zone soil microbial communities from the Eel River Critical Zone Observatory, Northern California, USA - CZOApr15con2H1.8 metaG... | ecosystem: Environmental > Terrestrial > Soil >...
GTAGCTCACTGCCTCATGTCCATCGCCAGGTGCTCCTCTGGCTCTTCCAGGATCTCGTCCTCTGGCTCATTCAGACCGACCAGATCAAGACCTTTCGCCCTCGCAGAAACTAACAAAGTAGTACTAGGTACAATCGTTCGCTCTCCAAGTCAAGGTGTTGAGAGTTGGGTTCTCATTGGTGCCCGAAGAGCTTCATGAACGGTGCATCCTCCTTCCAATCCCCTTACTGCGCGTCGTGGAAGATGATCCCCACGGTATGACGTTGACCAGAACGCACCTGGCTGACCCCATGGCGCATATTGACCCGATAGGTGCCGCGAGTGCCCTGCACTGGACGGGTGTGAACCGCGAAAGCCACAGCATCACCCTGCTGGAGCGGCACGACTTCCGCGCGCGTTTGCATGCGCGGGCGCTGCTCGGTAAGCACAAATTCGCCGCCCATGAAGTCTTGACCAGGGGCGGAGAGCAGAATGGCCACCTGAATGGGGAAAACATGCTCTCCGTAGAGATCCTGATGCAGGCAGTTGTAATCGCCTGACACGTACTGTAAGAGCAGTGGCGTCGGTCTGATTTGTCCGACTGCGTGGCAGCGCGCCAGGAAGTCCGCATGCTCGTCCGGGTAACGGATGTTGCTGCTCAGACTGGCTTCCCAGCTATTGGCGATGGGGACGAGACGTGCGTAGAGAGCCGAGCGTAGGTCTGCGATGACGGTGGGTAGCGGATACGCGAAGTATTTGTACTCTCCACGCCCAAAGCCATGCCGCGCCATGAGAATGTGGCTACGGAACGGCTCGTTCTGCGGATACAGTGCGGCGAGTTGTTGACATTCCTCGGCCGAAAGTAACTGGCCGAGAACAGCATTGCCGGCACTGCTGAGGGAACGTCCGATCTGCTCCCAGTCGAGGGCTTGCACACGCTCCACTCCTGTAGTGGTCGTTGTTTGTGTCTTCATAAGTACCTTTCCTCTTTCTGCAGGAGCGCCCGTTTGCACTCGACGCCCCAGCGATAACCGGATAATGAGCCATCGTTTTTGACCACACAATGACAGAAGATGGTGACAGCAACCCGGTTTGCGTCACAAGTCTGCGCAACAGGAAGAAGGTTCAGCTCCTAGCCCTTTCTTCAACTGGCCTCTCCCGCCATTCTTGTATCGCCCTGGCGTGCAGGGGGTAATGGCTGTAGGTATCGAGCCGGAGGCGATGCCGGAAGCGTGTCTCTCGCGTGAAGTACTCTTCAGGCACGCTTTGAATGTAGCTGATGAGCCGGCGGTGCGTTTCATCCAGTTGGCTCAGGACCTCGGAGAGCGCAAGGCCCCGTTTCTGTTCTATCATCTGGGCATTGAAAGCATCGATGCCGCCGTACTGGACGTATCGCGGTGGCTTCTCTCCGCTGATGATGAGCGGCAGATACTTCAGCGCTTCCTCCTCCCATATAGTCACGTGCGCAAGGATCTCTTTCACCGACCAATCTCCCATGACGGCAGGCTCGAGCAGTTGTGCATTGGACAGGCCAGTGTAGGACTCCTTGAGCGCCGTCCACGCCGTCTCCAGTCGTTTCAGAAGCTGTTGCTTATCCATGATTCTGAGGGTGTCTCCTTCTGGTTGATAATTGCCTGAGAGAATCACGAACTGGCCTGGTTTCCGATACGCCATCTTGCTGCGCCTTCCAGGTCGTGTAGGCACCGGGGAGGCAGACGGCGCAGGGTCGGTAGCCCGCTGCCCGCGCGTCTTCTGAAGTCGAGAAGAAGACACGGTTGGTAACATAGCCTCCTCGGGCAATAGCGCGCAGTGCGGCGGGGCAGTCGAGACGACCGTAGATGCGATTGCGGCGGTGACCACCCAGCGTCCCTGGCACAGCGCTGGCATACTGTTTACCATCGGGACCAACCAGTTTCCAGGTCTTGCTCATTCGTCTCCTTTCATTTCTTTAGTTTGCCTACGAGAAGTATAACCCGTAAGGCTGAAAGGTGGCTATCCGATTCTTGCTTTCAAAGTGCCTCTTTCTGTCTTCAGCAAAATGAGCTTCTTCTGCTCAAAGCTGAACCCATCCCCTGCGCACCAACTGCCCCCATAACGCCGACTTTTGTGCCTTTTCATTGAGATGATAAGAAGCGCGAAGATTGAGCAGAAGCGATCTATCGCCTGAAAGCATGGAGACATTCGTAGTGGGCGGCACTCGACGGTAGTACATTCACCGTCGAGCTCTGCGCCTGTGCTGGTTGGAAAGGGACTGAAGGATCGAATGAACATGTAATCTGCCACACTAATTGTTTCGGACTTACCTTTGCGTGGATACGCCCTGTTGAAAGTCACCCATTCCTATCACCGATGCGATTGAGACTTGCCGATGTTTATACATGAGCCATTCTATTACTATTATGAAAACAATTTGCAGCATTGTCTAACTATTCATAACTTATCTCGCCTCATTTCAGATATATCCCTTCCTCAAGACGATGCTAATACATGACCTTATCGGCATCGTCTCACTCAAAAAGTGTTATTAGCCTTGCCGAGGAGGTATTGATAAGTAAGCTGTAGCAACTGGTCGCGGGAGAGTTGATATGCTTCGGCTATTGAACCTGCATGAGCAAAAGGTGGCAGGATCATACCTATAGCGGCCATTCCACCAGTGCAGTTCCTCTGATGATCCTCTCCCTTTGCAGGAGTGTATCAGTATATAATGGAGCAAGGAAGAAGAACTTTTTTCTGTTCCTCGTACAGATTTGAGGGGAAGTATGACTGAAAGAGATCGTGTCGTACTGGTATCGAACAGGATGGTCGGCAGGTGGGAGCCTGTCGATTTTAGGAATGGGCAACACGTGGTAGCGTGGCCTCACGGCTTCAGGCATGAGTTGCTGCCCATTCCAGACTATCAAGAAGGGGATCGTGTGCAATTCGTGCGGGATGAGACGTGTGCACGTGAAGGCGTGGTACGTCTGGTGCTCTTGCAAGGCGATCTGTCACGCTTCCAAGACGAGCAGGAGGAAGCGATGAATATGCAGCATTTGCCATAGACCATGCTCTGCCATATAATGGGGCGGCAATAGAAAATAATGCGACACTTCGAGATCGCAAGAGGAGGGCAAATGCATGAACGACACCTCGCAGAACCCAGTACCGGCTGGCGATTCGGTCAGGTTTCTCACAGGCCCTCTTGCAGGAAGCTCCTTTCCGCTTGTGAAGTCGATCATCACTATTGGCAGGGACGCGAGTAACGATATTGCCATCGTGGATGATCCTACTATTGCCAGTTACCACGCGCGCCTGATCTGGCAGCAAGGCGGCTGGAGCATCGAGAAGCATCCCAGCGCGGAAAGCGTGACGGTCAACCAGCAACAGGCAGGAGATGCGCCCATGAGAGTTCCTGATGCAGCGACCATTGTGCTGGGAGAAGCAAGTACATTTCTCTTTTCACACGAAGCCTCACCCGATGATACGTTGATCAGAATAACCCCTCTCAGTCTGGAAGATGCGTCTTCCACCACATCACTTTTGTCGCATGAGGAAACCCCTCGTCCTGGCGCTTCTCCCACTATCCCATCATTGCTCAAAACAAGCCTCAAGGGGCTGGCACAGAACCCCGATCAGACGCAAATAGCTCCTCTTTCGACCATCGGCATACCCTCGCTTGAAGTGAGCAACAATACTTCAAGCGATAAGAAAACGGTGGCGCTCGACAAGCCCATCATCACGGTCGGTCGCGACCCTACCTGCGATATCATGATCAGCGAGCGCACTGTCTCCAGTTTGCATGTCCAGATTGTGCGCCAGGGCAACCAGTTCATCCTGCTTCATCCGCACCCGGAGCGCCATGCCACACTGAACGGCCTACTCTACCAGGGACGCAAGATTCGGGGAGATGAAATGTTCCGCAAGACGCTGGAACACGGCGATATTTTCCGCATTGGCGACGAGAACGGCTCTTTCGTCACGCTGATGTATCATGATGGTCGCAAGCCGGTGCAGGAAGAACTGCCCCCCATGCATCCCATCAAACTCGATCGCTCCGAAATCACTCTTGGTCGTCACGCAGATAATACCGTTATATTACCGCATCCTCAGATCTCCGGGCATCATGCGCGTTTGAAGCGCGAGGGTGGTTCCTACCGTATTTCCGATCTGGGCAGCACGAACCATGTGTATGTCAATGCCCAACTTGTCACGAGCCATCTGCTCAAGATGGGTGACGAGATTCACATCGGCCCATTCCGGCTTATTTACGAAGGCACGCAGCTTACCGAGTTCGATGAAAGCAACTATATCCGCATCGACGCGCATAATCTCAAACGCTATGGCAATAAGAACGTAACGCTGCTCGACAATATCTCGCTCTCGATCCCGCCGCGCAAATTTGTTGCCGTTGTAGGAGGCTCCGGGGCGGGCAAAACCATGCTCATCAACGCCCTGAGCGGATTGCGGCCCGCCTCAGATGGGCAGGTCCTCTACAACGGCATAGACTACTACCGCAATCTGACGGCTTTTAGCGGGCAAATCGGCTATGTACCCCAGGACGACATCGTGCATCGCGACCTCACGGTCGGACGAGCGCTCTACTACGCCGCGAAAATGCGCCTGCCCGGTGACTTCACGGCAGAGCAGATTGCGCAGCGCATCAACGAAGTGCTGGAAGACGTAGAATTGACGGCCCGGCGCGGCCTGTTGATCAAGAAGCTCTCCGGCGGCCAACGCAAGCGCGTCTCGATTGCCCTGGAATTGCTCTCCAATCCCAGCCTCTTCTTCCTGGACGAACCCACCTCTGGCCTCGACCCTGGGTTGGATCGCAAGATGATGTTCCTGCTGCGAAGGCTGGCCGATAAAGGACACACGGTCATCCTGGTGACTCACGCGACCAATAATATCAATACGTGTGATTACGTCTGCTTCCTGGCCCAGGGCGGACGCCTGGCATACTTTGGCCCACCGGACAAAGCCAGGGACTACTTTGGCAAAAGCGACTTCGCCGAGATCTACGGCGCACTGGAGCCGACCGATGAAAACACCAACGTTCCTGAAGAGGCTGAGTTGCGCTTCAAGACCTCGCCGGATTACCAGGAGTACGTCGCGCAGGCGATGAAAGGCGCGAATACCGCAGGCAGTCACGGACGTCCCGAGAGTCCCAGCAACGTCGATGGGCACGGGCCTGCAAAGATCATAAAGCCGCAGCGCGCGAAACGAGGCAATGCCTGGAAGCAGTTCGCGCTGCTCACCATGCGCAACCTGGAGTTATTCAAAAATAACGTTCCTAATCTGCTGGCGTTGTTGCTCCAGGCTCCTCTGGTGGCGCTGCTGCTCATGCTGCTGGTCCGCTTCGAGATTGGCCAGGGTCTCTTCGATCCCAATAGTATCGTACAATGCCGCACGCAGATTCTCACATCTGCCGGTCCGCTCCCTATTCCCGGCCTGGTTGATCGCTCGTATCTCGTCAACTGTGACGCAGCGGTAAACTTCTTGCAAAACGACCCGGGCGGCATACAGTACGCACAGCAGCATGGGGGAGTCAACCAGGCATTACAGGATTTCATTACGCCCGCTCGCAGCGCGGATGCTCAGCGCATCATTTTCTTAATCGCCCTGTTCGCCGTACTGTTTGGCTGTATCAATGGTACGCGCGAAATCGTCAAGGAGACAGCGATTTACCAGCGCGAGCGAGCCGTGAACCTGGGCCTCGTGCCGTATATGTCTTCTAAGATCGTGGTACTGGGCATGCTGGCCTTACTACAAAGCGCCTCGATCCTTTTCATCGCCAATGCCTTCGAGCCATTGCACCAGGGTGTCTTCCTGCCGGTGCTGCTCGAAAACTATATCTCGCTGACCCTGGCATCGGTCGCCGGCGTGCTGCTCGGCCTGACCATCTCCGCCGTCGCGCCGAATGACGACACCGCTAACAGCCTGCTCGCGCCCGTCATCATCCTCCAGGTAATCTTCGCCGGGTCGGTCATCCCACTGAAGGATGGCATTACGCTGGTAACGGCTACGCTTTTCCCGACGCGCTGGACGATTGTTGCCATCGGTTCATCGTTGGGTTTGCACAGTGACAAGATCGACGATGGCAAGCTCTTCGGCAGTGACCCCGTCTATCACGGCACGCTCTACTCGATCTACAGCCAGGCCGATGCCACGCAGCGCATTTTGCTTTCCTGGGCAGCCCTCGGTCTGACCATCATCGTATTAACATGCCTGGTTGGCATCCTGCTGAAAATCAAGGATGGGCGCGGGTAGACTACACATCTCAGATCAGTTCTTATGAAATATCAGAGAATCCCGGAAAGGAAATACGGGATTCCGCTGATGCCTGACCTGCTCTCAAGAGCTATATCTCCTATTGAGGCAACTGGCAAGACCTCTTCTCTGGAAAGAGGCGTTTCCGCCAGGACGACACATAGGGAGCACGTTACCACTTCGATTCAAGCGTGTGACAAGCTCCCTAAAGGAGATACGTATGATTACTCAACCCAACTCTCGCATCGAGGCCCGTTCCGCTGCGCCAGATGTTCAGCACGGCCCTCTTATCCATCTTCTACGACGATCTCACCTGCGTCCAGCGCCACTGGAAACCAGGGCTACCAGTATCCAGCCCCCGAACATTGCGCTGGCCGGCTTCCAGATCCTCATCGGGTACGAGTGGCTCCTCGCCGGTGGGGATAAGCTCCTGCTTGGAGGGTTTCCAGCTCAACTGGGGAAGTTGCTGCTCGGCATCGCGGATGGTGGCCAGCTCCCAGGCTTCTTCGCCTCCCTCCTGCGGGAACTGGTAGTTGTGCTGGCTACTTCCTTCGAAAGTCACCCGATATAGAGGATGATGCACGAAAAATATACTTTCATCCTCTCTCTGCCTCGCAGAGGCATCTCGCTGGGACATCTATTCAGAAACGTGGCCAATGATAATGATTATCCCAGCAGCCTTGTAATAGCAAATCACAGCCATATGTATGGCTCAGGGAACGAATTTATTTTGCCCGTATTACCCGTTCATGAGCCCAAGCAGCAGTTTTGGGAACGTTGTAAATTAAAATTAACCTCATGTAATCGAGCGTGAACGGGGCCCGTTTTGGGAACGCTATTATTTCCCTTCTACAGGTGTTCATGAAGAATAAAGTCGTGGACTCGCAGAATAAAGTTGTGGACTGAGACAATAAAGTCGTGGACTCGCAGAATAAAGTTGTGGACTATCATTAGGTTGTCCTCTGGATAAATTATTCAGAGGACAACGTGTGATTTTCCCGTAATGCATGGCCGCCTTCAAGGAATCTATCTCTTGACTTACCTTGCTCGTCTCATGGTTTCATGCTTACGATACTTTCTTCCTTGCTGATTGTGATATCAGGTTTCTTCTCATCGAGCGTGACACTGATGCCTTGTACAGGTAAGAGTGTGGCGACGTGCTGGAGAACATTTGCGAAGAGCATAGGCGACTCTTTCAGGTAGGGGCGAAGTGTTTTTTTCAATTGATCGCTTGTGCCCTGCCAGAGTACACGTTCCTGCATCATGGCGATAATCGCCATCGCGAGCGGTGTCTCTTCAATTTCCACTCGCTTGACTTCTTGCGCCAGTGTCTCTTCTGTCACAACCTCGCTCTGTGCCTGGAGCCGCTCTTTCGCTACTTCCTCAAAATGGGCTTCTATTGCCTGGGTTCTTCTAGAAAACTGGCAAAGTAATTCACAGAAACGTCTGTATTCAAACGCTGTCAGCCCTTTAGGGCGTCTCGCTACTTTTTGGCTCACGAACGTTATCGCATCCTCTAGAGTAGTGCCCGTATAGTCTTCAAGGATATGAAAGCGCTTAATATGGGGAAATTTCTCCCCCTTATACGATTTTTCTCATAGATGCCATACCGAATTTTGTGTAATGGCGTAAAGCGAGAAGGCGTTAAAGCCAGTCCAAACCTAGCTTCTGGGCTTTTCTGCTATGTACCGTTACACAAAATTCGGTATGGCATCGAAATCAACAGCTTCATCCAGTCCCGCAGGGAGCACAACCTGTAAATGAGAGAATTCGGTGCCGTCCTTCTCCACCTGTTCTCTGTCGTACCTGACCGCTTTCTAAGCGGAACAATTCACAAAATACGACAGGGAGCAGTACCAAAAATACGACACGGAATTTTGTAATTTACAGCCGGGATCACTCAAGAAAACAGCTTCTTCGTTCGCTCCAAATGTGGTATGCTAGAGGCAGAGAGAACAGAGGGGCTGGGTCCATTTGGCAGTGTCCCAGACCCCCCAGACAGGCCTTCACCCACGGAGCGGGCACCTGATAGTTACCAGTATAGCGGATGGGTCATGGGGAAGTCAGCGTCCATCAGTTGACGTGTCACTTCACACCTCACTTCACATTCCTGCAAAGTGTGTCGCTGCGCCGGGTCACGCAGAACGGAGATCGCTCGTGAAGAGACATGTGTACCGTGAGCGAGACTATGCCTTCGCTCAGTTGGTGCTGACGCTGCGCACCGCCATCGGCCTGACCCAGACGGGCCTGGCCGAGCGGCTGGGCGCCTCCCGGCGCGCGGTGGCGGAATGGGAGGGAGGCCTCAGCTACCCCAAGGCTGAGCGCCTCAAACAGCTCATTACCCTGGGGATGCAGCAGCAAGCCTTTGCCGCCGGGCGCGAGGAGGAGGAGATCCGCGCGCTGTGGAAGGCGGCCCACCAGAAGGTCTGGCTGGATGAAGCCTGGCTGCATGACCTGCTCGCTTCGCCTCAGCCCGTCCAACTTTCCCCACCGGTCGGGACGCCTGCTGCTCACGAGGGAGCGGAGCCGGCGACCTCCTCGCGCGTCGACCTGGTGGAGGCCCTCGACGTGAGCCACTTCGTGGGCCGCGAGGTGGAAGTGGCCGAACTGACCCAGTGGATCGTGCAGGAGCGCTGCCGCCTGGTGACGCTGCTGGGCATAGGTGGCATCGGCAAGAGTACGCTGGCCTCCTACCTGGGGAGCCGCCTGGTTCCTCACTTCGAGGCCGTGCTCTGGCGCTCCCTCAGGGACGCCCCCTCGTGCGAGGAGCTGGTCGCCGACTGCATCACCTTCTTCTCCGAGACCCCACCGGCGGAATTCCCCACCTCGCTGGAGCAGCGCATCACGCAGCTCGTGGCACGCTTGCAGGCGAGCCGCTGCCTGCTGGTCCTCGACAACCTGGAGACCCTGCTGGCAAGCGGGGACCCCGAGGGGGGCTACCTGCCGGACTACGAGGGCTACGGGCGGCTGATCGGGCGCCTGGCCGAGTCAGCCCACCAGAGCTGTGTGCTGCTGACCTCCCGCGAGAGGCCCAGGGAGATCGAAGCGCTGGAAGGCACTCGCTCCCCGGTGCGCTCGCTGCGCCTGGTGGGGGTGGACGAACAGACCGCCCGTGTCCTGCTCAGCGACAAGGGGCTGGACGGTACACCTGCCGCCTGGCAGTGCCTCGTGGTCGCCTATGCGGGCAATCCGCTGGCCTTGAAAATCGTGGCGCAAGCCATCTCTGACCTCTTCGATGGAGATCTCGACCGCTTTCTTCAAGAAGGGGAACTGATCTTCAACGGGGTCCGACCGCTGCTGCGCCAGCAGGTGGGGCGGCTCTCGCCTCTGGAGCACCTGCTGCTCACCTGGCTAGCTGTGCTGCGCGAGTGGACGCAGCTCGACACCCTCGTACAGGTCCTGCATCCCCGGGTGCTGCGCTCGCAGGTATTGGAGGCGTTGGAGGCGCTCTCTCGGCGCTCGCTGCTGGAGCGAGGGCAGCAGGCGAGCTTTGGCCTGCAATCGGTGGTGATGGAGTACCTCACCGATGAGTTGGGCGAACGCCTGGCCGAGGAGATCGTGCTGGGCGAGCCCCAGCAACTGCGCCAGGTGGCCCTCGCGCTGGCGCAAGCCAAGCACTATGTGCGAGAGATCCAGGTGCGCCTGCTGGTGTTTCCCCTCCTCGAGCGGTTGCGCGCCGAACTGGGAGCAAACGCACAGGTCGAGGCACACCTGCTGCGCCTGCTCGCGCAGTTCCGGATGGAGGATGCGGTTACCCAGGGCTATGGTCCGGCCAATGTGATCACCCTGCTCAAAGCCCTGCGGGGGCACCTGCGCGGCCTGGACCTGTCGCAGCTGGCCATTCGAGGGGCCTATTTGCAAGGCGTCGAGCTGCAGGACGCCAATTTGGCTGAGTCCCTGCTGCAGGAGTGCGTCCTGACCGAGAGCTTCGATGCTATCTGGTCGGTAGCTATCAGCAGTCCTGGTCAGTACTGGGCTGTGGGCAGCAGGCGAGGAGAAGTGCGCGTCTGGAAGGAAAGAGGCCGACTCCTTCATCTGGCCTGGCAGGCCCATACCGATGTGGTCTCAACCCTGGCCTTCAGCCCGGACGGCTCAACCCTGGCCAGCGGCAGTTGGGATGGCACTCTCAAGCTGTGGAACCTGCAGAGCGGGGCACTGCTCTGGAGAGGCCGTCACACGAACACGATCAGCTGCCTGGCCTTTTCACCTGATGGCAGGCTGCTTGCCAGTAGTGGGCGTGATGCGACGGTCCAGTTCTGGGATGCCCACAGCGGCACCAACCTCCAGATCCT
>Ga0209283_10002379_pt1 | contig 10505 bp, 8 predicted proteins | sample CZO8metaG_2_FD_188354 | JGI IMG/M metagenome (GOLD analysis project Ga0209283, IMG submission 188354) | Vadose zone soil microbial communities from the Eel River Critical Zone Observatory, Northern California, USA - CZOApr15con2H1.8 metaG... | ecosystem: Environmental > Terrestrial > Soil >...
TTTCAATTACAAATTACCAATTACAAGTTACAAATTCCCCATGGCCTTCAAGCAAGTCACCATTATCGGAACCGGCCTGATTGGAGGCTCGCTGGGCCTCGCCCTAAAGAAACGCCGGCTCGCCGGACGAATTATCGGGTGCGACCGCGCTCCAGTCTTGGAGCGGGCCCAGGGCTGCGGCGCCATCGAAGCTGGAAGCACCAGCCCCGCGGATGCGGTGCGCGGCAGCGATCTGGTGGTGCTGGCAACACCGGTGATCTCGATCCTCGATCTGATCGGGCGCCTCGGCCCAGCGTCTCTAGCCAAGACGCTGGTGACCGACGTCGGCAGCACCAAGGCGGAGATTGTTAAGCGTGCCGCGAAATCGTTCGGGCGAAGCGCCGGTCAAAGATTCCTTGCCGGGCATCCCATGGCGGGCAAGGAGCACGCCGGGGTGGAGTTTGCCGACGCCGATCTTTTCGAAGGCGCCGCCTGGCTCTTCACGCCACTTCCCGGCCAGAACGTTCACGCTGGACACTGCGGAGAGTTTATCCGCTGCGCGGAAAAGATGGGCGCCAAGATTGCGGTCGTCGATCCCGCCGATCACGATCGTTTCTGCGCCTGGATCAGCCATCTGCCGCAGATGATGTCAACCGCTCTGGCGGCAACGCTGGTCGACGAATTCGGCCCCGACGTGCCCGTGCTCGACATCGGGGGACGAGCATTGCGCGAAATGACCCGCATCTCCGGCAGCCCTTATTCGATGTGGCGCGACATCGCCATCACCAATCGGAAGAACCTGAGCGACGCGCTGCAGAAGTTGGAACAACGTCTTGCGCACATCCGGGAGAATCTGGACTCGCGCGAACTGGCGGCGGAATTCGAACGGGCACATGAGTTGAGAAAAGCCCCACCAAGGCGGCGCGTCGCCACGGGGAAAAACAGGAAATGAATTCCTCTGTGTCTCTGTGCCTCTGTGGTGGATCTTGATCTTGACTTCTCTCCGCCAGAATGAAAATTCCGATAGAATTCTCCTGCTATGCACAAGGTTGTTGCGAGCGCGGAAGAGGCGATCCAGGATGTGTTTGACGGCGCCACCATCATGGTTGGCGGGTTCGGTTTATGCGGGAATCCTGAGAACCTGATCCGCGCTCTCGCCCAGAAGGGCGTCAAAAACCTCACCACCATCAGCAACAACGCCGGCGTCGATGGCTTCGGCGTCGGGTTGCTACTCGCAAACGGCCAAATCCGCACGCATATTGGAACCTACGTCGGGGAAAACAAACTGCTCGAACAGATGGTGCTGAACGGCACGGTGCAACTCGACCTGGTTCCGCAGGGGACATTCTCCGAGCGAATTCGCGCCGGCGGCGCTGGAATTCCCGCGTTCTTCACGCCCACGGGCGTTGGAACGGTTGTCGCCGAGGGCAAAGAAGTACGCGAGTTCGACGGCCGCACTTACATCATGGAGTGCGCGCTGAGAGCCGACTTTGCGTTCATCAAGGCCTGGAAGGGCGACCGCTGGGGCAACCTTGTCTATCGCAAAACTGCGCGCAATTTCAACCCGATGATGGCAACCGCGGCCAAGATAACGATCGCTGAAGTCGAGCACCTGGTCGAACCGGGAGAACTCGATCCTGACATGGTTCATACGCCCAGCGTGTTTGTGAAACGAATTTTCCAGGGACAACTGTACGAGAAGCGAATTGAGAAACGGACTGTGACGAAATTGGCAGCTAGCAGCTAACAGCAAGTCGTTGTCGTTCGTCGTTAGTCGTTCGGCAAGTTGTGGCCGATCAACTGCGCGTTCGCTAACGACCAGCGACTAACGACCAACGAACTAAACACGATGCCGACTGAAGCGAAACCCTCCAAGGACCTCGACAAACGCGAGCGCATCGTGAAGCGCATTGCCCGCGAATTGCGCGACGGATTCTATGTCAACCTTGGCATCGGGTTGCCTACGCTGATTGCCAATCATGTTCCGCCGGGCATCGACGTGATTCTTCAATCCGAGAACGGGATGCTCGGCATCGGGCCGTATCCGCTCGAAGGCTTGGAAGACGCGGACCTGATTAACGCGGGAAAGGAAACGGTCAGCGAACTGGCAGGCACTGCGTACTTTTCGAGCGCCGATTCTTTCGCGATGATTCGCGGCGGCCATGTCGACCTCAGCGTGCTGGGCGCGATGGAAGTCGACGAACTCGGTAACCTTGCGAACTGGATGATCCCAGGCAAAATGGTCAAAGGCATGGGCGGCGCCATGGACCTGGTCGCCGGAGCGCGGCGCGTGATCGTCGCCATGGAACACGCGACCAAAGATGGGCAGCCGAAGATCCTGAAGAAATGCACTCTGCCTCTGACTGGCGTGAAGGTCGTCGACACAATCGTCACCGAGATGGCCTATATCCGCGTGACGCCGGAAGGCTTGCTGCTTGAGGAGATTGCTCCCGGACTGACGGTTGACGATGTGCAAAAAGCGACCGAGGCGAGGTTGCGGGTTAGTGCGGGGCTGAAGACGATGTAGGTGAAGCCGCTCTTGGCTGTCAACTGTCAGCTGTCGGCTGTCAGTAAGGTGCATACACGCGGCAGCCTACCCACCCGAAGTCAAATTCGTGAAAGACGAAACGGGGCGCTGAGCAGGCGCGCGGGTAGCATCACTGCAGCCCAGACCAGGGCGAGCACTCCGTGGACGGCGATGCCTACCAGACGGAAAGGCAGCAACAGCAGCCACACGATGGGATAGAGGATCAGTGCCAGCAGGGCCACGGGCCAGCAGAGCACGAAGAGAAAGCACCAGAGCAGGAAGGCGATCATGGGGACACCTCCTCCTGAATATGATACGCAGGCGGAGGGAAAAAGTTCCGCTGGACAGTCGGGCGCGGCTAGAATCTTCACCACAGGGAGCACAGAGGGACACAGGGGAAAGAGCACAGGGGAAAGCGGTGGCTTGTAGATCAATTCAATTGTCGGTAGAGAATGAAGTCGACGCGGCGAGGCGCGTCTCTACGTCCGGTTTGCTAGCTGGGCTAGTGACTGCTCATATGGGGCGCGGGCTATGCCGCGTTCGGTGATGATGGCGGCTACGTATTTTGCGGGGGTTACGTCGAAGGCGGGGTTCTCGATCTGGACTCCGTCGGGCACCATCTGCTTGCCGGCGATGTGCGTGACTTCTCTTGCGTTGCGCTGCTCGATGGGAATTTTGCTGCCGTCGGGCGTGGCCAGATCGACGGTTGAAATCGGCGCGGCTACGTAGAACGGGATGCCGTGCTCTTTGGCGAGGACGGCTACGGTGTAGGTGCCGATTTTGTTGGCCACGTCTCCGTTGGCGGCGATGCGGTCGGCGCCGACGACGATGGCTCCGATTTTGCCTTGCTGCATCATGACTCCGGCCATGTTGTCGGAGATTACGGTGGTGGGGATGCCGTCTTTCATCAGTTCCCAAGCGGTTAGGCGCGAGCCTTGCAGGAAGGGACGCGTCTCGTCGGCGTAAACGTGAATCTTTTTGCCTTGTTCGACGGCGGCGCGGATTACTCCTAGCGCGGTACCGTAACCGGCGGTGGCAAGCGCTCCGGCATTGCAGTGGGTAAGGACGCCGCCGCTCGACGGCATGAGGGTTGCGCCGTGGCGTCCCATGGCCTGGTTGGCGGCGATATCTTCGGCGTGCATGCGCTGGGCTTCTTCGATCAGCGCTTGCTTGATTTGCGCGATGGGGCGGACGCGGAGAGATTCAAATTTCTCCGTCATGCGGCGGATCGCCCAAAACAGGTTGACGGCGGTGGGGCGCGTCTGGCGTATGGTTTCGCAAATCTGGTCGAAATCTTTTTTTAGGTCTGCGCCGTTCTCCGCTTTGGAATTTTTCACGCCCAGTGCGATGCCCATAGCGGCGGCAATACCTATGGCAGGGGCTCCGCGGACTACCATGTTGCGGATCACGTCGGCGACCTGCTGGTGAGTGGTGCAGGTTACATACACTTCTTCGGTGGGCAGCTTCGTCTGGTCGATGAAGACTACGCCGGCGTTGGTCCATTCTAGGGTTTGGATCACGTCAGTTCTCAGTTCCCGGTTCTCAGTTCTCAGTGGACATTTAGCACTTGGCAATTAGCATTTAGCCAAGGCCGTAACACGACGCCTCTGGACCAAATGCTAACTGCTAAGTGCTAAGTGCTCTTTCCTCACCTCGGTTGCAGTGAAAATCGCAATGAAGTTTGCGGGCGCGGCGGCTTTTTCTACACTAGGGCGACCGCGGGCATCCTGGCGCTCTACCAGGCACATGGCGCCTACCACTTCGAAACCGAATTCTCGGGCGGCTTCGATGGCTTGCACGGTGGAGGACCCGGTGGTGCACACATCATCCACGATCACCACGCGTGCGCCTTTTTCGCGGAAGCCCTCAATTCGCTGGCCCGTGCCGTGCTGCTTTTCCGCTTTACGCACGAGGAAGCCGTGCACGGTTCCGCTGGTGACGACGACGGCCACGACGATGGGGTCGGCACCCATGGTCAATCCGCCGATGGCGTCGGCTTCCCAGCCTTGCTCGCGGATTTCATCGAGGAAAACTTCGCCGACTAGTTGTGCGCCGCGGGCGTCTAGCGTGGTGGCGCGGCAGTCGATGTAATAGTCACTGGTGCCGCCGGAGGATAGCTGAAACTCGCCCAGGCGAAATGACTTGTGCGCCAGCAGCTTTAGGAGTTCTTGTCGTACCATGGACATGAATTTCTACGATAGCACGGGCTCGGCCCCTAAAGGGGCGGTCGCTTTCGAGTAACGTTTGGTATCGCTAAAGCGATACCCTGATACGAAACAAGAGCTTTTCAGAAGCTTGCTACTGATTCAATTTTTCCAGATGCCGAAAGCCGTCAGTGGCGGCGAACATCGCTACGGAGATGGTTCCGTTGTAGGCGATGTGGATGAGCAGTCCGGCGGCGACGGAATTTTGTTTGGCTCGCACCATGGTTAGGATGACGCCGACGAGGAAGATCACGAGAACGGGTCCCCAGGCGAACATCAGTTGCGCGCCGTGCAGCAAGGCGAAACCGAGCGAGGTCACGAAGACGGCAACCGGCAAACCGAGGCGGCGCGCGAGCACGGGATAAAGAAAGGCGCGAAAAAAAAGCTCTTCCATCAGAGGCGCGAGGGTCACGCTGAGGATGCTGAGGGCCCAAGCTTCGGCGGGCGTGCGGAAGAAGTTGTCGATCGGCAGTTCTTTGGGATGCGGCAACAGATAAGCCAGACCTTGCATGGCGAGAGAAAGCACGAAGCCCGCCAGCACGTAAAGGGCAATGTGTGAAGGCCAGTTCCAGTGAATGGCGGCGAGAAAATCGGGGCGGCGGCGCTCGCGCGTAACCAGAACGTACATGTAGGCGAGGATGAGAAGGTACGCGACGGATTGTCCAGCCACGGCGACTAGCGGAACGCGCGCGATTTCGCCGAGACCCGTGTGCGGGTACACCCGCCAGCGGGCGATGAGCAGCGCGGTGAACACGCCGACGAAGAGCGCAACGATGGTGAGGAATATAAGGCGGAGGACATCCCAGCCACTCCACACTGGATCCTTCCACGTCGAATCAATCGGCGCGGCGGGGGCGAGTTCGACGGGTCGGCCGTCAGAAAGGTGACTGGCGGCTAACAGGGCTCCAGAGTCGGGATGGCCTGAGGCATCTGCCGAGCTGCGCTCGGCTTGGACGGGCGAGGACGCCCGTCCCTCCATTAACGCATCAGCAGGGTTCGGACTTGGCGTTGGACTCTCCGGCAGATCGTCAGACGAAAAGTTCACGCGCGTTCCCCTGTGCCAGTGGGCGCGAGCTGGCTTTTTCCCGAGCCATTTTTTGCCGAGCCATTTTTTGCTGATCCAGTGAAATACGCGGTTAGCGCCTGGCCAGTGTAGGACTTCTTCACGCGGGCGACTTGTTCGGGCGTACCCTGAGCCACGATGCGGCCGCCTTCCTCTCCGCCTTCGGGGCCGAGATCGACGATCCAGTCGGCGTTGCGGATGACATCCAGGTTGTGCTCGATGATGATGACCGTGTTTCCGAGATCGGTGAGACGGTGCAGGACGTCCAGCAACTTGCGTACATCGTCAAAGTGCAATCCCGTGGTCGGCTCATCCAGCAAATAAAGAGTTTTTCCGGTCTGGCGTTTGCTGAGTTCGCGGGCGAGTTTGATGCGCTGGGCTTCGCCGCCGGAAAGCGTCACGGCAGATTGACCAAGGTGAATGTATCCGAGGCCAACGTCGACCAGGGTTTGCAGCTTTTGCTTGACCTGCGGGATGTTTTCGAGAATCTGGAGCGCGTCGGATACGGGCATTTCGAGCAGGTCCGCGATGGACGAGCCGTTGTAGCGGACCGACAAGGTCTCTTGGTTGTAGCGGCGTCCGCCGCAGACTTCGCACTGCACGTAAACGTCGGGGAGAAAGTTCATTTCAATTCGGCGCTGGCCTTCGCCCTGGCAGGCTTCGCAGCGTCCGCCGGAGACGTTGAAGGAGAAGCGTCCGGGCTTGTATCCGCGCTCGCGCGATTCGGGCAGCATGGCGTAGAGGTCGCGAATCCCCGCGAAGATGCCGGTGTAGGTTGCGGGATTGGAGCGCGGAGTGCGGCCGATGGGCGACTGATCGATGCGAATGACTTTGTCGATCAGCTCCGCTCCGGTGATGGCTTTGTGAGTGCCGGGTTCCTCGCGAGAACGATAGAGCTGGCGGGCGAGCGCGCGGTACAGGATGTCATTCACGAGGGTTGATTTGCCAGAGCCGGAAACCCCGGTGACAACCGTCATCACGCCGAGGGGAAAGACTACGTCGAGATTCTTGAGGTTGTTCTCGCGTGCACCGAGAACGGTGACGGCTTTCCCATTCGGGCTGCGGCGCTCGGGAAGCATGCCGATGCGTTGGCGTCCGGCGATGTAGGCGCCGGTGAGGGAGGCGGGCGAGTCCATGATTTCGGCGGGCGTTCCGCTGGCGACCAACTCGCCTCCATGACGGCCGGCGCCAGGGCCGAGGTCGATGACATAGTCCGCGCGCCGAATGGTTTCTTCATCGTGCTCGACGACGAGAACGGTATTGCCGAGGTCGCGCAGATTCTCTAGCGCGGCGAGAAGACGCCCATTGTCGCGGTGGTGCAGGCCGATGGATGGTTCGTCGAGGACGTAGAGAACGCCGCGCAGCTTCGACCCGATCTGGGTGGCGAGGCGGATGCGCTGGCCTTCTCCACCGGACAATGTGGCGGCCGAGCGGCCCAGCGACAGGTAGCCGAGGCCGACGTTGTGCAGGAATTGCAGGCGTTCGGTAATTTCGTGCGTGATGCGTCCGGCGATGGTCTGTTCCCTGCCGGTCAGTTTGATCTTGAGTGCGGCGTCCAGAGCGCGTGCGATCGGAAGGCTGGTGAAATCGGCAATGGACATGCCGTTCACCTTTACCGCCAGGCTTTCCGGACGCAGCCGCTTGCCGTGGCACACGAAACATTCGGTCGCCGACATGAAATCGAGCAGATATTCGCGATAGGTATCGGAAGTGGAGGCTTCGAGATTCTGCTTGAGGTGGCCGAGAATCCCGAGAAAACCTGTTTTGCCCCCGCGCTGCGGCTCGCCGTTCAGCAGCAGATTCTGAATCTTGTCGGGAAATTTCTCGAAGGGCGTCGTCAGGTCGAAACCGTAGGCTTGTACTAACAACTGCAGGCTGCGAATCAGGTTCTGCGATGACGAACCGGGGCCCAGGCCGCCATCGAGCAGCGGCTTCGACCAATCGACAATTACTTTGGCAGGATCCAGATCGTAGCGGCTTCCCAATCCGTGGCACTCGGGACAGGCTCCGTAGGAACTGTTGAACGAGAACGATCGCGGCTCAAGCTGCGGAACGCTGATGCCGCAGTCGGGGCAGGCGAGACGCGAAGAATAGACCGTTTCGTCTCCGTTAACGACGGCGACCAGGACGAGACCGCCGCCGAGTTTCATGGCGAGTCCCACCGAAAGTTCGAGGCGGTGTTCGATTCCGGGCTTCACCAGCAGGCGATCCACGACGACTTCGATGGTGTGGTTCTTGCGCTTGTCGAGCGCCAGGTCGTCCTCGAGGTTGACCAGTTCACCATCGACGCGGGCGCGGGAGAAACCATGCTGGACAAGTTTCTCCATTTCTTTTTTGAATTCGCCTTTGCGACCCCGAACGATGGGGGCCATGATCATGACGCGGTCATCGGGCGTGAGCGCCATGACGCGCTGCACGATCTGCTCGGCGGACTGGCGGGTGATGGGCTTGCCGCAATTCGGGCAATGCGGCACGCCGATCGAAGAGTAGAGCAGGCGCAGGTAATCGTAGATCTCGGTGATGGTGCCGACGGTAGAGCGCGGACTGCGGCTGGTGGTTTTCTGCTCGATGGAAATCGCTGGGCTGAGGCCGTCGATCGAGTCGACGTCGGGGCGCTCCATCTGGTCGAGAAATTGGCGGGCATAGGCGGAAAGCGTTTCGACGTAGCGTCGCTGGCCTTCGGCGTAAATCGTGTCGAAAGCGAGCGAGGATTTGCCGGAGCCGCTCAGGCCCGTTATGACCGTCAGAGTATTGCGAGGAATCTCGACGTCAATATTCTTCAGGTTGTGCTGGCGCGCGCCGCGCACCGAAATGCTGGTTATGGCCATTTAACACAATACTTTATGGACTTCCGTAACGTGGACGGGTCCTAAGAAATGTTGGAGAGTTGGTATGCGCAGTTCCCGATCCTCGCATCTTAGTTGTTAACAGCGGCGGGGGTCAAATGCGGATAAAGTAGATTGTTTGCAGCCGCGCACTTCACAACGTGGCTGCCAAAGGGCCAGGTAGCGTGAGCGCACTTTTCGCAGCTTTTTTGATCAGCAGCACCGCAATCTTGAGTGTAATTCTGGGTGTCTTGGGCGCGTATTATGCGATTAGCGGTGTTTTGGCCGCCGTCGACCCCTCTCGACCGTCCAATGTCCTACGGGCGTTGGTGCCCCATCAAAACCACGTGAGCGGCGATTAAGCTCGCCCGCGGGCGATCCCATCTTTTAAGTCCTGTCAGGTCGTGCAAGCCCCTGAAGGGGCGGCTGGGCACGGTCTCTTCGTCATCGCTAAAGCGATGCCCTGATACAAATCCCACGTGATATGCGGCTACTCTCTACCCTGCGAATGAGGTTCGTTATCAACATCGCACACCTGTTGAGCCAAACTGTCAGCTTGCGCCGGGCGATAACTAGCCATTAATGCGGCTGTTCTTGCAATTCTCTTGCCGAAGAAAAGGGGAAGAGAGCATGTCGAAGAAGCATGCACACGGGATCGGCACCTGGAAGGCCCTCCCACGCGTCTTTATGGACGCCCTGAATCTTCATCGGGATCCGAAGCGGATGTTGTTTCTCTTTGATGGCCATACCAAGTGATAGCTGCACAGAACCGGAAGAGTATCCAGTACGCTACAAAGTTGAAAGGTAAGGAAAGAACAAATTCCCTTGACCCTGATCTAATACTATGGTCGGCGGAGACGAACAAATTGGCGAAAGCAGCGCCCATTATCCCAAAAAAGCCAAGCAGCTTGGCTGCATCAGCGACCACATAGAGCCGGTGTGGCAGGTCAAGATTGTATCGAAGAGCCGCAGTGAAACTGACCATAGCTGCTACTATTATCGCCGCAGTGGAAGCGAACCGAGATTTGCTCAATTCGCGCATGCCTCTCTCCGATCTTCTCTGGCACGTCAATTACAGCTGTCTGGCAAATACCAAGTTGGACCAGTGAAATAGTTATTTCGTAGATCATTCAAGTAATACCACGACAGATCGATTGCATCGTCCTCGACGTCCTGGGATGGCTGATAGTCCCCTAGATAGTGGATTACCGCGCCTGTGCCTGGCGGCCAGCTATACGGACCATCCCACGGTTGACAGGCATAGTGTCCTTCTGGCCAAGCATCCTGGATGGAGTGCAAGGCGTTCGCGATTTTCCCAAGTTCAGTCATCACTCTTGGGGCGGTGGCGTAGGAGGGACGACCGCCCCTGGCGGCTGTTGTCTGCGGAGCATCTCCAGAATCTGCTCGGGGGTCTTCGGCCCCGCGTTGGGCTGGTTTGGGTCGGGTTGTTGCTGCTGACCCTGGACATTTGCGCCGGTCACGTCGGGCTGTACGGGTTGTCCGGGCTGGGTCTGATCGTCGGCGTTTTCGTCGGCAGTTTCCTGCTCGTCGTCTTTACTATCGTCGCCTTCGGCATTCGCCGGTTGTACAACCCCAGGTCCGTTCACCGACTGCTGGACGATGACCTGCTGGTTGAACGGCTGATTCGGGATGAAGCGGTTCGGAGGCATCGCCCCCGGATTGCCCTGATTCACGTTCGCGGCGGTCTGCGTCGCTCCCGGCGGCGAGGGCTTCGCCATAAGGATCACGCTCGAAACAGCCGCGGGGTCCGAGTTTGAACCCAACATCACGTAATTGAAACTAGAGCCGTTGAGCAGCACCGCCATAACATCCCGTGGCGCTCCCGGGCCGAGGTGTGTGACCACTCGTTCATTGGTGCTGGCGCCGGGAGGAATTTCAATCGAAGC
>Ga0209283_10002381_pt1 | contig 10503 bp, 8 predicted proteins | sample CZO8metaG_2_FD_188354 | JGI IMG/M metagenome (GOLD analysis project Ga0209283, IMG submission 188354) | Vadose zone soil microbial communities from the Eel River Critical Zone Observatory, Northern California, USA - CZOApr15con2H1.8 metaG... | ecosystem: Environmental > Terrestrial > Soil >...
AAGAGCGGGATCTGGCCGGGCGGAGCCGGCAGCGGCTCGTCGGGGAGCTTCGCGCGCTCGAGCGGCACGTCGAACACCGCGGTGACCGGCGCATGGTCGCTGGTGCCGAACTCGCGCGGGCTCTCGGTGGAGACGGCCTTCTCCGCAAGCGGCGCGCCGGCGAGCACGTAGTCGAGTCGCCACCCGATGTTGCGCTCGCGCATCTGGCGCCAGGGCGCCCACCAGGTGAAGAGCCGGTCGTCGTCCGGGTGGAACTTGCGCGAGAGGTCCGTCAGCCCGTGGCCGATGATCTTCTCCAGCATCGCCTGCTCCGCCGGCGTCTGCCCGACCTGCTCCGGGTTGCGCAGCTTGGGATGCACGTCGCGTGGCTCGCGCGCCACGTTCAGGTCGCCGCACAGCACGAGCGTGTTCCCCGAGGCCCGCTCGGCCGCCGCCCAGCGATCCATCGCCTCCAGGAACCGCACCTTCGCGGGATAGTCCTTGCCGCCGTTCGGGACGTAGACGGAGGCGAAGAGCAGCCGGCCGGCGCGGGCGGTGACGATGCGCGTCTCGTGGTCGAACTCGGGATGGGCGAACTCGGGCTTTTCGGGAAAGGCGTCGCGCCGCAGGTGCAGGCCGACGCCCGAGTACCCTTTGTGCCCGTGCCAGTAGCACCAGTAGCCGGCGAGCGAGCAGATCTCCTGCGGAACCTTGTCGGGCGCCGCCTTGATCTCCTGGAGGCAGAGGACGTCGGGCTTCTCGCGCTGCACCCATTCGAGCACTTCGCCCGCGCGGGCGCGGATCCCGTTCACGTTCCAGGTGGAGATCTTCAGGCTCACTTCGCTTTCGGACCGGTCATGTCCTCGGGGCGCACCCACTGGTCGAACTGCTCGCCGGTGAGGAACCCCAGCTTGACCGCCGCCTCGCGCAGGGTGGTGCCTTCCTTGTGCGCCGTCTTGGCGATCTTCGCCGCCTTGTCGTAGCCGATGTGCGGGTTGAGCGCGGTCACCAGCATCAGCGACTCGCGCAAGAGCTTGTCGATGCGGGCGCGGTCCGGCTCGATGCCCGCCGCGCAGTTGTCGTTGAAGCTGCGCGACGCGTCGGCCAGCAGGCGCGCCGACTGCAGGAAGGCGTTGATCACCAGCGGCTTGAAGACGTTCAGCTCGAAGTTCCCCGAGGCGCCGCCGAAGTTCACCGCCACGTCGTTGCCGAACACCTGGCAGCAGACCATGGTCATCGCCTCGCTCTGGGTCGGGTTCACCTTGCCGGGCATGATCGAGCTGCCCGGCTCGTTCTCCGGGATGCGCAGCTCGCCGATCCCGCAGCGCGGGCCGGACGCCAGCCACCGGACGTCGTTGGCGATCTTCATCAGGGAGGCGGCCAGCGTCTTGAGGCCTCCGTGCGCGAACACCAGCGCGTCGTGCGAGGCGAGCGCCTCGAACTTGTTGGGCGCGCTGGTGAACGGATGCCCGGTCAGACGCGACAACTCCCGGGCGACGCGGTCGGCGAACTCCGGGTGCGCGTTGAGCCCGGTGCCCACCGCGGTGCCGCCCAGCGCCAGCTCGCGCAGGTGGGGAAGCGCGCTCTCGATGTGCCGGATGCCATGGTCGAGCTGCGCCACCCAGCCGGACATCTCCTGGCCCAGGGTGAGCGGCGTGGCGTCCTGCAGGTGGGTGCGGCCGATCTTGACCACCTCGCGGAACTGCTCGCTCTTGTGGGACAACGTGTCGCGCAGGAGGCTCAGCGAAGGGATGAGCTGGTCCACGATGGCGGGCACCGCCGCGACGTGCATCGCGGTGGGGAAGACGTCGTTGGACGACTGGCCCTTGTTCACGTCGTCGTTGGGATGGACGAGGCGCTCCTCGCCGCGAGGACCGCCCAGGATCTCGCTCGCCCGGTTCGCGAGGACCTCGTTCATGTTCATGTTCGTCTGCGTCCCGCTGCCGGTCTGCCACACTGCCAGCGGGAACTCGCCGTCGTGCTTGCCCGCGATCACTTCGTCGGCCGCCTGGATGATGGCCTTGGCCTTCTTCGGGTCGAGCAGCTTCAGCTCGAGGTTGACCTGCGCGGCCGCGCGCTTCACCTGGGCGAGCGCCTTGATCAGCGGCGGAGGCATCTTCTCGGTGCCGATCTTGAAGTTCATCAGCGACCGCTGCGTCTGGGCGCCCCACAGCCGGGCGGCCGGGACCTCGATGGGACCGAAGGTGTCCTTCTCGATGCGGGTGGCCATGCTCGAGCCTCCGTGGCGCGCGGGTGAATAACGCTTCGGGACCGCTGCGACAAGGCGGCAGAATTGTTGACCCGACCCGCGCTCCCCGTACGTTTCGCCACATGCTCTGCCAGCGCTGTTCGCACCCGCTGCCGCCGCTCGCCGACCGTTGCCTGCGCTGCTTCGCTCTCAATCCGCGCGAACCGGGCGCGGCCTTCTCCATCGAGTCCGATCCCCCGGCGCCGCTGGCCGTGCAACTCGCCGGCGACCGGCAGGGCGGCATCGACTGGCAGGACGCCGCGCCCGAGCGTCCCCCGTCGCCGCCGACCGACCGCTTCGCGGTGCCCGCGAGCGCGAAGCCGATCTGGACGCCGTTGCCGCAGGCGGGCGACTCCGGCGACGAACCCTCGACCGCAACCGCGACCTCGACCGCGACTGCAACCGCGACCGCGACCTCGACCGCGACCGCGTCCGCGACCTCCGACCCGACCTCGACATTGACCCCGACCCCGAACCCGACCCCCGCCCGTCCCTCGGCCTCCGCGCAGCTCCTGGCCTGGTCCGTGGACCTGGCCGTCGTCCTCGCCTGCGCCTCGCTCCACGTCGCCGTCGCGACCGCGCTGCTGCGCGGGGCCCCGGGCTCCGTGGACCAGGGATTGGACCTCCTGCTCCGCGGACCTCGCCTGCCGGCGCTGTGGGGCGCGCTCTGCGCCCTGCTCGCGGTCGCCTATTCGTGGCTCTTCACCGCCCTGGGCGGCCGCACGCCGGGGCTCGCCCTGGCCGGCCTCCGCGTCGAGTCGCAGCGGGGCGGGACCCTCACCGTGGGCAAGGCGCTCGCGCGGGCCGCCCTGGCGATCCCCTCGGCCGCGCTGGGGCTCTCCGGGTTCGCCCTCGCGCTCGTCGACCCGCGCGGCCAGACCCTGCACGACAAGCTCTGCGGCGCGGTCGTCGTCCGCCGCTGATTCTGCCGCTTGCCTCGGGGGCGGGGCCGCCTTAGCCTCGCGTCCCCGGAGGAAGCCGTGGCCGAGAAGCAGTACGTCCTGCCCATCCCGAGCAAGCGCGGCGTGCTGTTCTTCCTGGTCGCGAACGCGCTGGCGTTCGCGCTCTGCGGCGCGGTCTGGGCGCTGGTCTGGTACGGGGACTTCTTCAGCCCCGCGGCCGCGGCCGTGTGGGGGTTCCTCGCGGAGCACTCCGGCTGGACGGTGGGCGCCGCGCTCTCCCCCCTGTTCGCGGCGCTGGTGCTCGGGTACGGCTACATGCGCCGGGCGATGGCGCGCCGGGCGCGCGAGAAGGCGCAGGAGCTCGCCGAAGCGGCCAAGGCGGCCGGGACGCAGATGCCCGCGTGATGGGGCGCGCGAGCCCGGTGGTGCGCGCGTGATCGCGCTTGCCCTCTTGTGCGCGGCTGCCGGCGCCGGCCCTGGAGCGCGATCGGCGGCTGCGTTCGTCCCCGCGCGCGCGGACGCGGCGGTGCTGCTGGACGGCGCGCAGGGCGCCGCCGGGCTGCGCGCCTTCTTCGACGGCGTGGCGCAGCGGGCCCCGGCGCTGGCGGCGGGACCGCGCATGGCCGCGCTGGTCGGGCCGGACCTCCTGGCCAACCCGCTCGCGTGGGGCCTCGCCCCGTCCGGCCCGCGAGCCGTCGTGCTCGCGAGCGGCTCCGCCGGCTTGACCGCCCCCGTGCGTGACGCGAAGGCCGCCCGGGCGCGGCTGCAGTCCTGGCTGGCGGAGTCGGGACCCGCGCGGCCGGTCCGCGCCCCGCCTCTGAGAAGCGCGCTGGCCGCCGGAGAAGGGCGCCGGACCCGCGCCGGAGCAGTGGCGCCGGTCGCAGGCGCGACGCGGCTGATCACTGCTTCCGGGCCGCACGCGATCGCCCTCGTGGCAATGCTGGCGCAGGCGGGCACGCGCGCCGCCGCGCCGCTCTCATCCGACCGCGTTCTCGCCCCCGCGCTGGCGCGGCTCACGGACGCGGCGGCCGTGGTCGCGCGCGGCGCCGATCCGCTCCGGGCGGCCGTGCTCTCGCTCGAAGCGTCGGCGCGGGGCCTGGTCGCGCGGGGGCTTCTGATCGCCCCGGCGCCGCTGCTCGCCGGCGCCGCGCCCGGACCGTCGGCCTGCGCCGGCGCATGGCTGCTCTGCTTGCGCGCCGGCCTGGGGCCTTCGGGGCGCGAGGCGCTTGCGCTTGCGGCGCGCGCCTACCTCGGCGCCCTGCTTCCACCCGCGGCGCGCCAGGCGCCGGACCAACTCGCCCAGCGCGCCGCCGCCGCCGCCGAGCGCGTGGTGGTGCGGAGCGACGGCGGCGACTCGCGGCTGCTCTCCAGCGAAGGGGAAGCCCTGTGGGCCCTGCGGCTGCAAGCGGTCACCGCGCCTGCCCCGGCGGAAGGCGCCGCCGACGCGCAGGGGCCCCGGCCGCTCTGCGTCCGCGCCGACGCGACCACGGCCTGGTTCGGGACGCCGTGCCCGGCGGGTGCTCCCGCGGACCCGCGCGCGTCCGGCGGGACCTCCGCGCTCGAGGCGCAGGTGGACCTGGGCGCCGCCGATGCCATGCTGCAGAAGCTCACGCCGCTGGATGCCCTTCACGGCGGCCTCGCAGCCGCGCTGTACGCCGGCCGCCTGACGGTCGGGGGCCTCTTGCGCGGCTCGGGCCCGGTGGTCGTCACGGGGCGCCCCCACCCCGCGGGCGCCGAGGTGGAGCTGCGCTGGCCACTCAAGTAGTTCCCTTTGCGCGCGACCGCCGTCTTCAGTAGGGTGCGCGCCCGATGTCCGACGAGAACGCGAAGGCCCCGCCGGAAGCGGAGCCGCCCGGCGGGATCTCCTCGGCGAAGCGCAGCGAGCGTCTGGCCGCGCTGGGCGCGCGCGAGAAGCTCGCCGCGCTCGACGCCCAGGCCGAGCTGGGCGGCGGCCAGGAGCGCGTCGACAAGCAGCACGAGGAAGGAAAGCTCACCGCGCGCGAGCGCATCGAGCTGCTCCTCGATCCGGGGAGCTTCATCGAGCTCGACAAGTTCAAGGTGCACCGCTGCGACGACTTCGGGATGCAGAACAGGAAGATCCTCGGCGACGGCGTGGTCACCGGCTACGGCACCGTGGAAGGCCGGCAGGTGTTCGTCTTCGCGCAGGACTTCACCGTGTTCGGCGGCTCGCTCTCGGGCGCCTACGCGGAGAAGATCTGCAAAGTGATGGACCTGGCGGTGTCCACCGGCTGCCCGGTGATCGGCCTCAACGATTCCGGCGGCGCGCGCATCCAGGAAGGCGTGGTGTCGCTGGCCGGCTACGCGGAGATCTTCTACCGCAACGTCTCGGCCTCGGGCGTCGTCCCGCAGCTCTCCGCCATCCTCGGCCCCTGCGCCGGCGGCGCGGTCTACTCGCCCGCCATGACCGACTTCATCGTGATGACCAAGGGCGCGAGCTACATGTTCATCACCGGCCCCGACGTCATCAAGACGGTGACGCACGAGGAGGTGACCAAGGACGAGCTGGGCGGCGCGCAGGCCCACAACACGAAGAGCGGCGTGGCGCACTTCGCCGCCGAGGACGAGGCCGGCGCGATCCGCATCCTGCGCGAGCTGCTCTCCTACCTGCCGTCGAACAACCTCGACGCCCCGCCGGTGGTGGCCACGCAGGATCCGCCGGACCGGCGCGACGACGCGCTGAAGACCATCGTCCCCGAAAGTCCCAACAAGCCGTACGACATCAAGGAGGTGGTCCGCGCGGTGGTCGACGACCGCCACTTCCTCGAGGTGGCGGAGCACTACGCGCGCAACATCGTGACCGGGTTCGCGCGGCTCGGCGGCCAGTCCATCGGGATCGTCGCCAACCAGCCCGCGGTGCTCGCGGGCGTGCTCGACATCGACGCCTCTCGCAAGGCGGCGCGCTTCGTGCGCACCTGCGACGCCTTCAACATCCCGCTGGTCACCTTCGTGGACGTGCCGGGCTTTTTGCCGGGGACCGGGCAGGAATGGGGCGGGATCATCACCCACGGCGCGAAGCTGCTCTACGCTTTCGCCGAGGCCACGGTGCCCAAGCTGACGGTGATCACGCGGAAGGCGTACGGCGGCGCGTACGACGTGATGTCCTCCAAGCACATCCGCGCCGACGTGAACCTCGCCTGGCCGACCGCCGAGATCGCGGTGATGGGCCCCGAAGGCGCGGTGAGCATCGTCTTCCGCCGCGAGCTGGAGAGCGGCGCCAAGACCCGCGAGGACCTGGTGCAGAGCTACCGGAACACGTTCGCCAATCCGTACAAGGCCGCCGAGCTGGGCTACGTGGACGAGGTGATCCTCCCCGAGGACACGCGCCCGCGCCTGTGCCGCGCGCTGCAGATGCTGCGCACCAAGCGCGCCGAGGTGCCCCGGCGAAAGCACGGCAACATCCCGCTGTGAGCGCACTGAGCACGATCGCTGGAATTGCCTGGTCGATTGCCGCTCCAACCCTCCTCGTCCTCGGGTTGCTCTCGGCGGTCTCCATCGTCGCTGGCGAGGATCCCGCTTTCCACGGCGCCGCTATCGGTCTGTGCACATTGTTCCTCGCCCCCCTTCTGTTCTTGAGCCGGCGAAGGGCACGCGCATTCCGGCGTGGGCAGATCGCCGGTCTTGTGATCATGGCCGTCGCCGTTCCCACCGGCGTCTGGTGGCTGACCAAGCGCCTTCCAACCGGACTGGTGCGCCCACGAAACGGTAGCCGGTAGGAGTGCCGCATGCGCGGAATCGAGCAGATCCCACCCCTTTACGACGCGCTCATGGCGATCACGGATCGGGTCGGGCTCTGGAAGCTCCGGGCGTGGCTCGTCGCCGGCGCGCGCGGCCGCACCCTCGAGGTGGGCTGCGGCACCGGGCGCAACCTGCCTCGGTACCCGAGCGCCGCGCACCTGGTGGGGATCGACCCCGCGCTGGACTCCCTGCGGCGGGCCCGCCGTCGCGCGCCAGACGTCCCGCTCGTCTGCGCGAAGGCCGAGGCCCTGCCGTTCCGCGGGAAGAGCTTCGACACCATCGCGATCAGCCTCGTCCTCTGCAGCGTTCCCGACCCCGGCCTGGCGCTCGCCGAGGTCCGCCGCGTGCTGCGCGATCCGGGAGCGCTGCGCATGCTCGAGCACGTCCGCTCGGAGCGGCGGTGGGAGGCTCGGTTGCAGGACTTCATCCAACCCGCCTGGACTCGCATCACCGGCGGGTGCCATCCCAACCGCGACACCGAGGCCGCGGTGCGGCGCGCCGCCTTCCGGATCGACGAGCGCCGCGCGAACCGCAACTTGCGCAGGCTGGTGGCGCGCAAGGCCCACTGACCGGAGCGTTCACGGGTCGCGGCGTTGAACCATGTCGCCGCCGCACCCACCCACGTTCCGGGCTGAAGTCTTGCGCCCGCGGCGGGCGCGCGGTGAGGATCCGGCCGATGCCCGTGCCCGAATCCGCTCCGCCCGCCGGCGCGCTCGACGCAGCCGCCCGGCTCGCCGATCGGCTGCGCTGGTTCTTCCTGCCGCTGGCGCTCTGCGCGCTGGTCGCGGTGGGCGTGCACACCGCGGCGGACGTGGTGGGCGAGCTCATCCTGCGGATGGTCGACGCCGCCGATGCCGCCTTCGATGGGCTGGCCGCGCGGTGGACGCTGACCGCTCCACTGGTCGACCTCATCGGTCCTTCGCAGCGCGTCTTCTTCGCCCGGGGCGTCGCGCTCCTCTGGGAGCTGGTCGCGGACGCGCTGCTCGCGCTGCCCATGCTCGGCTACGACGAGCGCGCGGACGAGGTGAAGAGGTTCCGGCAGCTCGCGGCCAAGGCCTGGGCGCGGCCCACCACCCTGCGCGTCGCGCATCCGTTCGCGACGGGCGCGGTCGCGCTGGCCGGATCCTGCGCGGTCGGACGCCTCCTGGAGGGCACGCTGCACTTCGGCCTGCGCGGCGCGGTCGGCTCCGCGGCGGACGCGCTCGCCCGCGGATGCGCGCTCGCCGCGGTGCTCGGTCTGGTCGCCTTCATCGCCTGGCGCGCCGTCGTGCACGCGCTCGTCCGCGCCGACGCGCGGTCCGATCGCATCCCGCTCCGGCGGGCGCGGGCGTTCACCGTGGGGCTCCCCGGCGCGCTGCTGCTCCTGCCGCTGGCGCTCGCCGCTCTCCGCGCCGCGCCCCTCCTCTCGTTCCTCCGGTGATGCGGCGCGCGCGCAGCCTCGCCGACCTGGCGCTGGCGGCCCTCTGCCTGTGGGCGGCCTGGTACCACACCCCGCCGGGCGCGCTCCTGCGCACCGCCTTGGCGCGCCTGCTCGGGGGGCGGGGCGCGACGCCGGCGCTTCTCTCGTACTACGGCGCGGGCGCGCGCCCGCTCCAGTTCGCCGAACCCCTGCCGCCGCGCGCGGCGCTCTCGCCGGGAGCGGCGCTGGGCCTCGGCGCGCAGTCGGCCCTGGAGAGGGCGTCACCGGCAGACCGGGCCCAGGTGCTCGCCCGGGCCGGGCTGCGGTCGGGATCCACGGACGCGCTGGGCGACTGGATCGGGCGCGAGGCCCAGCGGCAGGGATCTCGCGAGGCCGCCGTGCTGTCCCTCTTCTGCGGGGAGGAGGCGGCGCGTTTCGCCCGCGACCGCGCCGGCGGAGCGCGGGGCGCGGCCACCCTCGAGGAGCTCGCGCGCCAGCTCCCGCCGCGCTACGCGGACCGGGTCGGGCTGGCCGCCACCGCCCTGACGCTCGGCACCGCGTACGCGCTGGCGTGGCCGCTGCCCGACTCGGCGCAGGTGACCTCTTTCTTCGGCGTGCGCGCGCATCCGCTGCTGGGCGGACGCCGGTTCCACTCCGGGATCGACCTGGGGGTCCCGGTCGGCACTCCCGTCCGCGCGGCGGCCGAAGGCGTCGTGCGCCGCGCCAGCGACGATCGCGTGAGCGGCCGGCTGGTGCTGCTGGACCACGGCAGCGGCGTCTCCACCGTGTACTGCCACAACGACGCACTGCTGGTCGCGCCGGGCGACGCCGTGGCCAAAGGACAGGTCATCGCCCTCTCCGGAAACAGCGGGCTCTCCACCGGTCCACACCTGCACTACCAGCTCGACCTCCCCCAGGGCCCGGCGGACCCTCTCCTCTTCCGCGGTGCGCGCCCGCCTCAGTTCGCCGCCGGCGGAACGGAACCTTGACCGCGGGAAGGCGGCCGCCCGAGCGGCGCTCTGAAAAAGAGAACGCCCACCCGCGAATCGCGGACGGGCGTCCCGGAACGGCGGATCTGCGTCAGCGGCTCTCGGCGCGCTCGTGCACCTGCGGGCAGGAGGGGTCCTTCAGGCAGTCGAACCGGTCGACGTCCACGAACTTCCCGCCCTGCACCTGGAAGCGCGCCAATTGCGCCACGATGTCGCCGCGCTCGTCGAAGTTGCAGGGGCCGGAAGCGCCCTGGTAGTCGATCGGCTTGCCGGCCGCGATCAGCTGCATCGCGTGCGACACGCCGGCCGCCCCGGCGCCCACCCGCTCGCCACGCGCGTCGTTGATGGCGCGGAGGGCGTCGCGAATCTCGGCGCCGCTCACCAGCGCGGGGTCCGAAAGGTGCCTGTGCTCGGCGGCCCGCAGCGCCGCCAGCATCACCGTCATCGCGGCATCGTAGGCGGCGGCGTCGCGGAACGCGGGCGCCTGGCCGGTCGACGCCTTCAGGTCCTCGGCGAAAGCGTGCGCGGAGGCGCCCTCGCCCAGCACCGCCTGCGAGGTCCCTTCCTGTCCCTCGACGGCGGCCTTGAGGGTCTCGATCACGCGCGCCGCACGGAAGTTGTGCGTGTGCACCAGCCTGACCTTCGACCCGCTCGCCAGGTAGGCCTTGGTGAAGCCCACCGAGAACTTCGGGAAGGTGATCTCGACCACCGCGTCCGGCAGCACGTCGGCCTTCGCGTGACTCTTCTTGTCGGTGACCTTGGCCACGTCGGCCGCCCAGTCGTACTCGGCCGGGTTGGCCTTCACGTCGTGGTACACCTGCTCGATTATCGCGCTCGGGTTCGCCTTGAGGGCGTCGCTCTTGATCGCATCCGAGAAGCCGTGCCCGTACGGATCGTCGCTGGCGTAGATGGAGAGCTTGAACTTGCCGTCGCCGTTCACGTCGCCCTTCTGGCCTGCGGAGACGAGCATGTGGACCACCATGCGCGCCTGGTACGCGTCCGACATGGTGGTACGGAAGTTCCAGCCCTTGCCGTTGCGGAGCGCCGCCTGCTTCACCGGGTCGGCGTCCTGCGCCTTGGGATTGTCGATGGCCGGCGAGGTGCAGGCCATGCAAACGATGGGGACGTCGAGCTGGTGGGAGGCGTCGCCGTCGTAGTTGAGCATGTTCACGCCGATGTCGTCCTGGCTCGAGTCGGTGATGATCGCCTTGGCGTTCTGCTGCTTCACCA
>Ga0209283_10002382_pt1 | contig 10501 bp, 11 predicted proteins | sample CZO8metaG_2_FD_188354 | JGI IMG/M metagenome (GOLD analysis project Ga0209283, IMG submission 188354) | Vadose zone soil microbial communities from the Eel River Critical Zone Observatory, Northern California, USA - CZOApr15con2H1.8 metaG... | ecosystem: Environmental > Terrestrial > Soil >...
ACCTATGCGCTCCTGCTCACCACCACCGGCGAATCGCTCGTGATCCCGGCGCTCAACCGCGACGGTGACACGCTTTCGGACCTTGTCATGCAGATGTTCGGCACGATCGCCGGCGCCGAGTCGGTGCTGCTGGCGTTCACGCTAGCCGGGGATGTCGCGGTCGCGATGACGGAGGCGCCGCATGGGACCGCCCCATCACTCCAGGGCAAGAACGTCGCCAACCCGATGGCGATGATCCTCGCCGTGGCCTCGCTGCTCGGGTACATGAAGGGCGAGCAGGCCCATCGGGTGTCGCGCTCGATCTACGAGGCCGCGCTGGAGACGGTGTCCGATGGCATCCGGACCGCCGACCTCGGCGGGCAGGCCTCCACGACCGAGTTCGCCGACGAGGTCATCCGCCGCGTGCGTACCAAGATCGACGTGTGGAGCGCGTTAGCAGACGTAGAGAGGTAGGGTTCCCCCTACCGTCCGGGGAGGGGGTGGAGATTGCTATGAGCTCGCAGATTCGGTACTTGGCATTGGGCGACTCCTACACGATCGGCACGGGCGCGTCGGACGAGTCGCACAACTTCCCCTCGATCCTGTCCGGCCAGCTGACGAAGGCAACCGGCTCGAGAGTCGAGCTGACCAACCCGGCAGTCAACGGATTCACCACCCTCGATCTCATCGCCAAAGAGCTGGCTCTCGTCGACCAGATCAAGCCAGACCTGGTGACGGTTTTGATCGGCGTCAACGACCTGGTTCAGAACCGTTCGGTCGACGAGTACAAGGCCTCACTGACGACGATTTACGATCGCATCCGCGGGCTCGCGCTCCAAGACGGGCGCGTCGCCGCCATCGGAATTCCCAACTGGTCGGTCGTGCCCGCCGCGTTGCAGTTCGGCGATCCACAGTTCATCAGAGCCGTGACCAACGCTTTCAATGCCGCGGCCAGGAGGGAAGCGCTCGAGCGTGGCTTCATGTGGATCGACATCACCTGGGTCAGCACGTACCGCCTCGGCTCTCCCGGTTGGATCGCGACCGACCAGCTCCACCCCGGCGACGCCCAGTACGCGGCCTGGGCCGAGGTCATCTGGGACCAGGTGCGAGATTCGTGGGCCCGAGCTGCTAAACGGTTATCCGCTTGAAGGACTCGGCGTAGCGGTAACCGGCCTTCTTCCCAATCTCTCGGTGCCGCTTGCGCATGAACTTCTCGAAGTCCCACTCCTGCCCCGGCTTGGCGACCTGGCTCTTGTGCTTCTTCAACGCCTGGATCTTGAGGTCGAGCGTGGGGGTGATGTCGACCAGGTAGTCGCCCGAGGTCCAGAAGGGGATCCACACCTCCTTGACGACGTGCGGTTCCAGGCCTTCCTTGAGCAGGCCGCGAAAAGCGCGGGGGTTGCGGGAGTCGGGGTACACGGCTGCCAGGGTGGCTTCGCCGACCGCGAGGTGATCTGGGTGCGAGCCGCCCATGGGCATGTCAATGGCCCTGCCCGGCAGGTGGGTGATGACGAGGTCGGGCTTGTGCTTGCGGATCATGCGCACGATGTCGTGGCGCAGCTTGAGGTCAGGCGCCAGGTGGCCGTCCTTATAACCCAGGAACTCGACCTTCTTGACGCCGAGCACCCTGGCCGCCGCACGCTGCTCCTTCTCGCGGATCGCGGCGAGCTCTGAGTCCTTCTGGTTCGGGTCCTCGCCGCCCTGCGAGCCGTCGGTGACGATCACGTAGGTGACCTTCGCGCCATCCTTGGCGAACTTCGCGACGGAGCCGCCGGCGCCGAACTCGGGGTCGTCAGGATGCGCCGAGACGACCATCACCCGATCGAACTTCGGAGCCTTGCCATTGGTCTTGACGGAGCGCTTGCGCGCGACCTGCTTCTTTTTCGCCACAGATTCAGAGTAACGAAGCTAGCGACGCGACTTCATGACCGCGGTCAGTGACGCGAGCGGGATCGCGCGCTGGATCGGCCGCCACAGCACCTCGAGCTGCTCGAGGCTGAGCTTCGACCGCGACCCGATCACGCGCCCGCCGAAGGCGGCGGTCTTCGCGGCCGCCCATCCCTCGCTTCCGCTCACACGCATCGGCACGGTCACGACCGCAGCGAGCGCCGCGGCCTCTTCCGCGGTCCGGGCTCCGCCGTCGGCGACGGCCTTGGCGAGCGCGCTCGAAACGTCGTCCGCCATCTGCCATGGCTGCGCCAGCAGCGCGCACTGGTTTGCGCTCAGTCGGCCGATCGCGCTGACGTAACGAAGCACCGGGGCTCCGAGAGACCTTGGGTTGGTGACCGGGATCGCCGACGCAAACGGCGCGTACGAAGCCGCGAATTTGATCGGCGCCAGATGCTGCCGGCGCACAAGTGCCGAAGCGGCCTGCCAGGTCGCCACGGCCTCATCGTCCGAGCGGCTCTCGATGAAGTCATGCAGCGCAGCGCCTGCGTTGACAAGCGAGGCGACCACATCCTGGTTGACCGCCGGGACGGACTCCGCGACCTTGACCCAATCGCCCATGTTGAGGGCGGCGACGAGGTGCGCGAACCCGTTCACGTCAACGTAATCCAGCTGCACGATGTCGCCGAACGCGCCATAGCCCTGCATCGATTCCTGGTGAGTCAGCTGCGCCTTCGCGGCGACCGTCGCGGCGGCGCGCTCGACGGCCGCGAACGCGCGGCATCGTGTGAACGTGTCCAGGTCCTTGGTGCCCTTGATCGCCGCCAGCAGCGACCGCACGATGCCGGCCGGCTCCGCATCGCCCTGGCGGGTCACGCTCGCGACCAGCTTGCGGCGGTCGAGGACGCGAAGCCATTGGATAGGCGTGAGCTCGACGACTCCCTTTATGAAGGTGGCCACCTCCAGGCTGTTGGGGCCATAGGGCGCCGGCGGCCTCGGGGCGGCCCGCTTTTGAGGCGCCGGAGCCGAGGGGGTGGTGGTTGCGGGCGGGTTCGTGATCGCACTGGTCGCCTTCGCCACGGCCGCCCGGACCCGCGCTCGCACAGGTTTGCGAGCCGGCTCGTCGATCGAGGCCAGGGGGATGGCCGGCTCCAGCGGCGACCACAGGATCGCAACCTCCTCCCTGGTCAGCTCCGCCCGCGAGCCGATCACCCTGCCGCCGTGAACCACCGTCTTCACCGCGGCCCAGCCGAGGTCGCCAGTGAGGTGAACCGGGATCGTCCTCAGCCCAAGAAGCGCGGCCGCTTCCTCGGCCTTCAGGTACCGGCTCTTGGCGACGGCGGTAAGCAGGGCGCGCGAGGCGTCGGGGTCGAGGCGCCAGCGGCGCGCGAGCAGCTGACACCTCTCCTTGGTCAAGGCCTGCACCGCCGTGAGGTATCGCATCGTCGCGGGGTCGAGGGCGTCAAAACCCGAGACCGGGATGAGAGTGATGAACGGCGCGTAGTGCGCCGCGAACTTCAATGTCGAATGGTGCTGTCGCATCACCAGCGCGGACAGGGCTTGCCAGGCCGTCGTCAGCTTCTCGTCGCCTCGCTTCTCCAGCGCCTCGAACAACGCCTCGCCCGCCTTCGACATCGGCTCCGACAGGCGCCCGTCCGTGCTCGCGATGGCCGCCTGGATCGTCTGGCGCGACTGCGCCGGCTGGCCGGCATCCTCCTTGGTCACGGTCGACACGAGGCGCCGGGCCGTGAGCACCTGCCGCCACTGCCAGGGCGACAGCTGGACGACCGCATGGATGAAGGCGTCGACCTCGGCCGTGTTGTCGCCGAACCGCCTCGAGGCGTCGTCGTTGGCACGAAGAATTCGGCCGAGCAGGCCATGGGTGGCGGGCGCCATCACGGCTACTTTAGGCGAGCCGGCGGGCCCGCCAACCGCTTAGACCGTCCCTGATCAGACTACTTCGACCTTCAGGAGGTTGGTCTGTCCGGGCCGGCCCACCGGCACCCCCGCCACGACCACTACCCGATCACCCGAGCGCACGAGCCCGCTGCGTCGCGCCGCCTCCGTGGCGTTGGCGACCATCTCGTCGGTGTCCTTGCCGGGGCTGACAAGGAGCGGGATGACGCCGGCGTAGAGGGCGGTTTTTCGGAGGACGTCCGGGTGCGGGCTGGCCGCGACGACAGGGACCCTCGGCCGGGCCTTGCTGCATCGCAGCGCGGTCGTGCCCGACTCGGTGAAGGCGATGATCACGCGGGCGTGGAGCTCGTCCGCGCTGGTCGCCGCCGCGTGGGCGATGGCGCTCCCCACCTGGCCGGGCTCGCGCCACAGCTGGCGCTCGCGCCCGAACGCGGGGTGGCGCTGCGTCGACAGGCAGATGCGCGCCATGGCGCGCAGGGCCTCCACCGGGTGCGCGCCCACCGACGTCTCCTGCGACAGCATCACGGCGTCGGTGCCGTCCCAGATGGCGTTGGCCACGTCCGAGGTCTCGGCGCGGGTTGGGCGATTGGAGGTGACCATGGACTCGAGCATCTCGGTCGCGGTGATGACCGGCACGCCCGCACGATTGGCGCGGTCGATCACCTCCTTCTGCACCGCCGGCAGCTCACCCAGCTTGAGCTCCACGCCCAGGTCGCCACGGGCGACCATCACGGCGTCGGCCACCTCGAGGATCTTGTCGAGGTTGCGAATCGCCTCGAGCTTCTCGAGCTTGGCGATCACTGGAGTGCTGCAGCTGAGCTCGCTGAGGTGCTTCTGGCAGAGCAGCAAGTCCTCAGCCTGGCGGACGAAAGACAGCGCGATGTAGTCGACTCCGAGCTCGACGGCGAACTTCAGGTCCTCGATGTCCTTTTCGGTCAGCGCCGGAAGTGGCAGCGGGCGCCCCGGCACGCTCACACCCTTCCGCTCGCCGAGGAGGCCGCCGCGGACCACCGAGCACTCGGCCTGCCCCTTCGAGGTCGCCCGCACGACCAGCTCGATGCGGCCGTCGTCTATGAGCACGTGATCGCCCGGCCGCAGCGCGTCCACCAGCTCGGGATGGCTGACCTGGATCTCGTCAGCGGCGCTGCGCAGTCCGCCTACCAGCTTCACCCTGCGCCCGCGGGCCAGGCGCATGAAGGCTGTATCGAGAGGGCCCGTCCGGATCTTCGGACCCTGGAGGTCGCCCAGGAGCGCGATCGGCCGGCCCACCGCTTCCGCCGCGGCGCGCACGTCCTCCGCCGCCTGGCGGTGCGTCGGATGGTCGCCGTGAGAGAAATTGAGACGCGCGACGTCCATGCCCGACTGCACCATCGTCCGCAGGACGGTGGGCGAAGAGCTCGAGGGCCCGATGGTGCAGACGATCCGGGTGCGGCGGATCAATGGGAGTATTTCTGGACGCGCCGGCCCAGCTCTTCCTCTGCCGCGATCACCTGGCGCTCCAGCTCGGGAGCGCTGATCACGGCGCCGCCCATCCCGCGCACGAGGTCCGCCTGGAAGCGATCGGACGTGGCGATGGTGATGACATCGCCGGCACCCGACGCTGCATATGCGATGCGCTCGATGGCGTGGTCCGCCGAGTGTCCTTTGCGCGTGAACAGGACGCGGACGCCCTCCACCATTTCCTCCGCGTTGGCGCGCGAGGCCGAGTGATGCGCGTCGAACACGACAGTCACCTCGATTCCCGTCACCAGCCCGTAAACGGACAGCCGCTCGACCAGCTTGTCGCGCGCCGTCTCGAGCGACACACCTAGCAACCTTTTGAGCGACGGCCAGGCGTGGATGACGTTGTAACCATCGACGATCAATTTCAAGGTCGCATCGCCAGTTGCCCGGCCACGATGAAGATGGTCGGAATGTCCAGGGTGTAGGTGATCTGGAGCGCCGCGCCGAACAGGGCGGCCCGCGCTGGGGCGACGTTCCAGAGGACGACGAACAAACCGATGATCGCGATCTGCGAGTAACGGACGGACAGCGCCTGGAGGGTGTACGGCAGCCAGGGGCGCAGGATGCCGAAGCCGTCCACGCCGGGAATCGGGAGCAGGTTGAGCAGAACGGCAACGACCTCCATGAAGCCGAGGAACGCGAGGGCCGCCCAGAACCCCGCGTTGGAATACGTGACCCAGCCGGCGTGGCCGGGGATGAGGAAAGGAACGGCGACGAGCAGCGCGCAGAGCAGTGTGCCGGCCGGGCCCGCCACCGAGACCAGCGAATCCCAAGCGCGGCTGCGCAGCGCGGAGTGGTCGATGTACACGGCGCCGCCGGGCAGCGCAATTCCGCCGAGCAGCAGGAAGATGACCGGGAAGACGATGCTCATCAGCAGGTTGGCGTAGCGCAGCGGATTGAAGGTCAGGTAACCGGACGCCTTCACCGAGCGGTCCCCGCCCAGATAGGCGACCACCGCGTGGCCGAACTCGTGGATGCAGAGCGACACGACCCAGCCCGAGACGACGAAGCCGATGGTCAAGATCGATGCCGCCGCGGGCAGGACGTCGAACCACAGAGCGATGCCGGTGATGGCAGTCACCGCCAGCAGGCCGCCGAAGATTGGGCTGACGCTGACCGCCCCGCGCATCGAAGGCAGCGGCTTGCGGCGCAGTGCGCGGTCCTGCTTCGAGTGCACGCCCGCGGTGACGGGGACGTCCGGGCCTACCCCGGTCTGCAGGTGCCGCCTCAGGTCGTAGAGGGTCAGCCCCGCCTTCTGCAGGAGCGCTGAGGTTGCTCGCGAATCGCTGTACAGGAGCGCCAGCAGCAGGTGGATCGAGTCCACCTGGTAGTGACCGAGCACCTGCGCCTCCCGATTCGCGTTGACCAGGAGCTGCCGCAGCGGCAGGCTTTCGGCGTTGTCGGTTCCCGCTGCGTCCATGGTGATGACCTGCGGGTCGGACGCGAGAGTGCGGATCGCGTTGTATGCCGAAGAGCCGCGGTCGGCCAGGATCGCCCTCATCACGTCGAGCGGACCCGCCTGCGGAGCTGCGCGGTCAGCTGCGCGGTCCGTGGCGAGCCCAGAGGCGCGCTCCAGCACCGAGCGCGCGTCGCGCGTGAGCGGGATGTCGGCGGCTGCCCTTTCGAGCTCCGCGGTTGCGTCAGCCATTTAGTGGTTCAAGAAGTCTACGGACGGGTCCCGCCGGAGCCTGCTCTCTGGCGCAGCACCTCGTACAGCAGCGCCGCTGCGGCGGCCGACGCGTTGAAGCTCGACACATGCCCCGCGACCGGTAGGCGCAAACGGACGTCGCACCTTTCGCGGACGAGCCTGTGCACCCCCTCCCCCTCGCTGCCGACCACGATGCAGACCGGTTGCGTGAGGTCGAATTCCCACGGCAGGGTCTCACCGCGCACGTCGAGGGCCGCGCACCAGATCCCGGCCCGCTTCACCTCGGCGATCGCGGACGGTATGCCTGAAACGTGTGCGATGCGCAGCAGCTCGCTGGCGCCCGAGCTCGCCTTGACCGCCGCCGGGGACAGGGGCGCGCTGCGGTGCTCGGGGAGGATGGCTCCGTCGGCGCCCGCCACCTCGGCGCTGCGGAGGATCGCTCCCAGGTTCTGCGGGTCCATGATCCCGTCGAGCGCGACCAGCAGGGTTGGGCCCGTCTCGAGCAGCTCTTTCAAGGTCCATGCGCGCCTCGGCTTGAGCTCGGCCGCGACCCCCTGGTGCACGCCGGGGGCGATGGCGTCGAGCCGGTCGGGTGGCACGACTTCGATGGGTGCCAGCCGCGCGAGCTCCTCCAGGCGCGGGTCGTGACCGAGGCCCGATGCCTGGAACACCTTGACGACCTTGCCCGCCCGGGCGGCCTCGAGCACCGCGTTGCGCCCGTGAATCAATGACGCAGGCGCCGGTGCGGGGCGCTCGTATCGACGCCTGCGATCGCTCATGCGCGTGGCACCCGCCGCCAGCGCACGCCCTCGCGAGAGTCCTCGAGCGCAATCCCGCGCTGCTTCAACTCTTCGCGGATCCGATCCGAGCGGGCGAAGTCCTTCGCCGCGCGCGCGGCCTCGCGTTCCGCGATCAAGCGCTCGACCTCATCGGCGAGCCCAGGCTCCTCGCCGCCCAACACGTCGAGGTGCCCGTCGACCTCGCTTATGAGGCCCAGCAGGGCGCTCCTCCCCTTCTCTCCCACCTTGTTCTCGTCCAGCGCGCGATCAAGCGCTCGACCTCATCGGCGAGCCCAGGCTCCTCGCCGCCCAACGCGTCGAGGTGCCCGTCGACCTCGCTTATGAGGCCCAGCAGGGCGCTCCTCCCCTTCTCTCCCACCTTGTTCTCGTCCAGCGCGGCGTTGGCTTCGCGAATGAGCTCGAATACGAGGCCGACGCCCTGCGGCAGGTTGAGGTCGTCGTCAAGAGCCTCGCGATAGGCGCCGCCCACCTCGGCGATCCTCGCGACCAGGGCCTGATCGTCTCCGACGGCCGGTTCGTATCGATTCACCCTGTCGGCGAAGTCGCGCCAGCGCCTCACCTGCTCGGCCGCCGCGTGCAGCGCCTCTGTGGTCAGGCGGATTCGCGAGCGGTAGTGCGCGTTCGCGATGAGGAAGAACCGAACGGCGAGCGGGTCGTGGCCCGCCGCCGTGAGGTCGCGCAAGGTGGTGAAGCCACCTGCGCTCTTCGACATCTTCTCGCCCCCCGCCTCCGCGAGATGCTCTGAGTGGAGCCAGACGCGCGCGAAGGGCTTGCCGTTGGCGGCCTCCGATTGCGCGATCTCGTTCTCGTGGTGGGGGAACATCAGGTCGACGCCGCCGCTGTGGATGTCGAACGTGTCGCCGAGGTAGCGCTTGCTCATCGCCGAGCATTCGATGTGCCAGCCGGGACGGCCGCGCCCGAAAGGCGCATCCCACGCCGCGCCCAGCTTCTCGTCGCCGGGCTGCGCCCTCTTCCACAGCGCGAAGTCGCTCACGGATTCCTTCTCGTACTTGTCTTCTCGAATGCGGAGGGACTCCCCCCCGTGCGCGGGGCGGGCGGAGCCCTTCCCGCGCCCCCCCTGCGTGACGCGCGCGCCGGCGCGCAACCCGGAACGATCGAGGTGCGACAGCGCGCCATAGCGAGGGAAGCTGTCGACGAGGGAAGCTGTCGATGCGGAAGTACACGTCCCCGTCGGCGACGTACGCGTTCTCGCGTTCGAGCAGCGTGGTGATCATCGCCACCATCTCGGGGATGTGCTCGGTCGCTTTCGGGTAATGCTCGGCCGGCAGCGCCCGCAGCGCATGCATGTCTTCGAAGAAGGCCGCGATGTACGGCTTGGCGTATTCGGTGATCGTCGTCCCCTCGTGCATGGCCTGGTCGAGGATGCGGTCGTCGATGTCGGTCAGGTTCATCACGTGCGTGACTCGATATCCGCTCGCCTGCAGCTGCCTTCGGAGCAGGTCATAGAAAAGGAAGGCGCGCAGGTTGCCGACGTGCGCGAAGTTCCAGACGGTGGGACCGCACGTATACATGCCGACGTGTCCAGCCTCGAGCGGCTCGAAGACGTCTTTGGTCCCGGTGAGTGTGTTGTGGAGCTTAAGCGTCACTCGCCTATTCGATCAGAGCGACCGCTTGCGCCGCGATGCCCTGGCCCGCGCCCAGTGCCCCGAGGCCCTCGGGAGAGGTCGCCTTGACGCTGACCTCCCCTGGTCTGATCCCGAGGCTCTTGGCGAGGTTGATCTTCATCGCGCGCAAGTGGGATTCCAGGCGTGGCTCCTCGGCGATGACAGTGCTGTCGACGTTCACGATGCGATAGCCGGCATGCCTCACCCTTCTGGCCGCCCTCTCCAGCAACTCCAGGCTCGACGCTCCCTTCCACTTCTCATCTGTGGCCGGGAAGACGGTGCCAATGTCCCCGATCGCGGCTGCTCCAAAGAGCGCGTCGATGACCGCGTGCGTGAGCACGTCCGCATCCGAGTGGCCGTCGAGCCCGACCGGGTGCTCGATCAGCACGCCACCGAGGATCAGCTCGCGGCCGGCCTTGAGCCGGTGGACGTCGTACCCAGTGCCCATCCTCACGTCTTGGCGGCCTCGTGCTCTTTGATCAGCGCCTCCACGACCTCGAAATCCTCGGGCGTCGTGAGCTTGATGTTCGCGGGCTCGCCCTCGACGACCGTGACGGCATGCCCGGTCGCGGCCACCAGCTGCGCGTCGTCGTCGCCGACCAGGCCGGCGTCGGCGGCCTCTCGGTGGGCGCGCGCGAGCAATTCGTAGGAGAACGCCTGCGGCGTCTGAGCGAGCACGATGCGTGTGCGGTCGAGGCTTTCCACGAGCCGGTTGCCTTCCACGCGCTTGACCGCGTCCCTCGGCGCGATGGCCGGAAACGCGGCGCCCGACTCCATCGCCGCCGCCAGCACGCGCCGCACAAGGGTCGCCGTCGCGAGTGGCCGGGCGGCGTCGTGCACCAACACGAAATCGCACTCACCCAGGGCCGCGAGCCCAGCGCGAACCGAGGCCTGGCGGCTTTCGCCTCCCGCGCGCACGGTCACCGGCTTGCGAGGCGCGAGTGCCTGCACCTCGCGCTCCGCATTCTCGAGCCGGCTCGGAGGGCCCACGACGACGATCCGATCCACCTCGTCGAGCGCCAGGAACAGCTCGAGCACCCGGGCCAGGGTCGTGCGCCCGTTCAGGCGGACGAGCGCCTTGCTGCCCCGACCCAGGCGCGACCCTGACCCGGCGGCGGCGACGATCGCGCCCACTGAAGGCA
>Ga0209283_10002390_pt1 | contig 10491 bp, 9 predicted proteins | sample CZO8metaG_2_FD_188354 | JGI IMG/M metagenome (GOLD analysis project Ga0209283, IMG submission 188354) | Vadose zone soil microbial communities from the Eel River Critical Zone Observatory, Northern California, USA - CZOApr15con2H1.8 metaG... | ecosystem: Environmental > Terrestrial > Soil >...
CGCCGCGCAAGCCCGGCGAAGCCAAGCCGGACGCAAGCGCCGTCTTTCGCGAGGCGCTGGAAGAGTGGCTCAAGAAGCGGAAGTAGAGAGGCACTGAACAGCACGTCATCCGTATTCCACCTTCACGCGGCCTCTCTCCTAAAGCGTGCGCGGCGAGGAGTGCCTCGTCGCCGATCGCCGAGCGCTTGGCTTGCAGGAGCGCAAAGGCGCCGTGCCCATTATGGTTCACCGCCACGGGGTGCCTGCCCGCCCGCACCGCCGGGAGTCGTGAAGATGGCTGAGAGGAGCAGGTCCGCCCGCACCCGCGACCAGGGCGCCCCCCGGAAGGAGAAGAACAAGAAGGCCGCTCAGGACGACGAGGACGTCGACCAGGAGGGCGCGGAGCAGGAGGCGGCCACCGCTTTCGACGACGAGGAGGATGACGTCCCGCCCCCGCCAAGCAAGGTCAAGCTGCCCGAATCGACCAAGAAGCCGGCCGAGCCGGAGCTGGCGGCCGCCAACACCGCTGGATCGGCGACGATCTCGAGTTGCGGTTGCACGCGGTCCCCGGAGCGAAGCGCACCGAGGCACAAGGGCTTCATGGGATGCCGGACGCCTCCGCCTCCAGGTAGAGCAGCTGGCCGACCACGCCGGTCTCCCAATGGAGGCGGCCATAGAACCACGGGCCGAGCTGCTCGAGCGGGGCGCGGAACTCCGCCAGCATCGCCGCCGCGAACGCGCCGTCGGCTGCGAGGACGACGGATGAGTTGCCGGTTCGCGCTGCGAATCATAGCCCCTCTTGGACGTGACCGCGCCATGCATCCGCAGGCGGCATAAGATGTCGAGTGCCAAGATTCATCACGCTGGCGCGTGAGGCGACGGCGAGGTGTGGATACCCGCAACTACGCCGCGCGGCGAACGTAGCGATGGTGAAGTCCGCCGACCTGGGGCAGCGCGACGACGCGGCCCTGCTCTGGTGGCTCGACGAAGCGCGGCTCGGGCGCATCCTTCTCGAGGGCCAGGTGGGTGTGGTGACCTCCCTCTTGAGATAGCCGATCTTGCGTTCCAGGTCCTCGACTCTCGGAGGAAGTCCGCGAGCTTTCCTCCTCGCCCACGCGAGAACGCCAAAGATGATCTCGATCACTACCAACAGCAGGAAACCGGCGGCGAATGCAATCCCGAGTCGGAACCACTCGGGTTGAAGCTGCGCAAACTCCTTGAGTAGCTCTCTCATCTACGCCGCGTGCTTCGCGTTCCACTTCTCGCGAGCCTTGCGCTGGGCTGTCTTGGAGAGCTTCTTGAGGTGCTCCCCGCAGATGTACCCGAAGCGGGGTCCCTTGCTGCGGTTCTTGCACCCCTCGACGCGGCAGCGCATGTCCCGCTTAAAGCCCTTTCGGATGCCCTTCGCCTTCGGCTTCCCGTTCACAAGTTGCGCGCGGACTTCCTTTGCCAGTACTGCCGCTAGATCCTCCACGAACCGCTCAACGAAAGAATAGGTGGCCACAATTCGCTTTCTCCGCAGGGAAAGAGGGAAACGTTGATTATAACGGCTTACACCGAGCGATCAAGAGCCCTTTGGGCTAATCAGCGGAGTCGATGGGGAATCGTCGGTTCGTCGCGAACAACTCGTCCCACCCTTTGCCCTCGGCCTGATCTGAGGCGCTCCGCTCAATCGGCGATCGCCGCATAGACGAGTTGCCGGAAGAGCTTGCGGTAGTAGACGCGCGCTCCTCCCGCCTGCGTCATGAGGATGCCAATCAGCTCTTCCTGGGGATCGATCCAGAAATAGGTGCCCGAGGCGCCAGCCCACGTGAATTCGCCGGCGCGCCCCGGCACCGCGGCGAGGCCGTCGTCGAGACGGACCGCGAAACCGAGCCCGAAGGTGTAGCCCTTCGTCCCGAGGAGCCGTTCGCCGGGCGTCCGGCTGGCGTCGAGGATGGTGCCGAGATGATCGGAGGTCATTAGAATCACCGTGGTTCGGCTCAGCAGCCGCACCCCGTCGAGTTCGCCCCCGCGCAGGAGCATCTGGGCGAAGCGCAGGTAATCGGACGCGGTCGAGGCCGCGCCCACGCCCCCCGCGTCATTCTTCGGCGGGGCGGTCACGTCGAGCAGCTTGACGGGCTTGCCCGTGGCAGGGTCGGTCGCGAACGGCTGCGCGAGGCGTGCCACCCGCTCCTTCGGAACCACGAACCCGGTATCCACCATCTGCAGCGGCTTGAAGAGGCGGGCGTCGAGGAACTCGCCGAGCCGCTGCCCCGATACGACCTCGATGACGCGGCCGAGGATATCGGCGGAGAAGCCGTATTCCCACACGCGCCCGGGCTGGTGCGCGAGCGGCGCCTTCGAGAGCCGCTCCACCTCTTCCGCCGGCGACAGGTCGCGGTAGACGTGCGGCGAGTCCGCCTGGAAGATCCCAGCCTTCGTGTAGGCCTCCTTCACCGCGTCGTTCAAGGTGAACCAGGCGTATGCGAGCCCCGAGGTGTGGCGGAGCAGGTCGTGCACCGTCATCTCCTGCTCGGCCGGCACCAGCTCGTAGGTGGCCTTGCCCGTGGCGGGGTCCGTCTTGACCACGCTCACCTGCATCCTGGCGAACCCGGGCAGGTACTTGGAGACCGGATCCGTGAGGAGGATGCGGCCGTCTTCCATCAGCATCATCGCCGCGACCGCCACCAACGGCTTGGTCATGGAGAAGAGTCGGAAGATGGCGTCCTTCCCCATGGGCGCGCCATTCGCGGGATCGCGGGCGCCGATCGCGTCGAAGTACACGACGCGTCCCCTGCGGGCGACCAGCGCAACCGCCCCGGGCAGCCTCTTGCTCTCGATCTCGGCGCGGAGCATCTGGTGGATGCGCGCCAGGCGGGTCGAGGAGAGGCCGACCTCCTCCGGCGGAGCGGACGGAATCGCGTCGCCGAGGACGCGCGGGCACAGCAAGTAGACGGCCGCGAATGCCGCAAGCGAGCGTGTCACGAAGAGCCCTTCGAGGAAAGGCGCCACGACGCTAGGCCGACGGCGAAATCGGTGTCAATCGCGGCAAAGGAGGCCGGTGTGCCCTGCGACTGCGTCACCGAGAAGGCCGACCACCCCTATGAAGCGCGCCGCGGCAGGCCGCCTCCATCACGCCGCCGAGCCCGCCGCAGACGAGCACCGCCCCGGCCTGGGCCACGAGCCGCCCCACCTCCTCGGCGACGCGCGCCACCTCGGGCTCGCAGGCGCCCGAGCCCACCACGGCGATGTAGTGCCCATCCCGCGCCACGGCTCCAGTGTAGCCCGGCTGTGCGCTCCGGCGGAGGTCCGAGGTATGGCCAACGGGGCCGTGGGTTTTGTCCCAACAACCCACGACGCGCGCGTCGGGCGCGGACAAAGACCGCACGGTCGTCGGCGTGCACCTTGTCGATGGGCACGAAGCTCACCGCGGCGCGCCGGGCGGATTCGCCAAGGACGGCAGCATGATCTGCGGCCCATACCCGTGGCACGACTCTCTGGCGACGTGATGCGTGTCACGACACCTCTCTAGGCGCGCTGGAAGCCGATCCCACGGAGGTTCATTGCCCGCTCCAACTCGGGGAACGTGCGGACAAGGTAGACGAGTAGCCCTTCCAACCGGATGGCTTTGATGAGCTTGATGTACGGCTTGACTCCCAACTTGGATCGAGTTTTGGCCAACGACAGGACAATCTTGCCCACCCTCGCGGCGGAGGGTGCGGCGGGTCGCGTCCGGACCTCGACCCCTCAGTAGCGACCAGTGCTCGGGCTCGGCGCGGCCCGCGCTGACGCTGCTACCGGACCGCCCGACCCTGCAGTTCCGCCACCAGGTCTGACAGAGAAACGATCGCGATGCCGACGGCCGCGTCGGACATCCCGTAGGGAAGCACCAGATCGTTCCCGTTGACCATCGCCCCGCAGGAGTAGACGACGTTCGGCACGTACCCTTCCCGCTGGCTGCCTTCGGGCGCGAGCAGGGGCTCGCGGAGCCGACCCACCACCCGTCGGGGATCGTCCAGATCGAGCAGCAGCGCGCCGATCACGTATCGCCGCATGGGCCCCACGCCGTGAGTAATGACGAGCCACCCGGCGGTAGTTTCGATAGGCGAGCCGCAGTTGCCTATTTGCAAGAGCTCCCAGGATCGACTTGGCCGATGCAGCTCATACACCTCTTCCCAATGTCCCACGTCCGAAGACTTCGCCAGGTGGAGGTTCTCGCGGTCGCGGCGCGACAGCATCACGTACTTGCCGCCGATCCGACGCGGGAACAGGGCCATTCCTTTGTTCTGCGCGGCCGGGCCATTGAGGGTCGCGATCCGGAAGGAGATGAAGTCGTCCGTCTGGATCAGCTGCGGCACGATCTCGTAGCCATCGAACGCAGTGTACGTGGCGTAATACGTGACGCTGCCGTCGTCTTCGGTGAACAGGACGAAGCGCGCGTCTTCCATGCCGTGGGTTTCGTGCGGTCCCGCCGGGAAGATGACCCGCTCTGAAACGGCCGAGTCCGCGGGAAAAGTGGTGGCGTAGCTCGAGGACGCGAGCACGCGGACGATCCTGGCGGTCTCGTAGCTTATGGCGTGCGGCGGACCCTCCTGCTCGAGCACGCTCAGCGACTGCTCCAGCTCGACGGGTGTGAAGCGGTTCGGGAGACGGTCCAGCACCGACCAGGCGAGCTCGTTGCCCGCGTCGAGCTCGATCAGCTTCGCGCGAAACTGCGGCTTGTCGTAGTGAGCCGGCGGCGTACGGTCGCCGGTGACGAGCTTCCCCCCGAGCGGATCGAAGGTCATGCTGCTCGCCCCGTCGATCACGCCGGTGCGAAACTCGATCGCGGAGATGTGCCCCTCGCCGACCGCGCGCAGGCTCATCACGAACCGCCGCTGACCGTGACCCATCCCCGCCTGATCGGGTGCGGGCACGATCGATGGATTGAACAGCGCAGCCCCCTCGACCGAGTACTCGTTCGTGAAGTAGGCGCCGATCAGTAGACGGCGCTCTCGCGACAAGGGGGCGCCGCCCGCATGGTGACGGACGAGCTCGAAGTGGCGCTCGAGGATCTCCTCGAATCCTCTATGCCGCGCCCGGAAGCGGGCGAGCGTCTGCTCCAGCACGGGACCGACCTCCGCGTCCGGGATGGCGAGAATTCGCCCCATGAGAAGACTGGCGCGGGTACCGGTGCCGGGGGCTATCTCTTCGCCAGGCAGGTACGGTTTGGCGATGACGCGGCTCGGGTCGTGCTCGAGTCTGTGGGAGGTCAGTTTGATCATCGACGGTGATCCGCTACCTGTCCGCCGGTGCGCTCAGGGCGTACTCGAGCCCCTCGCCGGCCAACTCCAACATCTCGATCAGCGACAGGAGGAAGCAGATCGTGCTCTCGGCCCCCTGGTTCAAGTTCGGCACCGCCGAGCCCAATCCGTCCCGGCACCCGGCGGTAGCAGAGTCATAGACGGTGATCCCGAGGCGGTTGGCCCCCAGGAACCACGCGAACGATTCGCGCATCCGGTGGAGATAACGATGATCGCCGGTCGTCAGATAGGCGCCGCGGAATGCGAGCACGAACGCGGCGGCGTCGATCGGCTGCTCGTCCGAGCTCGCCCTCGACCCGTCGCGGGAGTGCCACCCGGCGTTGCCGACCAGCACCAGCCGGTCGTCCCGGAAGCAGGTCTCTTCCAGGAACTCCAGCGTCTCCTTCGCGACCTGCAAGCCCGTCCGATCTTGGACGATCGCGGACGCCCGGAACAGCGCCAGCGGCAGGAGCGCGTTGTCGTAGGTCAGGGTCGGCTCGAACCAGCGCCAATCGGCGGTGGCTTCGTCGCGATATCGGCCGCAGAGCTGCTCCGCGAGCCCGCGAAGCAGCCCAGAGGCCCCCGTCACCTCGGGGTGCGCGGTCAGGAAGCTCGTGAGACCCAGCATCGTCAGCGCGGTGCCGCGCGGGCCGAGCTCCTTGGCGAACGGGAGCCCACGCTCGAACATCTGCCGGGCGAGCATTCGATGCCCCTCGTCCCGCGCCAGGTGCGCGGCCGCGCCCAACGCCCAGAGGGCCCGCCCGGTGCAGTCTTCCGACGCCGGATCGGGGCTGAAGGCTCGGCTGTAGCTCATGAGGTTTCTGAACCTTCCGTCACTGGTCTGCGCCGCGTGCAGAAACCCGAGATAGGTAGATATGAGCCGCTTCGTTTCCGAGGAGCTGCTCAAGCGATCCACGTGCAAGACGACCAGCAGCGCGCGCGCGTTGTCGTCGACGCAATAGCCGCTCTCTTTCGCCGGGACGCTGAAGGTCGCGTGCTGAATGATGCCCGTATCGTCGGTCAGGCGCAGGAGGTGATCGAGCCGCAGCTCCGGGAGACTGCTCGCCCGCGGCGGTTCGAGGCGGCGAGCCCGCTTCGGGCCACCTCCCATGACGGTCGCGCCGAGGCTGAGGTATTGCGCGCCGATTCGCGGCCAGGTGAACGCCCGGGTGAAATCGTACGCCGAGGTCCTGAGCCGGCCGAGCTCCGCCGGCGCGTTCATGAGCGAGATGATGGTTCTCGACAGGGCGCCAGTGTCGGCGAACGGGAACAGACATCCGCGGCCGTCCGCCAGCAGCTCCTTGGCGTGCCAGTAGGGCGTCGACACGACGGCCGCGCCCGCGCCCATCGCGTACGAGAGCGCCCCGCTCGCCACCTGCGCTTCGTTGAGGTACGGGCTCACGAAAACGTCGGTCGCCTGGAGGTAGCTGCAGAGCTCCTCCGTCGTGACGTATTGGTCCCGAAACACGACGTGATCGCGAACGCCGACCTTCTCGGCCTCGCGCTCGAGGGTCGTGCGATAGGCCTCGCCGTGCTCCCGGAGGACGAACGGGTGCGTCGCCCCGACCACGAAGTAGACGAGATCGGGACAGGAAGCGAGGGCCGCCGGGAGCGCGCGGATCACGGTCTCGATGCCCTTGTTCGGTCCGAGCAACCCGAACGTCAGCAACATGCGATGACCCGCCACGCCGAACTTGGCCTTGAGCTTGTCCTGGTCGCGCGGCGCCATGTCCGGAATCCCGTGCGGGATGGTGTGGACCCTCGCCCCGCGTACGTCGTAGCGGCGCGCGAGCAGGTCGGCGGCGACGCCACTCATCACGACGATGACAGCGGCCTTGGCCATCTTCTGCACGATCGTCCGCTCAGAGTCCGAAGGATTCTCTAGGACCGTGTGCAGTGTGACGATCGCAGGAACGTGCAGAGCCCCGAGAAAATCCAGAACGTACGCGCCGTCGTCGCCGCCGAAGATGCCGTACTCGTGCTGCAACGACACCCACCGCACGTCCTTGTAGTTGACCAGCTCGGCGGCTCGCGCGTAGTCGCCCCTGGTCCCCTGGCGGATCTCGTACTCGACCTCTTCCGGATACCCGTACTGCCCGCCAGCATCCGTGACGGCGATGGCCATGGCCCTCACGCGCTCGCTGGAAGCCTTCATGCCAGCGGCGAGGTCGCGGGTGAAGGTCGCGATACCGCAGCGACGGGGAGGATACGTCCCGAGGAACGCGATCCGCAGGTCGGGCTCCACCTGGCTCAGCCCGCCACGGGGGGACGCTCCGCGAGGAGCGTCGGCGGGTGGGGTGAAGTCAGCGAACTTGTTCGTGGACGAGGGGCGGGCGACGGCCCGCCTCTGTGCGAAGGCTCAAGGCCTGTCGGTATTTTCCGGCAGGCCTTGAGCTCACACCAGCAGTGGTCGGGCAGGAACAGATTCAGCTCGAGACGCTCTCCCGGGGTGTGCGGAGCATCCGCATAGAGGCGGATGCCGCCCGCGCCGACGTTCAAGGCCTCGCGCCGGTCGCCGTGGGGCTGCCCGGAGCGGCGCCACAGCACCGGCGCGCGGAGGCGGGGGAACTTGCGGCGATCGGGCTCGGCCACGCGGCAAGCTTACCACCAGCAGCCATCGTGAAGCTCCTCCAGGAGGACCCCGCGTTGAAGTGGCTGAAGATCGGGACGGCACGGTGTCAGCTCTCGTCGACCAGCTCGATCGCGCGCCGCACGATCACTCTTCCGTCGACGCCTTCCTTGAGCTCGACGAGCAGCTCCCTCCCCACCAGCAGCCGCTTCGCCACCTGCACGACGACCTCCGGGAACGGTAAAGCGTTTCCCATTCGGCGCCGGGGAACGGGGCGGCGGGCGCTGGAGGTGGATCCCGCCCAGTTCGCACCCCGTCCACGTGGTCCCCCCCCGGGACGGAAACTCGAACCGCCGGCGGCTGAGAGGTCGCCACTTCGCAAGGGCTCGCCACGGCTCCGACGCGCTGCTCAGCGCAGTTGGAGCGAAGAAAGGCTCGACCACCGCCAACCTAAGCGACTTCTACGCGATCGAGCTGGACCTCCGGTACTTCCCCTTCTCGGGTGCCTTCTTCGTCGGCGCCTCCGGCGGTCGGCAGCACTGCGGTACACGCCCACCGGGATGCCGATGTCCCCGAGCACCAGCTGACCCCGAAATGCCGCGGCGCAGATCCCGCCTCCGCCGTTCCCGCCCGGGACCGCCGGCACGTGGGCCGCGGGCAGGTAGGCCACTACCTGGGCGGTGTAGCCGTAGAAGTGCTGCACGTCGCCCCACGAGACGCTGGGAGACGACCCGTGTGGCCCGATGAGACCGAGCCGGTCTGCTACTGGAGACAAGAAAGGCGATCCCGAGCTCGGCAACAGGGCGAATTAGGTCGCTACACGGAATGGGGACTCCGCGCAGGCGGGAGGTCATCTCCGCCGCAGCCGAAAGGCCGCTGGACCGAACCACACTAGTTCTCGAGGAAGCTGCGCAGGCGCTTGCTGAGGCTCGGGTGGCGGAGCTTGCGCAGTGCCTTGGCCTCGATCTGGCGGATGCGCTCGCGGGTCAGCTCGAAGTCCTGGCCCACCTCCTCCAAGGTATAGTCTCTCTTCTCGCCGATGCCGAAGCGCATGTTCAGGATCTTCTGCTCACGCGGCGTCAACGTGGCTAGAACCTTCCGCGTCTGCACGGCCAGGTTCATGTTGATCAACGCTTCCGAGGGCGACGTGATGGCCTTGTCCTCGATGAAGTCGCCCAGGCGGCTGTCTTCCGACCCTCCGATCAGGGTCTCCAGCGAGATCGGCTCCTTAGCGATCTTCAGCACATTGCGCACCTTGTCGAGCGGCAGCCCCATCGCCAGCATTGCGGCCAGTAGTAGTGCACGGATGCGCGTCATTGGGGGCGCCTCCGGAGCTGAGGGCAGGGTCAGCTTGGCGCCGGGCGCGTCTGAAAAAGGAAAAGGGGTGACGCTGGCTGCGCCGGGTCTCATCAACAAGGAGGACATCCCGGCCGTCCTTCCCATCCTGCCGCTCCGGAACAGCGTCTTCTTCCCCGGCGGATTGCTCCCGCTCGCCGTCGGCCGACAGAAGACGATCGCGCTCATCAAGGATGCGGTCCGCGACGACCAGGTGATCGGCGTCGTCACGCAGCGCAAGGCCGAGGAGGAGGACCCGGGCGCCGCGGACCTGCACTCGATGGGCACGGTCGCGCGCATCGCGAAGCTGCTCAAGATGGGCGAGGACAAGTACTCCCTCCTCGTCCAGGGCCTCGCCCGCTTCCGCGTCGTCGAGCTGGTCCAGGAGCACCCGTATCTCAAGGCGCGGATCGAGCCCGTCGAGGACAAGACGCCCTCCGAGGAGGTCGAGGTCGAGGCGCTCGGCATCAATCTGAAGAAGATCGCGCGCGAAGTGATCAAGATGATGCCGGAGCTGCCCGCGGCGGCGACCGAGCTGGTCGAGAGCATCACGCAGCCGGGGCACCTCGCGGACCTCATCGCGGCCAACGTCGACGCGCCGATCGAGGAGAAGCAGCAGGTACTAGAGACCGTCGACCTAAAGGAGCGGATGAAGCTCGTCTTGGAGCTTCTCAATCGGAATCGGGAAATGCTTAAACTGAGGTCGAAGATCGACTCGCAGGTCAAGGGCGAGATGTTCAAGACCCACCGCGAGTACTACCTGCGCCAGCAGCTCAAGGCGATCAAGGAGGAGCTGGGCGAGGAGGAGGAGGAGCTCGACGAGCTGGGCGAGCGCATCAAGAAGCTCGGCCTGCCGCCCGACATCGAGAAGGTCGCCAACAAGGAGCTGAACCGCCTCAAGAGCATCCCCACCGCCTCGTCCGAGTACACGGTCGCGCGCACCTACCTGGAGTGGATCGCCGACCTGCCTTGGTCGAAGAAGACCGAGGACAACCTCGACGTCGACAACGCCCGCGACCAGCTCAACCGCGACCACTACTCGCTGGACAAGGTGAAGAGGCGCATCCTCGAGTACCTGGCGGTGCGCAAGCTGAAGAACGACATGAAGGGCCCCATCCTCTGCCTGGTCGGTCCCCCGGGCGTCGGCAAGACGTCGCTCGGCCAGAGCATCGCCAAGTCGACGGGGCGCAAGTTCGTCCGGCTCAGCCTGGGCGGCATGCGCGACGAGGCGGAGATCCGCGGGCACCGGCGCACCTACGTGGGCGCGCTCCCGGGCCGCGTGATCCAGTCGATGAAGAAGGCCGGCAGCATCAACCCGGTCATGATGCTCGACGAGATCGACAA
>Ga0209283_10002392_pt1 | contig 10486 bp, 8 predicted proteins | sample CZO8metaG_2_FD_188354 | JGI IMG/M metagenome (GOLD analysis project Ga0209283, IMG submission 188354) | Vadose zone soil microbial communities from the Eel River Critical Zone Observatory, Northern California, USA - CZOApr15con2H1.8 metaG... | ecosystem: Environmental > Terrestrial > Soil >...
CAGGCGCGAGCCGAGTGCGCGCCCGAGCAATTGCATCTTCCTGGCGCGGCTAAGCTCGGGGCGGTGCTGCAAAGTGTTGTAGCCGGTGGATTCGATGGCGTCGAGCACGGCAAGCCCGCCGCGGCTGAACAGCTCCACGTCGGTGCGCAGCTCGGGCGCCACCAGACGCTCCAGCGGCATCCCTGCGGCAAACAGCTCGCGGGTGCGCGCCAGCAGATCCCTCATCAGGGCGACGTAGCGCGAGTCGAACCGCCGCTCCACGATGTCTGTCGAGTCAAGGCCATGCGCCTCGAGTGCTTCGAGCGGGATGTAGATGCGGTCTTTATCGAGGTCGCGAGCAACGTCCTGCCAGAAATTGGCCAGTTGCAGCGCTGTGCACGTGAAATCGGCAAGCCTCTGCCTCCCGGCGTCGCGATAGCCGCAGAGATAGAGCACCAGATGTCCCACCGGATTCGCCGAATACTGGCAGTAGCCGAGCACATCCTGCCAGGTCGGATAGCGGTGGACGGTCTGGTCCTGTCGAAATGCGGTCAGCAGGTCCAAGAATGGCTCGATGGGAATGCTGAACTCGCGCACTGTGGGCGCCAGCGCGATGAAAACCGGGTGCGATGGCAAGCCGGCATAACAGCGGCGGAGTTCATCTTCCCACCAGTCGAACAACTCGAGCGCCCGCGCCGCGCTGGCGACCTCATCGCCCAGGTCGTCGGCCCAGCGGCAGTAGGCATAGATGTTATAGAAGTGCTGGTGAAGGCGCTGCGGAAGCAGCCAGGAGACGACGCTGAAGTTTTCGTAATGGTGCGTGGCGAGCCAGCGCGTGTAGCGCTGGGCGTCAGAGGTGGCGCATCCCGGCGGCGGCAACTCGCGGGCGATTTCGAGTTCAGAAGGTGGCTGCATGAACCCCGGCGAGGCCGGGCGGCGCGCTAGCGCCCTGAGATTCCAGCCGCGGCGCCCCGGCTGCTTCCTCGCACCGGCCGTCCTAGGGGATGACGGCCGTCTTTAGCTCGCCATTGCGATGCTTCATGTGCTCAAACATCCGCGGCAGCTCACGCAGGGGGATTTCCCCGTTGACGAAGTCGCCGGCGCGGATCTCGCCGCGGGCGATGGAATCGAGTGCCTCGCGGATGAAGCGCGGCGTATGGTGGAAGGTGGACTTGATGGTGATCTCCGAGTAGTGCAGCGCTGCGGGATCGAATTGTACCAGCGAGCCCCGGGGGCAGCCGCCGAACAGGTTGACCGTGCCGCCGCGACGCACCATCTGGATGGCCCACTCCCAAGTGACCGGCGAGCCGACCGCTTCCACCACCGAATCGGCGCCCCGGCCGCCCTCAGTGAGCTCCAGCACCCGCCGCACGGGATCGTCGAGCTGGGTGACATCGAAGGCGGCGCGCGCACCCAGACGCTCGGCAGCGCGCACCTGGCTCGCGCGCTTTCCCAGCGCGATCACGTTTACGCCGCGACCTGTCAAGATACGGATGAACTTCAGGCCGATAGGGCCGCAGCCCACCAGCACGGTGGTATCGCCCGGCTGGATACCGGTCTCGTCGATGCCGCGCAGCACACAGGCGAGTGGCTCGACCATCGCCGCGTCCAGGAACGAGACGTGTTCGGGGATCTCCAGCAGGTTCTGCTGCACGATTCGGCCGGGGATGCGGATGTATTCGGCATAGGCGCCGTTGTTGAACAGCAGGTCCTCGCAAAGATTGGCGTGGTCCTTGCGGCAGAACAGACAAACGTTGCACGGCGCAGAGTTCGCCGGAACCACTCGCGCGCCGACCCGCAGCCCGCCAAGCACATCGCGGCCCAGAGTTTCCACCACACCCGAAAGCTCATGGCCGAAGATGGCCGGCGGCGTGATCATTCGTGCGTGGAAGCCCTGCTTCCAGACCTTCAGGTCGGTACCGCAGGTGAGCGCCACCTTGACGCGCACCAGGGCATCGTCCGGCCCCAAGGCCGGGATCTCGACCTTTTCGATCTTCAGGTCTTCGCTGCCGTAGAGCACGGCGGCGGTCATATGACCGTTGCGTTCGCTTTTCCTCAAGGCGTAATCACCACTTTCAGAGAACCCCCCGCCGGGCGGCCGGCCAGGGCCAACGCCTGCTCAATCTGGTCCAGCGGAAACCGGTGCGAGACCAACTCGCGCACCGAAAGGCGCCGCGAAAAAACAAGCTCCGCTGACTCTACCTGTAAATCCACTGCGGCGCTATAACTGCCGAGGATTTCCTTTTCTTCGACGCCCACGGCCGCCGCGGGAAATTCGATGCGCATCTCCGGGTCGTTCTGTGCAAACAGCAGGACGCGGCCCCCGGGACGCGCCAGCGCCAGGGCCTCAGCCACCACCGCCGGGCTGGGCACGGCGACCAGAATCGCATCGGCGCCGCGTCCGTCCGTACGGGCGCGGATTTCTTCGTCGAGACTTCCCGCCGAGGGATCAAGCGCTGCCGTAGCGCCCAGGCGCAGGCTCTTGGCGCGGCGCTCGGGCATGAGCTCAGTGGTGAAAACTGCCGCGCCGGCGAGGCGGCACAACAGCATCAACAGCAGGCCCATGGGCCCCTGGCCGATCACCACGACGTTTTCGCCCGCCGCGACGCGCGCCTTCTGCACCGCCTTCGCGCACGTGTTCACGGGCTCGATGAAAATGGCCTCCTCAAAGCTGATCCCCGGCGGGATGGCCAGCATGCCGCGCTCGACAATCCACGGCATCGCCCGGACATACTCGGCAAAGCCGCCGCCATTGGGGTCGAATCCTGCCGTGAGCCCCACTTTCTTGTAGGCCAGGCACTGCGAGAACAGTTTTCGTTCGCAATAGAAACAGTCGCCGCAGGGGATATGGTGAAAGCTCACGACGCGGTCGCCGGCCCTCCAGCGGCGCACGCCGCGACCCACGGCTACCACCGTGCCGGCAACCTCGTGACCAAAGATCTGCGGGGGCGGCACAAAACCGTGCTGGATCTTCTTAATGTCGGTGCCGCAAATGCCGCATGCGGCCACGCGGATCAAGACTTCACCCTCGCCGATCTCCGGCACAGGAACATACTCGACGGCGACGCGCCCCGCGCCGCGATACACGCCGGCGCGCATCTGCCGAACCGGCGTCGCGGCCGGCAGGGTGCCATCGAGTTGAGCTGTAGCGTGGCTCATGTGGCCGCTACCGGCGATTCCAGTGCAGATGCGTTGATCCGCAGCGCCGGCGACCCGGCGTAACTGTCCAGGAATTGCGAAAGCGACGCCGCAGCGCGGCGGCACTGCCGGCCCAGGCGCACCAGCGCCGGCAACCCGTGCGGCCGCCGGACGACCTGCGCGAGCAGGCCCGAGAATTGGATCCGGCCGCGGGCGTCGACCGCACGATCAAACTCATAGGGCAGATTCAATTCGCAGGTATCACCAATGGCGCGGATGGCCACTCCGGGCACTCCCCGGCGCGCCGCTTCGGTGAGCACCGCTTCGCTCTCCATCTCCACAGCGTCGGCAAACTGACCCATCCAGCGCTTCTCCTGCGATTCCCGCACCACCCGGTTCGAGGTCAGGAACAGATCCACCACACTCGCGCCACAGTCTGCGGCCACTGCAAGCAGCTCCGCGGGAATCCCGCAGAGGCGCCGGCCTCGCACGTCGCTCACATGGCGCGCCGCGAGGATTTCGCCGGGACGGTAGCCCGGCTTGAGCGCCCCAGCCAGCCCCGAAGAGATGCACAGGTCCGGCGGATCAGCCAGTGCAACCTGCATGGCGCTTCGCGCATTCTCGCCGCCCATGCCGGTCAGCAGCACCCGCACGGTGCTCTCGCCGATCCTCGCTTCATGGATTGGATGCGGCGCGAGCGCGATGCGGCGAAAGTTACGCAACCGGCGCCAGGGCTCGAACTCCGTTTCCACCCCGAATGTCACCAGAACTTTCATGTGTCCTTGCGCTCAATCTCCGGGCGAGGACAGAGGCTCGCCCCTTCCAGTTCCTTCTAAGCAGCTTGCGCTCGTGCCAATTGCTGCGCGCGATGTGCGCCCAGGTAGCCGTTTTCCTGGTACCAGCGCACGGCGCGCTCGAGCGCCTGCTCCACCGGTCCCGCCGTAAAACCCAGCTCACGCGGGGCCTTGGAACAGTCCACAAACATCTTGTGGCGCGCCATGCGCACGCCTTCGAGCGGGATCTGCGGCACGCGGCTCAGAAGTCGCGAGACCAGTGTGTCGGCGTAGCCCGCGAACAGTGCCACCGCATGCGGCAGCCGCAGCCGCGGCGCAGGGCGCCCGCTGATGCCCGAGAGCACGTCCAGGATCTCCTTGAGCGTCATGTTGCGCCCACCGAGGATGTAGCGCTGGCCCACCTGCCCGCGTTCGGCGGCAAGCAGGTGACCGGCGGCGGCATCCTCCACCGCCACCACGTTCAATCCCGTATCCACGTAGCCGGGCATATGGCCGTTCAGAAAATCAAGCAGGATACGGCCGGTGGGCGTCGGCTTCCAATCGCCCGGGCCGACCGGAGTGGTTGGGTTGACGATAACCACGGGCATGCCATCGGCGGCGGCGCGCTGCGCCTCCTGCTCGGCGAGAAACTTCGAGCGCTTGTAGTGGCCAATCATCTCATCGAGACCCGCGGAGGTCGCCTCGTTCGGAAGCGATCCGGTGCGCGGCACGGCGACAGTCGCCACGGTGCTTGTGTAGATGAACCGCTCGACCCTGGCGCGACGCGCCGCCTCGAGCAGGTTGCGGGTGCCGGTGACGTTCGACTCGTAGATCTCCTGCGGGTCGCGCGCCCAGAGGCGATAGTCTGCGGCGACGTGATAGACCCGCGAAACTCCCTCCAGCGCCCGGACGAGCGAAGCGGCATCGCGGAGGTCACCGGCCATCCGCTCGACCGCCAGGCCCTCGATGGCTCGCGTCTGGCTCGCGGGTCGAAGCAAGACGCGCACGCGCTCACCGCGCGCCGCCACCTGCCGCGCCACATGGCTTCCAAGGAAGCCGCTGGCCCCGGTGACCAGAGTAATCATAGGACGCGCAAACTCCCGTCTGCGCCGACCAGGTCGGCGCGGTCAGCACCATCGCTGACACGCCCCGTCCCACTCCCGTTGTGTTCTCCGTTGCGGCCGTTCGACTGGCCGTTCCCGTTAGCGGTTTTCCTTGCGCCGCCCATCCGGCCCGAGAGCTGCCACTTCAGCATCTTCCAGTTGTCGCCCAGCTTGCGATGCGCGCCGAGCACAGCCGAAGGCTCGTAACCGACATGCACCATGCAGTCCTGGCACCGCGGATCGCGGCCGCGCCCGTACTTCTCCCATGGAGTCTTCTCGATGAACTCCTGAAAAGTCTCGTGGTGCGCATCGGTCATCAGGTAGCACGGCCCTTTCCAGCCCCGTGGGTTGTAGGTGGGGTTGCCCCAGGCCGTGCACATCAGCTCGCGCTCGCCGCGCAGATATTCCAGGTAGATGGGCGAGGTCATCAGGTTGTACTTCTCCAGAAGCTGGCAGACCTCGCGGAACTTCTCGCGGACCTCCTCGCGAGACATGAAGATATCCTTGGTCATCACCGCGGAGTAGGAATAGGCCGGTGAGATCATGTAGCCGTCCACACCCAGCTCGTGGAGGTACGCGTAGAGCTCGGCGATCTCGTTCAGGTCGGTCTCTTTGTACACGGTTGTGTTCGAGCAGACCAGGAAGCCGGCGGCCTTGGCAGCCTTAACGCCCTCAATGGCTTCGCGGAACACGCCGTCGCGCTCGACGCAGAGGTCGTGCGTGCGCTCCATCCCGTCCAGGTGGACGTTCCAGAAGAAGCTCGAGGTCGGCCGAAACTCGTGGAGGCGCTTGCGGATGAACATGCCATTGGTGCACAGGTAGATGTGGCGCCCGCGATCGAGGATCTCGCGCACCAGGCGGCCCAGCTCGGGGTAAATAGTCGGCTCGCCACCGCAGATGGAAACCACCGGTGCGCCGCACTCTTCCATCGCAGCGATGCACTGCTCCACAGTGAGCATCTCATTGATCGTGGACTTGTATTCGCGGATGCGGCCGCAGCCGGTGCAGGTGAGGTTGCAGGCGTGCAGCGGCTCCAGCATCATCACCAGCGGAAACATCTTTTCGCCACCGATGCGCTTACCTGCGATGTAGCGGGTCAACCTGGCAGTCAGCTTCAGCGGAAATCTCATCCATTCCCCCGGTTCCCGTTGTGGCGCTCAAATTCCTCAGGGCGCACTTGGAAGGCGCGCAACTCACGCGCGCCCTGGGCGAGGTTGCGGTAGCGCGCCAGCGCGTAAAGCGGGAAGTAGTTTCGGTACAAGTGATACTTCAAGTAGAAAACGCACGGGAATCCCGTGCCGGTGAATTCCTGCTCGTCCCATGAGCCGTCAGGGTTCTGCTGCGCCACCAGATACGCGGCGGCGCGCGCCACCGCCGGATCGGAGAGCTCGCTCGCGGCCATCAGGCCGATCAAGCCCCAGGCGGTCTGCGAGGGCGTGCTGGGGCCCTGCCCCTTCAGCCCGGGATCGCGATAAGAAGCGATGGATTCGCCGAAGCTGCCGTCGAGCTTCTGCACGGCGCGCAGCCAGCCAGCGGCTCGCTGGCAATATTCACGGCCGGTCAATGCAATGGTTTCCAGAGCGCGTAGAACGCCGCTGGTGCCATAGACATAGTTCACGCCCCAGCGGCCGTACCACGAGCCGTCCGCCGTCTGATCGCGCAGCAAGAAGTCTACGCCGCGCCGGATGTTCGGGTGCGAAGCGGGCCAACCGAAGCGGCCCAGACACTCGACCACGCGCGCCGTCACATCGGCGGTCGAGGGATCGATCATGGCGTTGTGATCCGCAAAGGGCACCTGCGTGAAGACGCGACAGTCGTTGTCGCGATCGAATGCGCCCCAGCCGCCATCGCGGTTCTGCATGCTCAGCAGCCAGGCGAGTCCGCGCCGCAGGGCAGCCTCCATGCGCGGCCGATCGGGATAGGCCACGCGCTGCAGCGCCATCAGGACGAAGGCCGAGTCGTCCACGTCGGGATAGAAATCGTTGTGAAACTCGAAGGCCCAGCCGCCGGGCTCGGCGTCGCGGTTCTTGATCTGCCAGTCACCCGGGCCCAGCAGTTGTTTTTCCAGCAGCCAGCGCGCCGCCTGAACCAGCGCCGGGTGGTCGGGCGGCAGGCCCGCCTCTTCAAGCGCCACCATGGCGATGGCCGTGTCCCACACCGGGGAGATGCACGGCTGGACGCGGATGGCGTCGTCCTCTTCGATCTCATAGCGCGCGAGGTGGCCGATCTCTCGGGCGGTGAGTGGGTCGTCGGGAGCGTAGCCGAGCGCGACCAGAGCAAAGACAGCGTTCATCATTGCCGGGAAAATCGTGCCCAGGCCGTCGGAGCGCTCCAGGTGCTCGAGCAGCCACTGGCGCGTCTGGCGCAGCGCGCGCTGTCGCAACGGCTTCCACGGCAGGCGCTCATAGAGTTTGAAGGCACGGTCCAGTGCGAGGAAGAAGTTGCGCCAGCTGAACCACTGCTGGTCCCAATCGAAGGCTGCAGTTTTGCGCGCCGGGTCGCGGAATAGCTCATCTACGCGAGCATGCACCGGCAGCGACCATCGCGGCTTGTGCGCGTAGAGGATCGCCAGCGGGGTCACAATGCCGCGGGTCCAAGAAGACATCTCGTAGATGTTCAGGTAAAACCAGTTGGGCAGGAGCATCAGCTCGGGCGGCACGGCCGGCACCAGCTCCCATTCCACCGCGCCCACCAGAGCCAGATAAAACCGGGTGTAGGAGTTGGTCGCTTCCAGGCCGCCGAGCGCGTGGATCGTGCGCCCTGCCCGCTCCAGATGTGGCGCATCCGAGGAGTCACCGGCGAGCTTGAGCGCGAAATAGGCCTTCACAGACGCGTTCAGCTCCGAGGGGCCTCCAGGATAAATGCTCCACCCGCCGTCGGCGAGCTGGCGGCGGCGGACGTAGTTAGCGAGCTTGGCGATGCGCTCGGGGTCGGCCTTGCCTAGCACGTGAAGATAAAAGATGTAGTCCGACTCCAGCGTCGTGTCGGCTTCAAGCTCACCGACCCAGTAGCCTTCGTGAGCTTGGAGCGAAAGCAAGTGGTTGACGCCGCGTTCGACGGCGTCTTGCAGACTCCGCTCGAGTGTCGACTCCGCCGTGCCGGAGGAGCGCACGCGAGGCGATGACTCAAAACCGACTTTTGCTCCCGATGCCACTCTTCCCCCTCAGATTACGGATGGACTATAATGGTTTCCCGCTCCCGCTAACGGAGCGGCCAGCCAACACCTAGGCGCTAACACTTCGGCGGGGGCCCAGGCCCACGCCAGGTTAAAGTCGGGCAAACGAGCTATACAATCTGGATGGACTGCTCCATCCACCCCCGAGATCGGAAGCCGCAGAAACTCTAAACCCAATATTATGTCTGTGATTTGGACAGGGGTCAACAAAGAAGATGCTCGGGGTCTTCATCTCTGTACACGACGCACGGCGGATAATCGAGCGGGCGTCCATCCTCCAAGGACCCGGCAAGTTCGCATTTCCCGGCCGCTGCAAAGCACTACGGGCCGGTTTTCGCGCGCTCGAGCTTGCGCAGGCGTTCGCCCAGCTCCGGCAGGCGCGCAAGCCAACCGTATTGCTGCTTGCACCTGCTGAGGGGCCGCGCCGGCGTGCCCCAAACGGTTTGCCCGGCCCGAATCGTTTTTCCTGTGATGATGCCCGCCTGCGCCCCAACCATCGCGCCGTCACCCACGTGGCAACGGTCGGCTATGCCCACTTGGCCGCCGAGCAGCACGTTTTTCCCTACGACGCTGGACCCCGAAATGCCAGTCTGCGCCGCAATAACTGTGTGCTCGCCGATGGTGACGTTGTGAGCGACCTGCACCAGGTTATCAATCTTCACACCCGCGCCGATACGGGTGGCATCAAGCGCTCCCCGGTCGATTGTGGTGTTGGCGCCGATCTCCACGTCGTCGCCGATCTCAACCGTCCCCACCTGCGGGAACTTCCATTGCTTCCCTTCCGCAAAGACGTAACCGAAGCCATCAGAGCCGATCACTGTGCCCGCATGGACGATGACGCCGTTGCCCAAGCGCGCGCCGGAGTAGAGTGTAACGCGAGGATACAGTCTGCAACTCTCTCCCAGTTGCGCCGAACTCCCCAGGAAGCAGAACGCGCCGATTTCGCTGCCAGCCCCGATTTGGACGTCGCCCTCGATCACGGCGTAAGGGCCGACAGCCACGCCCCTCGCGAGGCGCGCCGTGGGCGCGATTAGGGCGGTTGGATGGATGCCCTGCGCCACCGGCGGCGATAGAACGAGCCACGCCGCGGCCCGGGCAAACGCAAGCTTGGGATTCGCGGCGCGGAGTACCGTTTTCCCCGACAGGAGCAGCCCCGGCGGCGCGATGACGCAGCGCGCCGCGGATCGAGCGGCAGGTTCCAGGTGCCGCGGCGAGATGACATAGATCAAATCCTGCGCCCCGGCGCTTTCCGGGCTCGCCACCCCAGTGAGATAGACCTCGGAATCTCCTTCCAATTGCGCGCCCACGTGCTGGGCGACTTCGCGTGCGGTGCGGCTCATATCGTCCTCTCTTCAAAAGGGTGAGTTAGTCTTCAGAAGGGATACCAGGGCTTTTCACCCGGCGGCCTGGTGCGCCACCGGCGATGCAGCCAGAGCCACTGGTCGGGAAAACGCCGGACATAGTCTTCGATCACCCCGGTGAAGCGGGCCGTATTCTCCCGGATGTCGCGGCCCTGATCGTCCGAGCGGACCAGCTCCATCGCCGGCTCGAAGCGCAGGCGGTACTTGCGCAGCCCGGCGTCCCAATAGACATAAGCCGGAACAACAGCGGCGTCGGTGTACAGGGCGATGCGCGCCAGCCCTGTGGTGGTCGAAGCTGGCACGCCGAAGAAATCAATGAAAACACCCTCCCCGAGCATGGTGTTCTGGTCGGCAAGGACTCCGACAGTGCCGCCCTCGCGCAGGACCTTCAACAGGACCCGCGCCGAACGGTTTTTCTCTATCGGCGAGTTCCCGCGGAGGCAGCGGTATCTGTTTACCAGGGCGTCCACCCGGGCGTTGTCGATCGGACGCACCAGGAAATGCACCGGGTGGCCGTAAATTGAGGCGACGAACGGCCCCAGCTCCCACGCGCTCATGTGCCCGGTGAGCAGAAGGACGCCCTTGCCGCGACGCTCCGCCGCAGCGAAGTTCTCGACTCCATCGAGCACGACGATCTGCTCGATGTTCTCGCGGGTGTACTTCGGAAACTGCGCAACCTCCGCGGCCATCCAGCCCAAGTGGCGCATCAGGCGGCGGAGCGTGCGGCGGCGGCGCGCATCGGACCATTCCGGAAACGCCAGCCGCAGGTTGAACAAGGCCGTGTGGCGTCGCGACGGGCAAAAGAACAAAGCCACCGCGGCAACCCGGGCACCAATTGTGCGCGCCACCGGCCGTGGCAGAACGCCTAGGGTTTTCAGCAACAGCCATGCCGCCGCATACTCGAGCCGCTCCCCCATGTCCAGCCATTATGCTAGAGGCTGGAGGTCTGCGGCTAGA
>Ga0209283_10002393_pt1 | contig 10485 bp, 9 predicted proteins | sample CZO8metaG_2_FD_188354 | JGI IMG/M metagenome (GOLD analysis project Ga0209283, IMG submission 188354) | Vadose zone soil microbial communities from the Eel River Critical Zone Observatory, Northern California, USA - CZOApr15con2H1.8 metaG... | ecosystem: Environmental > Terrestrial > Soil >...
CTTGCGGTTCACCGGTGAGCTCCGCATTGAGCACTACCGCGGCGACGAACTCCTAGACGGCCACGCCGATGAGGCCCTATGGGAGCTGATGTACTTCGGCCACGCCCGTCCCTGACCACAGGCCGCTCGCCGCAGCGAGCACCCCCAGGCCAAGAATCCGCGCGCCAGCTCGATTGAAAACCACTACCTTTATCCCTGTACAGTGCCTAAGTCATTACTGAGGTTTGATTGGTTGACCCGTCAAAACCATCCGACAGTCTTTGATTAATCATTGCTCTTTTGACACCAAGTATTCAAAGATGAAAGTGCGCCAAGTTTCTTACCCGTCGAACTAAATCTGAAACTGTGGAGAATCCGAATCGTTTATTTGTCCTGCTGACTATAGGTCTTGCTGAAGTGACGGCATGACAACTACAGAAAATTCTTGGAACCATGAGCCCGTCCTGAAGTCCAGCCCTTAGGGATTCGACCAGCGATTCTTCATGATTAATCATCTGTTTTTGACCGAGTAAGGAACGCCATCAATTTATCATGCAATTTCATTATAGTGATAACATGCCCGTTTGCTGTTGCCATTCATTCGATTCTCTCGACGCCCATACGGCCCAAATACTGTCCTACGCTGGCATCTCTGATCTTGTTACGATGTCAGCTCTCGAATTCATACCATTGGATACTAAACGTACCGAGCAGAAAGACGCGTTGTCCACAATAGAGTAATGAAGTTGCAGGAGGATTGCCTTCGCCAAATAGCCGAGAGACTTGAAGTCTACGAGCAAGTCCGGACCAATACAAGAAACAGATCGAGGGGGGCGGGTGCCGTTGAAAGGATCGGTTCCCTACCGTTCCAAGACTTGCGCAAGAGCAAGGTGGACAGTCAAGTGTTTTTGTTTGACGATAGCGTAGTGTAGGCAAACCCCAAAAAATACACAGCATTTTACAGCAATTTTCATCCGAACTCGCCGGATCAACGGAGCGTTTGACGCTGACCGGTTGCCGCGGCCGTTTCGATCGCGTCCAGCATGCGATGGCGCGTGACCGCGTCGTCGAAGGTAGGGCACAAATGCGTTCCCTCTCGATAATCGCGGGCGAAACGCGCGTAGGCTTGGGCGACGTTGGTGGAAGGGCCTTGCGGCGGCGACCACCGATACTTCTCTGGCACGGGCAGCACTTCGAGCGAGGACCGCGCGCCCTTGCCGCCCCGTACGGTCATCTCAAAGATCTGGGCCTGGCCGCCGGCCGCGGTGAGCTGCAGATCGCCCTCAGTGCCATTGATCTCCCAGAGCAGATTCGTGCCGCGCGAAACGCCCCCGCGATAGTGGATCGAGAACGCGGCCCCGCCCTCGAGCAGTCCGCTGACCAGCACCTGATCATCCGTCTTCATGGGCTTGCTTTCGCCGGTCCCCGCAATCGTGTAGGACTTTCGGCGCATGGTCATGGTGGCCGAGAGCTCTCGGACCTCGCCGAGGCAGTGACACAGCGCATCCGCCGCGTGGCCGAGCGCGATCGAGAGCATCGTCGCGCCGTTTTTCTTGTCGTTGAGGTAGGCGTTGAAGGGCTCTACCGTCGGCCCCCAGCCCATTCCCGAACCGATCAACGAGGTGGAGAGCACCTCACCGACGTACCCTTGCTTGATCAGGTCACGTACGTAAGCCACCGACGGCGCAGAACGGGCCTGCAGTCCGACCACGGCGAGGACGCCCTTCTTCTTCGCCATTACAGCCAAGGTCTGAGCCTCTTTCAAGCCGTTGCCGAGCGGCCATTCGCAATAGACGGCCTTGCCCGCGTCGAGCGCTGCCGTTGCAAGTTCAAGGTGATACGGCACTTTCACGGTGATAGCGACGACGTCTACGTCTTTCCTGTTCACGAGGTCTTGGTGATTGTCGAACGCGATAGGCACACCAAAGAGCTTGCTGGCGGCGTCCGCAGATTCACGTCGGCTGGTGGACAGCGCCGTGATCTCGAAGTCATCCGAGAGCGACTTCAAAGCAGGAATGTGCGCCTCAGCGGCCCATCCGCGATCCGGATTGGCGCCGATAATGCCGACACGGATCTTATTGTCTTCATTCTTGCTCATTGTGGTCATACCTTGTCCTTCTAAACTACACCGTCGAGGTCCATGACATCATAGGGCGAGTTCCATGTTCCCGGCAGTTCCATCAGGTGCTCTGGTAGACAACTACCTTACATTGACATTGCTTCGTACACTCTCATGCCGGTAATTATCGGACATGTCTTGGCCAGTTTTACGGCCTCCTCCATGTTTTCCGCTTTGATGATTGTATAGCCCGCTATTGCCCCTTTGTCATGGGGAAGTTGTCTGACTCCAGCTGACGTGATCTCCATTCCAGGCCCAAATGGACTGCCACTGTCAACTATGTGATTTCTTATAGACGCGAACCACTTCATCCACGCGTCCCCCATCTCTTTAGATGGTGTCTGGTATCCCACCGAGAGGAAAACAAATTTCTTCATGAGGATTCATGAACAAGATAACGACCAAATAAATGTGGATCTGAACCCGCCAGCGGTGCGAAAGACAAGCTAATCAGCGACACAGGACTATGATTGGTTGAATCAAGAAAACTCTGTTAGTGGCTTTGATTAATCACTGAAGGCTCCGGGATTCGAGACAAATAAATCAATAATCGCATTCCCTCACGTTGACGTTTCTCTCTCGGCTTCTCGAAGAGCGGCTATAGCAGCTTTCACTTCATCCACTGAGGCATCATCTTCTAGGGTTGAGAGGTCTCCTATTTCCATGTCTGCTGCTACTGCCTTGATGACTCGGCGCATTATCTTTCCGCTACGGGTCTTGGGCAGAAGTCTTGCAAAATAGACAGAGTCAGGACTCGCAATGGGACCAATAGTCTTCCGGACATGCTGTCGCAACTCCTCGGCCAAGTGAGGCGAGGGCTTCGCCGAACTCTTCAATGTCACAAATGCAACTATCGCTTCACCCTTCACAGGATCCGGGCGAGCCGACACAGCTGCTTCAGCCACGGCGGGATGGCTGACAAGAGCGTCTTCCACTTCGATGGTTCCGAGCCTGTGACCGGCCACTTTCAGGACCTCGTCGGCCCGACCTAGCAGCCAGAAATATCCGTCACGATCTTTCATTGCATAGTCCCCGGGATAGTATGAACCGGGAAAACGGGTCCAGTACACCTGCCGATACCGTTCCGGGTCCTTGTAGAGAGTCATGAACATTCCAGGCCAGGGACGTCTAATTACCAAGAACCCTTTCTCGCCTCGTGGCAGTGAACGTCCATTCTCATCAACTACGTCAGGATCGATCCCAGGCAGCGGGTAAGTGGCGGACCCGGGTTTCAAAGGGACAAGACCTAGACCCGGGGAGGGTGAGATCATTATTCCACCAGTCTCCGTCTGCCACCAAGTATCAACGATAGCGCAGCGACCGTAACCTATCAGATCGTAATACCACTGCCACGCCGCAGGATTGATCGCCTCTCCCACCGTTCCCAACACACGAAGACTGCCTAGATTATGGCGTGTAGGGAGCTCATCTCCATGTTTCATCAACGACCGAATGGCCGTCGGAGCAGTGTACAGAACCGTTACGGCGTAGTGCTCTATGATGCTCCAGATGCGGTCGGGCTGGGGATAATCGAGAGCGCCTTCAAACATGACACTGGTCAAACCATGCATGAGCGGCCCGAAGACAACGTAGCTGTGTCCCGTTACCCAGCCAATGTCGGCAGTACACCAGTAAACGTCCTCATCCCTACTGTCAAAGACCCATTCTTGAGTAGCATAGACATGGACCAAGTAGCCTCCGGTGCCGTGGACTGCACCCTTCGGCTTTCCAGTCGTTCCAGAAGTATACAAGATGTACAGCGGATGAGACGACTCCACCGAAACTGGCTCGAAAAGGGGAGATGCTTTCTTCATCATTTCATCCCACCACTGGTCCCGACCTGACTGCATAGGAACATCCTGCCCAGTCCTCTTCAAGACCACAACATGCTTGACGCTAGGCGTTTCTTTGACCGCTTCGTCCACGACCTTCTTCAACTCGATGATTCTCCCGCGACGATATCCACCATCAGCAGTAACCACGACCTTCGCTTCACAATCCTGAATTCTCCCAATCAATGACTGTGCGCTGAAACCTGAGAAGATTACCGTAAATGGAGCCCCCATCCTCGCACATGCAAGAATAGCTATAGGAAATTCGGGAACCAATGGCATGTAGATAGCGACAGCATCTCCTTTACCAACTCCCAGCTGTTGCAGAACATTAGCGAAACGACAAGTCTCACGGTAGATCTCAGCGTAAGTTACAACGCGTCGATCCCCAGGCTCGCCCTCCCAATAATACGCGACCTTGTTCTTCCGCCAGGTCTGCATGTGACGATCCAGAGTGTTTTCACAAGCGTTCAGCTCTCCTTCTACAAACCAGCGAGCGAACGGAGGGTCCCACTTGAGAACCTCCCGCCAGCTCTTTCTCCACTTTAGTTTCCCGGCGACTTCAGACCAGAGCTTGTTCGTATCCTTGAGCGATTCTAAATGTAGATTCACGTATCGGGCAGCAGGCCAGATCTTGGCACCAGTAGGTTTGATCCTAACATCGGTAGGCAGGCTAGAAGTGCCTGACATTTGCAGAATGAAACTTCGGAAATCGAACCTATAACTGATTCGAATACATCTGAAACGTCAGATGCATTTTGGGCAGAAGGATAGCTGAGTGTGTCGGTGGCATTTTGATAGATGACGGCATGGTCTTGGTCGAAAAGAGACGGGCAGACGATGACGCAGACCCCGGGCTCGTTATGCTCCCCGGCGGGCACGTCGATTCAGGAGAGTCCATCGAGGATGCTCTGAGGAGAGAAATGAAAGAGGAACTTGGAATAAAGGTAGGGAAGATTAGACCCGTTCTTATCCGCCTGTACACAGCATCAAATGGCGAGAAACAGAGAATTCACTACTTCCACATTGAAGACTGGGAAGGCGAGATCAAGTCAACAGAAGCGGAAAGAGTGTACTGGGAACAACGTCTGGCGAATCTTGACGATGCTACCGAAAGACAGATTGCGCAAAGACTCTCATCACAATGCGCGATGTAGAAGAGGAAAGCCCTGGAGTTGAGCTAGTTTCGAGCAGACGACTTTCTTGTTGTTTCTTTGATTGCGGTGTCAGGAATATCTGTGAAAAGGTCCTTACTCAAACCCAAGACGTCGGAAAGAGGCTCTCCCATGCTAGGGCTAGTCGTGCCTTGGTAGGGACGAACCAATGAAAGGAGACCCTCGATTTTCTCGAGAACCTTCGTCTTCTCGTTGATACTCGTATCCAGTTCCTCGGAGTTATTTTCCAATTCTCGAACCTTGTTCGCCAGTCCTTCTATCCCCTTGGACACTTCGAGCATTCCGTTGACTGTTGCGCTGGCAGATCTCAATCCCGACAGCTCCTTCTGTAACGACTCTTTGTAGCTTCGAATACGTTCTACTACTGGCTGGTAGAGTCTGAGAAAGTCCCGCATCAGATTCTCGAACTGCCTGATAGCGAGTGTGAACTTTTCCTCCCTCTTCTTCTCCGAAAACTGCTTAGCAGTCTGGATCAGCTTCTCACGAAGGTTGACCCTTCCAATGATGTCGTCCAGAACTTCCCGTATGTTGTAAGTGTCGTCGAACAGCATCTCCCGGGTCAAGCGTCGACGCGAGTAGCCAGATTGCCGGCTTTCTTAAGGAGAGTGTGACTGGTAGAGAGAATCGAGAGGTAATGCCTGGTTCGGTGAGGAACCAGAGGTTTACATAACCGAACGACGATATCACAAGCACCCCTGAGTCCCCACAGAGTTGTGAAACCTTCACGGGTCTTCCGGTTGCTGTATGATTTGGGAGGTGCAATGTGTGAGACGCGATAGAAACTACGACGAATGGCGCAGAACGAAACGACGGAAAAGTTAGTCGGATCCGACTTTCATCTGGCCGATTCTCGTTTACGGGTAAGTGGTAATATCCACTGTAGGTTCTGAGCCGACCCGGGCGTTTTTCCTAAGCTCTATAAGCAAAATACCCTCTGTAATAGCGTAGCCGTTGGGAGGTGTACTAGGCGGATGAGTCGTAGAGATCAAGATTTTGGTGGTCCCAGAACAATGTACAAGGCAACTTGTGCGGACTGCGGGAAGGAGACGGAAGTTCCCTTCAAACCCACGCAGGGTAGACCAGTGTACTGCAGGGACTGTTTCCAGAAGCATCGTAGGTACTAGAATTACGAAGAGGGAGGAGTGTATGACCTGACCTCTTCAAAATTTCCCATTTTCGCATTTTTTTCTTGCTTTCCTCCTCTCATTTGTAACGACTGTAGGCCGACGACGAGTTACAAAGCGGATTTCTGAACACGACCGGCACTGTTGGCCTTGTTATGCCGCCTATTCCGGTTCAAGGAGGTGAACTTGACGCCAAATAAGAGAGGATCCTTCGGAGGATATGGGATCGAGCTGGACGAACACCTAGCCATTGTTCTGGGTGGTCACGAGGGACAGAAGATATCCCCCTCTGAAATGACCAAGAGAATCTGGGCCTATGTGAAACGCCACAATCTAGGTAAGAAAAACCAAGCCTAGATTGTCGTGGTTCAGCCCTTGACTCGTCAGAGAACCCAGCTTTTTTGGTTCAATCCCTTAAGACGGCGCGGGTGGAACAAAGGTCCACTCGTGTAACTGACCGCTCATTCTCGAAGTAACATAAGGCTTCACGCTTAGGCGGTTCCCAGACGCTCCGGATTCCAAGACATAGGCAAGAAAAAAAGAATCTAGCGGTAGCTCGGACCAGTTTGAACAAGAAGCGAAAAGTTTCCTTTTGCCTCTTACTCTCAGTTCTAGCTTTCGTAATTTTTCCAGCAGTGACAAATGATGCGAGAGCACCCGTTACTCTTACCGCTTCCATCTCGGCTTCTCCCAATCCGATAAATGAGCTGGAGAATACCGTTCTCACTTTCACAATGAGTGGAGGAACCGCGAATGGAGCGTACACTTTCAGGATCACAATTACAAAACCAAGTGGCACAGGTCAGGCTTACTACGACCTAAGTTTCAACGCGAATTCTACCGGGGGAACGCTTCAAGCAGTTCTCTGCTACAATCAGCTTCCACCATGGACTGCGCCCGCGGGGACAGCCAGCACCGATGTCCCCGGGACTTATTCCGTGATAGTGGACGAGACGTCGCCGAAAGCTGTGACGGGGGTAGCGACAGCAACCTTTGTGGTCACAAACCAGTTGAAGGTGAGAATAATCTCGCCTAGCCAAGGCACGTCCTTTGCTCGCGGCACAACAGTTCCGTTCATAGCTACTGTCAATGATATCCAAAACAATGCTGTGACCTCTGCTCAGGTGTCAGTTTCGACTCCGACAGGGTCGATCATACTCTCTCCGACAACCCCCTCCGGGACCTATTCGGGCACGTACCTTATCCAGAAAAACGATGCTCTGGGCAACTGGAATATTACAGCCAACGCCTATAGCCCGAGTCCCACGAACAACATCGGCTCCTACAGCGTACTGGCGAGCATTACCCCTTCTCAGCTCGTGGTATCCGACCTTTCTACTTACAACCAGTTCGGCTCTTCTACCTCCGATTTTTCGCCGGGTGACACTCTCTACGCTTCCTTCAGAATCAGCTACTCAGGAGGTGGACCCTTGATGACCGGCGCTTTCAAAATCAAAGTTGAAAATCCTTCGGGTAGTGCAGTAACAACTCTCCAGACGATCTACGACTCCACGCGGGGTCTCTTCTACGCCCCATCAGGGATTCAGGTTTCCTCGTCCGATCCTAGTGGCTCGTGGCAGCTTGTCTTTCCGGCGTTCACAATCAACGATACGTTCGGCAATTCTGGCCCTGTTACGACAATAACCTACAGGTTCCAGGTCCACCAGGTACAGAACCCGCTTGTCATCAACCCATTCTATTATCTCATCGCAACAGTGGCGGTTGGTGGCGGTTTCGGAGTAATCGTGTTTCTCAAGAGATTCAACAGTACCACTGGACCCTTCGACGACTTGTTCAAACTCACAGGAGGAGAATTACGTCCGCCAGCGACCCTGATGATCATGTCTGACTCAGGCGCAGGTTCTACAACGATGGGACTTCAGCTTCTGTACCGGGATTTGAAAAGGGGTAAGTTCTGTGGGCTTCTCTCTTACGATGCATTCCCGTCTGAGATTACTAGGCGAATGAGAAATATGGGCTGGGACATTACCCCATACTTGCAGACTGGACAGTTGAAGATCCTTGACTGTTACTCCGCCTTAGCCGGGGTAGAAGGGTCGCTGATCAGGGATCCCACGGACTTCACCGAGGTGAGCATTCAAGTAACTGGAATGATCGAGAAGGCCAAAGGCCCAGTAACCATGCTGTTAGACTCTGTCACTCCCATCTTCAACTCTTCTGCGGCCAAGGACTGCATAAACTTCCTCCAGGTTCTTGGGGCGAAGTTGAAGAACAGCGGGGGTATATTCATATTTACAGCTACCAAGGGCTCAATTCCTGAAGAGGCCCGATCGAAGATAGAGGCCCTGGCAGACGGGGTGATTGAACTGAACCTAGTCAAAAAGGCCAAAACACTTTCGAGGTCGTTGCTGGTAAAGAAAATGGCTGGGGGTCAGACCTCGCCCGTGGAAACTGGTTTCGAAATTGCTCAGGGCAAAGGCATCTTGATTCGAAAGCAGAGGATTCCTATTGGCCTGTTCCGTCCGTAGCGATGACGGCATGACTTCTGTTCTGGTCGGATCCAAAAAAAACAGGTGGGACGTTGAAGGTTATCTTATAGAGTGTAGGTCCCCGTGCAGGCGGCCAGCTGGCTCCCCTTGCTATTGAGTATCGCAGACTGGAAAGTGTACGCTCCCGACCCATTGGAAGCTACGGGAATGGTAACCGTTGTACTCGCTACGTTGCTTCCGACTGTGTACGTGGATGACTGGGTGTTGTAAAGTACGCCATTGATGTAGGCTTTGACATTGTCAGATTCGCTTGGTCCGGTTAGATATCCGCCAGAAGCAGTTACAGTCGTCTTTACATAGAAGGTATTCGTGGTGTAAGACACTGCGACGGAACAAGTGTAGGTAGGTCCCCCACTGCCACCTTTCGCGTAGGCAGGAGTGACGCCCAGAACTGCTACGATGCTCAGGCTAACAAAGAGACCCAGGAGAAGAGGACTCAACTTTCTTCCCCTAGTTCTCATCAACCTTCGCCGAGAGATACATGGTCAAATGAGTACTAACAGATGATGAATTGAGAGCCATCGGGCAAGAGTAACGTTCTCCCCTTATTGTTTGCGTTTGGAATCCCGATTCTAGCCTCCACATTCCCATCCACGCGATTCCCGGCAAGAAATTACTGGAGGGCTGACAAAATGAAAACGATTCCAAAATAGGCCATGGCGATGCCGAAGACGATCAGAAGTATTTTGTACCATTTTCCGAATAGCAGTTGCTTGCCGCGACCGGCGATGGTCGCGGTTCCTCCCAGCCAAGCATAATCCATCCATATATGAGCGGCAAACATTAACGCAACGCCTCCAAGCGAGCCGAGTAGGATTGCTTGCGATATCAGAGCTGACCCCACTGTTAGCCACCAGAGGATGAAGAAGGGGTTGAGCCCTGTGAAGATTATGCCCAAGACTATCCCGGGTCTCTTTTCCCAAAGGTCTGGCAACTGTGTTGAACTCATGTCAACCTTGCGCGATGCCTGCAAGAATTGGAGGAAAGCGAAAACCAACAGAACGCTTCCTCCGAGAATTCCTATCACCTTCAATGACGCTGGATTGAGGAGGAGCGCGAGACCGAGAGAAAAACCGAAGACCAATGGAGCTTCTACTATAGTGTGGCCTATTGCGCATTGAATCCCTGAAAGCGTTCCCAGTTTTGTAGCTCGTAGGGTCGATGCCAGGAACAGGGGTCCTGGTCCAAGGACCCCGGAGACACTTACAAGCACGACTGTGGCGAGAAAGTCGAGTGAGATCAAACGCTTCTCAAGCGAGGGTCTCTCTCTTCTCCGTGGAATATTGGGTTATTAATCACATCGTCAACCGAGCAGCATCTTGTTCGATAAGACAGGAAACGCGGGTTACAGCACATTTACACTTGCCGGCCTCCGAGGCCTAGTCCATGCCAACTACTCCGAACCGGACAAAGAAGGCACTACAGGAGCTAGCCAAAGTCTTCAACAAGCTCGCATCAGAATTAACTGCCGACCTTAACAGCGCAGTCAAAGAAATCGAAAACCTTCGGAAAGAGATACAGAGGATCAAATCGTCTTCCGGTAAAGCCAATCGAAGTTCTCCAGGATCAAAAAAGTCATCGGCCCATGTAGCCAAATCCACTGGGGCATCACGCACAAGCCCCGCTCGGGGCGCTGCTCACACGGCGACCCACGGAACATCTAAACCATCACATGAGACTTCGCCCTTCGTCTTTCCACAAGAGCCCTTCAACCCATCACCGCCACCCGAACCGACCCCTCCAGGA
>Ga0209283_10002396_pt1 | contig 10481 bp, 8 predicted proteins | sample CZO8metaG_2_FD_188354 | JGI IMG/M metagenome (GOLD analysis project Ga0209283, IMG submission 188354) | Vadose zone soil microbial communities from the Eel River Critical Zone Observatory, Northern California, USA - CZOApr15con2H1.8 metaG... | ecosystem: Environmental > Terrestrial > Soil >...
CGTGCTTCGAGCCGCCCACGCAGGAAGCGCCGAGCGTGAAGCGCCCGGCATTCAGAATATTGAATGCCACGATGTGCCCGCGGCCGATCTCGTGCAGCAGGTTTTCTTTTGGCACCTTGCAGTTTTCGAGGAAAATCGGCGTCGTCGAGCTCCCGTGGATGCCCATCTTGTGCTCTTCGTTGCCGGGCTTGAAGCCGGGGAAAGTGCGTTCGATGATGAAGGCGGTGAACTTTTCGCCGTCGATCTTCGCAAACACAATGTAAACATCGGCGAAGCCGCCGTTGGTGATCCACATTTTCTGGCCGTTGAGGATGTAGTGCGTGCCCTCCTTATTCAATTCCGCCCGAGTCAGTGAATTCTGCGCGTCGGAGCCTGCTTGCGGCTCGGAAAGGCAGTACGCGCCGATCCACTCGCCGGTGGCCAGCTTCGGCAAATATTTTTTCTTCTGCGCATCCGTCCCGAAGTACACGATTGGCAGCGTGCCGATGCCGGCGTGCGCTCCGTGGGTCACCGCGAAGCCGCCGTAGATGGAAAGTTTCTCGGTCAGCACGGTGGTGGAAATCTTGTCGAGTCCCGCGCCGCCGAATTCTTCCGGCACGCCGCCGCCCATCAAGCCGACTTCGCCGCCCTTTTTCACCAGCTCGGCCATCAACCCGGGCTTCTTATTCTCGAGATCTTTGGCAACGGGCAAGACCTCTTTCAATACGAATTCTTCCGCCGTCTGGCCGATGAGTTTCTGGTCATCGGTCAGATCTGCGGGCGTAAACACATCGCTCGGCTGGGGTGATTCCAAGAGAAAGCTGCCTCCCTTTGCTGCGGGCTTGGTGAGTGTAGCGGTGGCCATCTTGGGCGCTCCTAACAGGAAGTCTTTGTAATCAGGTTTCACTCGAACGGCTGTTTAAGACAAACAACGCAATCAATTCACTTCATTTTACTCTTTCCCCCGAGTGCAGTAAACACCGTTAAGCCGCCAGTGTCGGATCGCGCTCCGGCTCGTGCGGCTCTCAGGAACTGGGCACCTCCTGTGTCGAAACACGGGGCGTGGGAACCCGACGCAAGCTCAACCCGAGAGTCGCAAACACGATTACGACGATCGCGAATGCAATAAGGTTTGGAGCGGCATCAGTCCAGAGGAGTCCGTGCATACCGAGCTTGTGGAAGCCAAAGCCGTCGAGCCATATCATAAAAGAAAGCGGCAGAAGCCCAGCCGCGTTGAAGGCGCTGTAAAACGCGCTGGCATCGCGGGTCTCCGCTCCAATGATTTCCACGAGAAGCGCCGTGAAGCGAGCCCAAACGAAGCCATTAGTAATGAGGTAGAGAACCGTGCCGACGAGATAGACCGACGGGCGATTCGCGGCGAGAAGGACGAAAACAGCGAGGGCGTTCGTCATGCAAGCGCCCGCGTAGGTCAGACGACGATCCCAATCAGCGGGAACGAATGCGCCACAGAGCGCGCCTAGCGCAAGCACGACTCCCCCAGCGGCGCCGTTGGCCCACATGACGCCAGTCGCGCCGACACCATAATGCGAAGCGATGGCTGGCAGCAAACTCAGTGCGGCCCCGGTTCCGCAAGGGGCGAGCAAGAGAAGAGTACTCCACCTGCGGTCGGAAGATCGGACCAGGGCCCAAATTTCCCTACCGATTTGTGGGAGCCGTCCGCGAAACCACGGTGAAGGCAGAGGCGCGGGTTCGGAGAGGGTAAACGCGGCCAACGCGGGAAGTGCAATCATCGCAGCAACAAAGATGCCTACTGCCGGGAGGGACGCGCGTGCTGCCAGCCAAATCACAGCGGCGCTGCCGAGCGCGCCGCCACCAAGTTGCCCGGCGTTCTGCCACGCCGACGCTTTGGCTTGCGCCGGGACGGAGAGCCTTGTCACCAATAGCCCGCCGCACGCCACGGACGCCGTGGAGTCGGCCAGGCCGGCGCACAATAGGAGCGCCATCATTTGCCCCAAATGGGAAGCGCCTATCAATGGAATCGCAAAGCAGAAGCACAATGACGACGCCAGGGCCCCGATAACCAGCCAAGTTCTGCGGCGCAGTTTGACGTCCACGAGCGGTGCCCAAAGAAACTGGAGCGCGGCGGGGAGGTGAACGATGGAGGCGAGTGTCGCGATTCGGTCCACCGGAACACCTGCTTTCGCGAGTAAGAAGGGCAGCGCTGTGAATTTGAAGCCTACGGAAATGCCGAGCGGCAGAATCAGCAAGCTGAACAACCAGGGTGCCGGCGACCGGCGTGTGTCCCGCATGGTGACGCAAGCATATCAGCTTCGAATCAAGCAAACGCCGTTAAGGTGCTGACGTCCGATCCGTTTTCAGTCACCATGCAACACTCCCGCTCAGCCTCTGAAACTGGCGAGCGAATCAATCCAGGGATCTAATCCACGCTCATTCCGCGCCTCACTGAGGGACTCCGGTGAATCCGATTCACTCTGTTCGCACACTGACCTTGAATGAGATGGAAAGGCAGCGTGACGGAGCGTTCGTAAGATTGCTAATCGTCTGTGCGCTGCCAGCGGAGAGCCACAGCATCTCGCCGGAGTGAAGCTGGACCGCAGGTTTGCCGGGGATCCGGATTTCCAATTCAGCTTGGTCAAGAGCAACAAGCAGGCTGTCGCTGCGCGAATTCCCCCCGAGTCCGCCCTTGGGGTCGATGGTAACAAGTTCCGCTCGCGTTTCTCCCGTTTCAAACAGCGGCGTAGCGAAACTGGACGGATTGTGGACGCCCCGGCACTCGCCCAGTGGTCCATGCACAACCTTTTCGCAGAGATTGTGGACTTCACCTTGGGCAAGGAGGAATTCAATGGTGACGTTGCGGAAGGGGGCGTCGCTCAGGTTTCGGGCGATGTGGGCGAAGCCGCCGCGGCTGAAGTGGACCTCGCCGTCTTTAAGGACGAGCCGGGCTTCGGGCTTGCCAAGGACGGCGTTGATGACATCGCTGGCGCCAAGGGTGACAAAGATGTAGTCGTGATCGTGCTGATGGAGCTGGGTATCGGCATGGGGGGCGACTTCGACATAGTAGGCGCGGACGAAGGTGTTTTCAACCTTCAAGTGATGATGTGGCTCGCCGGGAACATCGCCGTGTGCCAGCGGCACCGGGGCCTGGGCGGGGAGGGCGGCTGACAGGAGGAGAAGGGCAGAGAGGCAAGCAGATTTCACGGCGGCGTCATCCTATGACGGTCGTTTGCGCATCAGCCATCGGAAAAGCGCACAGGCAAAAGTCGGCGCTACAGGCGTTCGAAGATCCCGGCCGCGCCCATGCCGCCGCCGATGCACATGGTCACCATGCCGTAGCGGGCGTTACGGCGCTGGAGTTCGCGGAGGATGGTGGCAGTGAGTTTTGCGCCGGTGCAGCCGAGCGGGTGGCCGAGGGCGATGGCGCCGCCGTTGGGATTGACGCGCGAAGCGTCGAGGCCAGCTTGCTGAATGACAGCCAGGGATTGCGCGGCGAAGGCTTCGTTGAGCTCGATGACCGCGATGTCGTTGAGCGAAAGGCCTGCGAGCTTCAAGGCTTTGGGGATGGCTTTAACCGGGCCGATGCCGAATTCTTCGGGGAGAACACCGGCAGTGGCGTAGGCGACAAAACGCGCCAGGGGCTTGAGGCCCAGCGATTTGGCGCGGGCGTCGCTCATGAGAACGCTTGCGGCAGCTCCATCGCTCATCGGGGAACTATTTCCCGCTGTGACGGTTCCTTTCGCGTGGAACGCGGGCTTGAGCTTCGAGAGAACATCGAGACTTGTATCGGCGCGGGGGAGTTCGTCGGTCGAGAAAGTAAATGTTTGCGTTGTGGGCTTCACCGTCCCACCCTTATGTTTGGTGGAAGCGCCGTTGCCACTCGGGAGCGAAGTGATTTTCACTTCGACGGGAATCGTTTCGTCTTTGAAATTACCGGCGGCGATGGCGGCGAGAGCTTTCTTGTGGGAAGCGGCAGAGAACTGGTCGGCTTGTTCGCGGGTGATGCCGAACTTGCGCGCGATGTTTTCGGTGCCGAGGCCCATATTGATGTAAGCGTCGGGATAGTGATCGACGAGCCAGGGATTCGGCGAAATCTTGTTGCCGCCCATGGGCACCATGGACATGGATTCCGTGCCGCCCGCGACGATGACTTCGGCAGAGCCGGCGCGGATGCGCTCGGCGGCGAGAGCGATGGCCTGCAGACCAGAGGAACAGAAGCGATTGATGGTCATCGCAGAAGTTTCGACGGGCAGGCCGGCACGCAATGCTGCGATGCGCGCAACATTCATGCCCTGCTCACCTTCGGGCATGGCGCACCCGAGGATTACGTCGTCAATTTCTTTGGCCTCGAGGCCGGGAACACGGGCGAGCGCTTCCTTGATCGCAAGGGCGGCGAGATCGTCGGGGCGCGTGGCGCGGAGCGAGCCTTTGTAGGCACGGCCGACGGGAGTGCGGACAGCGGCGACGATGACGGCTTCGGGCATGGTGAGACCTCGCAAGTGGAGATTCAGACTTCATTGTTGGGCGAGCGAGAGGAAAAAGCAACTCCTGGTGACTAGTGACTCGCGACCGGTGAGAAGCCAGTCTTCAATTGTCCGTAATCAGTCAGAGAAGAAAAAATATTCGATGTTTATTGCTACGCGCCTCAACAAAGATTCTCTCACTGGGTAGCAAGAGAGATCTTTCGACGAACCTTGCCGATTCTCCTCAAGATGGCACGCAAATTACCTTGCCTTGAGCGGCGCGCCTTTGCGCGGAATGAAGATCGTGCCGGAAGGCTCGACGTTGAACTTCTTCGAGTAGTTGCCCTGATTGACGGCCACGCTGACGCGGTCACGAGAATCGATGAAGAGAAGCGATTCGCCGACGAGGACATCCATGAACGTTTTCACGTAAGGCAGGATCACCGGTTTTTTGTTGATCTCGATCCTCAGTTTATCGCCGAGGTTGTAGCCGAGCTTCTTGAATTCCTCGCCGGGAATATCGGTGACCAAGGAGCCGAAAGGATCATCGAGCGCGATAATGTCGCCGGTGATGCCCTTGTCGGCCGTGGTGGAAGTTTTGGGAGTAAGGCGGACGAGTTGGGGAACCTGGGGGCCGGCGAGATTGAAATCCCATCCGGCGGCGAGGTGCGCGCCCGCCGGAGAAAAAATGTCGCGACCATGAAAAGTGGAAGAGATCACGGACTGAATCATCCAGTCTTGATTGGTGATCTCTCGCGCGGAATCCAAGCCGTCGCGATCCATCACCGGGGTGATCAGGCCATTGTCCGGAAGAACAAAATACTGGCCCTTCTTTGATTTGACGATGACCGCTTTGCGCGACGTGCCGACTCCGGGGTCGACCACCGCCACAAATACCGTTCCAGCGGGATAGTAAGAGGTTACGGCTTCCAGGAATCGCGCACCTTCTTCGATCGAATATGGCGTCACTCGATGGGTGATGTCCATGATGCGGGCATCGGGGGCGATGCCCAGCATGACGGCTTTGCAAATGGCCACGGCGTCGTTGGCAGTGCCGAAGTCGGTCATAAAGACGATGGTGGGGCGTGCGCCGGATGGAGAGAGGGACGAGGAAGCGGAATCTTTTGGCGCGGGCGTCTTCGAGCAGGCAGCGCCGATCAGAGCGAGTACGAGCAGCGGTAACAGATATAAACGAGATCGAGAAATCATCCATACTCCGTTGTGACTAAGATGTTTTCTGGCGAGCCAGTGTAAGCCGCGCAGTCGAGATTCGGCAAGGCGCGTTCTGAATGGGACGCTCAGCAGAGGCCCATTCTTGCAGGAGCGACGAGGATCTGCTGCGCACCGTGGAATCCGCGCGCGGCGGAGTGGGAATTCTCGAGGTCTATTCCATTAGCAGTTCGGTGGAATTCCTCCGCATGGATGGCAAGCTGCCTCTTGATGCGGGCTTGACGTTCAAGGGAATCTGAAGCAGGCGACAGGCAGCGTAGTCATGCCATCTGTCACCTCAGTTCGGCTCTCCAAAAAAGAGGACGGACGGAAGCCAGACTGAGATTGCTATTTCCCTCCTGCTTCGGAAGCGGGTGTGCGCATGGCGCGAAGAGCGGCGGAGCCGAGTAGAACGACGGCAACTCCCAGAGCGATCCACAGCAGATTTGGGTGGCGCTCGGTGAAGGGGCGCGGATCGGCGTAATTGGAAGTAGCTTCTTCGGTTCCCAGTCCCAGGCGCGCCATCACCGCGTTCGCTGGGATATGAAGTGTCCGGGCGAGGTCGTATTGCGGAGCACTAGCGCGGGCGTTGCCATAGATCAGGCGATAGGAACGGTTCTGCACCGGACGGAAGAGAACGAAGCGCAAAGGCATCGCCAGCGACAAGCGAACCGCGGATAGTGGAGCGTCATTCGCGTTGAGCACTTCTACATGCCAAAAGCGCGGCCCCCACACCTCGTAACAATGCACCCCGAGGGATTCCTCGGTTTTCCCGTTGACCACAAATCGGTGGATCTCGCCGCCACCGGCGGGTTGCCACTCTTTCTCATCTGAGCTGCTGAGCAGGCGTACCGGACGGTAAAACTCCGGCTGTCTCGTTTCAAAATTGAATGTGGCGACGGGAATCGCCTCGCTCCGCAGGTCCACCGTCCATTGCGTTTGCGAAGGTGCGCCGTTCGAATCGGGAAGCAGCATGGCGGTGAGAAGGACGCCGCTTTCCGTGGGACTCTCCGTTTTCATGGCCGGAGAAGAAAAAACCTCGATGCCCGTTACCTCGAAGGCACGCGCGGCCTCCTGGATGCGCGCGCGAAGATAGCGCGCATTGTTTTCCGAATAGCGAACGATCTGATTGCCTTCGAGGTTTTCCTTGCGGAAACGGGAAATGGGCGCGCGCACATTGACGATGCGCCACAGATGAGCATCATCGCTCGCCGCCACTTCCACCCAGTTGATGAAATCGGACTCGGGCGTCTGCACGCGAAGACTATTGTGAAAACCCGCCCGTTCGCCCAGGTCCAGAACAAGCTGCGTGAATTGTCCGGGCACGAAACTGTTCTCCCGGAGGGTGGCGGCGAGCTTTACGGGCTCGGTCGGCGGCGTGATTTGTGACCTCGACTCGAAGGGAAGCTCCTGGCCGAGGTCATCGACGATGCGAAGGTCGGCGAGCTGATTTTCCGAGTGCGAGAAAACTTCTCGGTCGAGCGTTATGTAATTGAGCGCGTCCGCGCGCCCTGATTCGATGGGGCGCGAGTAGCGCCAAGCGCGCCAGGCGGAAGGAAGATCGGTGGAGAGAACCGAAGCGCTGAGGGCGGTTAGCACCAGCAGAAGCGAAAAGAACCGGCGGTTCATGGGGAAGAACGCTCACGAGCGACTTTGCGCTGATAGAGGAACGAAACAACCAGCAGTACAAGACCGAGGATCAAGAACGAGACGATGCGGTAGAAGCGTTCGAGAAACGAGCTGTCGTAGATAAAGACCTTGACGACGACCAAGCCGAAGAGGGAGAGGGCTTGCCAACGCAGGAGAGCAGATACTCGCTGAATCCCGAGGGCACTCAAGACGGAAGCGTAGGCCGTCCAGAGCAGCGAGAGCGAGAGATGCTGTGCGAGTCCGGAGTCTATGCCCAGGCCGGACTGCCGGCCGAAGTAGTCCCACAGTTCGAGGGATAACGCGATCAGCGCGAGTACGTTCAGGGCCACCGCAAAACCGCCGAAGAGTTGAAGCTCATCTGTGCCGATGGACTCAGCATTTTCGCGAGCCGCGTAGAGAACCGCAGCGAAGCAGGCCACCAGGATGGCGTAAGCGGCGAAGCGCTGGTTGAACAAGAATACCGGCGCGGGCAAAGGAAAAATGAGCAGGCGAACGGCGGCGATGGCGAGAAGAATGAAGCCCGCCCCTCGCAAGAATGACGTCTTCGAACGCAAGCCCGTCCAGATCAGGACGGCGCCTTCGACGGAGAAGGCCAGGGTGATCCACTTGCCGTCGAGGCGAATGGGGATGGCCAGCGTTGCAAAAGTGAGCGCAAGACCGGCGAAGAGCATGCGAGCTAACGGCGACTCGCCGGACTTCGGCGGGGGAAGAAGTTGCGCGACGATGAGATGCGCCGCAGACAGCGCTAAAACTAAAAGCGTCAGTGGCCAGCGGTCCTGCGGCCAGAGCATGGCATAGAGAGCGACAAAATAGATGGCGGAATTGGCCAGGATCACCAGAAAATTGAGTTCCTTCTGCTCAGGAAAGCGGACGGCGCGAAAGACTGGGAGCGCGGCGTACAGAAGCAAAAATAGCGTGGCAAAGATTAAGGTGCGTTCAAGCTTCTCGGGATGGTAGAACGTGGAATACCAGCCCCAGAAATAGATTTGGCTGAAGACGAAGGAAATGGGCGTGAGCGACCGCCAGTCGCGACGGAATTCGAGGATCAGCAATCCGGCGCCTAACATAAGGAGATAAGTGAACAGGACAACCTGCTGATCCTTACCGGTGCTTACCAGCACCGGTGTCAAAAAACCGCCGAACAGCGAAAGCACGGCGATGCGCTGCGAACTCCTCCCAAGCGCGATCGCCCCCATGCCCGCGGTGACCACGATCATCGCGTAGAACCCTATGTCCTGACTGTATAGCGTGTAGAACTGGCAGCCTGCCCAGATCGAAAGGTACATCACCGCGGCGCCGAGGCCGACGATGCCTTCCGAGAAGTAGGAATAGCCGCGCTGCAGGAGCCAATGGCTCCAGGGAAGCATCGCGGCGCCGAGCAAGATCCCGATGGCCACGCGACCGCTCGGGCCGATCCAGTTGTTGTCGAACGCGTATTTCAGAAAGAACGTGACCGCGCCGATGATCGCGACAATGCCGATGCGATTCAGCCAGCGCCCGCCAATCAAAGTTTCCAGATCAAGACTGGAAGAGGATTTTAGTTGCGAACTATGAAGCGGTGGCGCAGCGAAGATATTGACCTGCGGCGGTGGAGAAACTTCGCGCGGCTTGGAGCTCTCCGGCAGAGGAGGCGGTGGTAGTGGAGAGGTTTGCGCGGCAGTACTAGCCTGGGGTGGAGGCGGAGGCGCGGGGATGGACTGGTCAGGCGCAGGTTTCGATTCGCGGGATCTGTCGGACTCTTTAGGGGAGAACGACTTCTCCAGCGCACTTAGGTGCCGTTCCAGAGCGGAAAGCCGATCCGCTAGTTTGTCCGGCGGGACATTGCGCAATTGATCAGCCAGTTTCTGAACGCGAACAAAGGCGGAGACGGCGAGAATCGGAGTGATGATGATCAGGACGACTGCGAGGACGCCAAGTAGTTCCATTTTCGAAGTCGGACACTCAATACGGATGAATTAGAGCATACTTAGGTAATCCGAACAATCGGCGATCCTTGCAAGGAGTGCTGCCACGCTCTCGCCGAGTAGATTTTTCGCTTGACCTAAGCGAACAAAAAGCGAAAAATGGCGGCACCCCCGTTGGGATGCTAGCCTGCAGTTTGAAACGCTTTTGGCGGGTGAATCACTAACCCGCAGCCTCGGAAACGCCTGTCCTTGAGTACAGGTTTTCCACAGCTGGTACAGGGAAAAAGAGGCGAAAACTGGGGCGAAAGTCGAAAGCCGTATAACATATTTGTTTTGTGATACTTATAGACTTCTAGTCTGAGACCTGGTGGTACTAGGAGAGTCGTTTACGCCTCAAAATGTGTCTACTGTACCATCGCTTCTCAGGGCCGGAAGGTGTTAAATGGGACAGGTACGAGGACTCGGTTAGACCCTTAGGACAGGCTGGCGCATCTATATATACGGGTGAAAAGCCCGCGAAATGAAAACCACGCAAGTGGCCAAGTTAAATAAGGCAGGGGATGGGGGACACAGGGTACATGAAGACCAAGGACAAGAGCCGGAAGTGGATGTGGATGTTCCTGGCAGCGCTGGTCTCACTGCAAATGTATTTCGTGTGGGAACTGCTTGCGGTGTTTGCACTGTTCGCCGTGGGATTTGCGGCCATCGCTTCAGTGGCCGGAAGTTTGTACATGCTGCACCGAGGTTGGGCATTGGCCGTGGAGCGGATTGCCGACAGCCGGCACCCAGTCATGGTGGCCACGCGGCAGCGCATCTACGCGATCGAAGTCGCGGCGCTCAGGCCGTTTCGGCGCCCGGGTTCTGCGCCCGCCCGCTAAGTTTTTGACGGCCGTCCAGCTACGGCCAGCGTACACACAGAACCTGTCATCCTGCCTCCTTCAGGATTGACATAAGGTTTGGGGCAAGAATACGAAGAAAAAGGCCAACCGTCCTGAGAGAGCGGTTGGCCTTTTTCTTTTGCCGGGACGGGGAATCTCGCGCGGCAGCCGCAACATCATTCTTCTTTGGCTGCGCCGCGCCATTGCATTCTAGTGCGTGAGCGGATCGATGTCGGTATCAGGAATAATTTCCCGATCCTCCTGAGTGCGTGAATCGCTGTCCGCTTCCAACAGAGTTTTCCCATTGTCTTTGAGGAGCCCGTCCAGCGTGGATTTCGAATGTTCATCCACGGCGCTGACGGCGGCCACCAGACAGGAGTACAGGAAAGCCTTCATTCCTTTGCGGAATTGTTCCGTGGAAC
>Ga0209283_10002415_pt1 | contig 10445 bp, 7 predicted proteins | sample CZO8metaG_2_FD_188354 | JGI IMG/M metagenome (GOLD analysis project Ga0209283, IMG submission 188354) | Vadose zone soil microbial communities from the Eel River Critical Zone Observatory, Northern California, USA - CZOApr15con2H1.8 metaG... | ecosystem: Environmental > Terrestrial > Soil >...
GAGTAATCAACGTGATCGGAGTTGAACAGTCTCTTGCACAGTTGCAAGTGAAGGTAGCTTTCTGGATACTAGGTCATAGAAAAGAAGCTATGAACTTCATGCACTTCCTCATCGGGCATGTTCAGCTGGAAGGCCAGCGGATGTCCGCGCGACGGGGACGATATGTCACTCTGGACCAGGTGCTGGACGAGTCTCTCTTGAGAGCAAGAGAGGAGGTCGAGAAAAGATCACATGACCTTCCTGAGGAGGTCAAGAAGCGGGTAGCTGAGAGACTGTCTGTCTCCGCAATAAGGTACGCAATGTTGTCAGTGGAAGCGATAAAGTCTACCAACTTCGTCTGGGACAGAGTCCTGAACTTCGAATCAAACAGTGCTCCATTCATCAACTACGCCTACACACGAAGTCTGGGGATTCTCAAGAAGTTAGGAAAGGTCCGGGAGCCCAAGGCTTTTGATAAGTTGAAAACGCCGGTTGAGCAGAACCTAATCCTTTCATTGGCTCGGTTTCCCGAGACCTTTGTTAGGTCCGCTGAGGAGCTTAATCCTTCCCTTCTGTGCCTCTATGCGAACGAGCTATCTCAGCGCTTCCATGGATTCTATGAGAAATCAGACATCTCTCATCTCGGAGATGAGGAGTTGAAGTGGCAGAGAGCCTCCATGGTAATCGCGGTGAGGATTGTTCTGAATAGTGTCACGGGATTGCTAGGGATGAAGCTCGCTGAGAGAATGTAGCGCTAGCTGAATTGAGTATTTTTTCGGCTATAGCATTGCCCATGTCACTGGTCTTGGCTTGTCCTCCCAAGTCATAGGTCAACACTTTCCCTTCTTCCAACACCTTCATCGTAGCGCTTTCCACTCGTTGAGCGGCCTTCGTTTCGCCTAGGAAGTCGAGCATCATTCGAGCCGCTTCGATGGTAGCGACCGGGTTGACCTTGTTCTGGCCTGTGTATTTGGGGGCTGATCCGCCTACGGGCTCGAACATGCCAAAGGTGTCTCCGATGTTTCCTCCGGCTGCTACCCCAAGGCCTCCGACCAGGCCCGCGGCTTCGTCGGATAGAATGTCTCCGTAGAGGTTAGTCGTCACGATGACATCAAACGATTCCGGGCGCCGGATAAGTTGCATTGTCGCGGCGTCGATGTGAATATCCTCAACCTGGATTGTGGGATACTTCTTTCCCACGTTCAGAACTGCATCTTTGAAGATTCCGTCAGTGATCTTGAGAATATTCGCCTTGTGCGCGAACGCCAGCTTCTTCCGCCTCTTCTTGGCCAAGTCAAAGGCGAACTTCGCTATTCTCTCCGACGCATACTTCGTATTGATCTTCATTGCGACTCCGACCCCAGGAGCTACTTGGAACTCTTTTCCAGAGTAGAGGTCTTCAGTGTTTTCCCGGACTACTATCATGTCGATGCCGGGTTTCAGCGATGGCACATTCGGAAGAGTTCTGGCTGGGCGCATATTGGCGTAGAGGTCGAAAATTGACCGCAGAGTAACAGCGACACTCCGGGGGGACCCTGGTTCTTCCGGAGTTGTCATGGGCCCCTTGATGCAAGCGGCAGTTGTCTTCATCATCTCCACTGTCTTGTCAGGAAGGTTTGTGCCGTACTTTCCTATCGCATTTAGTCCTGCATCCCCTTTCAAGATTTCGAGCTTGACCTTATCGACTTTCTGGACAGCATCCAACACAGTCAGAGTAGCATCCACGACCTCCGGGCCGATTCCATCTCCTGGGAGAACTGAAATTCGATAAGTTTTGGTCGACATCGCTCCAACCTCAGTGGTCGTCTCTCGATTGGAGGCGTTCAAAAAGTTTCCCGGAAGTCTCTTTCCTGACCCGAATGAATTGGCTATCTTTGGTATTCCTTAATTACGAGTGGAATTCGGCGTAGGGCCAATTCGGGCTTGGACGTTTTGGCGGGGCTAACGACAACTGAGATCGAGAAGGGTCTCGAAGGCGTTGTAATCGGGAAAAGCGCGATCACGTTCATTGATGGTCACCAAGGGATTCTCAGATACAGAGGGATCGACATAAAGGAACTCGTAGACAAATCGAACTATGAGGAAGTGGTCTACTTACTATGGAATGGAAAGCTTCCGAATAAGAAAGAACTAGCTGATTTTAAGAGGAATCTGGCTAAACATCGACCGCTCCCTCTCGAAGTAGTATCCTTGTTGAAGAGCATTCCAAAGGGTGCGAACCCAATGGAGGTCGCTCGGACGGCTGTTTCCTACATATCTACCTATCCGGCCAAGAAGACGGAATCTTTCGAAGAGGCGAACAGGCGTAAGGCTAGGGAGCTGACCGCCTCACTTGGGACAGTCGTAGCCACTTATCAGCGGATAAGAAAGGGGAGACCTCCTATGAAACCAGACCCGAAACTTGATCACGCGGCGAATTTTCTCTATGGCCTGAGCGGCAAGAAGCCCGATGATATGTCGAGAAAAGCTTTCGACACTATCTCAATTCTCTACGCTGACCATGAGATGAACGCGTCCACGTTCGCCGCCGTAGTGACAACATCCACTCTTGCTGACCTTGGCGGGGCGGTAACAGCCGCAATCGCGGCCCTCGCGGGTCCCTTGCACGGGGGTTCAAACCAGCGGGTCATGGAGATGCTTGAGAAGATCGGTTCGGTCGAGAACGTGGAGAAATACGTTGATGATCAACTCGCGGCGGGCCAGCGAATAATGGGTTTCGGCCACCGCATCTACAAGACGTTCGATCCGAGAGCAGTGATTTTGAAGGGAGTTGCGGACGAACTGACAAAGAGGAGTGGTCAGACGAAATGGTTGGAGATTGCCAAGAAAGTCGAGGATGTAGTCTGGCAGAAGAAACAGCTGCGACCGAACATAGAATTCTACGCCGCGGTAGTTCTGAACGCTCTGGGTGCCCCCAAGGATCTCATGCCCGCGGTCTTTGGCTGCAATAGAGTCGCAGGTTGGATAGCCCACATCTACGAGCAGTACGCTGACAATCGCATAATGAGACCCCTAACGGAATATGTAGGGCCGTCCGAAACCCTCTATATTCCGATCGAACAGCGGTCCTAGAGCTCACGGCCGTTTAGCGGCAACCCATTGCTCCGTCTTCCAGTTCCAGACCAAATGCTGGTTAGGGTCCGCGGCCTCAACCCATGATTTCTTCTCACTTATCGTGTCAACAACAAAGGACCCTCCGCAACCAACACACTCGGCTAACAGCCGCATCTCGGAAAGCTGTGTTAGCTGGAACTCGCGCTTCTGACACTTCGTGCAGACAAACATGTTCTGTTGAGGAGCGACTTCGGGTCGGTTAATGAATCTGTTTCTCGAGGCTCCTCGTGTCTTATTGACTTTCTGGAAAAGGATCGGCCCATCAGCTGAACGCGTTATAAGTAGAGGGTTGAATGCCGGGTTTCATAAGGGCCGGTAGTCGAGCCAGGACCAAGACGGCGGCCTGCGGAGCCGCAAATCGTGGGTTCGAATCCCACCCGGCCCGCCAACAAACACTGCTTAGTCTTCGCTTCTTCTCACGGGGTCTAACGAGAACTCTTTCGAATTCTCTTTTCCATCAGAATCGCGTCTTCACCGTCACTGTAATAGCCTGGTCTCATGCCTGTGTGCTGAAACTCGTTTCTTAGATAGAACTGTAATGCCACGAGGTTGCTCTTCCTCAACTCCAGCTTAACGAGACCGCTTTCCAGAGTCTCTTCGAGCCTATCGAGTAGGACCTGACCTACGCCATTCCTCCGATGTTGGGGATGCACGGCTATTGACACTAGATGGTTATGGTCGCGCCACTTGTCCGCGACAGTGTATCCTATGATTCTCTGATTCTGTTCGGCAACGAGGAATGTGTATGGATTGCCTTCAGCAAGTTGTCTTAAGAAATATGAAGGATAAGGGTCGGCGAAGCAGAGTTCTTCCAGTTCGGACACGCTCGTCAAGTCATCTGGAGCTACTCTGCGTACCTGGGGCTTAGAAAGGGCTAGCATTTGCCTCTCACTTGTTTCTCTTCTTTCCAGCACTGACTAGCGTTGAGGCTACGTTTTCTCTGCCCATTGCAATCATGTAAGGTCCCAGTCGAGGACCTGATTCAGATCCAATGAGGATTTTGTAGAGTGTCTTGAAGAAGGGGCCCGTTGCTATGTCGTGTTTGCGTGCGATGGTGAAGATCGCATTCTGAAGGTAGTTCTCGTCGCTGCTGGCGTTGATGATTCCAGCCAGTTCGAGGATGGCATCGCGTTCTTTCCCTTCGACATGGACGTCTCCGGGGGTTATTCCTTCGATGTCTTTGGCCCAGTTTTGGGCGTTCTCGAGTCTCTGTTGGAAGTGCTGGTCATTGGGCGGGATCTTGTACCCGTATCCGGCCAGTTTCTCTAGTACGAACTCCTTCTCCTTTCCCTTAGGAGCGACTTTTGCTAAGTAGACAAGTAAGTTGTGGGGTACGTGGACGGAGGGTTGTATGGGAGGTTTGAGATTCCAGGAGTACTCGTATAGGCCTCGGAGCCGTGCCAGTTCTTTCGGATCTTTTACTTGCTCGAGTCCGAAGTAGACGTCTTCGAGTTCGTCTAGCTCTTTGACATAGGTGGGAGTGTCCCTTATCCGGACGGCTCTTGATCCCACGCTCCTCTTGTACATGAGCAGTAGTAGTGATTGCGGCGGAGCGTATTTCAGCCAGAGTTGTGGTGCGATTACGTTTCCGACGGATTTGGCGAGCTTCGCACCAGTCTTGTCTATGAAGTGTTCATAGCGGGTGTGGTATGGCGGTGCCTCATGTAGGATTTCTTCCATCACCCGATCGTTGGACTTGACTGAATCGATTAGATCTTTACCATAAGCTTCGTAGTTTATTCTTAGCGCTGACCATCGAGCGGCAAACTCAACCTTCCAGAGTAGCTTTCCCTGGCCTGAGTAGACGTCGACTTCGCCTTGGTGGCCGCATCCTTTGAGCATCTCTCCTCGCAGCTCCATTCCTTCGCAAGAGTATCTCACCACGTGTCGAGCGGGGATGTATTCTAGGGCTTTGGTCGTGTATACTCGGCCACAGTTCTCACAGACTGGGAAGTAGGGGAGAACCTCGGTGTACTTTTCCTGTCCAAGGGTCTCCTTGATGATCTCTCCGACCCTCTGCGAGTTGCGGAGTATCGTGTCTATTTGCCTGTTGAACAATCCATCTTTGTAGGCCTTCGTGCCGGAGATGCCTCTGTAGTGGATTCCCGTTTTGTCCAAGGCGTCGAGCATCAGGGAGCTCATATGTTGACCATAACTCCCGTGGCAGGCAAAAGGGTCTGGAATGCTTGAGACTGGGAATCCGATATACTTCGAGAGAGACTTCGGTAACCCCGCCGGCACCTTTCGAAGCCCGTCCATGTCATCGGAGAACGCGATCAGCTCTGCCTTCGTCCCCGTACTTTCCAGTGCTAGCTTGACTCCGTATGCCCGAGCCGCGTCGCTGAAGGTTCCGATGTGCGGGACGCCCGAGGCTCCTAGACCGCTTTCAAGCCGTAGCGTCTGAACCTCCCGGCCTAGCTTCCTCTCTCGTTCGATAATCTCTGAAGCTACCCTGTCAAGCCATGTTCCTCTCCCGATTATCTGCGGGGTTGCTAGGGCCATCTAGTGCTCAGTTAGCATTGCGCGTTAGGAGTTGATAAAGAATAAATTGGCCATGTCCTTTACAGGTTAAAGTGGCGAACGATTGTCGGTGGCCGTTCAAGGATTCCACCCTTCGAATTTTGTAACCAGCGAAACGGCCCGACTCCAAGAAGCAATAGACGGGGGAAAAGCAATAGCGGCCGTTTCTGGCGGAATCGACAGCACTGTAGCAGCGGCGTTGGTGAAACGTGCCCTGGGAGACAGGTTGTTTCCGGTTATGATAGATACTGGGTTCTTGAGGCTTGACGAGCCGGAGAAAGTCAAGACCCGACTATCAGACCCATCGCTGGGATTGAGAGTTCGGCTCGTTAGAGCTGGGGGCCGGTTCCTTGAAGCGGTCAAGGGCGAGGTCGGGGCGGAAGAGAAGAGGAAGAAGTTTCGTGAAACCTTCTACCACGTGCTAAAGGAAGAGGCTCAGAAAGAGGGTTGCGATTTTGTCGTCCAGGGCACCATAGCGCCAGATTGGATTGAGACTCAGGGAGGGATAAAGACCCAACACAACGTTCTAGAGCAAGTCGGCATAGACCCCGTCTCTACATACGGCTTCAAAATCGTAGAGCCGTTATCGGAATTGTACAAGGACCAAGTAAGAAGCCTTGGACGATACATGAACATTCCAGGCGACCTCTCTCAACGACAACCATTCCCGGGTCCAGGACTCCTAGTCCGGTGCATAGGAAAGGTAACGAAGGACAAGATGAGTCTGCTGAAGTCAGCCACGAAGACCGTTGAAGAAAACCTCGCACCCTTCAATTATGACCAGTATCTTGCGGCTGTCATTGAAAACAACTTTGTCAAAGATGCGTCTCTCAAGAGTTTGAAAGATGCTGCTGCTGAGTCTCTAGGACTTCCGCCTTCTGAAGTCGCTGTTGAAGTGTTCGAAGACCGCGTCACAGGAGTCAAGGGCGACGAGCGTTGCTATGGAAGACTGGCCGGTGTCAAACTCAAGGACGATAGTCGGGAAACCTATGGATGGCTTCATGAAAAGCTGCGCCAGCTACAAACTGCAATAGTAGAGAAATCTCCCGAAGTAACTCGTGTCGCGATTCTAGTCAAAGAGCGAAGAGCAGGACCCGACTTATCAGTGATCGTACGAGCAGTTTCAACTCGTGACTTCATGACGGCAGCAGTGTCACAAGTACCCTGGAAGATTCTGAAAGATATTGCTGACTCTGTATTGAAGACAGGAAATGCCGGTCGGGTCTACTACGACATCACGCCTAAACCGCCCGCAACCATAGAGTTCGAGTAGCCTTGACCACAATTCCTGTCATCTACACTAAGGGTCAGTACAATCATATGATCACTAGACGACTACAGGAACTTGGCGTTGACTCGAAGCTCGTGCCTCCCTCTACTCCTCTTGAGAAGCTGGAAGCGATGGCACCTGATGCTGTAGTCATGGGGGGTGGGCCTCAGAGCGTTCGGTCTCTCGATAGTCTAACTCCTGAGTTGAAGGACGCGTCAGCCCTCATGACCAAGATCAAACTTCCGCTTCTCTGCATCTGCGTAAGCCACCAACTTCTCGCGACAACTTTTGGTGGGGTAACTCGGCTTGCCCGGAAACCGGAATTTGGCCCTGTCGAGGTTTCAGTAATTGATGAAGATACTATCCTCGAAGGTTTGAAGCCGTCTTTTTCCGCTTGGCTATCGCACAACGACGAAGTCATCACCGCTCCCCCGGGTTTCAGAGTGCTGGCTACTTCAGAAAACTGTGCGGTTCAAGCGATGAGACATGAGAAGTTGGATGTTTACGGGGTCCAGTTTCATCCGGAAGTCTATCATACGCCCAGGGGGGTAGATGTCTTCAAGAACTTCCTGAGAGTTTTGAAGAGTTAGACTCGATATCTATGAGAGACTCTCTGTCGACTAGTGCCAATCTAATCTTCTTCGCCAATTCCTCTGCGCTGAGCGAAAATAGGATTGGCCATCCATCCTGAGCGTTTGTGATTGGGTGAACGATGACACCCTCGTCCTGAATCATTTTCATCTCGTCAGCAGCGCTTCGGAAATTCGCTTCAGGGACGAGCAGGTCGGTAATCTTCACCTTCTCCGCCTTCATGATACCCACGAGCTTCCCCGCCTCCCGTCCTCTACCACCCAGTCCGCCTACAGGTCCAACGTCCATCTTCAAGCCGATTGTTCCAGTCATTACTTTGGACTGGGCAATGGGGGTGTTGGATATTTCTGAGATTAGTGCGTTGAGCATAGCATAGCCCGCGCTGGGACCCGAGACTCCCGCTCCTGGTGCTCCTTCTAGAATGCTTCTGATTTGGAAGTGGACGTGGTACTTGGAAATATTGATCTTGGTTTTCGCCCAGAGCCAGGATTTTACAGCTTCAATGACGTTTTCTGCACTTTGGATGACTGAATCGTCGGGAACGAAGGTCTGCCCCATCATCATCGAACTTGCTTGTCCGGTAACGGAGACATGTCGTTCGCCAGGGTTAATGGGCCGCACCGTGCACTGAATGGTCAAGATACCTCCTGAACCTCTCTCACTAGTGTAGAGGCCATATGTGACGCCAGACATTGCGTGTGGAAGAATCAGCGCCTCAGCGATCTCTCTGTGTTCCTTGTCTTCCAAGGATTCTAGACTTGAAATGGCTTTCTGGAAGTGGAAGAGGCGGATCTTGTAGCTTGCCTGGTTGACTTGGTCAGGCTTCAGATTTGTACCCTCCTGCTGGTACATTGCAAGTACCTCGTTCAGACGCTCAATATCTTCCTGATACTTGGTTGTCATACTCTGGACGGCTGCCTCTGAAGTCCCTGCTTCGGTAATCCCTTTCGCAGCGGCGACCTCCGACGCCCAGAGCCTATGAGCTTCGGATACGGTTTCAGCCGCTCCTCTAGGGCTCAGAACCCGCTGTCGCCGGAACATCTTCGTCACTTTTATCGCGTCAACTTCAGCGTGAAGATACCGTTGCAGGTTCCTGAGATGAATCGCCACGACCTCATTCCATTCGTTATCATTCAGTGGTGGGTGAACGTAGAAGATGTTTGGCTCGAATCGGTCCCTTGTCGCCTGGTCGATCAATTGTTCTTTGTTGGAGGTCGCAATTACGACTACTCTGTCCTCCGGGCGCAGCTCGCTTAGTTCCGCCTTGACCTGCGCGAGAATCTTGTTACTAGAAGGGTCTCCTCCCCAGAAAATCGCGTCCGCCTCATCCAGCAGTAGTATGCAGGGACTCTTCTGGCGCACGAGGCCGAAGAGATCCTTGACTCTCTTCTCAGGATCACCCATGTAGTTGGCACCGCTCATCAATTCTCCTCCTCGTACTTTGATGAAGCCCACATTGTTCTCCGCAGCCGCGACCATCGCTAGGAGGGTCTTGCCGGTTCCAGGAGGTCCCAGGAGGAAGAATCTGGGATTTGACTGGTGGCCCAGCTCAGCCATGGACGGGTTGAAGGCGAGGGCGATGTGGTTGAGTATCTTGTTCTTCACGTCGTGAAGCCCGCCCAGATCCTCACGGTTTACCTTGGGCTTCATCACGTATACAGCGTCGACAACTTCCTGGGACTTTTCTTGCTCGGAGTATAGCTTTACGTTACGGGCTGCTGCCGCGAAGTCTTCGATCGTAACTGAGATTTTTGGTCTCTCAATGCTTCGAAGGTCTGCTCTTGAATCTCTGAACTTTTCTCTGAGGGGCGCTTCCTTTGACTTGCGCACTTCCCTGAGTATCTCTTGAATATCGCTCGGTGTAAGAGAGGCACGACGTCTAACGGTCACTTCTCGTTCCATTAGATCGAGAAGATCCTCTGCCTTCACGTTGGTCCACCCTTCTCTCTTCAGCCCGTCCTCTACGACCGCGAGAAGCATCTCTCGAGTTACCCCGTCGTTTAGGCTGACCTTGGTTAGTCGTCTTCGAATGTCTTCTCTGATCTTCTCGTATGCATTGGTTGCTACGATGACCATTGTTCGGGACTTTCCGCTGACGATCTTGTCAAGCCACCTGTTCAGCTCATCTTGAATCCTGGTGTCTTCGATCTCAGCGCCTGTTTCGCCTCTCACTTTGCGTCCGAAGCTCTGAAACTCGTCGATGTAGACAACGGAGGGAACAGAGCTCGCGTAGTCCAGAAACCGTCCTAATTGTCTCGTGCTCTTACCGTAGAACTCGGAGTAGACATCGGACCCTTTCAATATCACGGGAGTAACTAGGACTCCACTCCGGTATCCTTCCAAGAGCATCTCTCGTAGAGAGACCATGGTCAGGAATGTCTTTCCCGTACCACTATCCCCAGCCAGACAAACTGCCTTCGGAAGCTCTTCTTTTCCGAAATACCTTGCCAGCATTGGGTGTCGTAGGACATTGAGCCGGAACGAGTCTAGAAGCAGGTTGTACTCCTTGTCTCTCCCGATGAGGTTCGAAGGGGAGAACTTGTCGGGAGGGTATTCCCTGTCGAGGCGTTCTTGGATTTTTCTGAATCTTCTCGGAGATACTCTAGCTTTACTCCATCTTCCATAGGATTTGTCAACTCCTCTCAGAGCGACCAGGAACAGCCTTCTGAGCCATTTTTGCCGATCCCACCATGGCCGAACTGCCCCGAAGAGGAACTCTGAAAGTTGATCGTCGTTGGATGCTGCTCTTCGCTGTTGTGTCACATTCTAGTCCTCCATCATCGGTTTCAGATCGAAGAATCTGTCTAGTCCCTCACGGGTCAGATAGACAAGAGTGCCGAGCGCAGCTACAAAGAGGAGTGAGAAGAAGTCCACGAGCGGGAAGAGATTCAGGTTCACGAAGAACAAGTATTGGGCCAAGGCGATAATGAGAACTTCCCCCAGCATTAGCGCCAGGCTTATGACGAATCCT
>Ga0209283_10002418_pt1 | contig 10433 bp, 8 predicted proteins | sample CZO8metaG_2_FD_188354 | JGI IMG/M metagenome (GOLD analysis project Ga0209283, IMG submission 188354) | Vadose zone soil microbial communities from the Eel River Critical Zone Observatory, Northern California, USA - CZOApr15con2H1.8 metaG... | ecosystem: Environmental > Terrestrial > Soil >...
CACCCGGTCGCGGGTGATCACGGCCGTGGCGTCCCCGCCGACCGCGACGCCGACCTTCCCGACGCCGGCGAGCTCGCCGGCGTCGCCTCCCAGCGAGGCGTGGCCGGGCGCCTCGAGCGCGGCCACGAGGCGCAGGTCGGGCGTGTCGGCGAGGCAGGCAATGATGCGATTCCCCATGCGCCCGGCCGCGCCGGCAACGATGACATCGGTCGTCGGGGCGCCTCCGCGCCCGACGTTCGGGGATGTCTCCCCGTCGGCGGCACTCATGATGCGACTACTTGACGAGGGCGTACGGCTTGAGGATCGCGCGCAGCTTCTCTCTATTGGCGTCGCTCATGCGGCACATGGGCAGCCGGAACTCCGGCTCGAGCATGCCGGCCATCGCCATGGCCTCTTTGATCGGGATGGGATTGGTCTCGAGGAACGCCGCCCGCGCCAGCGGGAAGAGCCGGTAGTGCAGATCTCGGGCTCGCTTCCAGTCGCCGTCGAGCGCCGCGTGCACCAGGTCGGCCGTCTCTCGCGGCACGATGTTCGCGATCACCGAGACGACGCCGCTGCCGCCGATCGCGAGCAGCGGCAGCGTGATGTTGTCGTCACCCGAGAGCACGGAGAAGTCGGGACCGCATGCCGCGATCACCTGGCTCATCTGGTCGAGCGACCCGGACGCTTCCTTCACCCCCGCGACGCTCGCGACGTCGCGGACGAGCCGGGCGAGCGTGTCGGTCTCGACGTTCACCGCCGTGCGGCTCTGGATGTTGTAGACGAGGATCGGGATGGCGACCGACTCGGCCACGGCACGGAAGTGCCGGTAGAGGCCCTCCTGGGTCGGCTTGTTGTAGTACGGGTTGACGACGAGCGCGCCGGCTGCGCCCGCCCGCTCGGCGTGCTTCGTCAGTTCGATCGCCTCGGCGGTCGAGTTGGAGCCGGTGCCCGCGACGACCCGGATCCGGCCGCGCGCCGCCTCGATGACGACCTCCACGATCCGCCGGTGCTCGTCATGCGTCAGGCCAGGGGACTCGCCGGTGGTTCCGCACGGAATCAGGCCGTCGGTCCCGTGCGCGATGTGGAACTCGACCAGCTCCCGGAGCTTCGCCTCGTCGACCTTGCCGTTTCTGAAGGGGGTGACCATCGCGACGAATGAACCCTGGAATGTCTGGCTCATAGGGGTGTCTCCCCCGCCACCAGGTCTTCGTACGTCTCCCGGCGGCGCACGATCGTGTATCGATTGCCGTCCACGAGCACCTCGGCGGCCCGCGGTCTCGTGTTGTAGTTGGAGGCCATGGCGAAGCCGTACGCGCCCGCGCTCATGAGGGCGAGCAGGTCGTCTTGCTCGACGTACGCCAGCTCGCGGTCCTTGGCCAGGAAATCGCCCGACTCGCAGATCGGACCCACGACGTCGACGGTCTCGCGCGCACGCGCGCGGTCCGTTTCGTCGACGGGCAGGATGTCGTGAAAGGCGCCGTAGAGCGCCGGCCGGATCAGGTCGTTCATCGCGGCGTCGATCACCACGAACTTCTTGGCGCCGGTGTCCTTCCGGTAGAGGACTCGCGTGAGGAGGATGCCGGCGTTGCCGGCGATGGACCGGCCGGGCTCCAGGAGGACCGTCGCGCCCGCCTCGCGGAGCGCCGGCAGCAGCACCGTCGCGTACTCCTCGTGGGTCGGCGGCGTCTCCTCGCGGTAGCGGATGCCGAGCCCGCCGCCGATGTCGACCATGCGGATCTCGATCGCGCGCTCGCGCAGGGCCTTGACGAGCGCGACCACGCGCGCCACGGCGTCGGCGACCGGCGCGGCCTTGGTGAGCTGGGAGCCGATGTGCATGTCGACGCCGACGATCTCGAGACCCTGCATCTTCGCCGCGTCCTCGTACGCGGCGAGCGCCTCGTCGAAGGGGATGCCGAACTTGGACGTCTTGAGGCCAGTCGCGATGTAGGGGTGCGTCTGGGGATCCACGTCCGGGTTCACCCGGAGCGCGATCGGGGCGCGGACGCCCATCTCGAGCGCCACCTCGTCGAGGACCCTCAGCTCGCTCCGAGACTCGACGTTGAACATGAGGATGTCGGCCTTGAGCGCGTCGCGCATCTCGTCGCGATTCTTCCCGACCCCGGAGAAGATGATCTTCTTGGGCGGGATGCCGGCTCTCAGCGCGCGATAGAGCTCGCCGCCCGAGACGATGTCGGCGCCCGCGCCGGCCTTCGCCAGCACCGACAGGACGCCGAGGTTCGAGTTGGCCTTGACCGAATAGCAGACCACGTGGGGGACGTCGCGGAACGCGCGGTGATACCCGGCGAGGCCCTCGAGGAGCGCCGCTTTCGAGTAGACGTAGACCGGCGTGCCCGCGACGGTTGCCAGCGCGCGGAGCGACACCTGCTCGCAGCAGAGCTCGGAATCACGGTACTCGAAGTGGCCCATGTATTCGTTGTTGGTAGCACCCGGACCAGATGAAGTCAAGGCACGCTGACCACGACTTCGTTCGAACGCCCACTCTCGTTGGGCCGGACGGCCGAATCCTGCGCGGTCACCGCGTAGCGGTACGTGCCGCGGGCGACATCGCGGTCGACGAAGGTCGCGGTCGGCGCGCGCGTCGAGCCCACACGCTCGAACGCGCGCCCTGCCGCCGCGCGGTAGACGATGTACGCGGCGACGTCGCTCTCCGGGCTCGCGCTCCACGTGAGGCGCACCGTCGCCTCGGAGGGGATCGCGGCGAGGTTCGCGGGGGGCGAGGGCGGCGTCATGTCCCGCGGCGTGACCGCGACGCGCGGCGACGGCGCGCTGTACGCGGTCGTGCCCGCGACGACCCGCACGGCGCGGACCGCATAATAATAGGTGCGGTCGTTTTCGAGCCCGCGGTCGGTCAACGCGCGCTCCGTGATGGGCGCGCGCGTCACCGGGGTGAGCTCCGCGTCGCCTGACGGCGCGCGCAGGACCTCGTACGCGAGCGGGTCGGTCGGCGCGCTCCCGTCGATCAGCTGTGCCGGCGCCTGCCACGCCAGGCGCGCTTCACGCTCGCCCCCTTCGGCGACGAGGTCGACGGGCGGCTCGGCGGCCGGGACGTACGTCACCGAAACACGGGCCGAGGGCGGTCCGATGCGCCCCCGGGAATCGCCCGCGACGACCACGTAGGTGTACCGCCGCCCGTACGCGAGCCCTTGCCGGTCGGCGAACACGAGGTGGCTGCCCCGCGCGACGGCGGGGGCCGGGTCGCCCGCGCGGATCGACGCGACTTCCGAGTAGCCGGCGATCCGACCGTCCACGAGCATCGCCGCCTTGGGCTCGCCGCTGCCACCGTCCTCCACCCGGAAGATCCGCGTCAGCGCGAGATCGCGGAGACGCGTGTTGTCCACGCGGCGGACGGGCGGCGTCCACGAAAGCTCGATCGCGGACTCGTGCACGGCGCCGGTGAGATCGGCCACCCGCTGCGGCGCCCGCACCTCCGGGGCGACCGGCGGCGCCTTCTTGCCGCACGCGGCGAGGGCCAGGAGGGCGAGCCCGAGGCACGGGGCGAGCCCCCGTCCGCGCCGGGTCATGCGCGCGCAATGAGCGTGCGGGCGAGGGCGAGCGAGCGGCGCACGGCCTCGGGCGCCGTCCCGCCGGTGAGGGCGCGGGCGCGCAGCGACGCCTCGACCGTGACCGCGTCCTTCGCGTCGTCGTCGAAGAGCGGGGAGAACCGGCGCAGCTCGACGAGTCCGAGCCCCTCCAGCGACTTCCCCTCGGCCTCGCAGAACCGCACGATCCGTCCGACAAGCGCGTGCGCCTGGCGAAAGGGCACACCCTTGCGCACGAGATAATCGGCCAGGTCCGTCGCGGTCGCGAAGTTCTCGCCGGCCGCCCGCCGCATCCGATCGGTTCGGAAGGCGAGCGATGCCAGCATCGGCGGCAGGACGGCCAGGATCGCCTCGAGCGTATCGACCGAGTCGAAGAGCGGCTCCTTGTCTTCCTGCATGTCGGAGTTGTAGGCGAGCGGCAGTCCCTTCATCGTCGCGAGCACCGCCATGAGATTCCCGTAGAGCCGTCCGCTCTTGCCGCGGATCAGCTCGGCCACGTCGGGGTTCTTCTTCTGGGGCATGATGGACGAGCCGGTGGCGAAGGCGTCGGAGAACTCCACGAACCCGAACTCCGCGGTCGCCCAGAGCGTCAGATCGGCGGCGAGCCGCGAGAGATGCATCCCGGTGATCGCGGCCCCGGCGAGGAACTCGAGGAGCGCGTCGCGATCGCTCACCGCGTCGAGGCTATTCGGTGACACCGCGGAAAATCCGAGGTCCTTCGCGAGCGCCTCCAGGTCGACCGGGAAGGCGGTGCCCGCGAGCGCCGCCGCGCCGAGCGTCAGCGTATCGGCGCGCGAGCCGCAGTCGCCGAACCGCTCGCGGTCACGTTGCAGCATGAAGACGTACGCGAGCAGGTGGTGGCCGAGAACGATCGGCTGGGCCCGCTGGAGGTGCGTGTAGCCCGGCAACGGCGCGTCCACCGTCTCGGCGGCGCGCGCCACGAGCGTCTCCTGCGCTCGGCGGAGGCCCGCCCGGACGCGCGCGATCACCTCACGAAGGTAGAGCCGCTCGTCGAGCGCGATCTGGTCGTTCCGGGAGCGCCCGGTGTGCAGCTTCCCTCCGACGTCGCCGACCAGCTCTTGCAGACGCCGCTCGACGTTCGTGTGGATGTCCTCGAGTTCGGCGCGGAACGGGAAGGTGCCCGCCGCGAGCTCTTCCCGGACGGCCTCGAGCCCCTTGACGATCGTGTCGCGCTCCGACGCCGACAGGAGTCCGGCCTTCGCGAGCGCCTTCGCCCACGCGACACTGCCCCTGACGTCATGCGGCCAGAGACGCCGGTCGAAGGCAAGCGACCCGGTGAAGCGCTCGGCGGCCGGATCGGCGCCCCGGCTGAAACGCCCGCCCCAGAGCTTCTCGGACGGCGCCACGCCGGTCCGGGCGGGTTTGCGCTTTCGAGACCGCGACTTCACGGCAGGAGCGCCGCGATGTCGTCCATGATCCGACGGGTCACGTGAAGCCGAACGCTTCGGCGTCCGTTGGCGCCGTCCTCGGAAAAGCTGCGCGCCGGCCCGAATCTGACGCCGAGCGGCACGCGCCGCGGGATGTAACCCCGGCGCCCCGCCAGCGCCTCGTACGTGCCCCGGATGCCGGCGGGGACCACGGGCACCCCCGAGCGGAGCGCCAGGAGCGCGACGCCAGGGAGGCCGGGCGCGAGCCGGCCGCGCACGCTGAACGGGCCCTCCGGGAAAATTCCCACCACCTTACCCGACTGAAGCATGTACAGCGCGCGGCGGAGCGCGCCCACGTCGGCCCGCTCCAGGTCGATGGGAATCGAGCCGATGTGACGGTGGAACATCGGATGGAGCGGCGTCGCACGCCAGACACGGGGCATCACGAGGAAGGAGATCGGCTCGGGAGCGGCGACGCCGAGGACGATCCCGTCCAGATAGTTGTGGTGATTCGCCGCGATGAGATAGGGGCCGCTCGCGGGGAGATGCTCGAGTCCCTCGACGCGGAGATCGAACCAGCGCCCGAGCGCCTGGCGCACCGGCCCGCGGAGCGCGCGATACAGGAACGGCACCGGCGGCGCCTCGCGGGCGACGCGCTGGTTCGCGGCAAGCGCGGTGGGGCCGGCCATGTCGCGCGTTTTATAGCACGGTTCACCGAGCGCGGGCGAGCCGGTACCGGGCGACGGCCGCGTTGTGCTCGCCGAGCGTGGACGAAAAATAGTGACGATGGTCGTCCATGGCGACGAAGTAAAGGTACTTCACCGGCGCGGGATCGAGCGCCGCTTCGATCGCCGCCAGCCCCGGGCTGGCGATCGGGCCGGGGGGCAGCCCCGGACTACGGTAGGTGTTGTACGGATGCTCGATCCCGAGGTCGGCGCGGGTGAGCGCGCGCCGTTCCTTGCCGGTTGCATACTGCACGGTCGGGTCGGCCTGGAGCGGCATGTTCAGCTTGAGCCGGTTCCAGAAGACCCCGGAGATCGTCCGCAGCTCGTCGCGGGCGACCGCCTCGCGCTCGATGATCGAGGCCAGCGTGAGGAGCTGATGCACGCTGAGCCCGCGCGCCTGGGCGCGGGCCGCGACGTCGGGGCCGAGCTTGGCCCGGAAGCGCTGCACCATGCGCGTCAGGATCTCCTCGGTCGTCATGCCGCGCACGAACTGATAGGTGTCGGGAAACAAATAGCCCTCGAGGCTCGGCCCCTCGATCGTGAGCGTCGCCAGGAAGGCCCGGTCCGATGCGAGGCGCACGACGGCGCCGCTCGCGGCGAGGCGTTCGCTCTCGAGCATGCGCGCGAGCTCGGCCACCGTTGCCCCCTCCGGGTGGAGGACGAAATGCTGTTTGACCCGCCCCGTCTCGATGAGGGTCAACACGTCGAGCGTCGAGGCCCCCCGGGCGATCTCGTACTCACCCGCCTTGAGATAGCGCGAGTTGCCGCGGGCGAGGGCCAGGAGCACCAAGCCCACGCGGCTCCGGATCGCGCCCGCCGCGTACAGGCGCCCGGCGATGTCCAGCACTCCCTTGTGCGCGGGAATGTCGACCAGCAACGGCTTCGAGTCGAGCGCGGCCGCCGGGGTGAGGACCTCGTGCGCCACGCCCACGAAGGCGACGGCCGTCAGCAGTACGACGAGGCCGAGGATGAGACGCAACTGCATGATTTCCCAGTGTAACATCCGGGCTCTGGTATACTGATATGCCTTGAGGCAGAACCTTCCCTTCACACCAGCTCATCTCTAGGGGGTCCTATGCTGGAGTTGCAACTACCTGCGCGTCATGACTGGACCGTCCAGGACACGGTGTACGGCAAGCTGTCCATCGAGCCCTTCGAGGCCGGCTTCGCGCTGACCGTCGGCATCGCCTACCGGCGAGCCCTCCTGTCGGCGATCCACGGCGCCGCGCCGACCTGGGTGAAGATCGAAAACGTCCTGCACGAGTTCTCGCACCTGCCGGGCGTCATGGACGACACGCTCGACATCATGATGAACCTCCGCAAGGTGGTGTTCTCGCTCCACGTGAACCGGCCCAAGATCCTCCGGCTGAAGGCGCAGGGCGCGTCGGTCGTCAAGGCGAGCGACTTCGAGGCGGACGCTGACATCGAGATCCTCACGCCCGACGTCGTGCTGGCGACCCTCGACAAGGACGGCGTGCTCGAGATGGAGGTCTGCGTCGAGCGCGGCCGCGGGTACATGTCGGCCGAGAAGCGGGAGCCGGAGGCGTTGCCGATCAACGCGATCCTGCTCGACGCCGACTTCTCGCCCGTCAAGCGCGTGAACTTCCACGTCGAGCCGGTCGGCACCGAGGGACGCGAGCGGCTCCTGCTCGAGGTATGGACCGACGGCAGCGTCAGCCCGGTCACCGCGGTCGGCGAGGCGTCGCGGATCCTCGAGGACCACTTCGACCTCCTCACGACCTTCCCCGACGCCTCGCCCCAGGAGGAAGCCGCCGAACGCGACGAGGCGCGCCCGCGCACCGAGCTGAACGAGAACCTCTTCCGCAACGTCGACGAGCTGGAGCTGTCCGTCCGCGCGTCCAACTGTCTCAAGACCGCGAACATCCGGACGATCGCCGACCTCGTGCAGAAGACCGAGGCCGAGCTGCTCAAGACCAAGAACTTTGGCAAGAAGTCGCTGAACGAGATCAAGACGATCCTGGGCGAAATGAGCCTCTCGCTCGGCATGCGCCTCGATCCGGAGGAGCTGGAGCGGCTGCGCTCGCAGTACGAGCGCGCCTACGAGGCATAGCGGTACAGGAGATCTACAGCGCGACGCGGGTCTTGATCCGCTCGACCGCTTCCTCGGCCGCGGCGCGCGCCCCGAACGCGGTCAGCCGGAAATAGCCTTCGCCGCTCGGCCCGAAGCCCGCGCCGGGTGTCCCGACGACGTGGGCCTCGTTCAAGAGCTTGTCGAAGAAGTCCCACGAGGAGAGCCGCCCCGGCGTCTTCACCCAGATGTAGGGCGCGTTCCGGCCGCCGTGAACGGTGAGCCCCGCCGCCTCGAGCCCTTCCCGGATGATTCGCGCGTTGTCCATGTAATGGTCCACGAGCCCCTTCACCTGCCGGCGCCCCTCGCCCGTGTAGGTCGCGGCGGCGCCGCGCTGGATCACGTACGCCACGCCGTTGAACTTGGTGGACTGCCGCCTGACCCACAGGGCGTTGAGGCTCACCGCCTCGCCTGACGCCGACCGCCCCTGCAGCTCCTTCGGCACGACCGTGTAGGCGCAGCGCGTGCCCGTGAATCCGGCGGTCTTGGAGAAAGAGCGGAACTCGATCGCGGCCTCGCGCGCGCCCTCGATCTCGTAGATCGAGTGCGGGATCTCCCCGTCGCGGATGTACGCCTCGTACGCCGCGTCGTACAGGATGACGGCGTTCCGTTCGCGCGCATAGTCGACCCACGTCTTGAGCGCCGCGCGCGTCAGCACGGCGCCCGTTGGGTTGTTGGGATAGCAAAGGTAGATCAGATCGACCGGGCGGTCGGGGATGTGCGGCTGGAAATTGTTCTCGGCGGTGCAGGGCATGTACACGACCTGGTCGTAGCGCCCGTCTGGATCCGCGCTCCCCGCGCGCCCGCCCATCACGGTGACGTCGAGGTACGCGGGATACACGGGGTCACTGAGCGCGACGACACAGTCCGGCCCGAAGATCTCCTGGATGTTGCCCGTGTCGCTCTTGGCGCCGTCGCTCACCACGATCTCGTCGGGGGCGAGCTTGACGCCGCGCTCGCCGTAGTCGTGGCGGGCGATCGCCTCGACGAGGAAGTCCCAGCCCGTCTCCGGCGGGTAGCCGCGGAACGTTTCCGCGCGCGCCATCTCGTCCACCGCCTCGTGCATCGCACGGATCACCGCGGCCGGCAGTGGCTGCGTCACGTCGCCGATGCCGAGACGGATGAGCTTCGCGTCGGGGTGTGCCGCCTGGAACTCCCGCACGCGCCGGCCGGTCTCGCTGAAGAGGTAACTGGTGCGGAGCTTCAGGTAGTGGTCGTTGACTCTCGCCATGGCGCCCGATTCTAGCAGATCGCTTCGGGGTCGAGGCAGAAGCGATCGACGCGGCGCCGGGCCCATCGCGTGACCGTGAGCGTCCCCCCGTCGGTCTCGAAGATCACCGCGCCGTCACGATCGGTCCGGGAGATCTGCGCGCCGGCCTCGGCGAGTCGGGCGAGCACGGCCGGATCGGGATGGCCGTAAGGGTTGCGCGCGCCGACCGAGATCGCCGCGACCGTCGGGTGGACCGCCCGAAGGAACTCGATGGTGGTGGAGGAGCGCGAGCCGTGATGGGCGACCTTGAGGACGGTCGACCCGAGACGTGTCCCCGACGCCACCAGCTCGTGCTCGCGGGCGGCCCCGATGTCGGACGCGAGCAGGAACGAGACGAGCCCCATCTCGATGCGCAGGACGAGGGCCGCGTCGTTGCGTCGTCCGGCGGACGCGTCGAGCGGCGGAAGGGCCGTCACGAGCATGCGCCCGAACCGGCGCGGCTCCGAAGGAAAGCTCGCGCCCGTCCACTGCTCGTCGATCCGGAAGAGCCGCCGCACCGCGGGCATGCCTCCCGCGTGGTCGGCGTCGTCGTGCGTGACGGCGCCGCCGGCGAGACGGAGGACGCCGCGGTTCCAGAGGAACGGCGCGACGACGCGCTCCCCGGCGTCGAGGCGCATCGGACCGCCCGAGCCGGCGTCGACGAGGATCGTGCGGCCATCGGGCGTCTCGATGACGATCGCGTCGCCCTGACCGACGTCGAGCACCGTGAGCCGCAGCCGGCCGTCGGACGGTCGCACGAGCGGCCACGCCGCGACGCCGACCGCGAGGGCGAGGAGCACGATTCCCAGGAGAAGGGGGCTCCGCCCCCCGTCCCTCCCTTGCGCGGGGCGCCCGTCCCGCGCTCGAGTCTCGTACCAGACGAGGAGGAGCGCGAGCCCGCCGAGGTAGCACGTCACGGCGATCCAGCCGGGAGCGGGCAAATGGACGACGGCGCCGGGCACCCTGGCGGCGAGCGCGACGACGCCTCGCAATGCCAGCAACACGGGCCACACCGCATCGAACGCCACTCCGCCGACCGTCTCGCTGAGGAAGGACAGGCCGACGGCGACGAGTCCCACGATCGTCGCGGCGCCGGCGAGCGGGACCACGCCGAGGTTCGCGACGACGCCGATCGTCGAGAGCTGGTTGAAGTGCGCCAGCGCGACCGGCAGCACGGCCAGCTGGGCGGCCACGCTCACGCCGAGCGCGCCAAGGACTGCGCCCCGCGGCAGGGGGGCCACGACGATGCCCAGGGTGGCGGCGAACGAGAGCTGGAAGCCCGGGTCGAAGAGATCGCCCGGTCGAACGGCGAGGATCGCCAGCGCCGCCAGGGCGAGGCTGTTCGTCACCGAGGCGTCTCGCTCCAGAAGGAGCGCGGCCAGGACGAGCACCGCCATGACGACGGCGCGCAGCACCGAGGGCGACGGTCCGACGACGAGC
>Ga0209283_10002423_pt1 | contig 10417 bp, 12 predicted proteins | sample CZO8metaG_2_FD_188354 | JGI IMG/M metagenome (GOLD analysis project Ga0209283, IMG submission 188354) | Vadose zone soil microbial communities from the Eel River Critical Zone Observatory, Northern California, USA - CZOApr15con2H1.8 metaG... | ecosystem: Environmental > Terrestrial > Soil >...
CAGTGCTCCGTCCGTGTCCGTTGCCACAACCGTAGTGACGACGGACGCGGTCCTACCCGCGCATGCGGCGGTCGCCGAGGCGCTCATAGGTCTGCTATCGAGCGTCCTCAAGATCGACAAGGCGCGCTTCGATGTCGACGCGGATCTGATCAATTACGGCATTGACTCACTGACCGTCGTTGCCCTACACAAGACACTCGAGGGGAAGGTCGGGAGCGGGAGCCTACCGGCAACCCTCTTTATTTCATTCCAAACGATCAGTGCTGTCGCAACGCACCTGCTTGAACAGTACCCGGTCGCCGCACGCACACTTGTCGGCCAAGTAGCTGGGGAACCCGACGGAGTGGCACAGCCGGGACCTGAGGGTGTCGCGGCGGTCCCCAGTGCAAAAGGCACCGACGTGACACTCCTGCGCCTGCTTGATCCGTCTGAGACCACGAGGTATCTCGAACAGTATGGGACGCTATATCGCGACAGCCAGCTTGAGCAAGCCGCGACGTGCGCGACAGCGCAGGCACTTTCGGCCGAGGGGCGAGAACTCATGCACCTTCTGGTCAACACGCCTACTTCCGAGAGTGTTGAGTTGTTTGCAGTCGGAACTGGCGTCCCAGTGCTGCTGCTACCCGCCGTCGGGCTTACAGCACCGACCTGGCGCTACCAACTTACATCGACGCTTACCCAAGCGATGCGTCTATTCGTACCACACCCACCGGGCTACGGTCTGACTAAGCCGATACAGGACTGCAGCACTCGGGGTATCGCTAGCACATTCAAGGACGTAATCGACTTGATCGCGCCCGGACGCCCTGTTCATCTTGTAGGGTCTTGCCTCGGCTGCGTCGCGGCGGTCTACCTGGCGCGCTTCTTCCCAGAGAAGGTCGCGTCTGTCACGCTGGTCGGTGCCTTCCACAACACTTCGGAGATGCTAGTTGGTGACCCCGCCCGGCTCACCGCGGACGAGTTAGAAAATATCTTGGTGTCCGCAGTCGAGAAGATCAAGAGCGACTTTGCGGGAGTGACAAAGCAATCTATGCAAGCCGGGAATGGTGTATCGGCAACCAAAGATGCGTTACTTGAACTCTTGCTCCATAGCCTGTGCGCAAATGCGCTCATCGCAATGCGCTACTTGAGCGAAATGCTCACTCTGTCCCCACTTGACTGGCTACCCGAGATCAAAGCCCCGACACAGTGCATTTATGGTACCCATGACAAGATCGTCAATCCGCAGCACTCAAGGACGATTTCCGAAGCGATCCCTGGTGCGAGTCTAGTGGAGATCGAGGGAGCGGGTCACTTCCCTTACCTAACACACAGCGAACAATTCAATCCGCTGTTGGAACGCTTTGTGTGGCAACACGAGAGGACACTACACAGTCTCTCAAAGACAGGCATCGTCCAAGCTAGCCAGGCTAGAGGAGAGGAGAGGATCCAATGGTCGAACGCCCGCGCCGGAGCGGAAACATGAGGGTGGAGCGTGCCCGATCGAGGCATGCCGGGGGCGAAGAGGCTCGTCCGCCACTGACGCCCCAAACAAGTCTCGAGGATTTCCGCGACTATTACTGGTACCTCAATGAACTTGTAGCGTTTTGCCGGCAACATGGACTGGCTACATCTGGGCAAAAGCTCGACCTTGTCGCGCGCATTGAGGGCTACCTCAGGGGTGAGCGCGATGCCGAGACACACAGTGAGCGCACACGGAAGAGATCGGCTGCAGCTATACGCAGTGGCCCAATCACCCTCGATACCGCTGTCACGGACGACTACAAGTGCGATGCTGAAACTCGCGTTTTCTTCAAATCTATGATTGGCAAACACTTCCACTTCACCGCACATCTCCAACAGTTCCGCCGCGAACAACAACGCATGGGTGTGCGACTGACTTATGGCGACCTCGTGCGTGAATGGGTTGCCGAGTACGAGAGGCGCAAGGACCCTAACTACAGATCCAGCATTGCGCGATCCTGGGAATACAATCAGTTTGTCCGTGACTTCATGGGCGACAAGCCCCGCAACACTGGTAAGGAAATCTCGGAGGCGGCACAAGCATGGAACGTGATCCGTGTGCAAAGTGGGCCACACACTTACGTTGAGTACCTGCGGCTAGGGCATGGGGAGGAGGGGAGTAAGAGTGCACCGGCAGTTACGGACGCTCACCCATGTACCGGCAAGCGATCCATATCACGCAAGAATCCACCAGCATAAGAGCAGAGGTTATAGTGCGGATATGAATCATTCATTGATGATCGAGCAGCCAAAAGCATCCCGTAAGCGGGGCGATGCAACAGACCGGTGGATAGGTTTAAGGCGGCGAGCGCGCACGCCACGTCTGCGATTCATTACCTTCCCCTACGCTGGTAGCGGTGCGTCGGCCTATCGGCGCTGGTTGACCGACCTGGCCCACGAAGACTGGCTGGACTTCGTCGTCGTCCAACTGCCTGGCCGCGAGAAGCGGATCTCGGAGCCCCCGTATACGGAGATCGGTCCGCTGCTCGGCGAGCTTGAGTGGGTACTATCCGCGCTGGTGGATCTGCCCTACGTGCTGTTCGGTTACAGCATGGGTGCCTTACTCGCCTACGAGCTAGCCCTGCGCTTGGCTGTTCGTGGCGCCGTACCGCAACATCTAATTCTTGCAGCGAGCACACCGCCGTACCGGGTGAGAGAGCGTGCGTTCCGGGTCACACTGAAGCGTGACGATCTGATCGCCAAGATCCGCCGACTGGGAGGCACCGCGCCAAGCTTGATCGACAGCGACCTGTTCGGCGACTATTTTCTTCCGACCCTGCAAGCCGACTTTGCACTGGTCGATAACTTTTACCGTGAGGTGCCTCAGGTATTACCTTGCCCGCTGCTTGCTCTCGGAGCGAGGGATGATCCCGAGGTCGCGGTCGACCAGATTCAGGCCTGGGGGGCCGCGGCTGGGCGGGGCTTCGAGGTAAGACTATTCAACGGAGGACACTTCTTTCTGCACAGCGTCCATGAAGAGGTAATCGCCCTTGTGAACACTGTAGTCGGGCGTTACCGGGTAGATGAACAAGCATGTAGCGGAGTCTCGCTAGGAGATCGCTGCTCATGAAACACTCAGGTTTGACTGAGCCCGACACTCTCAGAGATCTTAAGGCAGCGCTGCTCGAGCGACCAGGAGCGAACGAGGTGCACATATACTGCCTCTCGTTCGCTCCTCACATAGGGCTTGCGCGGCGTCTGTCGGACTGGCTGTCAGCGGACGAACTCAATCGGGCAGTTAGCCTGTGCTTCGCGTCCTGTCGCGAGCGCTTTGTACTTTCACATGCCTACACCCGTAGCATTCTTGCCAGCTATATTGGCGTCCATCCTCGTTGGGTTCCGCTAAGGATTGGCCTGTACGGTAAGCCTTTCATTGCTGCCGAAGCTACCTACGGGGGTGAGAGCTTGGGATTTAACCTTGCGCATTGCGAGACGCATGCGGTAGTCGCCGTTGCTCCGATTGCATTGGTTGGTGTTGACGTCGAACAACACCGGCTGGGCGTTGACGCACTCGGCATTGCAAGGCGGTATTTTGCATGGGAGGAGGCTGAGACGCTCAGTGCCCTCTCGCTAGAGGAGGTTGATACGCACTTCCTGCGGCTCTGGACCTGCAAAGAGGCCTTTGTTAAGGCAATTGGGCTGGGACTGTCATACCCGCTGGACCGCTTTGTCGTAAGCGGGCTGAAGCACGGGGAACCAGAGTACAGCTCGGTCGAACCGGAGTACGGCCCTCCCTCGGCATGGTCGCTAAGAACATGGGCGCTGGCACCAAATTGCTATGTCGCCGTCACCGTTAAGTTACCTAAGGCAGTGGTGATACACGTGCGTGGGTCTCTCTGGAGCGCAGATGTTTGGACCGAACCAGGCCGCGCGGATGGACGATGGAGACCGGACTAGTGGCCGGATGGTGAGATACACGTGCAGCGTCGAGCAGGGTTCCGCTGGAAGCGGTTCGATTGTGAGGAGAGGTGAGCGGAGACTGTCAAAGGGACTAGACAGTATGAGTGTGAACAAGCGATGATCACATATGCATTCGCTGGGCAGGGATCACAGCACCCGGGCATGGGCGCTGCCTTATTTTCCCGTCATCCAAAAATGATGCGGATAGCGCACGAGGTTCTCGGCTACTCTATCGAAGATCTGTGCCTTTCGGGTGGTCGTAAGCTGAACCAGACCGAGTACACTCAGCCAGCGGTGTTCGTCGTCAACGCCTTGACCTACATAGACACCCTTAATCGCTCCGGCCAAGTCCCGTCCTTTCTGCTCGGCCACAGCCTTGGTGAGCTTAACGCACTGCATGTTGCTGGTGTGTTCGACTTTGAGACCGGCCTATGTATCGTAAAGAAGCGGGGCGAGCTGATGAGCAGATGTGGGGCAGACGGGACAATGGCGGCCTTGCTCGGTGAGCGCGAACAACTGCTCGCCTTCCTCGAGCAGGGCGGCTCAGATGTCTACCTAGCGATTGACAACTCACCCCGCCAAATCGTTGTCGCGGGTAAACGTCAAGCGATCGCAAGGTTGGAGGCGAGCGTCCGTCAGCGCGGTCTGGGCATCGTCGTTCCGCTGGTGGTCAGCGGAGCCTTCCATTCGCCGCTAATGGGCGACGCGCGGGATGAGTTCGCGGATTTTTTAACGACCCAACCTATCAGGGCGCCTAACCTTCCTGTTGTCGCCAACGTCTCGGCATCACCATACCAACCAAACGAGCTCTGTATCCACTTGGCTGATCTTCTCGTTCGCCCGGTCCGATGGGTTGATAGTATCCGCTACTTGCTCGAACGCGGCCCCATGCTTTTCCAAGAGATCGGGCCAGGGCATATTGTATCGTCGCTCATTCGGCAAATCATTCTATGCCCGCACACCTCGCCATAGGTGCTGGGCAAAGATCTCTACAATACTGCCAGGATCCGCACAGCTGGAGGTTTAGTATGAATGATTGGTCTACACAGGTGTTAGTTATCGGGGGTGGTCCTGCTGGCTCGACCACCGCCACCTTTGTCGCACGCCTAGGATTCAAGGTAATCCTCGTTGAGCGAGAAGTATTACCTCGCTACCACATAGGGGAGTCGCTCCTGCCTTCTTGTTTGCGTGTTTTCGACCTATTGGGTGTGCGAGAGAAGATAGAAAAGCATGGCTTTCAACGAAAGGATGGGGGGTACTTTGACTGGGGTGGACAACAGTGGGAGGTCGAATTTGGTAGTTTATCTAAACCACTTTATGGATTTCAGGTCGTACGCTCAGAATTCGATAAGATTCTCCTAGAGCATGCAAAGAGCGAAGGAGTTGAGGTATTAGAAGGGGTCGAAGTAAAGCAGTTATTCTTCATGCATGGCAGACCGATAGCTGCCGAGTCTATTGATAGGAACGGTGTCAGTAGGCGAATTTCTTTTGAAATCCTTGTTGATGCATCGGGTCGCGCTGGATTAGTTGCCACTCGCTATATGCACAATAGGCGATATCATCAAGCTTTTAGGAATGTCGCTGTATGGGGATATTGGCAGAAGGCAAAGCGTCTTTCAATTGGGCCGGTTGGTGCTATTGCCACATGCTCCATCCCGTTCGGCTGGATCTGGGCAATACCGTTGCATGACACTACATTGAGCGTTGGAGTAGTACTTCACAAGTCGAAATTTAAAGAGCTACGGCAATACTTCGAATTAGAGCAAATCTATCGAGATGCAATTACGTCTAGCCAAGTAGTGACAAGCCTCATCGAAACTGGAGAGCTTGAACCACCGCTTCGAACAGAAACTGATTACTCCTATGCTGCCGAACGGTTTGCCGGGCCTGGCTATTACCTCGTAGGAGACGCTGCTTGTTTCCTTGATCCCCTACTCTCTACTGGTGTCCATCTTGCTACCTTCAGTGGCCTAGTGGCTGCAGCAAGCATATCAAGCACTCTAATCGGTGAAGTGGATGAGACCGAGGCCGTCGAATTCTATAATTCGAGCTATCGTCGTGCCTATTTGCGAATGATGGTGGTTGTCTCCGCGCTTTATCAAACACATAGAGGACGGAACTCATATTTCAGACAGGCTCAGCAGCTGACGAGCCATGACTATGCCGACTCCGAACTAGTACAAGCATTTCTGCATATCATATCTGGTGTAGAGGATCTTAAAGACATAGAGGATGTGCATCCCCAGATGCTGCTTGAGGTACTTATAAGATTATACGAGGAACACTATTCATTTGCTCGGCAGAAAGAGAATTGGGCGTCTATGTCTTTAGAGGAGATTAATAGAGGGATGGCTAGAACCCGAGTGGTGAATGGGGTTCAAGAGGAGTTTTCACTAACGCCGGAAACTGCTGTTCATGGCTTGTACGTAGCCACGGAGCCTAGGCTAAGATTGAAAAAGGCGGTAGGTTAGCAGGGGGAGCATTCGCTATTTCTTAACGTTCTTCTGCTGTGATTTTATGAGCATGGTTTGTTTGTAGCGAGTGAACACACGCTCGAAGGTGCCATTATACTTGGCGCAGCGCAGAGCCAGCATGTGATTGCTGTTAGCCACTACCACCACGCCCCGGACCGCTTGAGCCGCACATAGCAGATGAATTTATTGGCGGACTCAATCCCGCCACTGCCCAACGGACAGCCCGCTCTGCGCCGGGTACCATAATTGAGGCGGTGGGAATGCTGGCACAAGTAGATACTGAGCTTGTCAATCGCAGCCGCGGTGGTGTCGGTGGCCGGACGCATACGCTGCAAGCCCCAGATTACCCCGTCCGTCTCCCCGGCAAACAACCGCGCCATCGTGGCCTCCACCCACTCCAGGGCCGCGGCCGCGCCCGTGCCATTGTGCAGTTCCGCCACCGCGTGCACATGTTGGGAGCAGTGATAGTAGTCGAGGATCTCCTGGGCAGAGGGGAAGAGTTGCGCGACCCCACTCCAAATCCACGGTGCCCCATCGGCCACCACGCCCAGGCGAACCCGCTCCGCGGGGATCAAGCCCGCGTCTTTGACTTGCTTAAGTGCGGTCAACAGTTCCTCATCGCTCTGGATCTGATGCCAACTCAGGAGATGAACAATGCGGGCGTCGTCAAGCAGATAGCAGCGAAAGCCCTTGGCTTCGCGCCCCTGCCCCTGCCAGCGGGCACACTTGGCCCGGTGCGTCTTGCGCCCGGCTCGGCTCCCTCGTGCCGTCTCTGGGGAGAGCATGGAGATGCCGGGGATTAGGCCGCGTCAGGTAGCTCCTCGACCTCCATATCGGGATACCATCGCTTGAATACTGTGCCCAATTCGCGGTTGAGGGTCTTGACGCGCGTCTGCAGCAGCAGATGCGCGCCGCGTTTGCTCCATTGCCTCTGCTGTTTCTTGCAGAATCGTTTGCTCACCACTTGGTTCACCGTTGACTCCACGAAACCTGTGGCCATCGCTTCGCCATGACGGTACCGCTGCCCATAGTTCGGGATCAAGTGACCGTTGTTCTCGATGTACGTGCGGAACTCTGCCACCGCTTTGGCCAGTTGCTTGAATTTCGGGTAGGTCTCTTCGAAATTGTCGATCAACGACTCGAGATCAGCGATCTTGTATAACGCTTTGTACAGATTGCCATGCCACAGCGACCACTTCAGACGCTCGACCTTATCTCGAATCTGCTCGCCGAGTCTCTGATTACAGTGCACCAGCCCTTTCGCGTATTGGTCCAACACGGTCAGTTTCATCGTGTCGAGTAAGGAGACAGCGTTGCCGCCGCCCACCGGGTAGCCGGGCGGGATTAGTCCCGCCAAGCCCCCTAAGAACTGCTCGTACGAGTTTCCCCATAAGCAGCTCAAGCCTTTCCAACGCTCGGTGTAGAACGCGGTCGTGCCACGGCCAACGCTTGGCTATGGACCTGCTTGTGACAATTGGGGTGCAGGAGCACACGGTTGTCTGCCCTATCCCGGCCCCCATGCGTCCGCCAGACGCGGTGATGGTTATGCCATCCCGTCAGCCTGGTGATCGGCTGGTGGCAGACAGGACAGAGACCGTCTTGCTGTTTCCAGAGGTGCAGCAGCTGCCGTCGGCCTGTGAGGGCGTGTGTCATCTTTACGCCTAAGCGTTCCTCAAAGTACACTTCCCATTGCGGGTCATACGGGTTGGCTGCCCCTTTGATCTTGCCATGCCTGCGGATCGGCCCGTCTCCTGCACGACCGAGTGTGAGCTCGTGAGGTTGTCCCTCTTTGTCCACGCGCGTCCCCACGAAGGTCCACCGTCGTCCGTGCCGCGTGCGAAAGTATTTCGCCGCAATCCAGCGGCCGGATTTCTTAGGCTGTCTCCGTGTGGCCCAAGACCCCAACACCGCGAAGATGGCTGTGTCCGCTTTAATGAAGGTTACCTTGCTCACCACATGGCGATGATAGGTGGCCCAGCCCCGGATCACGGGGTTGAGCTGGGCTATCAGATTGCCTGCTGTAGCTTGCTTGTTGGCCTTCACGATCTGCCGGATTTTACCGAGGAATGTTTGCACATTCTTCCGGGCTGGTTTGATGAGCAGTTTACCAGCGTACTTGCGTACTTGTTGTCCCAGAAAATCAAAGCCGTCCTCGATATGCGTGATGCGGGTTTTGTGTGGGGAGAGTTCCAGCCCACGTTCGCGCAGAAACTGCTCCACCAGCGGTTTGACTTCCTGTTCCAGGAGTTCTTGCGAACTGCCAGTGATGAGGAAGTCGTCCGCCTACATCACCACATTGACCTTGGCCCGTTGGGCTCGGCGGGTGTTGGGGGGGTACTGTACCCTCAACCGCCTTTCGAGCCCGTTAAGCGTCAGAGTAGTGATCACTGGGGAGCAGATGCCCCCCTGCGGCACCCCGGCCTCCGTGGGGTAGAGAACGTGCTTGTCCACGAACCCAGCCTTCAGCCACTTCCGCAGCATGACTTGATCCATCGGGATATGGGCCAATAACCACTCATGGCTGATTCCGTCGAAACAGGCGCGGATATCACCCTCCAAGATCCATTGCGGCGCATGCTTTCGTGCCAAGATAGTGAAGCATTGCTCGATAGCATCCGCCGTGGAGCGCTCGGTCCGGAACCCGTACGAGTTCGGATCGCCCAGCGTCTCCGCAATGGGGTCCAAGGCGAGCAGGTAGAGGGCCTGCATCGCCCGGTCGAACATCGTGGGGATCGACAAAGGGCGTTGGCGATTCGTGCCGTCGTTCTTCGGAATGTAGATGCGCCGTAGCGGCAGGACGCGATACCCTCGCTGCCGCAAGGCCTCTGGGGCGCAGGCTTTCTTCGCCGGGGTGTCCCAGATACTGCCATCCACCCCTGGGGTCTTCGTGCCGTCGTTCTCCGTCACTCGTTTCACGGCCAGGGCTTTGCCACTGAACGAGTGGGTTAGGAGATGTTGCAAGGCACGCCCCTTGCCCCATCGCCCGGCCTGCACTGCCTTCACAATACGCGCTTGGAGCCTGCGCACCGTCCGGTGCACGGCATACCAATCAATGGTATGCCAAGCCCGGGTTTCGGTGGAGAGTGCACCAGTCGGTGTTCCCGCTGTCATCTGCCTTCTCTCTTGAAGAGGTTAGCCAAGCTCTCTTGTGAGGAAAGACCAGATGGACGTCTGCTCGCTTTCGCGAGGGGTGATGTTGCGTGCATGCTCAACCCCTATCCACCCTATTACCGAGTGGCTTTCGCTTCTTCCATCCTCTCATTCCCGCACGCCTATTGGCTCGCCTTACGGTTCGCTTTCCCTCGCGGGAGACGTACGGGGTTATCATGTTCCGTCTCAGTCACATCCGAATGGGTTAGGCGCGCTCTGTCCACCGGTAGCGTTGTTGCCCATGACAAGGAAGGGAGGAATCCTTGTACCCGCTACAGTGCCCTTTTGGCTCAAGCCTCACAGCACCTTTGGCTTGTTTTCTTTGACGATGTTTATCGAGCGTTCACCTGGGTTCGCCCTACCATCCATCCTAGTCCCGTCTCCGTCGTGGTGCTGACAGATACATCGTCGCCTCACGGGTTCGATGCCAGTCTGATGACTGTGGGTCCATTGTCCGGAGGCTCTGTACGGGTTGTTACCTTCCCGCACATCTCCGAAGGATACCGCTGATGGGACAGCAGGTTGTGTCCTCGCACAAGCTTCGCACAACAATCACTGAGACGACTTCATGTCGCAGCCTCCTCTAAGAACCGGACCTATCAGTTGCCCGATATCCGGCTCAAGCCTTTCCGAACACTCGTGTGACCGAGTGCAGCTTACACCGAGAATCCCAGGAATGATGCACGGACATATGACAGTTCGGGTGCAGCAGAACATGATTGTTTACTGCCTCCGTGCCTCCTCGTAAGCGAGACAGTTTGTGATGGTCGTGCCATCCCGTTACGGGTGTAATCGCGTCCCCACAGTGGGGACAACGCCCGGCTTGGCGCTTCCACAGGGAGAGCAAGGTTTTGCGTCCTCTGAGGGAGGCGGCCATCGTGGCGGCGAGG
>Ga0209283_10002425_pt1 | contig 10412 bp, 9 predicted proteins | sample CZO8metaG_2_FD_188354 | JGI IMG/M metagenome (GOLD analysis project Ga0209283, IMG submission 188354) | Vadose zone soil microbial communities from the Eel River Critical Zone Observatory, Northern California, USA - CZOApr15con2H1.8 metaG... | ecosystem: Environmental > Terrestrial > Soil >...
CGCCGGAAGTCCCACAGTGACGCGTAAACGGTCTGCGGTTCCTGCTGGCTCCTGCTCATCAGACCGCAGCCAGTCGAACCATTTGCTCCCGCCAGCACTTTCTTCCAGGTTTTGCCGCCGTCGGTGGTCTTGTAAACTCCGCGCTCGTCGTTGTCGTTCCAGAGATGGCCGGTGGCGCAGACCAACACGTTGTTGCCATCTTTGGGGTCGACTGAGATTTTTGCGATGTGCTCAGTGTCTTTCAATCCGACGTTGGTCCAGTTCTCGCCGCCGTCGGTCGATTTGTAGACTCCGTCGCCAACCGAAACGCTGTTGCGCGTCCAGGACTCGCCCGACCCCACCCAAACAGTTTTCGCGTTGGACGGATCGATCGCCACCGCGCCGATCGACTGCACGCTTTCACGATCGAAGACGGACTTGTAAGTCGTGCCGCCATTGACCGACTTCCACAGGCCGCCGCTGGCGGCTCCGACGAAGACGGTGATGCGTCCGTCCTGTTCCACAGCGTCCAGCGCCGCGATGCGGCCGCTCATGGTGGCCGAGCCGATGTTGCGGGCCGGCAGTCCCGACACGGTCGCGGCGTCGAATTTGTAGGTGGCCTGGGCAAGGACCAGCGGCGCCGCGCACAGAGCGGCGAAAGTCACCGGCAAAATGAACTTCGACAGGGAGGCAGAGACGTATACGCGAGCATTCATTGTCAGAAATCCTCTTTGAGGTTGAGGCACGAAATTTCGTTTAACACTATTTTGCGACGGCCTCACTTTTTATCCGCAGCGGACTTTGGCGCCTGCTTGAGCGATGCCGGCACAGCAAAATCGGCGGGGTCGACCGCGACATTTACTTCCATCTTCTCGACCGTAAACGTCTGGGAACCCGGATTGCTCTTCGAACCCTGAGCGATTGAGAAGGGATACATCACCCCGCCGACCGGCTTGTACGAGCCCAGGTCCACGATGCGCTCCCGAATGGAGCCCCGGATCGTCTGCCGGATCTCTTTGCGGATTTCCAGGTAGGTATCGGGATCGAGGTAGTAGTAGACGATGTCGCCATTCTTAAGCGTGACTTGGAGGCGCAGCGCGTCATCGCCGTCCACGATGTCGTGCCCCAGATACTCAATCGTGTTGCCCTTTTCCTTGTAGTCGACCAGCGGGCCGTCAAAGTCAGAGTCCAGCAGAATGTCGCGCAAATCGTTTTCGCCCATAAGTTCGGGATCTTTGTGTCCGCCGAAGGGCTGAATCTGCCAGCCGGTCGAGCCGTCGTAAGCCTGCACAGCGGTCATTCCCTGAAGCGCGAAGGTCTCGCGAACCAGGTTGGGGCGCGAGTTCTCCTGAGACGCCTTCGCGGTAAAGCCGCCTCCGCCATCAAACTTTTCGGCGATGCGAACGCTTTTTATGGCCTTGATCTTGTCGATTCCGCCTTTGGCTTGAATGTTCTTGGTGACGAGTTCGTCGGCGGTTTGAGTGCGGGCGACAACGCTGATGCATGAGACAGCAAGCAGCACAATCACTGCATGACGCATGGAGCGGACTCCTGTTTTGAGGGGCTTGAAGACCCGGGGAAACAAAGACAGACTACTGTACTGGGTAGTAGACGTGTCTGCCAAGGTGGGGTGAGCACGATTTATTATTGGAATTACGATGGACTCAATGGGCTCTACATCCTGATAGAGGCTGTGCACCTTAACGGCCTGCAAGAGTCTTCTAGCGGAGTTCCTGCAGTGCCTGTAGCAGTTCCTCCACGTTCGGCAACTGGTCGATGGGATAGATCCTGGCAAAGACGATCTTTCCAGTCTTGTCCACGATAAAGGCAGCGCGCTCACTGATGCCCGCCACGGGAGCGCCTTCCCGCAGGATGTCGAATTTCTGCGTAACCTCGCCGTGCGGATAGAAATCGGAACAAAGCGGGATCTTAACCGGCCCCACTTCCCTCTGCCGCCACGCGATATGACTGACGATGGAATCTACGCTGATGTCCAGAACCTGGGCATTGAGGGCCGCAAATTCTTTGCTGCGCGCATCGAATTCCGGCACCTGCACCGCTCAAGTCGGCGTCCAGTCCAGTGGGTGGAAAGTGACCACGAGGTTCTGTTTGTCCAGGTAGTCGCGTGAGCGGACTGTAATCTGCGTCTCGCCCGCAATGGCGGGAAGCTCAAATTCCGGCGCGGGATCTCCTGCTTTCAGGGCCATGGGTTATTCCAATGGAATTGTACTTGAGGGAGAAAGGTCCGAGGTTTTGAAAGCGTTGAGAGGTGAAAGGTTCTCGGGACGCAGACTCTAGGAACTTAGCGCGTTCACAATTTGAAGGCTATGATGACTTGGGTGTCCACTTCCACGGGTTTTCCGTTCAGAAGGTAGGGCTTGTATTTCCACTGCTTGACGGCCTCAATTGCGGCTGGAGCAAGTAAAGGATCGCCCGTAACTACCTTGACTTCCTTTACGTCTCCATTCGTATCGATTAAAGGTTGCAGCACAACCAGGCCCTGAATGTTGGCTTTCCGGGCGTCTTGGGGATATTTCGGCTGGACTTTCGTGATCAGCAATGCTTCCGAAACTCGTTGCGAGACGCGCACTCGCAACGGGCGTGTTGACGGGGACGATTGCGAACCAGAGCCGATCACTCCAGCGACGCTACCGGTTGATGTGTCGCCTGGACTAGTCCGCAACAGATCATGCTCATTCCGGAACTCTATCCGCTGTAACAAATTTACAGCTTCTTCCAACTCCGCCGGCGACCCCGTAGCAAGTGTCCAGCCGAGTAAATACCCGCCAAATGTCGTACAGACGAAGGCTTTGTACACCGCACTATCGCCGGAGGACTCTTTGTAATCCTCGCGAACGAAATGCCTTCCTGCAAGGTCAACAGGGAACGCCTCCCGAACCAGAGACATACCTTCCCGATCTAGTTGGACGCGAACCACCTTCGCCACAAATCCTTGGGTATCGAGTCCGGCACTCTTTTCTTCGACGGCAGTCAATAAGATCCTGTTAAAGAAACGTCTGCCTGTGTGTTGATCGATCACGAGTAAAATCAGGCCGCCTCCGGGCGTGACCTTGGCCTTTACTTCGCCGTTGTTACTGCCGATGGCTTCACTGTTGACTTGCCAACCCCCGGGTATGGGAAAGGAAAAACCGAGGAATGCATTGACATAGACACTGTTTAGGATACTGCCGTTCTCGGGCCCGCGAGGCTTGGATGACGCATCGCTAGACTGCTGTGCGAGTACGAGAGTGGGGGCTAGAATCGCAATTGATATGAGACGAAGGCACGTGTTCATGAAACACACTCCTACCCGACCAGCACCGCCCCGCCATTCACGTTGAACACTTCCCCGGTAATGAATCCCGCATGCGGCGTGCAGAGAAACAGGATCGGGGCGGCAATCTCTTCCGGTGTTCCCACGCGTCCCAGCGGAATGCCGCCAAAGATCTTCGCTCGTGTCGGAGGATCGTTCAACGCGGAAGCCGACATGTCGGTGTCGACCCATCCCGGAGCCACGGAATTGATGTAGATATGATCGCGTGCCAGCTCCGTCGAGAGGCCCTTCACCATGCTGATGAGCGCGCCTTTCGTGGCGGCGTAGTCGCAGTGGTAAGCCTCACCGCGCTGTCCGGCGGTGGAACTGACCAGCACGATGTGTCCAGCGGGCGTGCCGCCCTGCTTTTTCATCTGTGCCACTGAATGCCTTACCAGAGAAAAAACGCTGTCGAGATTGACGGCGATAGTTCGGTGCCACTGCTCGTCAGACATGCGATCGATGGGCGCGTCTTCGGGGGGCCAGATGCCGTGGTTGGCCACTAGAATGTCGAGCCGTCCGAAAGCCGCGACGGCCGACGAGACCAGTCGCTGCGCAGCCTCGGTGGTTGAAAGGTCAGATTGCACGGCCCGGCATTTCGCCGCGCCGCATTCCCGGACCAGTTCGTCGGCTTGTGCCTTGGCCGAATGGTAGTTGAAAACCACCTTGGCGCCGGCCTGAGCGAACATCCACACCGCGGCGGCGCCAATTCCGCGTGAGCCTCCCGTGATGAGAGCGACTTTCGAGTCAAGAGACAGGTTCATAGGAGTAGATAGTATTGCGCGAAAATGCGAAAACCGCGAGTACCAGACGGGGCGTGGTTCTTTGCGTTCGTTTGCGAGTCCTTAGCGAACTTTGCGGTTAAGATCTTTCTTGAGCCCGCGATGGACTCGCCGAGAATGCCGGGAAACTTCCTCTCGTTCCAAAAAAGAAAGGGCGACCTTGAAACGGCCGCCCTCTGAGAACTGAGAACCGGGAACCGAGAACTGCTCTAAGCCGTTGCCGGCCGCTCCCCACCTTTGACCGGAGTGCGTCCGGGTTCGGGCTTAATCACCTGCTGCACGCCATCGTCGTTCTTGCTCGGCAACGGTTTGATTGGTGGCAGGTTCGTTCCCTCCACCAGCATTTTGATCTCGACAGCATCCAGCACTTCGCGCTCGATGAGAGCGAGCGCAATCCGGATCAGAGTCTCGCGGTTTTCGGAAAGGATCTGCTTGGCCGTGTTGTAGCCGGCGCTGACCATCTTACGAACTTCTTCGTCAATCTGGATGGCGGTGGCTTCCGAGTAATCGCGGTGCTGTGCAATCTCGCGCCCCAGGAAGATCTGCTCTTCCTTTTTGCCGAAGGTTAGTGGCCCGAGTTCGCTCATACCCCACTCGCAGACCATCTTGCGCGCCAGTTCTGTGGCCCGCTCGATGTCGTTGCCCGCGCCGGTGGACATGCAGTTCAAGAAGAGTTCTTCCGCCAGCCGCCCGCCCATCAGGATGGCGATCTGGGTGTCGAGATAGTTTTTGTAATAGTTGTGCCGATCGTCCGTCGGCAACTGCATGGTGAGGCCAAGCGCCAAGCCGCGCGGAATAATCGTGACTTTGTGTACCGGATCGGAGTGCGGCATCTTGGCAGCCACCAGGGCGTGACCGGCCTCGTGGTAGGCGGTGTTTTTCTTCTCTTCGTCGGAGAGCAGAAGCGACTTGCGCTCCACGCCCATCAGTACCTTGTCTTTGGCAACCTCGAAGTCATACATCAGCACTGCCTTGCGGTTCTGGCGGGCAGCGGCTAGCGCAGCCTCGTTGACCATGTTCGCCAGGTCAGCGCCGGAGAAGCCCGGTGTACCGCGGGCCAGCACGAACAGCTCCACATCATCGGCGAGAGGAATCTTGCGGGTGTGTACGCGTAGGATTTCTTCGCGTCCGCGCACGTCCGGCCGATTTACGACCACGCGCCGATCAAAGCGTCCGGGACGAAGTAGTGCCGGGTCGAGCACATCCGGCCGGTTGGTGGCGGCCATCAGGATGACGCCTTCGTTCGATTCGAAGCCGTCCATTTCGACCAGTAACTGGTTGAGAGTCTGTTCGCGCTCGTCGTGTCCGCCGCCCAGACCGGCGCCGCGGTGGCGGCCGACAGCGTCAATTTCGTCGATAAAGACGATGCAGGGGGCGTTCTTCTTGCCCTGCTCGAACAGGTCGCGAACGCGGCTCGCACCCACGCCCACGAACATTTCGACAAAGTCCGAACCGGAAATCGAGAAGAAGGGAACATTGGCTTCGCCGGCAACCGCGCGGGCCAGCAAGGTCTTGCCCGTTCCCGGCGATCCGACCAGCAGCACGCCCTTCGGAATGCGTCCGCCGAGCTTCTGGAACTTTTGCGCTTCGCGCAGGAATTCGATGATTTCGCGCAGCTCTTCTTTGGCCTCATCCACGCCCGCCACGTCTTTGAACGTGACTTTCTTCTGCTGCATGGAAAGCAGGCGCGCGCGGCTCTTGCCGAAGCTGAGCGCCTTGTTTCCGCCGGTCTGCATCTGGCGGATCATGAAGAACCAGAGCGCAGCCAGCAGGACCAGAGGAGCCAGGTTCAGGATCCAGCTCGGCCAGGTGCCATTGCTGATGTCCTTGACGTTGATGCTGACGCCCTTATCCCGCAGCGTCTTGTACATGTCGGGATAGTTCGACGGAATGGTCGTGTGAAAGGCGGAATTATCGCTCTTGCGCTTGCCACGAACTTCCACGCCGATAACCGTAACTTCGCGGACAATCCCCTGATCCACGTCGGACATGAACTGCGAAAAATTGATTTCTGCGTCTTTCTGGTTATTGCTGCCGGTGCGGACCACCTGCCAGAGCAGGAAAGCCGAGACAATAATTACCGCCCAAAACAGCACCGTCTTGACCGTTGAATTCACCTAAAAACTCCTCTAGATCGAGCGCCTTGCCCGTAATTGAAAAAAGGGCGAGCCTCACCTATTCAATTAGATGCCGTAGCCAGAACTTCGGCTTAGACAAAGCCGCGTCTCCTCATTCTAGACCTTTTCGGTGGAAAATGGGGAACTCGGACGACGTGACAGAAGTCACGGGCCGAAGCGGGGTTTGTCTTCCGGAGAGGGTGCCGGAGTCTGGCCAGTGGCACGAAGCCCGTTTCTCTTAGTTTGCATCTGCCGAATCATGAAAAACCACAAAGCAGCCAACAAAACCAAGGGAGCGAGGTTGAGCAGCCAGCTTGGCCAACCCTGTTCCGGGGCTTCACGGAACCAGATATCCACTCCGTGCTGCTGCAATATGTCCAACATGGCAGATTGGTTTAGCGGAGCAATTACGCGGAAACTTCCACCCTTGGAGTCATACCCACGAACCACGCTGCCAGCGATCGTCACTTTGGTGACTTGCCCCTCGGCAACTTGTGCAAGGAAGCGTGAATAGCTGATTTCGGGAGTGTTCTGATTCGCCGGGTTAGCCCTTACGACCTGCCAGAGAAGATATGCCGACCCGACGATGACCAGCCAAAACAACACCGTCTTTGCTGTCCCACCCATAAACATGCCACCCTAGTTCGTCGCCGCCAAGTACGGCAGGTTCCGCCCCGTCTGCTCCGGACTGCCCAGGCCGTAGCCACACAGGAAAGCTTCATCCACCAGGAATCCGAAATAATCGGGCTGCAGAGGTACACGCCGGGCGGACTGACGGTCGAGCAGAGTAGCTAGTTTGACCGAGGCGGCGCCTCGGCCGCGCAAGTCGCTCATCAGGTATTCCGTAGTTACGCCGGAATGGACCAAGCCTTCTATCAGAAGAACGTGCTTGCCTTCGATCGGCAACTCGTGGCTGAAAAAGATTTCGAGCAGCGGCGCTTCGCCTTGCTTGCTCTCCTTATAGCGCGGCTTGATGAAGGCGCAGACCACCGGCACTTCCAGTGCCCGCACTAGGTCGGCGATGAACATGAAACCATTTTCTAGAATGCCCAGCGCGATCAGCGTCTGCCCGCGGTAGTCGTCGGAAATCTGGCGTCCGAGTTCGCGAACTCTCTTCTGGATCTGGTCGGCGGAGATGACCTGGCGCAAGGCGGCGTTGGGCGAAGCAGTCATGATGAAGTGGCGCCTCCAGAACGAGGAATAGTAACAGCACTTGGCACTTGGCAGTTAGCACTACCGCTTGCTTGGCCGCAGCCGCGAGTTCCCTGGCTACTTCGTCCTGGCTTCCTGAATCCAGAGCACGAGGCTCACGCCGGGTGATGGCTGAAGATCGGTGGGGGTTGAGAATCCCCGCATCCACACGAGACCGAGCTCTTCCGCGACGGCAACCGGCCACCACTCTCTCACCACTCCTGAGATATGGCGATCGCTGAGCAATTCCTTCACCTTCTTCGCTTCTCTCGTGTGTGCGGGCCAGAAACGGTCGCCGGGACTCCAGTTGCGGACAATCAGTTCCTTGGGCAGACGTGCTGGATCGAGCAATCGTTCTCGTTCAGTCTCCGGGACGTTTTTTCTTTCGGCCAGCAGAGCCTCGATCCGGATACCGAGTTCGGGGATTTCAATCTGGCCCGGAACACGCAGGCGATATTCGTACTGCACTGGTTCCTGCAGAGTGCCCGCTGGCTCGAGGCAAAGATCTCGCTGGGTTCGACGCACGAAGTGTCCGCCCGGCAGTTCGAGCTTCTTCCCGGCCGGAGCGCTGGCAAGATCACGAATTTCTTCGATCAGGCGAAACGAGACACCCAAATCGTGGACGTTCGTTTCCAGCCAGCCACGGATCAAGCGCCGCTGGGCGGCGACGGGCAGGGTCAAGAGTGAAGCGACCGGGAGCGCCGCATTTGTCTTGTCATCCCGAGAAGCCGGCCCGCGAATCTCCGGATGGGCAGCCTGCCAATGCTCCTCTTCGGCACGCGCGATTTCAGCGAGGTCGGCAAGGTTCTCCGCCGAAGCCAATCCAAAGTCTTCCTTGAGGAGCGGCACCAAGCGGTGGCGAACCCGATTGCGGAGAAAGGCCAGATCGCGGTTGGAAGAGTCCTCGCGCCATTTCTGGTCTCGATCCCGAAGAAAAGCCTCCAGTTCGGCACGGCGAAAGCCCAAGAGCGGACGAACAATCTCGCCGAAGGCGTGGCCCCGATCCTCGAAGACGAGCCGTGGATGAATGCCGGAAAGCCCGCGGATTCCCGTTCCGCGCAGAATACGGAGCAGAACGGTTTCAACCTGATCATCGAGGGTATGTGCCGTCGCGATCTTCGACACTCTGCCGTCACGCGCCAGCTGCCGGAAAAAGTCGTAGCGCAGTTTGCGGGCGGCCGCTTCAATTCCGGAATCCGGTGGCCGGTTCAGCGGCGCTTTTTGCGCGTGCAGTTCCAGGCTGTGTCCCTTAGCGAACTCCAGGACAAACCGCTCGTCGGCGTCCGATTCTTCTCCGCGCAGTTCATGATTCACATGGGCGACGGACAGCACGATCCCGAGTTCGGGGCGCAGTTCCAGCAGCAAAAGCAGCAACGCCATAGAATCTGCGCCGCCCGACACCGCTGCGGCCACGCGGTCGCCGGCTCTGATCAGCTCCCGCTTGCGAATTGTCTTCAACAGCCGCTCGGTAAGGTCGTGCACGGGGAAATGGTACAGGAACCCAGTTGACCGTACCCAGTTGCCGGTTGCAGTCCAATCCGCTGGCAACCAGCGGCCAAGTACTGGTATGCTTTTCCACATCTCACTCGGGATTGCTCGATCAAGTCCCGCGACAGGCTAAGAAGAGTGCAACACTGGATTGCCAGGCTGCTGGTATTGGTCATGCTCGTCCCGGCCTTCGGGCCGTTGGCGCTGGCCCGCGCTGCGCAGCCGCCAGCCGCGCACTGTTTGCGCCAGCCGTCGAAGCCTGTGATGCAATGCCATCATGGGATGGCGATGGTTCCGGAGCCGCCTTCATCCGAGACGTCGTTTCGCGCTGTTGAGCAATGTTGCCAGAACCATGATTGCTGTCGCGGGATGGCTGCGCCGCGATGGGCGCAACCGCAATCGAAGCTCGTCTCCCTTCGAGGTCTGCCGACCGAAAGGGTGCTGTCTTCGCCCGATGCGCAACTGACGCCACTCACTCCCGCCGAGAACGATTCCGCCCGCGCTCCGCCTCGCAGCTAACTCGCCAATCCAAGACGCGGCAAGCCGCGTCTCTACCAACACGCGCGTGCTGAAGCCCGCTTCTTTGTGTCTTCGTCCGTGCCTACCGGAGCAGATGAACTGCTGCGAGGAAAGAAATGAAGGCTACGCGTTCCAGGTATTCAAGCCTGACGACCACCCCGACGGCGCTTTTCGCCTTTGGTTTTCTGTTGCTCGCCCCACTCGCCATCGCTTCGATTCTCGGTTCTGTCCGCGGCCTGATTCACGATCCTCAGCATCGCCCGGTACGCGGCGCGATCGTCAAGTTGCGCGCGGTGGGTTCCGCGTTCGAACAGACAGTCAACAGCAACGACGCCGGGGAATTTGTTTTCGACAAGATTCCCATCGGCGAGTACACGGTGGACGTTCAATCGTCCGGTTTTCGGCCCGAAGAACAGCAGCTGGCGCTGGGCTCGGGGCGCGATATCCGGCTGCATTTCTCTCTGAAGCTCGCCGCCGCCTCGGAGACGGTCAACGTCACCGACGAACCCGTCACCGTGAATCCGACGTCTTCCACCTCGGCCACGCTGATTAGCCGCGCCCAGATTGCGCAGACTCCTGGCGCCGACCAGTCCAACTCACTCGCCATGATCACCAGCAGCGTGCCAGGTGCCTACGTAGTCCACGACCAGCTCCACATCCGCGGTGGACACCAGGTCTCGTGGCTGCTCGACGGCGTGCCCGTTCCCAATACGAATATCGCCTCCAACGTGGGACCGCAGTTCGACCCCAAGGACATCGACTACCTTGAAGTCCAGCGCGGCGGCTATGACGCCGAGTATGGCGATCGTACCTATGGCGTCTTCAACGTGGTAACCCGCTCCGGATTCGAGCGCAACCGGCAGGCCGAGCTGGTCGCGAGCTACGGCAGCTTCAACAACACCGACAACCAAATCAGCTTCGGCGACCACTCCCAGCGCTTGGCGTACTACGGGAGCTTCTCGGGATATCGCACCGATTTGGGCCTCGAAACCCCGATTGCCAGAGTCGTGCACGATCAGGCGG
>Ga0209283_10002427_pt1 | contig 10410 bp, 7 predicted proteins | sample CZO8metaG_2_FD_188354 | JGI IMG/M metagenome (GOLD analysis project Ga0209283, IMG submission 188354) | Vadose zone soil microbial communities from the Eel River Critical Zone Observatory, Northern California, USA - CZOApr15con2H1.8 metaG... | ecosystem: Environmental > Terrestrial > Soil >...
AGTTTCCGGATCACCTCGCCGAGAGTATCCTTCTTCTTTAGTCCCGCCCACACGGTGATCGGACGCAAAAATGACTTGACCGACCGATGGCCAGGCTGAACGACGGATACAATCTCGTGCCGAGCAGACAAAACATGCAGCGCCTCTGCACCCATGGCACCCCCGCTCGTGAATAGTGCTATCCGCATCGGCCTTCTGAGTAAACCTCTTCGGTGTCGCCGAGTCTAAGTTGCCCAGCTGTCAAATCAGAGCTTGCGGTTAAGGCTTCCCAAGACACTACCCGCTGCTCCAAGCTGATCGGGGCGCTCTTGGCGAAGGCCGCTGATAGGAATCCGGAACAAAGGAGGCATTCCAGGAGCGAGTCATAGACTATCCGAACTGCGTCGCAGAAAGAACAAGTTCGAGGCCGCGCGGCAGATTCTTCGGGTTCGATTTGGTACAGCCCTCTGACCACCGCTCCGATCGAAACGCCAATGAAATGTCTTGACTCAACGCGTCTCATGGTTTGAACCTGTACTGCCGCGGGGGGCGATCGAATTGGGAGATGAACCGATTATGGGATTTCGGGCGGAACTGTGAATATCCTCAGCGCAGGTTGCTTTCTGGCGTTCGTTGCGTCGGGCCTTGTTGTAGCGGCCGGCCAGCGTTGGGCGTCAGAAGCAACGAGACGTTCCCTTACTAATCTCTTTATCGGGATTGTCCTGTTTGTCAGTTTTGCCTCAGGACTTTCGCAGCGCGACATGTGGCCGTTTTCGTCGTGGACAATGATGGTGGGACTTACGCCTCCTGCCGCGCGCAGCCTGCCGACACTCCGGATCGTGGGAGTCGATGCAAATGGCAATGAACACGAAATCGACTATCGGGCCTGGAACCCGCTGTCCCTCGAAGAACTATATGCGTGGCTAAACCGTCATTTTTTCAGAATGGACGCTGTCTCACAGGATCGTGTCGCAAGTTACTTGCTGCAACTCTCAAACCATGCTCGCGAGCGGGCCATTAGCCAGGGCGGCTTACACTTTCCCAATCGCTGGCTCGGCCCGCTAACCGCGCCGACACACATGCTCCATCCCGCGATTTGGTCTCATGCAGATGGCGTGCCGCACAATCCGTTCATAGGGCTCAGAATCTACCAAGAAAGTTGGGACCTGGAAGTAGGCGCATCCGCTCCAGCTAAGAGCCAGCGGGTGCTTGCCTACGAGTACGTGCCTCAGTGATCTGGCTGTCTTCCAATTCGTTGGTTCAACATTGGAACCGATTTTGGTATGGCCTTGGTTCACCGACAAACTTGGCAGCGGCACGAATCGTATTTGGCTTCACATCGCTGTGGGTGCTGGTCTCGCGCAATTTTGCGGGAATGTCCGGCTTGCCGTCAGAATTCTGGAGCGCAGTGCCGGCGAGCGCCAGTTGGCGGTACTTTGATTTTGGCGGGCATCCAGCGCTCGAACGTGGGCTGGAATGGGCCGCGGGCAGCGCATTGGTGTGCGCGATCGCTGGAGTGCTGCCTCGAATATCATGCTTCATAGCGGGAATGCTGCTGTACCATCTCGCGCCGCTTGAAACGATCATCTGGACACCAAACCCCTATGCGCGTGGCCTGACGATTTCAGTTCTCGCGCTCCTGACGCTCGCTTTTTCACCCTGCGGTGACCGTTGGGCACTGAAATTTGCTCACAGCCGCGGGCAAGCCGCGGAAAGAGGGGATTACACCTGGCCTCTACGCCTGATTCAGCTTTTTGTTGCTCAGATTTATTTCTTTTCAGGCTTCGCGAAGATTTCCCATAGCGGTTGGCGGTGGGCCTCCGCCTCTAACCTGCGCAGCTGGTTGCTCTATTTTAGCGAAGAGGATCAGGTCAGAGTCTTCCATACCTTGGGGCGGTGGCTTGCGGAGAGACCTCTGCTGTGTCAGGTGATCGGAGTTGGAACCCTGATCCTTGAGCTAGGGTTCATCACAGTGTTGTTCTCGAAAACAGCCCGGCGGCTGCTTGTGCCACTGGCAGCGGTATTTCACCTGGGCATTTTGTTGAGCATGAATTTAGCATTCTTGAATGTGCCCCAACTACTTGTGTTTGTTGACTGGGATGTCGCGGCGGCTTGGCTAAGACGAAAAAGCACCTACTTGTTCGGTGCGGCAGTTGAAGGGGCTCAATTCTAGCCATTGTTAAATGAACTTCATTGCAGTTTTGACCGCCGAGAAAATTCGTTGGCTGGCGGTATCCCAAATAGATCGAGACCTGATTTCTGCCCATCAGCCGATCGAAACGCCAACGAAACGTCTTGATTCAACTCACGCAGTGGTGGGCGCATTTGCCATTCAGTTTGCGAATGGATTATTTTGGCTTTATATTGCCTCTGGCAGCTGAGCGCAAAAGGACCGGCGGATCACTTTTGGACTCGTATCGGCGGCCCATCAACTTTCTATTGGCCTGCAATGCGCCTAATTTGCTCCTATCGCGGTACGCAAAGAGTCTTGGAAGCAGCCGAGACCGACTTCGTCCTTGGCCGGGCCCATGAGAATTCCCCATTGGTACTTGACTTATCTCCTGACAAGAAGATTTCACGGCTGCATGCCAGAGTTTGGAAAGAGGATGGGCTCTATTGGATCGAGGACTGTCAGAGTTCTCGCGGGACGCTTCTGAATAATATTGAAATCAAGGGACAAGGGAAGCAGAAGCTCCAGGTGAACGACATGATCTGTGCCGGAGAGACGACCCTGCGGGTGGAGTCTCTCGAATCTCAGGATACACTGGCGCAAACCAGCTATCTGGAGGTTGGCGCGAGTCTGCCGTCGGACGAGCGACAGACAGAGGCCAGCGTGGACATTGCATGCGATTTGGACGCCATCAACTTCGACCCGGGGTCCGCGAAAAGCGCAGGGGACGCAGGGGCGCTTCGGTTGAAGCTTGTTTGTGAACTTCCATTGCAATTTGCGGCGAAAACGCAATTGGGGGAACTTTTGCCCACGATTGTGGATCGTCTGGTCGAGCTCATTCCGAATGCGGAGAGCTGGGCGCTGGCGCTTCGCGATCCGCAGACCGATACGCTTCTGCTGAAGGCTTACCGCTCGGCCCAAGAGCCTCATGTGAGCGAAACGCTTGGCCGCCGCGCAATGAGCGAGCGCAAAGGGTTTATTTGGAACCGGCCCGTCACCGGAGACATTAGCGGCACCATTCTACAGAGCGCGATCATTACCGGCATGTATGCTCCGCTACTCTGGCACGACGAAGCATTTGGAGTCATCTGCGCAGAATCGCGGAGTTTAGAAGGAGTCTTTAGCGAGGAGGACCTGCGACTGCTCGTTTTCATGGCCCAATATGCGGCGATGGCGGTTGGCAGCCACCGATTGCAGGAAAAATTGCGCCAAGAATCCGTTCTGAGCGCCAAACTGTTACGACAGTTCTCGCCTAAAGTCGCCGAACGATTGCTAAACCACCGCGGGCGTTTACGGCTGGGCGGCGAACGAAGCGAAGTAACCATTCTCAACTCAGACATTCGCGGTTTCACTCAGCTGACCCAAGACATGGATCCAGACGATATCGTCGAAATGCTTAACGAATATTTTGCAGTGCTAGTGCCGATCATATTCGCCCAACAGGGAACGGTCGACAAGTTCATTGGGGACGCAATCTTGGCGGTTTTTGGAAGCCCGGAATCGGATCCCAAGCAGTACGAACACGCGGTTCTTGCTGCTGTTCAGATGCAAGCCGCTGTGGCAAGAGTGAATGAGAACCGCCGGTTGCGCGGGCTACCTTGTGCCGAGCCAGGCATTGGAATTCACTGCGGGGAAGTGATACATGGCTTTGTCGGCACTTCAGATCGCATGGAATTTACGGTGATCGGTGATGTGGTAAACAAAACAGCGCGTTATTGTAACGGGGCGGCCGGGGGAGAAATCCTGATCAGCCCCGAAATGCACCAGCGTGTCTGGCGCATCGTGCAAATCGACCGGAGAACCATTGAAACCAAACACGAAGGGAACTTCCTGGCTTACCGCGTGAACTGTATTAAGGACGTTTGCGTAGGAAAAGAAGCGAAGATATGAAGGGGAGATTGAAGCGTTTGCGAGTTGGTTTGAGACATTGAAGAAGACTTCACGAGGGTCCCGTCGTGAGCGAGAAGACATGTCTTCAAGTTGAGATTGGATCGAAGACCGACATTGGACGTGTCCGGAGAAACAACGAAGATACCTGCCGGGCGGTGCCTTCCCTGAATTTGTTCATTATTTCCGATGGTATGGGAGGCGAAACACACGGAGAACTAGCCAGCGCTATCGCGGCCGATACCATCACAGCCCACTGCTCCGAAGCCCCCGATGACGCATCGACCCCTTACTGGGAAGTGCGACGCCCGGATTTCTCCGAGAAGACGAACCGCTTGGCTAGCGCGGTTCGTCTTGCGAATCGCAACATCCACGAAGCCGGCCTCAGCAATCCGCTGTTTCGGGGGATGGGGGCAACCGTTGTCGCTGCGTGGCTCGAAGGTCCTCGCTTGAGCCTAGTGCATGTGGGAGACAGCCGAGCTTATCTGTTTCGTTCGGGAGCGCTGCAGCGGCTGACCTCCGACCATACGCTGGTCGCCGAGCAGATAAGACGTGGGCTTATCGCGCCTGAGGAAGCCCACTTAAGCAAAATGCAAAACGTGCTAATCCGAGCTTTAGGAGCCCAGGAGCAAGTCGAATTGGATGCGGCGGAGTACTTGCTGCGGAATCATGACGTCGTATTGCTTTGTACAGATGGATTGACGCGCATGGTCACGGAGGTGGAAATCGCCAAGACACTGCGAGAGGTTTGCGACGCGCAAGCCAGCGCGGAGCAACTTGTCGCGCTGGCGAACGAGCATGGGGGTGAAGATAACGTGAGCGCGATTGTGGTGCGTGTGGCAGAGATGACCTAATCGCCGGGGGCGGGTTCATTGGTACAGGATGAGGCTGTCATTGCTCATTCTGGTGTAAGATGCGCCAGGCAACTCCCGCCTGAAATGGCCCCTGGGATGGTCAAGAAAGATTCGTCTTCTCACCTGTGCTGGGAACGACGAGAGCGCCGGTAAGGGCGATTAGATGCAACACTATGACCTAGTGGTGATCGGTGGCGGCCCAGCGGGAGAAAAGGGAGCTGCTCAAGCCGCCTACTTTGGCAAGAAGGTCGCCATCGTTGAACGAAGTCCCCAATTGGGCGGGGCATGTATCAACACCGGGACACTTCCGAGCAAGACCCTCCGAGAATCAGCGCTGTACTTCTCCGGATTGCGGCAGCGCGGGCTGCACGGTATCGACTATTCGCTCCGCGAGGGCCTAACCGTGCAGGACTTCATGCATCACAAAGATGCAGTCGTGCAGTCGGAACGCACAAAGGTTCTGGAGAACATTGCTGCGCATTCCGTCCAGCTATTTATCGGCCAAGGGCAATTCGAAGATCCGCATAGGTTACTGGTGCATTCGAAGGAGGGCAGTTCTGCGTGTATCTCCTCCGACGTTTTCCTGATTGCTACGGGCTCGAAGCCGCACCGTTCGCCGGAAATTCCTTACGACGATGAGTTCATATTTGATTCGGACACGATTCTGCAAATGGACCGCATCCCATCGAGCCTGGCGGTGATCGGTGGAGGTGTCATCGGATGTGAATATGCATCCATTTTTGCCGCCTTGGGTGCGCAGGTTACGCTGCTGGACGGACGGGAACGACTTCTTCCTTTTCTCGATGCGGAGATATCCGAGCTTTTGCGTGAGCGGCTAATCAATTTAGGAATGCAGTTGTTCTTTGAGGACCGAGTAGCGCAACTTGAGAAGACCGACGGTAGGATCCGCATAAAGTTGCAATCAGGACGGAGCGTCGAGGCGGAAACCGCCTTGTTCGCGGCCGGAAGGCGTGCGACGGTGGACGGATTAGCGCTCGAAAAGGTGGCGCTTGGGGTGAACAAGCGTGGATATTTTGACGTAAACGAGTTTTATCAAACTTCCTTACCACACATCTATGCCGCTGGTGACGTCATAGGCTTCCCGGCGCTGGCCTCAACATCCATGGAACAAGGCCGCGTGGCCGTTTGTCACGCGTTCGGGTTCGAGTACAAGAAACGTTTGGCTCATATGTTGCCGATGGGAATTTACACGATTCCGGAGATTTCCAGTGTGGGCGAAACGGAACAATCTTGTGCTGAGAAAGGGATCAGCTGTGGAGTGGGCCGCGCTTACTACAGAAACAATGCCCGAGGACAGATCATTGGTGACCGGAACGGGCTGCTGAAGCTTGTTTTCCGACGTGACGATCGAAAGTTGCTTGGCGTGCACATTATTGGCGAGAGCGCGACCGAGTTGATTCACCCGGGGATGATCGTACTTGAACTGGGTGGGACGGTGGATTCGTTCATTGAGCTGGTATTCAATTATCCCACGCTCTCGGAAATGTACAAATATGCGGCATACGACGGTCTCGGGAACCTGGCAGGCCACAAGCTTCGCGAAGGCTAGCCCACCTCGCTTCACCTCGAAGAACGTATCGCGAAACCAACTTGACATTTGAAGCGACGGCGATAAGATTCCCCCTACTTTGAAGGGTTTTGGGGCTGTCGGCCTTGAGCTTTCGTAACACTCGAGGATTCTTCAGAGCTACAAACGGTCGCTTTATTCAATCGTGCGATGCTTCACGTGTTTTCAATTCGTGCCCACAGGAACCGCGCGGGGCAAATCATTTCATCGCGATTTGCAAACGTGTTCTGCGAGTTGTCCAGGAAGCAAGGACCAGCCTCGTTGGCGAATTAAGCTGGCGTGGGCGATGTGCTAGATTCCACGCAGCGAATCGGCGGAACTCATGATAGAGCGTCCATCGGTTAAGATCGGCGCCGTCCTTGCCACCGGATGTGGCGGTTATGGTTTGTTGCATCCTCTAAGTCTTGCGCTGATCGCGATAGTGGCGTGCTCCGGTGCCGTCCTGGCTCAGGAAACGCAGCGCATACCCGGCCAGAAACCGCTGCAAATGGGTTCCGTTGCGGGCACCGTCCGCGATGAGAATGGCCGAGCCATTGCCGGCGTGCTGCTCGAATTTCGTCAACAGCGCATCGCCTTTGCCGCCACTACCGACGGGGAAGGGATCTACCGCCTGAATAATCTTCCACCTGGAGACTATGAAATTAAGGCCAGTCGCGACGGCTTCGCGACGGCATCGGCGGTGCTGGCTGTTCGACCCGCGGAGTTGCAAGTCCTCGACTTGCAGCTGCAAGCGACAAACCCGGTGCCCGCCATCGAACCAGGTCCCACCGGAATTCCTGGGCCCCCACGCGCGCCGCCCTTGCCTCCGGGCGAAGAACCACCTCCCTATCCCGTATTTCGCCGGTCAGAGTCTGCGGCCGCAGCCCCTTTAGGCGCACCGGAGATGGGACCGACGGAGAACGAAAATTTCGCCCTTGAGCCGTACCGCTGGACCGTTGCCATGCCGGACTGGCAAAGATATGGCAAGCGCGGCGAGTTCCCCTACGTCAAATCACGCTGGTACGATCCCTTCGATCGCAATCGGCTCAAGGGAGATTCGCCGATCTTCGGGCAGAGGTGGTTTTTCGCCTTCACAGGAACGAGCCTGACACAAGTCGACGGCCGCCGCTTGCCCACGCCCAGTAACGTTGCTGCGGAGAATCCCGGCAGCAGGAACTTCTTTGGACGCGGAGAGCAGGCATTCGTAGACCAGACGCTGCGCTTCTCGTTTGACCTGTTTCGCGGCGATACCTCGTTCCGCCCGGTCGATTTTCGCTTGCGGTTCACTCCCGTGGTGGACCTCAATTTTCTCCAGACGCGCGAGCGCGGAATTGTCAACGCCGACGTTCGCGCCGGAATCAATCGTTTTGATACCCATACCGGCATACAGGAAGCGTTTGTCGAAGCCAAGCTTCGCGATGTGAGCCCCAGTTTCGACTTCGTGTCCGTCAGGGTCGGAATACAGAGTTTCAGCAGTGATTTTCGCGGCTTCATTTTCGCCGATGAGCAGCCCGCTGTTCGACTTTTCGGCAACCTTCATTCCAATCGTATCAACTACAACCTGGCATATTTTTATCTTCTCGAAAAGGACACCAACAGCGGGCTGAATACTTTCGAACCGCGGCATCAGCAGGTTGGCGTAGCCAACGTCTATGTTCAGGATTTTTTTGCCAAGGGCTACACCACCGAATTCAGCTTTCATTACAACCGCGATCAGGCCGATATCGTTTACGATAAGAACGGTTTCCTGGTACGTCCTGCGCCGATCGGCCGGGTTGTGGTGGCGAATGGCATACCGGCCCCTCACAGCATTCGATCCTATTATCTCGGGTGGACAGGAAACGGACATATTCGCCGATTGAACATCAGCAACGCGTTCTATCAGGCGCTTGGCACGGACAGCTTCAATTCCATCGCCGGACGCCCCCTGCATATCAATGCACAAATGGGAGCGTTGGAATTGTCCGTCGATCACGATTGGCTGCGCTATCGCGTCTCCGCCTTCTGGGCCTCCGGTGACTCGGAATCACGTGTTGGTCCAGGCAGGTCGGGCACTGCGCGAGGGTTCGATTCCATTTTGGATGATACGCAGTTTGCTGGCGGAGCTTTCAGTTTTTGGGACCGCGAAGGAATCCGCCTGACCGGCACCGGCGTAGCGCTGGTAACGCCGTTCAGTCTCCTTCCGTCTCTTCGCTCCAGTAAGGAAGAAGGGCAATCGAACTTTATCAATCCCGGAGTCAGGATCTACAACGCCGGTATCGATGCCAATCTCACTCCCAAGCTTCGCGCGTTCTTGAACGCAAATTACTTGCAGTTCGATCGCACACAGTCGCTCGCCTTCCTGTTATTTCAGGCGCCCGTCCATCGCGGCATAGGTACCGATTTCGGAATGGGCATAACGTATCGGCCCCCACTGACTGAGAATATTGTGCTGACCGCTGGCGTTTCGTCACTGGTGCCCGATCTTGGATTGCGAAACATTTATAACTCCAGGGTACTCGTCTCTGCGTTTGCGAATCTGCGTTTGCAATTCTGAGCTTGGCGCCAAGAGGTGGGAATGCGATTGACTGGCAAGGGTTACCTGATGGGAGTCCTCGCATCCTCGCTCGTAATCTCTTTGTACGGCGTGGTCAAGGCGAGTCCCGGTGCAGCGACCGTGAAGCAAACGCCGAGTACGACGCAGGAACAGGATGGTCAGCGTAAGCCGCTGCGCCTGAGCCAAAGCCAGGCAGAGGTTGACGCCAAGTCGGCCGGGTGCCAGAGCTGTCACACCGTTACGGACAGCGTGACCATGCATGTTTCGCAGTCCGTACATATCGGGTGCGTGGACTGCCACGGCGGAGATCCGACTGTCCGGGTGGCGGATAATTTGGCCACCCAGTCCGGCGAATACCAGAGCGCCAAGCGGCGCGCGCACCCGCATCCGAAGATTCTAGCTGCCGCAAAGAGCGCCAATCCGGTGCGCGCTTACGCGAATTGGCTCCAGGAAGATTGGAACTACATAAAATTCGTGAATCCCGGCGACTTGCGCGTGGCGGCAACGACGTGTGGTACTTCCGGGTGCCACAGCTCCGAAGTACAAAAAGTGCGGACAAGCATGATGACGCACGGAGCCATGCTGTGGAGTGCGGCCCTATACAACAACGGTTCGTTTCCACTCAAGCAGCCACGTTTTGGTGAGAGTTATTCCGCCGATGGAAAACCGCAGCGTTTGATCACCGTGCCTCCGCCTACGCCAGAGGAAACTCACCTTAAGGGCGTGCTGCCCTACTTGGAACCAATTGAGCGTTGGGAGGTTTCTCAGCCGGGCAATGTCCTTCGCATTTTCGAACGCGGTGGCCAGAAAAAGCCCGAGATTGGCATCCCGGCCCTGGATGAGGACCCCGGACGGCCGGATACGAAACTTGGCGAGCGAGGATTCGGAACGCTTCTGCGCACGGATCCTGTTTTTCTCGGACTGCAGAAGACCAGATTGCTCGATCCGTTGTTGAGTTTCCCCGGGACCAACGATCAGCCTGGAGATTATCGCAATAGCGGATGCACCGCATGTCATGTCGTCTATGCCAATGACAATTCGCCGGAACATTCCGGGCCATATGCCAGTTTCGGTCATTCTGGCTACACCGCTACGGTCGATCCCACGATTCCCAGGAATGAACCGGGCCACCCCATACGCCATCAGTTTACGCGGTCCATCCCCTCAAGCCAGTGCATGGTCTGCCATATCCACCCCGGCACCAATATGGAGACCACCTACTTCGGCTATACCTGGTGGGACAACGAAATCGACGCCGAACAAATGTACCCCGCCAAGCAACGCAATCCCGGCCCTGGCGATCGCCAGAAAGTTCAGTTGCGAAATCCGGAGGGATCGGCGCCCCGGGGACTATGGTCCGATGTCGGCTTCCTTGAAAAAATCGGCAGCCCGGAGTTCGCGAAAACTCTTAAGCACA
>Ga0209283_10002428_pt1 | contig 10408 bp, 11 predicted proteins | sample CZO8metaG_2_FD_188354 | JGI IMG/M metagenome (GOLD analysis project Ga0209283, IMG submission 188354) | Vadose zone soil microbial communities from the Eel River Critical Zone Observatory, Northern California, USA - CZOApr15con2H1.8 metaG... | ecosystem: Environmental > Terrestrial > Soil >...
CGAGAGCAGCCAGCTAATCCGACAGATCTTGAAGAAGCTGCCCTCGGGTCCAGTCAGGCGAAAGGCTCCGATTGTTGTCCCGCGCGGCGAGGCCTACGGTCGAGTCGAATCTGCTCGGGGAGAATGCAGCTTCTATATGATCGGCGAGGGAGGCGACAAGCCCTACCGTGCCCGCTACATCACCGGCTCCTACCGCAACATGGCCGCAATCTCTGAGGTGCTACAAGGAGTCCGTTTGGCGGACATGCCAACGGCTTGGTGGAGCATAGACTATTGGCCCGTGGAGGCTGACAGGTAAGATCATGGCGCCAATGGTAGGAAAGGTTCGCGATGCCGTCAACGGCCTGCTAGCATACACAACAGGCCTTCGACACCTCTTCCACAAACCCTACACGCTAAAGTTCCCACAACAACGATACGCAGTAGAGAAAGGATACCGAGGAAGACACCTACTCCACCTCGACAGATGCACCGGCTGCGGGATATGCGCATGGATATGTCCCGAGAAATGTATCACAATCGTCCAGCGCGGAGACCGATGGTTCCCAGAATACTTCTACGGGCGTTGCTGTTTTTGTCATTTTTGCACAGATTACTGTCCGGAGTTTGCTCTTGAGGAGACGGTCGAGTTTGATATTGCAGAGTATACTAGGGACCGGCTTGTATGGTCGCCGGAGCGGCTGGCTAAGGCTCCCGTGAAGAAGGATGACAAGTACGTCTTCAGCGTTGAAGGTGTAAGAGGAGCCTCGCAGGTCCAGAAGAAGGAGCATTAGATTTGACACAGGTCGCGACGCCTCCTCAGACTTTGAAGCCTAGCGCGGAGGGAGAAGGCTGGAAAGCTCGTCCAATAAGACTCAAGATCTTCGGCAACCTGATCACAGAGGTTGTGAAGAAGGGGATCTGCATGTACTGCGGCGCATGCATCGCATCCTGCCCCATCGACATTCTCTTCCACAGCGATAACGAAGAGCCGATAATGCGCGGGACCTGTGCCGCCTGCCAGGTCTGCTACTACAGCTGTCCCCGTATCGAGCTTCCAGTCGCGGAGATCGAGCAACGGGTCTTTGGAAGAGAAAGAACGGCCGACGAGGCTATTCTGGGAGTTCACATTGGATCATACTCTGTCCGGGCAAAGGATCCGGAGATTGTCGCGAATGCGCAAGATGGTGGGGCGGTCAGTGCGCTGATGCTCTATGCGCTGGAGAAGAAGATCATCGACTATGCGCTGGTATCAGGCTTCACATCTCGCGAGGCCTGGAAGCCCGCTCCGAAAGTAGCTCGCACGAGACAAGAGTTGCTCGATAATGCTGGCTCCGAGTACACGCCTGGTGGCCAGATCGGAGGGATGGCCGAGATTGCAGTGCCGAACCGGTCCGTGGTAAACTTTCAGGAGGAGAGGTTGGCCTTGGTGGGCTTGCCCTGTGAATTGCAGGGTTTCTGGCGCATGAACACTCACTGGATCGCGGCCCCCAAGCTGGGACGAAACCTGGTATTCACCATCGGACTATTCTGTTCGAAAGTGTTTGATTACCAAAAGATGATGGTAGACTATGTTCAGGGTACGAGAGGAGTGGATCTGAGTACAGTTACCAAGGTGAATATCAAGAAGAACCGATTGCTGGTCTACACCGGTGATAGGTTGGCGATTGATGAACCGGTTGAGGTTCTGGCTCATGCCGCTAGGGAGGAGTGCAATATCTGTGTTGATTATTCCGCGGAGCTAGCAGATATTGCGGTCGGAGCTATCGGATCCGCATCTGGCTGGAGTACGGTGTTGACTCGTACTCCCAGAGGGGAGGATATTCTCAATGGGGCGGTTGAGGCGGGATATCTCGAGATGAAGAGGCTTGATCCTGCAGGGAAAGCAATTCGGTTTCTGGAGACATTGTGTGAGCGGAAGAGGCTGAGGGATCCTTCCGCGTATATTCGTCACACGTCTGCGTTTGCTAGGCCACAGCCGAAGCTGATGCCGCTAGAAGTTCCCGCAAAGTAGCTCCTCCGGCCGTCTGGGGTTTTTCCTAAACGCAGAGCTAGGAAAATTTCACCCGGCGTTTGAGTAACCCCGTCTGGCTCGTTTTTCAAAAATCTATTTCTAGAATTCGGCTGCAAGGAACGACTCGCTAAACTGTCCGATTTGTGAGTCGATTAGGAGAGAACCAGTCTTTACTTGGGTCCACCCAACGGCCGGACCACTGAACTCCGAGCCTCGGCCACCGTCTGGACGAGATGTGAGAGAGGATTGACGGTCCGATGTAGATGACGACGACCAAACGCTCGCGGAGGAACAAGCATCTGCAAGAGATTCCTAACCGAACTCTTCGCATCCTCCTCAGAGAACCGGGACCTGTCGAATATCGCATCTTCAACAATCATTACTTCGGGTTCGAGGCTCCCATTCTCGTGCGAGGGACTTCCCAGAAAATGCTCCGCCATCAGGGCGTCAGGCGCTTGAAGACCACATGTTGGACAGGACGAGACATTCACGGCCAATGTTGCTACTGTTGGCTCGACATAGACGATCTCGGTTGGCAGAACTGAGGGACGTAGGCGCCTTACGGATCTTGGCCTCGCACCTCTGGACTTAGCCTGTTTCAGCGCCGCTCTGGCCTTTGTTCCGGCAATCTTGTGAGAAACCGTGGTCCTGCGCATGAGAGTATTCCGTCCCATCCGTTTCACAATCAACAAACCGGATACCGTTCCAGCGACTACTCCAGCCAGGAACTCTAAGATGGTGATTTCCAAACTACTTCCTCTCCTAGTTCAATGGTACATCCGTGTAGGATTGTTGCGCGCACTCGTCGCAGATGACTCTTCCACGAGGGGTACGTCGGAGACTGTCAACCTTGAGAATCTCTCTCCCGCAGGAGAGACAGACAACCATGCACTCGCTCATTCGCCTTGACCGTCAAGAACCATATGTGACTCGAGAATCTATCCGCTGCCTGATACCCATCCCGAAACACCAGAGTAACAGCCGCCTTAAATACGGTCAGGAAGACTCGACCCAAAACCCAACGTGCAACTCCCCGGTTCTTGACGTTGTAAGAAGTCTATCGATGTTCCGGTCGGATCTCGTCGGGACGATGACAGTGTTCAGTTTTGGAGCAGTCTCCTGGTTATGAGCAGCCGCGCACCATTTCACGGTCAGGGGAGATCGCTCTGGAGAAGGTTCCTAACTACCCATGTCCCAGATGCGGTCAGCCCCAGCTAAACGTCTACTACTCGGACAAGGCTGATAGCCGCGTGGGTGCATGGTGTGAGTATTGCAATCTGAAAGCGTACTATGATGGCGAACTGCTCGTTCCGATAGGATCCTAAGAATCAGACTCTAAGCGGCGCGGCTTACTCGGGAGGAGTAGCTCCCTCAGGAATATTGACAGTCAACTCGCCTTCGACAAGTTTGCGCTGAAGCCTCGCGGTGAAGAGTTCCATATCGACATGGAGAGTCTCCAGTCTCTGCACAGCGTCTGGAGTTAAGGTTGGCATCACGTTCTGGCCGCCGATCCGTCCGTAGGCGACGGCATCGAAAGGATATTTCTCGCCCTTGTAGATAGTGTATCCAGTTAGGAAGTTGGCGACTCCGCCTCCGACGCCGCTCGCCTCGTCCATCTGATCGATGAACACATCCATCTCATATTCAAGAGTAGGATCTTCCTCTCGTCGGAACGGGTTTGTTGTCTTGCTCAAGGTTATCACCCGTAAGCAGGCATGTCGAGCGGGTGCCACTGTTTCTCGATTAGTCCCTTGATCCTCTCACGGGCCAACCATCCTGCAGCGATGTCAGCTAAGAGAAGCAGTGAGAGCACATAGTCGGCGACGCCGAAACCGGCCCCGATCTTAGTGTCCGCGTAGGCGATCAGGCCGATTGCTGCGACTCCAAGTCCCAACAGAGGACTCCAGAGCCTCCTCTTGGAAAGCATGTAGGTGCTGACCAAGGCCCCGGCGGCGACTAGCGCGAATAGGATTCTCAGTTCCGTTGCAAATGACGCAGGGAATCCGTTAGCTGACACAGCGAGAACTACACTCCATACGGCCGTAGCGAGAAACAGAAGTGATGTGAGATTGAGAACGTTGTATTTCGAGGGCGAGATAGTTGTCGCCGAGAGGGGGGGTGTAAAGCTGAACGGTTTTCCCAGAGCTTGGTACGCGTTGGTCGTGGTAGTATGTTTCTGGCCGGTCTGGACGTCGACGGCGGAGTTCACGAATTTTTCAATGACGATGATCCGATGCTTTCCAATTCCACTTGCAGGTCCCGCCTCCAGATCATAACCTGGCCCCACTGTCAATTCGACCTTCGTGTCAGGCGTGCAAGAATGTGCAATAGTCATTCCAGGCTTCACCTGGGTCAGGGTCCAGTTGGAGCCCTTGTCTCGAGTACAGATGAGAGCAGCCCAGTGAGTATTCGGCTCGATCTTCGGTAAGCCCACCTCGGGGGCGAGATCAGTCATACCATACCTTTTGTCTTCGCAGAAGAGCTGATCGCAGTCGCGACAGCGCCAGACGTCGACAGCACCCATGACGTAGTTATTGTCGATCAGGTTGACGACGCCGTAGTAAACGACATCGTGCTGGTGGGTCTGCAAGACAGAGTCGTTGTCGGCTCTGACGTAGAAAAGTCTTGGCTTAAAACGAGGATTCCTTTCCGGGAAAAATCTCTTTTTCTACCCATCCAGAAACCAGAGGGTCCGAAGCGATTGGCATGCTAGACATTCGACTGGTGAGAGAATCCCCGGAGAAAGTTAGAGAGAATCTCCGCCACAGAGGCATGCCTGAAAAAATTAGCGAGCTGGACAGGCTTCTACAACTGGACGCGGACTGGCGAAGAGAGCAGGCTGAGGCAGATCGTCTCAGGAAGCGAAGGAACGAGATCACGCAAAGTATTGCAGCTGCGAGGAAGAAGGGCGAAGATGTCTCAGCCCTCTTGAAGGAGGCTGAAGCGATTCCCGATCAGATCAAAGCGATCGAAGTGAGAGTTGACGATTACAAAAAGCAAGCCAATGAGATTCTCCTCAACCTTCCAAACCTAGTGCATGAGTCAGTCCCAATCGGCAAAGACGAAAATGATAATGTGGAAGTGAAAAAATGGGGGACGATTCCGAGTTTCCATTTCAAACCGCTCGACCATATCGATCTCGGCTTGAAACATGGTCTAATCGACATAGAGAAAGCGGGACAAGTAGCTGGCGCACGATTCTACTATCTGCGAGATGATCTCGTCCGGCTGAATATTGCACTCATGCATTACGGCCTAGAGTTCATCTCTGGCAAACAGTTCCAACTCTTTCAGCCACCCTACCTTCTGCACAAGAACGTCGTCGCCGGTGCGGTTGCCCTAGCTGATTTTGAAGATGTGATCTACAAAGTTGAAGGTGAAGATCTCTACCTTTTGGCGACTGCAGAGCATGCATTATTGGCGTTTCACATGGAGGAGATTATTGATGGAACAAAGCTTCCACTTCACTATGCCGGTCTGAGTCCTTGCTTTAGGAAGGAGGCAGGAGCCCACGGACGGGACACGAAAGGAATATTCCGAGTCCACCAGTTCGAGAAGGTAGAGCAGTTCATCTACTCTCGGCCCGAAGACTCTTGGAACCTGCATGAAGAATTGCTCCGGAACCTAGAGGAGTTCTGGCAGAGTCTCAAGATGCCGTACCGAATTGTGAATGTTTGTACAGGCGATTTGGGAACGGTGGCCGCGAAAAAGTACGATCTTGAAGCATGGCTACCGGGACAGGGAAAGTACAGGGAAATGGCATCATGCAGCAACTGCACAAGCTACCAAGCGGTACGGTCCAAGATTCGCTACAGGGAGAAGCCTAACGAGCCAACCAATTACTTGCACACTCTAAACAGTACTCTCGTCGCGACGGAACGCGCGATAGTTGCGATCCTTGAGAATTACCAGAAACCTGACGGGACGATTCAGATACCCGAGGTCCTCAGGAAGTATATGGATCGACGGGAAACAATTCCCGGACCAGCTGTCAACCTAGAAAAATCCAATCGCTCCACCAATTAGGTAGAGAATTCCCGCAGCAGCCGCCCCTATGAGAAGGGTCTCTAGCCCACTCCTCCACAGTTTCCGTCCAACGACACGCCCCTTCCAGGCACCCACGGTGAAAAGGAACAATGACGATATCAGCGCCGAGACCCCCAATGCGACCGTCGCTGTTTGGATAAGGAGGAACGGCACTAGAGGAATTAGTGCACCGATGAAGAAGGATAGTCCGATAACTCCTCCCATCTTGATCGGATTCGACAGTTTTGTCTGGTGAATACGAAGTTCGTGCATCAGAATGTCTTCGAGGAACTTTTCCTTGTTTGAGGCGATTCGTCCAACGATCTTTCCCGCTTCTTCAGGAGTCAGGCCTTTGGCGATGTAGAAGTCTCTCAGCTCTCCCTTCTCCTCCTCAGGCTCTGCTTCAATCTCGCCCTCCTCGCGCTTCTTGTCTGCTTGGAAGAGTTCGTACTCAGAGCGTCCAGCAAGGATGCCACTGAAGAACATGCTGATCGCTCCCGCCAGCATGGATGCGGCTCCAGCGAGGCGCACTAGATTAATATTGGATTCGATGGCTGCGAAGCCGCTGAGAAAGGCAAGATTAGTCACGAGTCCATCTGAGACTCCAAGGGCCGAGCCTCCGATGTAGCTGCGAGCACGGATGTGCTTGTGAATCTCGCGTGGAACTTGTTTCAATTGAGCCATAGAGTTACGCCGATTAGGGAGGGGTACGGGGTGCCGATTGCTTATTTCAGCTCTAGCCCGTCACAAACCCAGAAGCCGATGATGTTGTGTGGACCGCAAGAGTCTTGTCAAGGAGCATCGAACCAAAGGTAAATATCGAATCCTGACCCATAAGCCTGTAGAGTCTTAGCCAATGGGGAGAAGAAGACGCCGAGTAATCCGCATTGTTAAGAAGAAACTCCCCACTGTGTTTGTTTGCCCCCGATGTGGAGAAGAAGCCGTCAGGGTAACAATTGCTAAGGATACGGGGCATGCCACAGTCCTCTGCGCCCTATGCAATCTAAAGGACGACTTTCCAGCGCATCCTGCGGCTCAAGCGATAGACGTGTATTCATACTTCACAGACAGATTCTACGGCGTCAAGGACGCTCGTGCAATCATCCCACGCGAGAGAGAGACATTCAGTGCGCCCACCGAAGAAGCAGATGTCGAAGAGCAGCTAGCTCCACCTGAGACTCTGAAGAGCGAAGTGCCAATGGAGACTCCTCAGTCATCCATGCCCATTAACGAGGAAATGCCTGAAGCCCAACTCGGCGGGACGGAGGAGTCGCAGTCCCTAGTCCAGGAGTCTGCGCCGAAGGTGGAGGCCCCGATGGAAGCTGTTGACGCCCAATCGGCAGAAGGAGAGAAGGAGAAGGAAGACGATAGTGAACCCTTCGCCGACATTCTGGATACTCCCAAGGACAAGAAACGTTACAGTTCCAACCCGTTGCCGCAGCAACCGCCGGAACAGACAAGCTAGACCTTCGTCTTTCCGCCGTTCAGTTTCCGTTCTTCATAGACTGGGATCAGAAGATTGACTACTCGGTCGACCGTAGCTCTACGATCCCGGAGCGACTGGACCAGTTCCTGCTCATAGATCTTGAAGATGTTCGTCAAAGTCATCCGAGGATGCAGAGGAGCGAACCTCTTAGGGGTCCCCGTTGCCTCGATTATGAGCCCCCTCTCAAGCATGCTGGTCACGAGCGCTCCCGTTCCCTCTTGGGTGAGGTTGAGTTCCTTGGCCAGTTGTTCGAGGGTTAGGTCTGAGGTATCAAGGAGCTTAAGGTAGGCTCGGGTCTCTTCGGTTGGTAGGTTGAACTGGCGTGATAGGAGTTCAGCGATTTTACCCTCATCAATGGGCATCTTCCTTAGGGATCCGGGTATAGGCATGGCACAACCCCCTTTGCCGTTACCCTATTTCACCTTCGGATTAGTGCCAGAAGGCTTATTATCCATGCGACCTTGCGTATTCACTACTCAGAGTGGTATGAATGGCACTACTTGAAATCGAATTACCAGAGGCACTACTGCCTCAGCCTAAACAGATAGGACAATTCATTCGCCGAACCCAGAGCATTTGCCCAGAGTGCAACCGTATTCTCCCAAGCACCGTCTTCGCAAGAGAGGGCAAGGTCTTCATGACCAAAACCTGCCCAGAACACGGTGAAACAGAGGAGCTTTACTTTGGATCATACGACATGTATCAGAAGTTCGCAACCTACTGGAGCGACGGAAAGGGAACCCATGCTCCGAACGTCCCAATCGAGAGTTGCGCATGCCCAGCTAACTGTGGTCTATGCTCAAACCACCTCAGCCACACTGGACTAGCCAACATCATAGTTACCAATCGATGTGACCTTACTTGCTGGTACTGCTTCTTCTACGTGAAGAAGGGTCTGGAAGGGGCCTATGTTTACGAGCCCAGCATGGACCAAGTCCGCGAAATGGTCCGTGCGCTAAAGGCCGAGAGACCCGTTCCAGGAAACAGTCTCCAGATAACCGGTGGAGAGCCCACCCTGCGCCCCGAACTCCCCGAGATCGTCAAGGTCATCAAGGAGGAGGGAGTTGACCACATCCAGCTCAACACTAACGGAATCAACCTAGCACTCAACCCTAACCTCGCAATGGAGCTCAAGAACTCAGGCCTAAGCAACCTCTACATGAGCTTCGACGGGGTAAGCCCGAAAACAAACCCCAAGAATCACTGGGAAGCACCCTACACTATTGAGACCTGCCGTAAAGCCAACCTCGGAGTCGTACTCGTCCCAACAGTCATTAAATCGATAAACGACCACGAACTGGGAGGAATTCTCCGATTCGCACAGCGCAATATCGACATTGTCAGAGCCATCAGCTACCAGCCAGTCTCCCTCACAGGAAGAATGAAGAAACAAGAGCGTGAAAAGTACCGAATCACCATACCCGACTGCATAGAGAGAATTGAAGAGCAGACCAACGGCGAGATCCCGAGAGACGCATGGTTCCCAGTCCCAAGCTGCTCACCAGTAACCCACTTCGTAGAAGCCTTCACCAAGAGACCCCAATATGAGCTATCCATCCACTTCGCATGCGGCGCAGGAACCTACGTATTCGAAGACAAGAACACCAAATCACTCGTACCCATAACCAGCTTCGTCGACCTCAAAGGCCTCTTCGAATACCTCGACGAGAAGACCGACGAACTCAACTCGGGCTCCAACAAGTACCTGGTTGCAGCCAAGTTCATCAGCAAACTCAACAGCTTCATCGAGAAAGACAAGCAACCCGCAGGACTCAACCTAGCAAAGCTACTGGTGGGAGCCTTGCTCAAACACGACTACAGCGCAGTCGGACAGTTCCACGTCAAAAGCATGTTCCTCGGAATGATGCACTTCCAAGACAAGTACAACCAGGACGAAGAGAGACTACAACGCTGCGACATCCACTACCTCACACCAGACATGAGAATCATTCCCTTCTGCTCGTTCAACGTGATACCCGAATGGTACCGAGACAGGATACAGAAGAAGTACGGTATCACCGTGGACGAGTGGGAGAAGAAGAACGGCGAGAAACTCGAAGCGCGACTCTACAGAGGATCGCTCCGAAGAGGAAAGCACGCCGACGGCTGCGGATGCAGCAGCGTCCACATCGAGCCCATAACGGGCACCTAAACTCCCCTATCAACCAAAAGACCTTTTTCTATCCTCGATAACCACCGGACGGACTAGACTAGGAAGCGCTGATAGTTTGCAGTCATCTCTCGAGAGAATGAAAGGCGAGCAATGGGCCAGCATCGAGAACTTGACAATCGCAGCTTCGCCTCAACTTGCGAAACTAGACGACAACCTCGCGTTGACTGTTGGCTTCAAGCTCAAAGGCGGCATTCGGCGTAATTTCGTTCGACCCCTCTGGGAGAAAGCCTACGATGAGCACGATCTCGGACTCCGAATGGCCTACAGAGTCGACCTGTCCAAACAACGAGCCAAGGTCTTGCCTGGGGCTGAACTCAAACGCGAGAAGTTCGTCCGACGGGGAGTGTTCTTCTGGACCCGAAACCCCGAACTACCCTATAGAGTATGGGCAACAGTCGCTACTGAATTCGAAACTATCCTTTACCCGAAAACGGAGGAGGAAGCCCGTACAATGCTCTTTGATGTTACCCGGAGCTTCGAACTACCCGCATCAAAACTAGGTAAAGGACACCATACACTCGAAGCCAAGGTTCACGCAAAATGGGGCAAGCATGTTTTTACAGAGAGAGGAGAAGCAACCGCCAAGACACCGGTAGTCAAGGTTGACGTGCGCTAAGTCAAAGATTTAAGAAAGAAATCTGCGCCCAGAAAATCACGGAAAGAGATCTGAATTGGCAAAATATGATGGAATAATCGGACAAGACGTCTTGACCGTCACAGAAGGAGAGAA
>Ga0209283_10002432_pt1 | contig 10400 bp, 12 predicted proteins | sample CZO8metaG_2_FD_188354 | JGI IMG/M metagenome (GOLD analysis project Ga0209283, IMG submission 188354) | Vadose zone soil microbial communities from the Eel River Critical Zone Observatory, Northern California, USA - CZOApr15con2H1.8 metaG... | ecosystem: Environmental > Terrestrial > Soil >...
TGATGCGCTCCATGGTTGCAAACGGCGAAGCCGACGCCCTGGTGCCCGAGCGCGTGTGGCAGGAATTTTCCCGGGGTTTGATGGAAGGCGATCCCGGCTTGATGTTCCCGGTGCTTGCTGAAGCCGGACTCCTCGAAAAGGTCCTCCCCGAGCTCAAGCTGGAATTCGTGCACATGAGGCCGGCGAACGACGCCGCGCGCATTCTGGTCCGCGCGCTCGAGTATGCCGCAGCCGAGCGGCTGGGCCTCGCGCCGCGCTTCGCGCTCGTCGCCTCGCGCGTGGGCTCCGCCGAGGCGACGAGCGCTGTGAGCGAGCGCCTGAGGACGCCCGGGGAGTGCCGCGATCTCGCGCTCCTTGCGGCGCGGCACGCCGAAACGATCAAGCAGGCTGTCGCGCTTCGCGCGCCGGACTTGCTCGCGCTGTTGGAACATTGCGACGCTTTCCGCAGGCCCGAACGTTTCGAGGAACTGCTCGCGCTCACCGAGTGTCTCGAGCGCGGCGAGCGGGGCTGGGGGGAAACGCCCTACATGCCGCGCGCGATACTTCGGCGCGCCCTCGGCGCAGCCACCGGCGTCGATGCCGGGAAAATCGCTGCGCGTAGCGCGAAAACGGATATCGCCGCGCAAGTGCGCAGCGCGCGGATCGCCGCGATCGAGGCGCTCGCCTGAAGCGCTGTGCGAAGGTTTCCGGCGAGCCCTCTCAGAGGAGCCGCACCAGCAGCGTCAAGGCGAGCGAGAGCAGGATCGTGCTCGTGAAGGGCAGGTAGTAGAGCCGCCCCTTGTAGCGCACCGTGAGGTCGCCCGGCAGCCGGCCCAAGCCGTATTTCGCGAGCCACGGCGCGAGCGCCGTCAGCACGATGAGCGCGATGATCAGCGCCAGCACCCATTTAAGCATCGTGTACCTATATCATGCTTCGCGATAGACTGCGCGGCTTCCAAACTCATCGAGGATTGAGATGATCGAGCTTTACACCTGGAGCACACCCAACGGCCGCAAGGTTTCCGTCATGCTGGAGGAATGCGGTCTCGCCTACAACGTCCACAAGATCAATATCGGCGCAGGCGAGCAGTACGCTCCCGACTATGTCGCGATCAACCCCAACGGCAAGATTCCCTCGATCGTCGACCCCGACGGTCCGGATGGGAAGCCTTTCCGCATGATGGAATCGGGCGCGATCCTGATCTACCTCTCGGCCAAGACCGGAAAATTCCTTCCGAAAAGCGACCGAGACAAATATGTGACGCTCCAGTGGCTGATGTTCCAGATGGGCCACGTCGGGCCGATGTTCGGCCAGGTCCACCATTTTCTGCGCGCCGCCAAGGAGCAGGTCCCCTACGCGATCGAGCGCTATACGAAGGAAAAGGACCGGCTCTACGGCGTGCTCGACCGGCGCCTGCGCGAGGCCGAGTTTCTCGCAGGGGAATACTCGATTGCCGACATCGCCACCTACCCCTGGGTCGCGCGCTACGAATGGCACAAGACCGATTTGAACACCTGGCCCAATGTGAAACGCTGGTTCGACGCGATCAGTGCAAGGCCGGTGGTAAAACGCGGAATGGCGGTGCCTTCCTGAATCAGCCTTTTCTCGCGTACTTGACGAGGAACGCGTTGATCTCCTCGATTCTCAGCTGCGGTTCGTCGGGCTCGCGCCGGTTGCCGACGACGCGGTTCATCCACTCCATGTTCTTCTCCATGCGCGTCACCACCGCCGGCCACTCGGAGGCGGTGTGGCGCCGCGGGTCCGGCAGCACGTGGCACTGCTGGCAGGCGAGCTTGAACGACCGGCCTTCGGGAAGGTCGACGGCCGGATATCTTTTGGGATCGAGCGCGCGCTGGCTGTATTTTTGCAGATAGGCGAGCAGGGTTTCCGCCTCCGCCACGGTGGGGGCCTCGACGCCCGCCATCATCTCGTGCATGAGCTCGCCCATGTTGCCCCTGCCCCTCATGCGCACCACCATGCGCTCGAAGATGGCCGGCCATTTCGCGGCATGATGCATCGCCGGATTGGGCAGGTTGTGGCACTGTACGCAGTACTGGACGACGAGGCGCGCGCCGCGCGATTTCCGCTCGGGGAGCTGCTCCGGCTCGAAAGTGGGCGGGAGGATGCGCTCGAGCATCGGCCCGTGGGGGCTCTCGGTCCAGCGCTTTTTGGCCTGCTCGACGAGTTGCGCGGCATCCTGGGCGAAGGCGGCCGTCGCTGCGAGCGAGGCGGCGAAGAGCGCGGCGGCGACGTGCATGCCGGAATTATACTGAGCAGCGGCAATTCGCCCGCGCAAGGGCCGCGGGTACCGCGCGACCCTTTTCCATTCCTCCCGGAGGCAGCATGGGCAAGCCCGCATACGACGCCGTAATCATAGGTACCGGCCAATCGGGCAAGCCGCTTGCGCTCGCGCTCGCCCGCGCCGGCTGGAAGATCGCGGTGATCGAGCGCGAGCACGTCGGCGGAACCTGCATCAACGTCGGCTGCACGCCCACCAAGACCATGGTGGCGAGCGGCCGAGTCGCGTATCTCGCCCGGCGCGCAAAAGACTACGGCGTCAACGCCGGCAGAGTCACCGTGGATATGCGCCGCGTATACGAGCGCAAGCGCGGCATGGTCGAGAGCTTCCGCAATTACGGGCAAAAGTCGCTCGAGAGAACCGCTAACCTCGAGCTGATCTTCGGCGAGGCGCGATTCAGGGACGCGAAGCGCGTCGCGGTGGCGCTGAAAGGCGGCGGGACGCGCGAGCTGGAAGGCAAGCGCGTCGTCATCAACACAGGCGGCAGGCCCGCGGTGCCTCCGATCCCGGGGCTCGATCGCGTTCCCTTTCTCGATTCCACGGGCATCATGGAGCTCACCGAGTTGCCCGAGCATCTCGTCGTGCTGGGGGGAGGCTACGTGGGGCTCGAGTTCTGCCAGATGTTCCGCAGGTTCGGCTCGCGGGTGACCGTGGTAAACAGGGACCCGCGCCTGATCCAGCGCGAGGATCCGGATGTCTCCGCCGAGGTCGAGAAAATCCTCAAGGAAGACGGGATCGAGGTGCTCAATTCGGCCGAGGTGATGCGCGTCGAAAAAAGCGGCGCCGGTGTGCGGGCGCTGCTCAAGACCGGCGAAGCCGCAAAAGAAATCTCAGGCAGCCACCTGATGCTTGCACTGGGGCGCGTACCGAATTCGGATCGCTTGAATCTCGACGCAGCCGGCGTTCAGACCGACAAAATAGGCTACATCCAGGTGAATTCGAAGCTGGAGACCGGCGTCCCGGGCATCTACGCGATCGGTGACGTCAAGGGCGGCCCCGCCTTCACGCACATCTCGTACGACGACTTCCGTATCCTGCGCGAGAACTGGCTCGCCGGCGGCAGCGCGACCATCGATGGGCGCATGGTGCCCAACTGTATGTTCATCGATCCGCAACTCGCCACTGTCGGCTTGAACGAGACCGAGGCGCAGAGGCGCAGCCTCGACTACCGCGTGGCGAAGCTGCCGATGACCGGCGTCGCGCGCGCGCTCGAGACGAGCGAGACGCGCGGCTTCATGAAGGCGATCGTCGATGCGAAGACGCAGCAGATCCTCGGCTGCACCATCCTCGGCGTCGAGGGCGGGGAAATCATGTCGATGCTGCAGATCGCGATGATGGGCAAGCTCCCCTACGCGGCGATCAAGGAGGCGATCTTCGCCCACCCGACGCTCGCCGAGTCGCTCAACAACCTGTTCATGACGCTCGACCCGCGCTGACGCGCGCGACGGAGCTATCTTTTCGGCGCGCCGGCGGCTTCCTTTTCCATCATCGGCTTCATCTGACGCGCTCTTTTCTCAGCGGCCTTCTTGACGTCGCCCTTCTTCATGTTCTTTTTCTTCATTTCCCCGTGCATGGGCTCGTCCATCTTCATCGGTTTGCCCGGCGTCGTGTCGGCGGCGAAGGCGAAGGACACGGTCGCAAGGATCGCCGCGACAGCGGTGGCTTCCAACGATTTCATCAGCTGCCGCTGAACCAGTTGTACCCCTGGTCCTCCCAGTAGCCGCCCGGGTACTCGTTGGTGACGTACATCGCCGTGATGTGCTTGGGGCTCTTGAAGCCGAGCTTGGTCGGCATGCGCAGCTTCATCGGGAACCCGTACTTGGGCGGCAGGATCTGGTCGGCGAAGCGCAAGGTGAGCAGCGTTTGCGGATGCAGTGCGGTCGCCATGTCGATGCTCGTCGTGTAGTCGTCGGCGCACTCGAAGCCGACGTACTTCGCCGTGGTGTCGGCGCCGACGCGCGCGAGGAAATCGGAAAAGCGCACGCCGCTCCACTTGCCGATCGCGCTCCAGCCCTCGACGCAGATGTGGCGCGTGATCTGGGAACTCTGCGGCAGGGCGTAGAGCTCGGGGAGGGTCCAGGGTTTCTGGTCGCGGATGAGGCCGGAGAGCTCGAGCTTGTAGCTCGCTCCGTCCACCAGCCGCACCTCGTCCTCGCCGTAGTAGGCGTTGAACGGGAAGGGCTTGGTGATCGCGCTCTCGGGGTATTCCGGCGCGAGCTTGTTGGGGTTGAAAAGCCAGGCCTGCGCGCCGTCGTTCCAGCGCGACATCGCGAGGAGCACTTTCTGCACGCCTTCGTCGTCGGTGAGCTCGCAGCCCGAGAGCAGCGCGAGCGCGCCGAGCGACAAGCCCTGCCTGAGGAAGAGCCGCCGCTCGATCGAGCGGATGAGCTTCGGGGAGTGCTCGGCGAGACTCGCATCCATCGTGCGTTTCTTCATGAGGTCCTCCTTGCGCGGCCGGTGATGATGGTGGGGAAGGTGTGCGGCACGAGGATCACCATCGCGATGTGCACCAGCGCGATGAACACCATCAAGGCCATGGCAAAAAAATGTACTAGGCGAGCGCCTTCATAGCCGCCCATGAGTGCGGCCAGCTCCTGCAGCTGCACCGGCTTCCAGATCGCGAGCCCCGAGAGCACGAGCACCGCGAGGCACAGGATGATCGCGAGATAGGCGGCGCGCTGCGCCGCGTTGTACACCGCGAGGTCGTCGTGCGCGAGCTTGCCGCGCAGGGCGGCGAGCACGTCGCTCAGCACCGCGCGAGGCGTGAGCGGAAAGAGCTTCCTGCGGAAGTGCCCGGAAAAAATCCCGTAGCCGACATACACGATGCCGTTCAGCACCAGCAGCCACAGGGCGGCGAAGTGCCATTGCAGAGCGCCCGCAAGCCAGCCCCCGAGCGTGAGATCGTTGGGGAATCTGAAGCCGAAGAGCGGCGAGGCGTTGTAGATGCGCCAGCCGCTTGCGACCATGATGAGGATCGCGAGCGCGTTGATCCAGTGCGTGACGCGCACGACGAGCGGATGGACCTTCACCCATTGCGCCTGCGCTGCTTCCATCGTAGCCTCCGCTCGCCGCCTCACCCGCGTGGGTCGGAGGGAACAGATTACACCTTACAGCGCCTGCCTTCTATCGCCTTCGCGAAAGCCCAGGAGCGGTGCGGCAAATTCTCGTCCGAGCGCAATCACCTTGAAGAGTTCTCCCATCTCCGCCGGGCTCATCAGCCGGTTCGCCTGATTGGCGAGCGGCAGGAACTTGGTCCCGTCCTCGGGCGGCGTCCTCGACATCACCTCTGTGATGCCGCAGTTGACGAGGAACTGCGCCTGGCCGGTATAGCCGAGCAGTTCCAGTCCGCCTGCGCGCGCAGACGTCGCGATCGCGCTGAAATCGACGTGGCTGGTGATGTCCTGGAGCCCCGGAAGGAAGAAGGGATCGGCGTGCGCATGATGGCGGTAATGGCACATGAGCGTCCCGTCCTTGCGCTGCGGATGGTAAAACTCCTTTTCCGGAAAGCCGTAGTCGACGAAAAGCGCCGCACCCTTCTCCAGCACGCCCGCGAGCGAGCGTATGAAGCCCCGCGCCGCCAATTGAATCTCGGTGCGAAAACCCTCAGGCAATTTGAGCGCCCGTGCCGCATCGAGCGGCTCGCCCGAGGCGAGCCGCCAGGACCAGTCGAGGCGATCGCTTCGCACGCCGACGCCGCCCTCCTCGACCCTTCCGCGCTGGATGCGAACCACGTGCACGGGCATCGCATCCAGCACCTCGTTGCCGAGCACGACGCCGGAAAAGGCGGGCGGCAGGCGGTTGAGCCACGCCACGCGCTCAAGGAGGTGCGGCACCCTCGCCGCAAGCGTGTCGCGGCTCCTCTCGCGGAGATCGGCGGAGAGCTCGAGGATGAGATAGTTGCGCGGCGCTCCTCCGGAGCGCTCGAGTTCCTCGAGCAGCGTCGCGGCCAGCGCGCCGCTGCCCGCGCCCACCTCGAGCACCTCGTCGAACCCTGCATCCAGCACCTGCTTCACCTGGCGCGCGAGGGTCTGGCCGTAGAGCGGCGAAATCTCGGGCGCCGTGACGAAATCCCCGGCCTTGCCGAGCTTTCGGCTGCCTGCGCTGTAGTAGCCGAGCCCCGGTGCGTAAAGCGCGAGCTCCATGTAGCGCGCGAAGCTGATCCAGCCGCCGCTTGCGGCGATTTCGCCGCGGATGTGCTCCGCGACGCGATCGCTGTGCTCGCGCGCCTCCGGCGAGGGTTCGGGGAGCGACATGGGAAGGAGAGAAGAAGTATTCCGGTATCATTCTAGGCCATGCCCGAATCGCTTTCAGGGAAAGTTGTGCTCGTTACCGGCGGCGCGAAACGCGTCGGCGCGGCGATCGCCCGGCGCCTTCACCGGGAGGGCGCGAACTTGATGCTGCACTACCGGGGATCGGAGCGCGAGGCGAACGCGCTGCGCGGTGAGTTGAACGCCGCGCGCGCCGATTCCGTGGCGCTGGTGCAGGCCGACTTGCTGGATATCGCGGGCCTGTCGGAGATCGTGAGGAACACCGTCAACCGCTTCGAGCGGCTCGACGCGCTCGTCAACAACGCCTCGACTTTCTTTCCGACGCCGGTCGGGGAGATGACGCAGGCGACCTGGGAGAGCCTGATCGGCGCGAACTTGCGGGCGCCTCTGTTTCTCTCCCAGGCGGCCGCGCCGCACCTGAAGAAGACCGGCGGCACCATCGTCAACATCACCGATATCCACGCCGAGCGCCCGCTCAAGAACTACGTCATCTACTCGGTCGCCAAGGCGGGCCTCGTGGGACTCACCCGCTCGCTTGCGCGCGAGCTCGGGCCCGAGGTGCGCGTGAACGGCGTGGCGCCGGGCGCCATCATCTGGCCCGAGGACGGGTCGTGGGACGACCTGACGCGCCAGCGCATCGTTTCGAACACGATCTTGAGGCGCACCGGCGACCCCGACGACGTCGCCCGCGCCGTTTATTATCTGATAGCCGAAGCGCCCTATGTAACAGGGCAGATCATCGCCGTCGATGGCGGCAGGAGCATTAATTTATGAGCGATTACCTCACCCCGCACCTTCCCGATCTTCATCGTCGCCGCCGCATCGTCGCGGCCATGCTAGCCGCGGGCACAGGCGCGCTGCTCGGTTCGCGCGCCGCTCTACTGCTTGCGCAAGAGAGAGCGCTGCGGGCGACGCCCCCAATGACGCTCGGGCCTTTCTATCCCGATCGTTTGCCGGCCGAGCAGGACGCCGACCTTACCGCGATCGCCGGGCGCCCCGGTCGGGCCGCCGGCCAGATCCTGTATCTCGCCGGTCGCGTTCTCGACACGCGCGGAAAGCCGCTTCCCGGCGCGCGCCTGGAGCTGTGGCAGGCGAACGCACACGGGCGCTACATCCACAGCGGCGACAGTGACGCCTCAGGTCCGCTCGATCCCAACTTCCAGGGTTACGCCTCGTTGCGCGCCGACGCCGATGGGCGCTATCGCATCAAGACCATCAAGCCGGCGCCCTATAGCGGGCGCACGGCGCACCTGCATTTCAACGTGGACGCCCGCGGCGCGAGGCTCACCACGCAGATGTTTTTCGACGGCGAGCGGCTGAACGAGCGCGACGGGCTGTACCGAGCTTTGAGCCGGGAGGAACGGCACGCCGCGACCGGCCACTGGGTAGATCGTGCGCCGGGCATGGAAGCGGATGCGATCGCCGTCGCCTGGGATATCGTGTTAAGTCCGACGTAGGAGCGATCTTCCATGAATGCCCCCGAAAAAATCCATTTCACCCGCAAGCAGCGCTTCGAAGCGGGGAAACTGGAGAAGCGCCTGTGCCGGCTCGTCGGCGAGGCGATCGCCGACTACGACATGATAGTCGCGGGCGACCGCGTCATGGTGTGCCTCTCCGGCGGCAAGGACAGCTACGGGCTGCTCGACGTGCTCCTGAAGCTGCGCAGCCGCGCGCCGGTTTCGTTCGAGCTCGTAGCCGTCAACCTCGACCAGCGCCATCCCGGTTATCCCGAGCACGTGCTGCCCGACTATCTGTCTTCGCTCGGCATTCCCTATCGCATCGAGGTGCAGGACACGTATTCCGTGGTGAAACGCGTCGTGCCCGAAGGCGCGACGATGTGCGGCCTGTGCTCGCGCCTGCGCAGGGGCGCGCTCTACCGCGTCGCGCGCGAGCTGGGCTCGACCAAGATCGCGCTCGGCCACCACCGCGACGACATTCTCGAGACATTTTTCCTCAACCTCTTCTTCGGCGGCAAGATGAAGGCGATGTCGCCCAAGCTCCAGTCCGACGACGGCCGGCACGTCGTCATTCGCCCGCTCGCCTACGTGGCGGAGGCCGACCTCGAGGCGTACGCGAAGATCCGGGGCTTCCCCATCATCCCCTGCGACCTGTGCGGCTCGCAGCCGACGCTGCAACGAAAGCAGGTGAAGAGCATGCTCGCCGAGTGGGAGAAGCGCCATCCGGGGCGCGTGGACTCGATGTTTCGCGCGCTCTCGGATCTCGTGCCCTCGCACCTCATGGACCGGAAGCTCTTCGACTTTGCCGCCGTGCGCGCAACCGGAAAGGCAGCCGGGGAAGGCGACAAGGCGTTCGACCGCGAGGCCTAAAATGTCGTGACAAAGCGACACCCGGCGCTGCGGAACAATTGGCGGCGCAGGTCTTTCTGTTTTCGTGCCTCGTCAACCCTGTTCAAAGCGCCCGCGTTGAACCAAACGCAGACATCGCGTTCTATTTTCGTGTGTTCTGCTGAAGGCATGCAAAAATGAGGCGCCGCTTGGGGATCGTGGGCTACTTCGTCGTCGCAATGTCCGTGGCGCTCGTGCTCGCCATGGTCGGCCGGGTGACCGCCCAGGACTGGCGCACCGCGAGCCAGGAGCCGGTAGGGCTCGCGCCCGACCCGGCGACCACCCGAGAGGCGGTCGTCCAGGTCTACGCCGCCCGCGTCATCGGCTGGCGAGGAGTGTTCGGCGTGCACACCTGGATCGCAGTGAAGCCCGCCGCCGCAACGGAATACACGGTCTACGAGATCATCGGCTGGCGCCTGCGCTGGCAGGACACCGCGCTCGTGGTGCGGCATCGCGCGCCCGACATGCGCTGGTTCGGATCGGCGCCGGAGCTCGTCGCCGAGAAGCGCGGCGCGGGGGTCGAAGAGCTCATCGCGCGCATCGACAAGGCGGCGCACAACTATCCCTGGGCGGGCGAATACACCATGTGGCCCGGGCCGAACTCCAACACCTTTACCGCCTGGGTGCTGCGCGCGGTGCCCGAGCTCGAGGCCGATCTGCCGCCCACCGCGATCGGCAAGGACTATTCCGGCAAGAAGCTCGTCGGACCCGCCCCGAGCGGGCGCGGCTTCCAGGTCTCGCTCTTCGGCCTCGCCGGCCTCACCGCAAGCGCGGTCGAGGGCCTCGAGGTGAACGTCCTCGGGCTCACCTTCGGAATCAATCCGTTCGATCCCTCGCTCAAGCTCCCGCTCGTGGGCCGCGTCGGCCCGGCGCGCACGTTCGCGTCGAGAGCGGACGAAACCGCCGCAGAGAAAAACGCCCTCTAGCCCGCCAGCCGGTTGCTAAACAGCGGCGCATGCTGTTTAGTATCGGCTCCATGCGTTCGCGCGAGAAGACTACGAGACCAGGCATGGCCCCGGACTCCGTCCGCGAGGTCCTGCTCGTCGGCAGCGTGGGCCTGAAGGATAGCGAGGAAGTGTTCCGCACGGTGGGGTCTTTGCTCGGGGCCCGCATGACTCGCATACCCGACGGCGAGACCGGGCCGAGGACCTCCTGGGTCGCGCGCCTGCGCTTCGTGCTCGAACGCAATCCCGCGTTCGAAGACGACCCGAAAGAGCTCGCCGCGGGGGGCCGCATCACGCATCCCACCGAGGGCACGCGCACCTGGAAAGGCAGCTCGGTTGTTCCGCGCGGCGCGCCGCCGCCGCCCCGCATGCGCCTGAAAGCCGGTGTCCGTCCAGAGGGTATCCGCATCGGCGCGCTCGGCTACCCCGAAGCGGCGATCGATTCCTACAGGGTTCTTTGCCGCCTGCGCAAGCACGGCGCCGTCCCGAAGCATCTGCGGTTTCAGGTTTCGCTGCCGACCGCCGCGGCTTTTCTGAATGCGCACCTCGTCTACGAGCACCACG
>Ga0209283_10002439_pt1 | contig 10389 bp, 8 predicted proteins | sample CZO8metaG_2_FD_188354 | JGI IMG/M metagenome (GOLD analysis project Ga0209283, IMG submission 188354) | Vadose zone soil microbial communities from the Eel River Critical Zone Observatory, Northern California, USA - CZOApr15con2H1.8 metaG... | ecosystem: Environmental > Terrestrial > Soil >...
CAACACCTACAGCTGGGCGGCGGGAGCAACGTCCGGTTCCCCGCAGGGCATCTACCAGATCGGCGTGTGGGCGAAGCAGACGGGCTCGACCAATTCGTATGACGCTTACACCATCACCACCTACACGTTGCTGGCGAGCTGTGCCAATGCTGCCCTGTCGGCTTCACCGGCGTCGCCTCAGGCGAGCGGCACCGTCACTGTCACAGCGACTGCTGCCGGGTGCGCCGGCGCCCTTTTCGAGTTCTGGGAGCTCGCGCCGGGTGCCGGCTGGGTGAGCCAGGGCGCGTTCAGCACCACGAACACGCTTTCCTTCAACGCCACTGCCGCCGCCAGGGGCCAATACAGGTTTGGTGTGTGGGTCAAGGATCCGAACTCGATCAACACCTACGACTCGTACGCGATCATCACGTTCTACGTCGGCTCTTAATCGGCCCGCCAAATACGGAATCGTCACTTTCCTGCTTGGGAACTAACAACTCTTCACCCTTCTGAGGGCTCGATCCCGGAGCCTCGCCTGTAGCCTCCAACGTCCCGCCGCTCCGCGAGCGGTGAGGCAAAAGGAGGGCCATTCGCACCTGTCAGCTCGAAGTCAAAGCACTGTTCGCCGGACGGCGCCCGGCAAGATCGCCTGGCCCCTGGTCGTTGTCCGTAGGGTGATCGCTCTCTCCAAGCCCGACTCGGGCGCGCTTGTGAGCAAGGCCTTGAGATCGCCCGCCGGGCGCCGCCTCGCGATCTCGCTTCTCGGCACCCTAGCCCTCGCGATCCTATCGAGCCTGCCGGTCGCCGCTCCTTATCGTGCCCACATCGACACGGTCCCGGCTGCCAGCGCCCCCTGGCTCGATCGCCTGAACACCTGGCGCGTAAACGCGGGTGTTCCCACTCTGACCGAGGACACCACATGGAGCCAGGGCGACTACAACCATTCGCTCTACATGGTCAAGAACAACCTGGTCACTCACTACGAGACTCCTGGCGTTCCCTACTACACGGCCGCAGGCGACACCGCGGCTCGAAACGGCAACATCCAGGTCAGCTCCACCACGGGCACCACCGACGACCAGGCCATCGATTGGTGGATGGGGGCGCCCTTTCACGCGATGGGGATGATGGACCCGCGACTCACGACGACCGGCTTCGGCTCGTACCGGGATACCACGACCTCCCCGTGGCAGGAGGGCGGCACTTTGGACACCCTGCGCGGCAACTCGTTCAGCGGCGGCAAGTACCCCGTCTACTTCCCGGGAGACGGCACCATCGAGCCGCTGACGACCTACAGCGGCAACGAGTTCCCGGATCCTCTCCAGGCGTGTTCCGGCTACAGCGTGCCGACCGGGTTGCCCGTCTTCATCCAAATCGGGGGCAATATCACGACCAGCGTCTCGGCGCACTCGTTCACCGGCAACGGAGTCGCGCTCGCACACTGCGTCATCGACGGGAACAACCCAGCCGTCGGCAGCAACCTCTACTACCGAGGCGGCGTGATCGTGATCCCAAGGCTGCCGCTTGTGAACGGCGTCACGTACGTCGTGTCGCTGACGGTCAATGGGTTGCCCTACAGCTGGTCCTTCACGGTGGGGGCCTTCAATTACGTCAACCCGCTGGCCTGCACGTCGGCGTCGATAGCCCCGAACGTGGCCTCACCGCAGACGTCGGGCGCGACGATCACGTTCACTGCCACCGCGACGCACTGCACGACGCCTCAGTTCGAGTTCTTCCTGCAGCCGCCGGGCGGCTCATGGACGGCGCAGACAGCCGGGTTCGGGGCCAACACCTGGGCCTGGAACACGACCGGCATGGCGCCAGGCGTGTACGGAGTGGGGGTCTGGGCTCGGCAGACAGGCGCTTTCAATCGCTATGACTCGTACTGGCTGGGCACGTTCACGCTTTCGAACGTGACGTGTACGGCGGCCACGCTGTCGACACCGACCGTGTCGCCGCAGGCGGCCGGCGCCGTGATCACCTTCACGGCGGCCGCGACCAGGTGTCCGAGCGCGCAGTTCCGCTTCTGGATGTTCCCGCATGGCGGCGTGTGGACCATGCAGCGCGACTATGGCGCCGCGACGTGGACTTGGAACACGGCCGGCCTTGCGCCAGGAACCTATCAACTCGGCGTCTGGGCGCGCCAGCCCGGTTCGACCAACGCCTATGACGCTTATGGCTTCACAACCTTCGCGATCGGCGCCGGCAATTGCATCAGCGCCGGCCTATCTCCGAGCCTGGCCACGCCCCAGGCGCCCGGCGCGACCGTGCTCTTCACAGCAAGCTCGAACACCTGCACGAGCTCTCTCTATCAGTTCTGGATGCTGCCGCCGGGCGGGGGCTGGACTGTGAAGCAGCCGTACAGCCCGGCGACGACGTGGAGCTGGAGCTCGAGCGGCATGCCCCTGGGGACGTACCAGGTGGGGGTGTGGGCGAAGGCGTCGGCCACGGCGGCCTCGTACGACGCCTTTTTCATCGGCACCTACCAGCTGGACGTGAGCCCATGTACGTCGGCGAGCATCTCGGCGAACCCGGCATCACCGCAGGCGCCGGGGACAACGATCACGTTCACGGCCACGTCGACTGACTGCGCCGCGCCGACATACCAGTTCTGGGAGCTGCCGCCGCCCGCGACGACGTGGTCGGTGACCCAGCCATATGCCCCGGCCACTACCTTCAGTTGGAACACGACCGGCCTGGCGCCGGGACCTTACCGGATCGGCGTGTGGGCGAAGCAGAATGGCTCTGCAAACAGCTACGACTCGTACGCAATCATCACGTTTTGGGTGGGCACCTAACGAATCTCTTGGCGCTGTTCGGGAGAAACCAAGGGGGCCCTTGACACCGCTTGAGGGGCGGGTGTTAGCGTCGGATCCACGAGAGGACAGGGAATACCGACAAGGAGGTGACAGTGAACGTAATCACTGCCGCAAATCTTCGCCGGCTGATTCCTGCGACCGCCGTTGCTGCTGTGCTCGCATTTTCATGGCTGGGGCCGTTGCCATCGTTGGCGTCTAACGGTGGGACCGGGTACAACTGCGGCGTCAAGGGAATCGGCTACAAGGTCAACGGCAAGGTGTGCCCGAACCGGCCGTTCCCTGGCAAGGGCGAAGGCATCGAAAAATTCACGGGGACTAACACCGCGGAATCTGTCGGCGCCAAGACTCTGAGTAATGCCAGCAACACGACTTCAGATCTTGGTGGGGACAACTCGGCGACTGGCAGTGGCCAGAGCCACGGCCAGGGTAAGGGTCATGGGCACGGCCATGGCCGCGGCGAGGGCTAGCAGGACTCGCAGTAGACACCGAAATGCGGGTGGCGCCGACTACGGCGTCACTCGCGCCTGCGGTTTGTGCATGTGCTTCGAAGGGTCGAGTCCTTCGAGCTTGAGGTCATGTTCGAGCATCTCGTGAACTAGCTCGTCGAATGTGATCGTCGGCTTCCACCCGAGCTTTTCAGCCGCCTTTCTTGAATCGCCGCGGAGCTCGGGGACATCAGCCGGCCGCATGTAGGCCTTGTCGACCTCGACATATTTCTTCGGATCGAGTCCAACGAGACCGAATGCCACGTCGACGAAATCTTGAACCGATCGTGCCACGCCTGAGGCGATCACATAATCGTCAGGCTTGTCCTGCTGGAGCATGAGCCACATCGCTGTGACGTAGTCGCGGGCGTGGCCCCAGTCACGCTTCGCTTCCAAGTTGCCCAGGCGCAGCCTGTCGAGCTTCCCCGCCAGGATCTGAGCGATGCCCCGCGTCACCTTGCGAGTGACGAAATTCTCTCCCCTCCGAGGGGACTCGTGGTTGAAAAGAATCCCGCTGCACGCGTACAAGCCATGAGCCTCGCGATAGTTGATCGTCATCCAGTGCGCGTAGAGCTTTGCGATGGCGTACGGGCTTCGCGGTCGGAAGGGGGTCGCCTCGCTCTGGGGTGGAGCTGACACTCCGAACATCTCCGAGGTCGATGCTTGATAGAAACGAACGGCAAGCCCAGTGGTGCGGATTGCCTCTAGGAGACGCGTGGTGCCGATGCCATCTGTATCGCCTGTGTATTCGGGTTGGTCGAAGGAGATCTGCACGTGGCTCTGAGCGGCAAGGTTGTAGAGCTCGTCGGGGCGCACGGCCTTGACCAAGCGATTAAGCCCGCCCGAGTCGGTCATGTCGCCGTAGTGGAGGACAAACCGCGAGCCCTCCGCATGTCCGGGATGTGCATGCTGAAGATGGTCGATTCGGCTCCTGTTCATCGATGAGGACCGGCGGACAACGCCATGAACCTCGTATCCCTTCTCCAGCAAGAGCTCGGCGAGGTAGGAACCGTCCTGACCGGTGATGCCAGTAATCAGAGCCTTGCTTGCCATCGCAGGGGAGAGTCTAGGGTTTCAGTACGCTCGAACGCGCCAGCTCGAGTTGCGTCAATGGCTCGTAGACATCGCGGCTGCGCCTTCCTTCCGGGCCTTGATCGTTATGAAGTGACTGTGCCTTACGTCGATACGTCCGACCCTCGCAGGTAGTGGGTAATAGCCGGATCCGCGAGTCTCGACCACACTTAGTCCGTGGACCCTCACGATCTCGATTAGCCCGCGATAGTTGAAGATCGTTCTATGGGTGTCAAGAACGCGAGGCGGTGGTGCGTTGCGATGAAGAGCGAGCGGATTCCCGATGCTCCTGGCACGAACCGAAACACTGGTAGACGAGAAGGTTTGCCAACCCATTACTGCGGCGAAGATGTTGTGCCAGCTACTTCCGTTCTCGGTTGAGATCACAGCAATGCCGCCGACTCGAAGTACACGGATGGTCTCGGAGATGAAGTGGTCGACATCCTTAACGTGCTCTATCACCTGGTTGGCATGGACGAGATCGAAGCTGTCATCTTCGAATGGAAAGGCATCGTTTAAGTCTGAGATCGTCGCGCGAACCCCCTTGGATTGGGCGAGTCGAGCGCGCTCAGGGACCATCTCCACCCCGAAGACCTGCTTTGATCCACAAAAACGAGCCAACTCAAGGGTCCACTTCCCGTCGTCGCACCCCAAGTCGCAGAAGGTTGGGTACGGCCCATCTCGCAACAGCTCTTCGATTTGCCGCCGGTTAAGGGCGTCCGCTGCGGCGTATTGCCGGAGTAGCACATCGCGCAGCACGTTTGTAACTTATCAATGTTGGCTCCGAGGGAGTGCCGGTCTTGAGCGCGTGGGCGCCCGGCTAATGGGGAGAATCGGATGGGACCAGCCGTCATTGTTGATCATGCGGAGCGTTCCACGACTCCGCTGGGCCAAGTTATGGGGGCTGAGAGGGCGATCCGCCAGCCAACGCCGACGGGTACAGTTATGGCCCTTGATGCCTGAACTAGACCGCCGAGGAGGACATGTTCACCTCAGCGCTACGAGCCGTGCGGCCGAATGGCTGAAATCCCCCTTGCGCCTGAACTAAGTAATCGGCGTTGACCATTAAGGCGGCGGCAGACCGTCCAGACAGGTCCGAGGTCTTGCGAGTCGGAGTCATTGGGTACGGGTACTGGGGACCCAACCTCGCACGGAACTTCGCTGACCACGAGGGCTCGACGGTGAGTGCTGTGGCCGATCGAAGTCCAGAGCGTCGTGAGGCAGCGAAGCGGCGATACCCCTGGATTGCGATCCATGAGGACGCCAGCGCCCTGATCGCAGATCCGAATGTGGATGCTGTGGCAATTGCAACGCCAGTTGCGAGTCATTTCGAGGTCGCTCTCGAAGCAATCCAAAACGGCAAACATCTGCTCATAGAGAAGCCAATGACCACGTCCACCGAGCGTGCTTTGCGTTTGATTCAAGAAGCAAAGAGCCGGAAGCTCGTCCTAATGGTGGATCACACGTTTGTGTACACGGGCGCAGTCAGAAAGATCCACGAGTTGATCAGTGAGGGTCATCTGGGCCAAATCTATTACTACGATTCTGTTCGTGTGAACCTCGGTCTTTTTCAGTCCGACATCAACGTTGTTTGGGATCTTGCCGTGCACGACCTGTCCATAATCGACCGAGTCATGCCGAACAGGCCGACAGCGGTTGCCGCGCACGCGGTCAGCCATGTCAGCGGACACCCCGAGAATTTGGGCTACGTCACTCTGTACTTTGCCGACAATCAGGTGGCACACCTGCATGTCAATTGGTTGGCGCCGGTGAAAGTGCGCACAACACTGATCGGTGGGCGCGACCGAATGATCCTTTATGACGACATTGAGCCAAGCGAGAAGGTAAAGGTGTATGACCGAGGAGCTGTGGGGGCGGGTGATCGATACGAGATGTTGGTGAAGTATCGCTACGGCGATATGTGGGCTCCGCAACTCGATACCACAGAGGCCCTCCACTTCGAGATCGCGCATTTCATCGACTGCGTCCGGAACGGAACGCACCCGATTACAGACGGTCAGTCGGGTCTGCGTGTAGTCAAAATTCTTGAGACTGCCAACCACTCGATCAGGGACCGAGGCCGAGTGGTCGAGATAGATTGGCCAGAACTAGTTTGATCCGATTCGTCGACCTCGCTGCACAGCACGAGGAAATTCGGGATGAGCTCCAAGCCGCAGTGGGGAAAGTGATCGATAGCGGTCTGTTTGTTCTAGGTCCTCAAGTGGAGGCGTTCGAGCGCGAATTCGCCGGGTACTGCGGCGTGGCATACGGGGTGGGCACGAACTCTGGTACGAGCGCTCTGCATTTGGCCCTGCTCGCAGCCGGCATAGGGCCGGGCGACGAGGTCGTCACAGTGAGCCTGACCTTCTGGGCTACGGTGGCAGCCATCTTGTATACCGGCGCCACGCCGGTCCTAGTTGACGTGGATCCAGCGACATGCAACCTAGATCCGTTAGCTTTCGAGCGCGCCATCACCAAGAAGACGAAGGCTGTTATCGCTGTACACCTGTATGGCCGTTGTGCAGATATGGACGCAATCGCTGATGTAGCGCGGAAACACCGACTCGTCATTGTCGAGGACGCGGCCCAGGCAATAGGCTCGACCTATAACGGGCGGTCAGCGGGTAGCCTTGGAGACATCGCCTGCTTCAGCTTCTATCCGGCAAAGAACCTAGGGGCTATCGGTGAAGGAGGTATGGTGGCCACCAACAATCGAGCCTATGCCGACCGCGTTCGTATCCTTCGCGACCACGGATCACGGCACAAATACAGCCACGACATCCTTGGGTACAACTATCGACTCGAAGCTATTCAGGGCGCCGCTCTCCGTGTGAAGCTCAAGCGGCTCGCCGCGTGGAACGAGGCCCGGCGGGAGTTGGCGGCCGAGTATCGCAGGTTAGTTAAAGGCGTTGCCCTGCTCGCGAAAGAGAAACATGGGGATGAGAATCACCACATCTTCCCCGTGCTCAGCGCGCAACGAGATGCATTGCGCCAACACCTAAGCGATCGAGGCATTGAAACTGGCGTTCATTACCCCGTCCCTGTACATTTGCAGCCTGCCTTCTCGCTCCTCGAGCTGGAACGACTGAGCCTGCCCCATACAGAGCGGATCTGCAATCAAGTCCTTTCGCTTCCGATGCATCCCCACCTCACCATGGCCGATATCGCCCAGGTGGCGGAAAGCATTAGGGCGTTCCGTCCATCCACTGATCTTTAAGCTCCGACCCACCTGAGGTAGGCCTACCCCGGTTCGCTGCAGGGCGATCATCGGGTCGCGGGAACCAAATCTCCCACCTCGCGTGTGTTCTCGAAAACTGCGAGCCCAACCATGTCGGTCTCGTCGCACACATTGCGCAACTCGAATCCGCTCGAGTCGAGGTGGGCGGCTAACTGCTCGAGCGAGACGCACCACTTGTGCCATTCAATGACGATTCTCTTGACTCGCTGTTGAAGAAACCTTGCCTCGTTCACGACAAAGTCGAGCTCCTTGCCCTCAATATCGATTTTGAGTAGGTCGACGGACGAATCGCCGAAGCGCGAACTCCACTCGGTAGATACGGATACAGCAGGCACATCCACCTCTACGATCCTGCCTTTTGCCGGCAGCTGTTTCCCGGGCTGATATGGGAGCACGGACGATGCCGACGCGGAAGGGTGAAGATGGAACGTGGTGGACGACTGCCCCACCGGGAGCCCGACCGCTCCGTGGACGACAAAGCAGTTCGCAAGTCGGTTCTGTTTCACATGCCAGATCGCCTCCGCGACCATCCGAGGATGGGCATCTACGAGCAGCCCGCGCATGCTCGGATCTGCGTTGCGGTCTACCAACCATAGAGTGAACCATCCGGCGTTACAGCCGAGATCTATGAATGTGGCGACGCGGTGACCATTAATGGCCGGTCCGTATTCCTCGCGCTTGAACAATCCGGATTCCAAGCTCAGTTGATCAAGCGATGTCACTCGGTAAACGTAGCCCGCGCGTCTAAGCCGCCTTCGCAACGGAAAGTGACCGAACACCATATCGGCAATCGGGACGACCTGCAGCACAGCTACGAGCGTGTGGAGGGAGCGATGGCGTCCGAGTCGAAGAATGAGTCGATCCATTTCGCCTATTTGGATCTGGCGATCGTGATCTTGGCTTCGGACAGCCGTTTATATAGGTCAAGGTAAGAGTCACACATCGTTTGCCATGTGAATTGCTCAACCACGCGAGTGCGCGCGGCGACTCCTAATGATCGTCTCAGTGTCGGAGAGGAGAGGAGTTCAAGTAACAGACGAGCTAACTCCTCCTCATCGCCGACTGGATGAACAAGGCCCGCCTCGCCAACAATGGTCGGCAATGCCCCTGCAGATGAAACTACGGTGGGCAGGCCGCATGCCATTGCTTCTAGGGGCGCCAGGGGAAAGGTGTCAAACACTGCCGGATGGCTAAAAGCCTGAGCTGAGCAGAGCAGCTGGGGCAGGTCCGATCGAGGAACGTTTCCCGCAAATGTCACCGAGGACGCGATCCCCAACTCGCTGGCCAATCGCCGCAAAGAGGACTCCTGTGGGCCAGTACCGACCAGAACCAAATGAGTTGACTGATGGTTTCGCACGACCCTCGCAATCGCCCGCAACAGCACGTCATAACCTTTGCGGCTTATGAGGCTACCGACGGCCATAACTCGACCAGGCACTGGATCGCCGTACCCGTCCCGACTAAAGCGTGTGATATCGACTCCGGGTGGGATGACGACTGCATCCGAGTATCCCGTCGGCGCATTTGCGTGAGCCTCAACGGTAACGGCATCAGCGCGGCGCAGCGTCCGGCGCCAAAGGCTACGTGCCAGGGAGCGGGTTTGGCTGGCCGTGAATCTGCTCAATTTCGCCTGCATCGGCGAGGCATTGGGAGTACGTAGCCACGACAACCAATCATCGCCGGGAACATCGGCCGGCTGTGCCGCGGGTATCGGACCGTAAACGAACGGAATGGGAATCGGGGCAACCAAACTTGGTGACTGTTCACCGCAGGGCCCGCTGTGGTGAACTACGAGAGCCCGTCCCGTGGACACCTCCCTATTCACGATCTGTCTGGCGTGCCAGTAGAGATTTGCCCTATCTACAATGCGACCAACGGGCGTCCTCGGAAGATCGCCGGGAGGCGCGACGACTTCTACGTTCGGCCCTAGCTCCAGCGGTCGTTTGACCTCGCGTGCGACGACGACAACGCGGAGCCCGCGTCGGGCGAGTCCTTGTGCCAATCGCCAGGGTCGCTCGTAATCTGATCCGATGTCGGGATCGAGCAGATATCCAGCCGGTGCCAGAACGACCGTGTCCAAGGGCTTTGAGAGTAAACGGTAGATGGCAGCGTCGAGGCTTCGGGCAGACACCATCGAGTGTGACTGGCCAGATCGGTAGCCTTAAGATGACGCTTCCCTAAGGCAGTGCATCGCCATGACCAGTAGCCCGATTTCGATGCAGCAGGCAATAACTTCCGATGTGCACGCCCAACGGCCTCAACCCGTCTTGAGCCAGATACGAAGTGTCTGTGTATTGTTGGGGGTCGCCGCCTTACTCGTCCTAGGGGTAGTACCAGAAGGTAGCCTTTCAGACCGCCTGGCTCTCATTGCGTTACTAGCACTTGGTGTCGGGACCGTAGTGGGCTGGTCGGAGCTCCTCGTAGCACGCCGCGGCGACGATGGCGCAAGCGACCCTTCCGAGAGACCGAGCGTACGGACATGGGCTTTTACTGCTGGTGGGCTCGCATTAGTGGCTGCGCTCACAGTTCAGACGTGGTTCCAACCGGGAACAAGCATCGCTGGCGGTGACATTCCGCCACCAGACGGTACAGCTTGGCTCGGACGGCTCTTTGATCCTTGGATCTCTGGAGGGTCCAGCCTTGGAGAGCCATCACAGTTGCCTATGAGCCTTCCGTGGGCCGGGGTTCTCGCTATCGTTCGGGCTACTGGCGGCGACCCTCCAGCCGCTGAGCGAATCTGGTACACGGCACTCTTTGTTGGCGCTGCGTTGGGTGCGTTTGGGCTTTTGGCTGCCCT
>Ga0209283_10002444_pt1 | contig 10384 bp, 8 predicted proteins | sample CZO8metaG_2_FD_188354 | JGI IMG/M metagenome (GOLD analysis project Ga0209283, IMG submission 188354) | Vadose zone soil microbial communities from the Eel River Critical Zone Observatory, Northern California, USA - CZOApr15con2H1.8 metaG... | ecosystem: Environmental > Terrestrial > Soil >...
ACTTTGCCGGTGTGAAGCTGCTTCACTGGATGATTCCCGCCGTGGTGGCCAAATTTGAGCTTGTAAGTCTTCCCGCCCAGAGCGATTCCCGTCAGTTGGTGCCCTAGACAAATTCCAAAAATTGGCTGCCGTCCCATCAGCCGCCGAATGTTGTCCACCGCGTACGTACACGGTTCTGGGTCACCGGGGCCGTTCGACAGGAACACGCCGTCGGGCTTAAGTGCGAGCACGTCTTCCGCCGGAGTTTCAGCCGGGACCACGGTTACTTTGCAGCCTTCGCCGCGCAGTTTGCGCAAAATGTTCTGCTTGATCCCGTAATCGTAGGCCACCACGTGGAAGCGCGCCGGTTCGTCCTTCACGCCGACCACGGCGACCGGTTCGTGCGAGCGCTCGCCCACTTCCCACACGTAGGAGCGCTTGGTACTAACCACTTTCGCCAGGTCGGTTCCATCCATCTTCGGAATGGAGAGCGCTTTGGCGATCAGCTTTTCGGCATCGCTTTCGAGAGTCGAGATCACGCCGCGCATCACGCCGTGGTCGCGCAGATGGCGCACCAGCGCGCGGCTATCGATCTCGGCCAGCACCGGTATCTTGAACTGCTCCAGATATTCTTCGGCCACCTGCTGCGACCGCCAGTTCGAGCTGACCCGCGAAAATTCGCGGACGATCAAGCCCTCGATATAAGGCCGCGTGGCTTCGTTATCTTCCGCATTCGTGCCGTAGTTGCCGATCTCAGGATTGGTGAGAACTACGATCTGGCCTGCGTAGGAAGGATCAGTGAAAATTTCCTGATAGCCGGTGATGGAAGTATTAAAAACGACTTCCCCGTAGCATTCGCCTCTTGCTCCGTAGCCTTTGCCGCGGAAGACCCGGCCGTCTTCCAGCGCAAGGATGGCTTGCATCAATGCTCCAGGGAGTGGATTTTAAGGATTCTAGCAGGCAAGCCGGAATCGGCCAAGGACGAATTAAGGGCCGTGCATGGGTTGTTTCAGAACACGAAAGGAATGAAGCGCTTGGTTCGGCGCATGTAATCCTGGTACGGTTCCCCGAGAGTCGTAGCCAGCGCCCGCTCCTCGACGCGTACGCGATAGGCGTAACCCGCGGCTCCCACCGCCGTCAGTATCACTGCGCTCAACCAATTGGTGAGTGCGAGGCCGGTTCCGAGATACATCAGCATGCCACCCGTGTATGAAGGATGCCGGACCCATCGATAAGCTCCCTGCTGAATGACTGGCTGGTTTGCTACCACTTTGACGTTGCCTGTGAAATGGAGTCCGAGCATTCGCCAGCAGTGACGGCGGAGCCCCGCGCCGAGCAGCAGAACGGTGAGGCCGAGCACAAACCATACTTTCTGGCCCCTCACCAGAACGAAAGCAGACACATTGGCCAGGACGAAGGCAGCCGTCATGCTAATCGAGGTGGCGACTACAATCACTGCCGTGGAACCGCGGTCGGTATTTTCTCCGGGCGATGACTGGGAACGTGCCACCAGACGAAACTCCGGCAGATAGGCGAAGAGAAACACCGCCCAAAATATCCATGAATACGGTGGCAAAAAGGCAAGAGATCCTGGCATCGCGGCGCCTGCAGTGTTTTGCTACCGCACCCGTCCCATCTTCTCCATCGGCCAGTAGCCGAACACCGCCTTGCCGTAGATGTAGCCCACGTTGACCGGGCCAAAATCGCGGCTGTCGTTGGACATGGTGCGGTGATCACCCAGCAGGAAATAGCTGTTTGCTGGAACCACCTTCTCCCCATACGAACGCTGGTCGGCGTAGGCGCGGGGAACATAATCTTCTTCCAGCAGCTTGCCATTGACGAATACCTGGCCTGCCTCAATTCGGATGTGGTCCCCGGCCAGCCCGATCACGCGCTTGATGAAACTCTTCGAGGGATCCCGCGGGTAGCGGAACACGACGATGTCACCGCGTTCGATCGGCTCCAGTCGGTACACAAATTTGTTGACGAAGATGCGTTCCTGGTCGTCGAGCGAGGGCATCATGCTCGTGCCTTCCACCTTCACTGGCTGATAGAGGAAGATGATGATAAAGGTGGAAATAGCCAGCGAGATGATCAGGTCCCGCAGCCACACCGAGAGAACCGGCCAGGCACGCGCCGGAACTGAGGCGCCTGCCTCGGTTTTGCGGATCGCGCTCGGATCTGTTGGGGTTGCGTGTTGCGACATGTTCCCTCTGATTTTATACGGATCGGGCCATCCCTGTTGAGGGTTGCCGTGCGTCTCTCCGAACCGGGAGGGTTACCTGGGTCTGCAGCCGCCCTCCGATTCAGGTTACAATAACTCAACTGAGGAACGCTCACCATGCTTAAGCGCGGATTAACTCTGGCTTTTCTCCTGGTAATCACCCTTGCGCTGTCGGCCCCGTGGGCGACGTCCCAGCAGGCCTCGTCCCAGCAAACCACGTCCCAGCAAGAAGGAGCGGTGCCTGCCTACAACGCCGGCCCGCCGGCCAAGGGCACAAAGCTGCCGCCGATTCTTGCTAAAGACCAGCTATGGGCTGAGAACGCCCAGTACGCTTATCAGACCCATGCCTATGAGTTGGCGGCCAAGATTCCGGTGGTGTTGCATCAGCAGCCGTGCTACTGCTACTGCGACCGGATGGGACACAACAGCCTGCATAGCTGCTTCGAGAGCACCCATGGCGCGCAGTGCGCCACTTGTTTGAAAGAAGCGTATTACTCCTATACCGAGCATCAGAAAGGGAAGACCGCGCGCCAGATCCGCCAAGGCATCATGAAGGGGGAGTGGAAGCAGGTGAACCTGCAAACCGGGGCGGCGATCAACTAGTCTCGGAGTGGGGCGACCTCACTGTTTCACTTTCCGGCCCTGTCTGCCAACCCCTTCTGGTGGTTGGGTTGACGGGCGTTCAAAAGCCGCGTATAACCTGCTCGCATCGCCTGAGGATGGTTTTTCCACAGGCGGAGTTTGGCTCTCCGTGACTGGCTGTCACGAAGGCGTGGCGGGATGAAGAGAAAACCACCAGCGAAAGTTAAGCTATCCTCGTCCAAGCTTAACAAAACAGGAGCACTTACGAAGAGTCGCGGAAGAGTCTTGCAGATGGCCCAGAAGAGCACGCCCAAGAAATCGGTTGGCGACGACCCCCGTTTTGCACAGGCTGTGCAAAACTATGAGGCGGGTCTGCGCGCCATGCAGGAGCACAAATTCGACAAGGCGCGGTCCTACCTGCAGAAAGTGGTCACCGGTGCGAGCAAGGAACTGGCCGACCGCGCGACCGTGCACCTGAGTACTTGCAACCAGCACTTGGAACGCGCCCCCACCCAGTTCAAGAGCCCGGAGGAGCACTACGACTACGCCATCTCGCTCATGAATGTGGGTGATTACGTGGGCGCCCGCGAGCACCTGGAAAAGCTTTCCAAGCAAGTGCCCAAAGCCGACTACGTTGCCTACGGTCTGGCGGCCCTGGATTGCCTGACCGGCCATGTGGAAGACTCACTGCGGCATCTGGATGAGGCGATCCGCCTGAATCCCTCGATTCGTTTTCAAGCCCGCAATGATTCGGACTTCCAGAATCTGGCGGAAGACCCCCGCTTCACCGAACTGCTGTATCCGGACCCTGGGGCTGAGCTGCCGTCGGCAACCACCGGCCCTGAGGAGGACCGCTAGGCAGCGGCCATGGCGGATCTCCAGCAGCACCCGGAGCCTTTGCCCCGGGCAAAGCCCGCCGAACGCCCGACTTTGCGGGTAGTGGCGATTGGCGGCGGCACCGGCCTCTCTACCCTGTTGAAGGGTCTTAAGCGATACGTTTCACCTCCCATCGAACGTGCCTCCGCAAAGCCAGACCAGCCCGAAATCAGCGAGCTTTGCGCGGTGGTCACGGTCAGCGACGACGGCGGCTCGAGCGGGCGTCTGCGCAAGGAGCTCAACATGCTCCCGCCGGGGGATATTCGCAACTGCATCGTTGCTCTTTCCGAAGATGAAGCTCTTCTCTCGCGCTTGTTCCAGCATCGCTTCGTGAAAGGCTCAGGCTTGGAGGGCCACAGCTTCGGCAATCTATTTCTCGCGGCTCTGACCTCGATCACCAGCGACTTCGGCGAGGCGGTCCGGCTCTCGTCTGAAATTCTGCTCACCCGCGGGCACATTTATCCGGCGACCACCTCAAACGTCGAGCTGGAGGCCCTGATGGAAGACGGGACACGGGTGCGGGGCGAGACCAAGATCACCGCCAGCAAGGGCCGAATCAAAGAGCTGTTCCTGGATCCGCCCGATGTGGAGCCCCTGCCCCAGACCCTGGAGGCGATTGCCCACGCCGACTTGATCACCATCGGCCCCGGTTCGCTGTTCACCAGCCTCATCCCCAACCTGCTGGTGCGCGGCATTGCTCAGGCGATCGTCAAATCCGCCGCACTCAAGGTCTATATTTGCAACCTGATGACCCAAGCCAACGAGAGCCTGGGACTGACCGCTGCCGACCACATCCGCGCGCTCAATCGCCACGCCCAGACAGGGCGCATTTTTGATTACGCCTTGATCAATCGCACACCAGCCTCTGCGGAAATGAAGGCCAGCTACGCCCTCGAAGGCGCTACCCAGATTGTTACCGACATGGAAGCCATCGAAGCACTAGGCGTACGTCCCATGCTTGGCGATTATCTCGACCAGGGCTTGGTCGCCCGTCACGCCACGGATCGAGTTGCGCGCGACCTGCTGCGATTAGCCGCGCAGGCGCCAGCCAGAAAGACGCACTGAAACTCTCCGATGGAGAGCCGGGCGTCCCGCCCGGCCACCGTAGGCTCGGGTAAAGCGCCCATGCCTCCGTCGAATAATGGGCGCGCGAAGCTGAAGTGTACCTGCCTTGCACCGGACTCTCGCGGTATATTGGTTCCGATGTCGAAACCCAAAAAGAGCAGCTCGAGCCATATGTCCGCGCCGCGCATTGCCATCGCCATCATGGCCGCGGGCAAAGGCACGAGGCTGAAATCTAAACATCCCAAAGTGCTGCACGAAGTCGGCGGCAAGCCGCTGCTGGCGTACGTCATCGCTGCCTCTGCCAAGGTTGTTCCGGCAAAAGACGTCTACGCCGTCATCGGTCATGAAGCCGGCCGCGTGCGTGAAGCCGTGGCTCAAACCGGGATTGGCTTTGTGCTGCAAGAAGAGCAACGCGGAACTGGGCATGCGTTGATAGTCGCGCGCGAGGCCCTGGCGCCTTACGATCAAGTCATCGTCTTATCCGGCGATGCGCCGCTCATCACTCCCCAGACCATCGAGAAGCTGCGCGATTTTCATTTGGCGAGGAAAGCCGCGATGACGCTGCTCACTGCTCAACTGGAGAATCCCACTGGCTACGGCAGAATCATTCGTAAGAAGGCTGACAGGGACGGCGTCCAGGCGATCGTGGAACAAAAGTCACTTTTACCCGCGCAGAAGAAAATTCGCGAGATCAATGCCGGCTTTTATGCCTTCTCTACCAAGCCTTTATTGCGCCATATCGATAAGCTCAGTACTGACAATCCTCACCATGAGTACTACCTTACCGACATGGCGGCCCTCCTGGGCAGCGCCAAAGAGCGTGTAGTCGCGTTGCAAACCGGCGATCCCTACGAGGTCCTGGGCGGCAATACTCGTGCGGAACTCGTCGACATTGATCAGCGCATACGCATGGCCAAGTGCCAGCAACTGATGGCCGCAGGCGTTACCATCTTCTACCCCCAAACCTGCGTGATCGACAGTGACGTCGAAATCGGCGCGGATACGGTCATCGAGCCGTTCGTGCAGATTCTTGGCAACACGCATGTGGGCAGCGACTGCCGCATCCGCTCCTACAGCGTAATCCTCAACTCCGAGATCGCCGACGGCGTGCTGATTCGTCCAGGTTGCGTGTTGGACGGGGCCCACGTGAAGGCCGCGGCAGTCCTGGGTCCCTATTCACACCTGCGCCCGGGGAGTGAGATCGGCGAGGGCGCGCACCTGGGGAACTTCGTCGAAACCAAGAAAATCCGCCTGGGGAAAGGCTCCAAGGCTAATCATTTAACGTATTTGGGAGATGCGGAAATAGGCGAAGGCGTAAACGTCGGCGCGGGTACCATCACTTGCAACTACGACGGCGTGCATAAGCACACCACCGTGATCGAGGACGGCGTCTTCATCGGCAGTGATGCCACGCTGGTCGCGCCCGTGCGAATAGGAAAAGGCGCTTATGTCGCTGCCGCATCGTGTGTGACGGATGATGTTCCCGCCGATTCGCTAGCGCTGGGACGCTCCCGCCAGATCGTCAAGGAAGGCTGGGCGAGAGAGAAGCGCGCGAAAATGAAAGGGTTGAAAACGGGGCCTTGAGAGAGGGCGTGACAACTGACGGAAAAAAGCAAGGTTCGTATCAGGGCATGGCTTCAGCCGTGCCAAAAAGCGATCTGAAAACTGGCCGGCTTTAGCCGCTGAGGGAGAAGTTTTAGGCGGACAGAAACGCCGTGTCCCGCGGCAGGCTCCCCTACTTCGATACCGCCGCAAACAGATCGGAGTGCAGCAACGACTGGAACTGTTTGTCGTCGCTCTTGAAGTGCATCTGCAGGTCGGAGCTGTCCGAGTTCACGGTGACGCCATCCAGCGCCATCTTCTCCGTCGCCGTCGCCGTCATCTTTTTGTAAAGCATGCCGGCCTTCACCAGGGAAGAAAGCGTGGTCGCGGTCACCGCGTCCGAAGTGACCACGTCCAGGTCGAAGTTCACGCCGTTGGAGAAATTCATGGTGTAGCGTGAACCCAGGATCCGCTTCTTAACCGTCTCGTAGTCGGCCAGCCTGGCGGCATCGCCCAGCGCCGAACGCAGCATGTTCTGGGTTCCCTGCTGATCGAGCACACTCCATACCGTGCCGGAATCCACCGAGCCCATCATGTCCGCGATCTGGCTGTTGGAATCGACGGTGGAGGTGTAGCCGTCACGCGCATCCAATGCGCCCTTGACCGCGCCGCTATCGCCGAACAGCAGGGTGTCTTCTTGCAGGAAAGTCATCTGCATGCCACCGGACATCGGGTACATATCGGTGTTGCGATATTTCACCGGACGCACTTTGTTCAGGCGCATCTTCTTTAGGAAGGTCTTGGTGGAAAACTGCCCCTGTGCAATACCCACGACGCGCATGGCCTGCTTGCCGCTGCGAAACGAAGCGAAGGTGAGCTGTTCCACGTCTTTGTCCGGATTAATACCCACACCCTTGAGGGCGCTCTCGAACTCCTTCATGCTGTCCGGCAGGACTTGTTGCTTCAGCGCCATCGCCGTATCCGAATTCTTCAAAGCGCGGTAGTCAACGGAGATGATTTGGAGTACGTCGGCGGGAATCACCGTGCGAGCCGAGCTACCCAGCGGCATGGCCCATGCCGCGGCACTCAGCAATACTAGAACAAAACTGCCCTTCACTGTTTTCATGAATGCCTCTGGAAATCTATGTACTGGGATGCGGGTCGGACTCCTCCCGTCAACTGCATCGTGAGCTTATTGTAAGCCAATCGTCCGCCCACCTGCATAAGAACGAAAGTGACGAGGTACTGGTCTCGTAAATGCATGTGCCCCAGGGCTGTCGAGGCTGTGTGTCGCCACTCCGTTTGGTTTCGCGTGGTGGGACAAACTATGCTTCAGCCGCGCCGCGGCGGCATTCATTAGCCCAGCACGTGAGTGCTGGGACGGCGAAAGTGGAACAGGACCGAGTCCCTTCAGGGACGCCACGGAGTTGCGACACAGCCTCTGTCGCCCGCCCTATTGCTCCATCCATCAGGCCCTCAGCGCCGCCGCTTTCTTCCGGGTGTCCGTCTTGAACGCCTCGTCCTTCAGCGACTCCAGGTTGATCTCTACATTCGCCAGCGCTCCCTCGATGGCGGCGCGTGCCAGGGCCAGCGCAGTGGTCAAATCCGATTTCATGTTGGGGTTGGTCATGGCCCTCAGCCTTTCGGCAATTTCCGCCACTTCCCTTGCCCGCTCGGCCACGCTCAACGGCACGCTGGTGGCTTGCTTCAAAGTGGCGTTAATGATGCCGTCCGCATTGGCCGAATTTTTGGCCTGCTTGTAGGCCTTCATGACCGCGTTGTAGGACTCGGCGTCGGCGTCGATCGCAGCCGTCAATTCTTCGCGCAATTGCGAAAGCCGCGCGATGGCCTTGCTCAACTCCCGTTCGTACTGCAGGTAGGCCTTCTTGCCGCGAGACATGGAAGCCACCATGACGGCCAGCGCTGCGGCCATGGCTCCGCTGGCCGCCGCCGCACTGCCGCCTCCCGGGGTTGCCGTTGGCGCCGCCAGCTGCTCCACGAAGGGCTCGACCCCGGCTCTTAGGCCGCCTACCGCAACCTTGCCACTCATCACCGCGGCCAGCCGGTTTTCCAGAATCAGCGAAGAGTCGAAATTCTCGATCTGCAGGAACCACTCAGCGGCCGATTCCAACGCCTTCTTGGGGATTAATCCGACGATTTCGCTGCTCACCGGCGCAACCCCGTAGCGGGCGGCTTCTTGCTTCACCAATTCGAACACACGATGGATCGGCGTCTGCTCAAAATCGGTAAGATTCATGGAAACCTGCGCCATCCCGCGAACCAGAAAGCCCGCGCCCTTCACGAAGCGAAGCCCGCCGCTGGAAAAGCGCACGGCCTTGGCCACTTTCTTCGCGATTTCGACATCCGGCGTGTCGAGGAAGACGTTGTAGGCGATGAGAAACTTGCGCGCGCCCACCACTGTCGCCCCGGCCGTAGGATGAATTCGCGCTTCGCCGAAGTCAGGCTTGCGTGCCGGGTTAGTTGCGATCTCCGCCCGTATGCCCTCGAATTGTCCGCGCCGTATGTTTTCCAGATTCTGCCGCTCGGGCGCTGTGGCTGCCGCCTCATACAAGTAGACTGGAATCTGATAGCGCTTCCAGATCTGCTCGCCCACATGACGAGCCATGGCGACACAGTCTTCGATCGTCACGCCGTCGATGGGAATGAACGGCACCACGTCTGCCGCGCCCATGCGGGGATGCGCCCCCTGGTGCTTGTTTAGATCGATCAGTTCAGCCGCCTTACCCACACCGCAAATGGCGGCTTCCTGGATCGGCTCGCGCTCGCCTACCAGCGTGATCACGCAGCGGTTGTGGTCAGCATCCATCTCGCGATCGAGCAAGAAGACGCCATCCATCTTCATCGCCTCGACAATCGCATCTACCTTCGCTTTGTCGCGGCCTTCAGAAAAATTGGGGACACATTCGACAAGAGTGGACATACGCAGAAAAGAATATCACTGCAGGCGGGCCGAAGCCGTTGGCACGAGGGTGTCCCCTGCTCGTCTCTGCGCTTCTTTGGAGAGACGGGGTTGGCCCTCTCATGAGACGTAGCGCTCTCTACTGCTTCGGCACAAACTCTTCCATCACCGCCTTGCGCATTAGGTCCGGTGGCAGCAAGCCCTGCGCCAGGATGAAGTCGTGGAATTTCTTCTGGTTGAACTTGGTTCCGAGCGCCGCCTCCACATCCTTTCGCAAAGCGACCAGCTTGGTGTAGCCGTAAAAGTAGCTGTTGGCCTGCCCGGGCGCGCGATAGGTATAGCGCTCCACTTCCTCCTCGGCGAAAGCGTGGGACTGCGCCACGTCCTGCTCCAGAACGCGAAACGCGTCCGCCGGCTGAATCTTTCCCGCCTGCAATTCAGGATCAAGAAAGGCCCGCGCCGCCCGCATCAGCCTGTAGTCAAGCGACACCAATTGTCCCTCCGGCGGCATGTAGGGCCGGATCAGATATTCCGAATAGAGTCCCCAGCCCTCCACGTTCGTGCTGTTGAAAGCGTAGTGAATCCGCGCCAGCGAAACTCCGTGTTCGAGCATGGAGTCAAACTGCAGCTCGTGCCCGGGCCGCGCCTCGTGTGCGGTGAGCGTCCAGGCCGCCGCATCGAAGGTGAAGTCGTCATATTTCTCGGAGCTGGTCTGCCCCGGCCCTGCCGGAATGTTCAGCGGCAGCACAAATTCGCCCTTTTCCCCGGTATTGTGCAGAAATGGCGGCGGCACCATGTGCGGCGCCGGCTGCTCTGCGGTCTCGGCTGCGGTGGCAATCCGGATCCGCGCCGGGCGGCCTGGCAGGGTGACAATCTGTTTGTCGACGATGATCTTTTCGATCTGCTTCAGCCGCTCCAGGTAAAACGGCAGAATGGCATCGCCCACCAGTTGCTGCTTTTTCAGCTCGCGGATCACGTCGCGATAGTCGCTCGAAGGCAGATGCCGTTCCTTCGCGATCTGTTCCGCAATTGGCTTCATCTCGGCCTGGATATCGCTAAATGCCTGGTGCGCCATGGCGGCCAGTTGGCCGGGTGGAATGTCGATGCCGTAGTCCTCCAGATTGAGCGCGTACTCCTCTGGCGGAAGCCGGAAATCGTTGCGGGCCTTGGGCAGCACATTGGCTTTCGTCCAAGCG
>Ga0209283_10002450_pt1 | contig 10370 bp, 9 predicted proteins | sample CZO8metaG_2_FD_188354 | JGI IMG/M metagenome (GOLD analysis project Ga0209283, IMG submission 188354) | Vadose zone soil microbial communities from the Eel River Critical Zone Observatory, Northern California, USA - CZOApr15con2H1.8 metaG... | ecosystem: Environmental > Terrestrial > Soil >...
AGACGACCAGCACCTGGTAGGTATCGTCACGCTGCAGAACCTTATGCACTCGATGGCCTTGCTGGCCGAAAGCCGCAAGCTCCGCAAGAAAGCGCTGAATACCTGAGAACTAAATACAGAGGACACAGAGATTCACAGAGGATTCCAAATTCACTTCCCAGAGATCCGTTGGCATCGGTTTTAGAACCTAAACACAAGCCCTGCCGAAGGCTCCGCTATGTGCCCCCTGCTGCCCGTAAATAAGACCCGCACCTTGAAGTCCGGCGCTTGGTAAACCAGCCCACGGTACTGCAGCCGAAGCGCGAATCTCGAAGGCAACCAACGCAAGTGGTAATTCACTCCCCCTCCATACAGGAACGCAACTGCGGTTTGCCTAACGCCCACGCCGGGAACTCGGATCGACTCGATGAAGGAATCGTAAGGATTGAACACCAGTGCTCCCGCACCGCCAAGTAAGAAGGGCTCGAGTTTCTCTGTCTCAAACGGACTGAAAACATATGCCCCGCTAAATTCAGTGACATTGGCCTGGATGCGGTAATCAAGCGCTGATGTCGTGTATTTCTGAGAGTTATTGGTGCGACCGTAGGTCACTTCCATCGAGCTCTGCGGACTGAACCTGAGTCGAAGCGTGGCGAGGATACCACGGGCGTTGGTTGGAGTTTGTACCACGCCATTGCCAACGGACTTCTTGCTAAGGACTGCCGCCGCGCTCACGTTCAAGTCCCAACGGTTGTCCTGGCCTAGCCCGACCACTGCTGTTAAGAAAAAGGCCGCAACTAGGATGCCTGCTTTCCTAAACATTGTCTGTCCTCGTGTGATATTCAGTGGAAAAATCCCCAATGCTGAGATCTACCGCCCTCGCATCGGCGACCTAGAACAAACGGATCGCCTTCGCCTCCTGCACCGCCGGCACCTTTCTTAGCTCAGCCAATACCGGCTGCGGCACGAGTCCATCCACGTGCACGACCGCAATAGCTTCACGCGGGGCGCCCGGTTTGATATTGCCAACACGGCGGCCTAAAGAAAAATCCGCGATGTTGATCTTGTGCTCGCCGAGAATTGTGCCGACGCGCCCAATGACACCGGGCACATCGCGGTTGCGCATGAAGATCAGGCTGCGCTCGAGCGGCGCTTCCACATCAATGCCATCCACGTGCAGGAGCCGCGGTGCGCTTCCATGCAGCACCGCTCCTTTCACGAAGCGCTCTTCGCTGCTTGTCTTGAGCAGGATCGAGAGAACGCTGCCCGCGCCGCCGCGCGAACCCGTTGGTTTGTGAGCTTCATGGATGCGCAACCCCCGCGAGGAAGCGATTGCAGCCGCATTCACCAGGTTGGCTTTCTCTTCCAATGTCTGGTTCAGAATGCCCTTCACCGCCGCATTGCGCACCAGTTCCGTTTTCCATTGAGAGATGTGCCCGCTATAGCGCAGAGAGATCTCTTCCAGCGTTCCTTCCGCCGTCTGCGCCAGAAATGCACCCAGCCGCTCCGCGAGCAGGATGTACGGCTGGATCTCCAGGTATTCATCATGCGATACAGAAGGCACGTTCACCGCATTCTGAATGACGCCATGTTTCAGGTATTCCTTCACTTGTAGCGCGATCTGATACCCGACAGCTTCCTGGGCCTCGTGAGTTGAGCCGGCGATGTGCGGGGTGAGAATAACATTCTCTATCGCCAGCAGCGGCGAGTTCTTCGGCGGTTCCTCGGCAAACACGTCCAGCGCGGCTGCGGCTACCTGTCCCTGCTTCACGGCGTGCGCCAATGCCGCTTCCTCAACCAATTCACCGCGTGCGCAGTTCACCAGCCGCACACCACGTTTCATTTTTTTGAGCGAATCGGCGTTGATCATACCCGTCGTCTGCGGCGTAAGTCCCACGTGAAGCGTCAGGTAATCGGCGATGGCATAGATCTCTTCGATCTTCACCAGGCGAATGCCTTGTTCTTTTGCCACGCTTGTTGAGACGAAAGGGTCGTGCGCAATGATTTCCATACCGAAAGCGCGCGAGCGACGAGCCACTTCCATGCCGATCCGGCCCAACCCTACAATTCCCAGGGTTTTGCCCCGTAATTCCGTTCCCTGCAGCGATTTCTTGTCCCATTTGCCGGCATGCATCAGCGCATCAGCCCGGCAGATGTACCGTGCCATGGCCAGCATCAACCCCAGCGTGTGCTCGGCCACCGCTACCGCATTTGCGCCCGGAGTGTTCATCACCGCTATTCCCTTGCGGGTAGCGGCATCCAGATCAATGTTGTCCACGCCCACCCCCGCGCGGCCGATCACACGTAATTTGCGGGCGTGCTCGAGCAGCGCTGCATTCACCTGGACCGAGGAGCGCACGATGAGGGCATCGGCCGACTCCAGATGCGCACCCAGCTTTCCATCCAACTGTTCTGCCGTGACTACGGTCCAACGTGGTTCTCGCAACAAGTCCACGGCCGAGGAGGAAATCTTTTCTGCGACAACGACCTTCATGAGTGCGTTTGATCCTCTCGCTCTGGCGCTAGAGTCTCCCTGCGTTTGACTGGATTGTAGGGCTGATTGGCAGGGACTACTCCCCCAGTGTCGCACAATCGTTTGTGTACAAGAAAACGACGCAGCCTTGACACTTGTCCAGGGTCATCCGATGTACCTCAACTTTTCGACAGATATATCCGGTGTTCCACGTGGAACACCCTGGTGTTATTCCGACCGGTATACGACCTCACCAGCTACAATCGTCGCCAGTACCTTTCCCGTGAGCTGCCAGCCATCGAAGGGTGTGTTCTTTGACTTGGAGCGTGACTTGGCCGCTTCAAATGTCCATCGCTTCCTAGGATCAAAGATGGTCACGTCGGCAAAGTTGCCGCGGGCGAGCGAACCGCGTCCGCGCAGGTCGAAAACGCGCGCCGGGCCCGAGGTGAAAAGTTCGACAATGCGTATGAGCGGAATTTTTTGCTGGCGGTGCAGGCGAGTAATGGCGAGTCCGAGTGCAGTCTCGAGTCCGGTGATGCCGAAGGGGGCGCGCTCAAACTCCACTTGCTTTTCGTGCAGCGCGTGCGGCGCGTGATCGGTTGCGATCGCGTCCACAGTGCCGTCGGCCAGAGCGACGAGTATGGCTTCGCGATCCGAGGCCGAGCGCAATGGCGGGTTCATCTTGAAGTTGCTGTCGTACTCGCCAACCGCCTCATCAGTCAGGGTGAAATGATGGGGAGTGACCTCGCAGGTGACGCGGGGCTTGCTGCGCTTGCCGCGTCGCACGGACTTGAGCGCGTCGGCGGTCGAAAGATGCGCCACATGCAGGCGCGCGCCCGGGAATTGCTGCGCGAACTGCACATCCCGATCGACGATGCTGGCTTCCGCCGACGCCTTCATACCGCGCAGGCCGAGACGAAATGCGGTGGGGCCGTCGTTCATCGAGCAACCCTCAGTGGCACGCGTGTCTTCGGCGTGCTGCACCACAGCCAAGTTGATCTCGGCGCCGTGTCGAAGGGCGTCGCGCATAACCTCGTCATCGAGGATGGGTTTGCCGTCATCCGTAATTGCGACAGCTCCGGCGCGCTGGAGTGCGTCGAAATCAGTGAGTACCGCACCTTTGCTCGAGCGCGTCGCAGCAGCGATCGGAAATAGGTTCACTAGAGCGCCGCGCTCAGGCTGACGCAACCATGCCACCCATTCCGGTGAGTCCACAATTGGAGAAGTGTTGGGCATGCAGCAGACGGAGGTGAAGCCCCCGGCCGCAGCGGCGGCGGTGCCGGTCGCGATAGTTTCTTTGTGACCCTGACCGGGCTCACGCAGATGCACGTGCAGGTCGATGAAGCCGGGAGCGACGATCAAGTCACGAGCGTCGAACTTTTCATCAGCGCCGCCGCGGATCTTGCTCGGCGGAGCGATTTCCGCTACCCGGCCGCCGCGCACCAGAACGTCCATCGGCGCGTCAATGCGTGCGGCAGGGTCAATGAGACGACCACCTTTGATCAGAAGACTGCCTGGCGATTTGGATTTATCCTGTGCCATCGTTCTCAAATCTTGTAAGGCCCTCGGTCTTCCCCCGTGACGCGGCTGAAGCCGTGCCCTTCCCAAATCCGTAACCGCGTTAAGTGTGGCCTACCTCGCCTTTCCTAATGCGCGCGCCAGAATTGCCATCCGTGTGGGCACACCATTGCGAACTTCGTCCACAATCTTTGACTGAGGACAATCGGCGACTTCGCCCGTCAATTCCAAACCGCGGATGATCGGGCCGGGGTGCATGACAATAGCATCGCGCTTGGCCAATTTCAGCCGTGCCAGCGTCGTCTGGTATCTCGCAATGTAGTCCTGGATACGAATCTTCACGCCGGCAAGGCGCTCTTTCTGCATCCGAAGCAACATGATTACGTCCGTGCCGCGCACCGCTTCTTCCAGATGGCGGGTTAGACGAACACCGCTCGCGAGCGTGGTCGCGACATCGGGCAAGAGCTCTGGCGGCCCACACAGGATGATCTTCACGCCAAACTTGCTCAGCAGGTGGATGGCGCTTCGCGCCACCCGGCTGTGATAAATATCCCCGATGATCGCCACCTGCAAGCCCTTCAATGTCTTCTTATGCCGCAAAATGGTATAGGCGTCCAGCAGAGCCTGCGAGGGATGCTCGTGCATACCATCCCCGGCATTGATAACTGGGATGTCGAGATGCGCTGCCAACAGGTGCGGAGCACCCGCCAACGGGTGTCGGACCACGATCGCATCCGCTCCAATGGCGCGCAGCGTGTAGCCAGTGTCCAGCAGAGATTCGCCTTTTTCGATGCTGGAGCCACTGGACTGCACAAGCGTGGTGATTGCGCCCAAGGACTTGGACGCTATTTCGAAAGAAGTCCGGGTGCGGGTAGAGGGTTCGTAGAAGAGGAGCACCACGCGTTTGCCGCGCAATAGTGGACGAGGTTTGAGCGGGTTCATGCGCCGGGCGAGTTTCAATAGAGCGAGAATTTCTGGCGCTTGCAGATGTTCGATACTGAGCAGCGAACCGCGCGCGGCCCTGATCATTTCCCGTCCCGGCAGCGTGCCGTGGACAACGTGCCAGCAAGCGGCTGCCCCAAAAGTCCGTTCATGCTTGCTTCTCCATCAACAGGACCTTTTCCGCATTGTCCAGTTCGCGGAGCTTGACTTCGATGATCTCATTGCCGGTGGTTTGCACCTTGCGTCCCACGAAGCTGGCCTCGATCGGTAACTCACGGTGTCCACGGTCGATAAGCGCGCAGAGCTGCACTTTGCTGGGGCGTCCTTCGCGGAACAGAGCGTCCATTGCCGCCCGGGTGGTACGCCCGGTGTAAAGAACGTCATCCACCAGAACGATGTTCTTGCCCGTGACGGGGAAGTTGATTTCTGTTTTCTGCACGACCGGCTTCGGGCCGAGCGTGGAGAGATCATCACGGTAAAGCGTGATATCGAGCATGCCTACGGGTACGGGTGTTTTCTCGATTCGTTCGATCATGTGGGCCAGGCGCTGAGCGAGCGGCACGCCGCGTCGCCGTATACCGACCAGCGCCAGGTTCGCCACTCCATCATTTCTCTCGATGATTTCGTGGGCCAGACGTACCAGGGTACGCTCGATTTCCGAAGCCGACATCAGTTGGGCCTTTTCGCGGATGTTTGTCTGGCGCGGAGGGGGTTTCGATGCCATGAACGGTGCATCATACGCGTGCGGAGCACCGGCGAGCAAGAAGGCAGGTAAAAGTAGAAAAAGTCGGAGTTATGAGGTCGCAATGCAAAGTAAGCGGATATCGAGCCGCTATTAGCCGTGGGCTGGACTTATCGCCGCTCTCGCTTACCCAGCAGGGCTGCACTGATTGCGCCCCCGATTATCGAGCAGAGGAGAAACACCAGCAACATAACCAACACTCCCAGCCCGAGCAGCAGGGATAAGCCTTCGGGAGACTTGAGAAATTGCACAACTTGTTGGGCTTGTGGGTCGGAGCCGGCGCGAGCGGCCGCTTGCTCAACCGATTGCAGAAGCGCTACACGCAGCTGATTCCCGGTGTGAAGGAATGCCATTTCAAGAGACAGCAGGATGCCAAGGACGCAAGACGCGATAAAGCCGGTGACCGCTCCCAGCCGCGCACCTATCCCAGCGGTGAGAATGCTATGCGGGCTGCGGCGGTAATAAATCAGCACCGCAAATGCCCCCGCCGCGACCATGCCCAGGCCGAAACCACCTCCGGGGATAGCCATCACGAGCGCGGCTACCGTCCCAGCCAGGGCCGCAGCGGGCAGCGCCTGCGACCACTGAATTCTCGCTGCCTGATTGGCTGATCCGGGGACATTAGGCTGTGGCAGGGATGAAGCGTCGGAGAGTTCGGAAGGCGATGAAGAGCGAGCGGCTTCGAATCCGGCTACACGAATCTGGGGAGCGCTGCATTGCCGGCAAAAGGGGACACCGTCCTCAACCGTGGCGCCACATCGATGGCAGGGATGTTCCACAGAATTTCACGTTACCGCACTCGAAAGCGCAGACGCAAGGAACGAAGGCTGCTGTGTGGTCACGGGTCTTCGGTCCCGGGCGTGTGCACGCCAAAGCCCCGCCATTCGACCACCTGTTCAATGGCAGCGAAGTATGCTGCATTCGTTTGTGAGCGCAGTGGATGCAGTCCTTTGGGCAAAGGCAGGAATTCAAAGGTCCTTCGCTTCGCGGCGGATGGCCGGGTCGGGAAAGTATCTGACTTATGTCCGGCTTTTCTTTGTGGTGGCTATCGGTTTCTCGCCCACTTGCCACGGACGCTTCGGCCGGCTGGGCTGTGGTTTGTCGCGGTCTTCGATGCGGTCGTATTGATATGACTCGCTCACGGTTCCCAACGATTCGTTGTACAGGCTGGGAAGCCCAAGAGCTTCTTTCATCTCTTCTGTGAATTGATGGAGAGCTTTGAGGTGATCAGCAGTAGCTGGCACCTCCGCCTTTGCGGTTTTCAGAAATTGTTGGTATCCCTTGTTCACCAGCTTGGAGATTTCACTGCCGACCAGGTATCCGGGATAAGCGAAAATCTTCACGCCGTCATCGCCATTCTTCTGGATGGCAGCCGAACAATTGTATTTCTTTAGAAATACGCGGTTCTGCGTACCGGGCGCTTCGATCAGGTCAAAGCCGTGATCGCGGAGCCAATTCAACGCGTCCTCGTAAGTGCGTTCTTCTACTTTGGCGGCCATTTACCCCTGCTTCTCTATTACGTCAACTTAGATGCAGCCACTGATAAAGAGGTACGTCGTTTAAAACCTGGTTGGATCCATAGAACTTCTTTTATCATCTAAGTTCACGTACTAAATACGCCTTTTTTTGAATCCAGGCACATTACGTTAGTCACAGGCAGTTGTACATGTATGGCGCAGGCGCGATCCAAAGTAGCTCAAGTTACGGTGCCAACAGCACATGCGAACCGCGCACGCGGCGATACCACGCCTAGCCGCCTTGGCCAAAATCTTCTGGATCGTATCGGAAATACGCCACTGCTCCGCCTCGACCGTGTGACGAAGGATATGCCTGGCATCGAGCTTCTCGGGAAAGCGGAGTGGTTCAATCCAGGCGGATCGGTGAAGGACCGCGCCGCGGCAAACATCGTTGCAGAGGCGCGTGCTAACGGAAAATTCGTCCGTGAAAAAATTCTGCTTGATTCGACCAGCGGCAACACCGGGATTGCCTACGCTATGATCGGCGCTGCGCAAGGGTTTCCGGTCACGTTGTGCATGCCCACCAACGTTTCCCTTGAGCGCAAACTTATTTTGCGAGCCTACAGCGCGAATATTATCTATACCGATCCGGGCGAAGGCTCCGATGGCGCCATTCGAAAAGCGCAGGAACTCATTGTCGCCGAACCCGAAAAATATTTTTATGCGGATCAATATTCCAACCATGCCAACTGGCGCGCGCACTACCACGGAACCGCCAACGAGATATGGGAACAGACCGAGGGTCGCGTGTCCCACTTTGTTTCCATGCTGGGCACGAGCGGGACGTTCGTGGGCACAACGCGTCGCCTGAAAGAACTGAATCCCAACATTCGTTGCATCTCGTTGCAGCCCGACTCCGCGTTCCATGGCATCGAGGGCGCCAAGCACATGGCCAGCGCCATCGTTCCCGGGATCTACGATCCCCAGCTCGCAGATGACAATCTCTTCATCTCGACAGAAGACGCCCATTCCATGGCCAAGCGCCTGGCGCGCGAGGAAGGCCTGCTGGTGGGAATCTCGGCTGCCGCTGCAGTAGTGGGATCTTTGAAAGTGGCAGCGCAGCTAAGCGAGGGGGAACAAGCCGTGATCGTCACCGTGCTCTGCGATTCGGGAGACAAATATTTGAGTGAGAGATTCTGGGACGAAACCTGAAACCCCCCACAAAGGCCAGAGACACGGTCTACACGTACAAGCGGCGGCACCTGCGCCTACGCCGATGGTTCTTAGCAGAGTCATCTTGGCGACGGGCTTTGAACACCTGCCCAGACGGCTGCGCTACTAATCCAATCCTTCTCCATTACCAAGGTGTACGTACTTACAGTCCTTCGTCAAACTACCCGCTCGCGCTACAGTAAGAATCCGGCCGTTCCCTCCCCTGAGTTCACTCCGCTCCTTCGAGGAAATGAAGATGGCAGCACCGGGCAGTGCTCCGATTGCGGTCGAGCTCGAGAGTATATCTGGCTCTGGCACAGCGGATACGAACGCTTTGCTGCGAGCAATGCTGCGCGCTTCCGAGCGAGTAAGCGATCTGATCTTTTCGCCAGGCCGCCCACCGCAAGTGGAAGTCCACGGACAACTCTTGGCAGTGCAAGTCTCCGGGCTGCATTCGCTCACAGCCGACGACACGCGCCGAATCGCTGCCCAACTTATCGGCAATAACAAGCAGGCGATCGCCAGTCTTCGCGAGCAGGGATCGTGCGATATTTCCTACGGCCTACCGGGGCTCGCGCGCTTTCGGGTGAACGTGTTTATCCAGCGTGGCAGTTGCGCTGTGGTCATGCGGGTAATTCCCACCACGATTCCGGATGTTGCTTCGCTGCATTTGCCTCCGCAAATGACGGAGGTCGCTAACGTGCGGAATGGCATCGTGCTGGTGACCGGACCGACCGCCAGCGGGAAGTCCTCGACACTCGCGGCGCTGTTGGACCGCATCAACAGTGAGTATTGCTGTCACATCATCACCGTGGAGGATCCGATCGAGTTCCTGCACAACCATAAGAAATCCACGATTCACCAGCGAGAGCTGCACAGCGATACACCTAATTTTGCGTTGGCGCTGCGGGCAGCTCTGCGCCAAGCTCCCAAGGTGATCCTGGTCGGCGAAATGCCCGATCGCGAGATCATGGAGATCGTGCTGGAAGCTGCCGAGACGGGGCACCTGGTTCTTTCTACTCTAAATACATTTGACGCTTCGAAAACCGTGGACCGGATTGTGGGCTCCTTCTCAGCGGCGGAACAGCAGTCGGTGCGCGAGCGGCTGGCGAAGACATTCCGCTACATTATTTCCCAGCGGCTGATCCCCAAGGCAGACGGCAGCGGGCGTGTGCCGGCAGTGGAGATCCTCAAATCCAACGCGCGCAGCCGCGAATGCGTCGAATGTGGCGAGCAACCGGGAAAGACACTACTGGATGTCATGAGAGCAGGGCAGTCCGAGGGCATGCAGCACTTCGACAATGAAATCGCAAAATTAGTACACGCCGGTGTGGTGGACCTGGAAACCGGCTTGTTGTATGCCAGCAACCCAACGGCTCTGGGGCAGGAACTCGCCAGCAATTGACGATTTCCCATCACTGATTGCCGAATCTAATCGCGGGTTAAAGATCGTGTCTCGCCGTCGTGGAACATCGTAAGTCGCAAATCGCCAATCGAAAATTTCTTTGCTTGCTCGTATCATCTGCTGCATGACCGCAGCGCCTGAAAATCCGAGAATCCTTACCTTTGAAGAAGCTCGTGAGGTTGTGGAAGAGCATGCCGCACGGCTCAGGCCGCACGGGAAAGAATGCGTTAGCCTGCTGCATTCTGTGAATCGAGTGCTGGCGGAGCCAGTAATTGCCGATCGTGACTTCCCGCCGTTTCCCCGAGCCACGCGCGATGGTTACGCGGTACGAGCGGCAGATTTAAAGCAGCTTCCGGCAACACTCGACGTTATCGCCGAGATTAAGGCAGGAGTCGCACGGGAAGAGATTCCGACAGAGCTTCGATCCGACCAAGCAGCGGCCATCATGACGGGCGCGCCTGCTCCACCTGGCGCCGATGCGATTGTAATGGTCGAGTACACTTCGCGTCACCAGGAGCGGGTCGAGATCAAGAAGGGAGTTGCGGCTGGCGATAACATCGTGCCTGTGGGGGCGGAAGCCAGGCGCGGCGATCTGTTGATTGGACCGGGCGTTCGCCTGGACCAGGCGGCGATCGCTGTGGC